>WUUC01219289.1_pt1 | contig 17009 bp, 10 predicted proteins | sample 6278441 | NCBI WGS metagenome assembly WUUC01 (sample SAMN13675441, study PRJNA597444) | soil metagenome | isolation source: soil | place: USA: Washington | collected 2017-10
CGACGGCCCAGGCTTGGGTGACGACCGTCATGGATGCGAGCGGCCGGTTCTCGGTCGGCTACGACGCGGTTCAGCTCGACCAGGCCAACGAGACGTTCCAGAGCGCGGCCCCCGGCGGCGTTCTGCTCGAGCCCTGATCGATCGACCTCTTCGGGGAGGGCCGGCTCCGGCCGGTCCTCCCGTCCTTCTCCGCAGTATCGACCAGCCGTTCCGCAGTGCCCTTTGCACGAGGGTAGTGTTGAGCGACTGAGTGCCTATGACATCGGGCCGTCCTCCCGACGAGATTGCCGCGCCGCTGCCGGTGTGCGGACTCCCTGCGGGAGCGGAGGATTCGATACCGGTATTCGGAACAGGGATTTCGCTCTTATGTTGCGAATTGCATATGTCAAGAGGTACCTAGCGATGCCGAGAAACCTGGAGTCAACCCGCCGTCCTCTCCTCTCCCTGCTCCTCGGCCTTGTGCTGATGCTGGGCATGACCGCGCACGGCTACGCGCAAGCGTGCAGCGAGGGCTCGCCGGCCTACCCGGTTCCTCCCGATCTCTGGGGGAGCCTCAAGCCCGGTGACCGGGCCAGCGAGACCTCCTCGGCCGATAGAATCGCGGCTGACCGGGATGCCACCACGTATACGGGCAACAACCTTCCCTGGGCGGGCCTGCCGCTGTTCTCCTCGGTCGACGTTGAAAACAACACCGTTTTCACATCCTATGCCACGGGTCTCCGGATCTACGGCGCCGGCGAAAAGCCGCAGATGCTGGGCTCGGCGGATATTCGCAGTGGAAGAGGCTGCTCCCCTTCGGGGGTCTACGACGTGTCCCCCGAATGCACCGAGATCAAGCACTTCTTCTGGGATGTTGACGCCCCTCCGGGCAAGGATGACGTCGTCGCCATGGCGGGCATTCCGCCCGTTGGCCTGGTCATCATGAACACCACCAGCAAGAGCCAGCCCTCCCTCCTTTATCAGGACATCGGGAGGGGCGGTGATCCGAACGGGACCCAGGTCTACTCGGCGACGATCGCGGGCCGCGACTATGCCTTCCTTGCGACGAACGTGGGGCCGGTTCACCTGCCTGGCCAGTTCGGTATCTACATGTATGACATGACGGCTGCCAAGAGTGGCGGCCGTTGCTCGGAGAACACGACCACGGGGCCGCTCCAGTGCCCGGGCGTCTTCAAGGGACGGATCGGTGATGGCAGAATGGCCATCTACGTAGATGGAACCGCCACCGCCTCGGGCAAGAACTACCTTACCTTCAGCTCGGGCGGCATCGGTCTGGACCGCGGGGTCGAGATCTGGGACGTATCCTCCCCGGGAAACCCCCGCAATGTCCATTCGACGCAGGGGCGTTTCCTGACCGACCAGTACACCCACGGCGTCGCTATGTGGGAGCAGTCGGGACGCCAGTACCTGGCCACCCACCGCGGCCCGGATGGAGCGCAGATCTTCGACGTCACGAGCTGTCTTTCGAGCGGCTGCACCTCCCTGGGCTCCCCGGTCTGGAGCACGTCCTGGTCGCAGTTCGGGAAGGCTCCGACAGGCTACCGCTTCTTCGTCACCTTCAGCCGGAGCGGCCAGACGCCGATGCTGTACTTCGGCGCCGCCGACCAGTGCAGCGGCGGCCGGCAGCGCGAGTTCCTCTTCGACGTGACCCGCGCGAGCTCTCCGGATGAGATCACTCCCGACGGGACGAAGACGATGGGCGGCAAGGTGATCGATTACTGGGGCTGGTACTACGCAGGGAACAATCCGGCGACCGGCTTCAGCCGCGTGACCCCGTCCGTCGCCAAGTTCGGCGCCAACGTGCTCTACCGCGCGGCCTCGACGCTCCTCGACACCCACGTCTGGACGCAAGGTGGCGGCGTACCGCCGACCGCCAACTTCAGCTGGAGCCCGGAGACGGTCTACGCAGGCGATCCGGTGACCTTCACCGATACCTCGACGGGCGGAGTCACGACTCGCAATTGGACGTTCCAGGATGGGACGCCGGCGGTTTCGTCCGCGGCCAGCCAGAGCGTCGTTTTCGAGTCGACGGGCCTGAGCACCGGACAGTTGGAGCACAAGGACGTCCAGGTGACCCTCAATGTCTCCAATCAGAATGGTGCCGACCCGGATGGAGCGCAGCAGACGGTGCGGGTGCGCTCTCCCTACCCGTCGATCGGCGGCGTGACGCGAAACGTGCAGGGGAACGTGCAGACCTGTCAGGCGGTCACCTTCCAGGCGGAGGGAGTCACCGGCAAGCCCGCCCCGGGAGTCAGCTGGGTCATCCGCCAGGGTGCGACGCAGGTGCATCCGTTGGCGGGGGAGGCTCCCGGCGACAGCTTCACTCTCAACCCCTTCACTCTCGCCGCCGGCAGCTACACCGCCGTGGCGAAAGCTTCCAATTCATTCGGCCAGCGAGAAGCCACCAACGACTTCAACATGATCGCGCCAGCCGCGCCCGGCTTCCTGACGGGCACGGACTACGACTCGTTCACGGCTGGAACCGTGAAGTTCCACTCCAGGCACCAGAATGCGACCGAATGGAACTGGGACTTCGGGGATGGACAGGGCTTCCGCGGATACACCGGCGAGTACGCGGTGTCCGATCCGGTATTCTCGTATTCCTCCACGGGGACGAAGACCGTCCGGGTCAGGATCCGCAACTGCACCGGGACGGAGCAGGAGCGGCAGTTCACTGTCAACATCTCGCAGATCAGTCCGCTGAAGATCATCACCTTCATCGCGCAGGGCTGCGGCATCCCTTACTGCCCCAAGCAGGTCAACGCGGCGGTCACCTTCGTGCAGGAGTTCGAAGGGAACCCGACTCAGTACGAGTACGACTGGACCGGTGATGGAACCTTCGAGCAGACCAGCTCCTCACCGGTGGCGACCCATACCTACGCCACCACGGGAGTCGTCACGCCGGTCATTCGAATCGTTCGTGGCGCGGAGACGGTGACCCTCGGCCATTCGCCGATCAGCATCGAGTCGGGCGGTGGTGGTAATGAAGGTGGAAAGCCGGTCATTACCATCGGTGGCCCGGCAACCGGCGCCATCAATACGGCGCTGAGCTTCTCAGCCAACGCGACCGGCTGCACCGCCAGCAACGCGGGCTGGACCTGGACGGCTGCCGGCGGCACGATCTCCGGTTCCGGCAGCACCGTCTCGATCACCTGGACGAGCGCGGGGAGCAAGCAGATCGGGGCCACGAACAGCGGCTGCAGCGGTGCCCAGGGTGCGAAGTCGGTGGCGATCACTGACGGCAACGGTGGTGGCACCGGTGGCGGCTCCCTGGCAGCCAACTTCGCCTTCACCCCGACGGCTCCGAAGAGCGGAGAGACGGTGAGCTTCGACGCGGCCAGCTCGACGGGGACCCCGTCGAGCTTCAGCTGGGACTTCGGCGGCGGTGTCACCAAGAGCGGTGCTCAGGTGACCCATGTGTTCGCGGCCGAGGGCACCTACACGGTTCGTCTCGAGGTCGGCAAGCCGGGCAACTGCCCGCTCGGTCTCTGCGTCGCGTCCGTCGCCAAGCAGGTGACGGTCGGCGCGGGCGGCCCGCCGGCGCTGGTCTCCGCCTTTAACCTGAGCGGTGCTGACTGCGTCTCCGAGTTCGGAGTCGACGTCTGCACGGCCGAGGCCGGCAAGCCGATCACTTTCACCGACGCCAGCCAGGGCGGTGCGGGTGTCACGTCCTGGACCTGGAGCTTCGGTGACGGCGCCACCGCCACCGGTGCGACCGTGACCCATACCTTTACCCGCTCCGGACTCTTCCCCGTGTCCCTGACCGTCAGCGACGGCACGCGGACCGCCAACTCCAGCCGCAACGTCATCGTGAACGGTGGCGCTCCGGCGACCGAGGCCCTGGTGCTCCCCTGGATCGCCAAGACGGTCGATGGCTCGCTGGTGCAGTCGAGCGACCTCTACGTGCACAACCCGGGCACGAGCGCGATGGACGTGACTCTCGAGTTCCGCCGTCGCGGCTTGCCGGAAACCACGCCGCCGAAATCGACCAAGACCATCGCGCCGAACGGAACACTGTTCGTCCGTGACGTGGTCAAGGAGATGTTCGGCCGCGAGGACATCACCGGCTTCGTCGGAGTGAACGTCGACAACGCAGGTGTCCAGCCGATCATGACCGCGTTCAACACCACCTTCGCGAACGACGGTACGGAGTTCGGTCAGACCATTCCGGGCTTCGGGATCAGCAATACGGGCGTGAGCTCGACCACGGGGAACACGCAGATCCAGCATCTGGTGGGCCTCAACGACAACAGCGACCGCCTGGCCTACTTCGGCCTGAGCAACCCGAGCAATCAGCCGGTCACCTACCGTCTGCGGTTCGTCGATAACGAGGGGCGGCAGATCGGCACCCCCAGCGCGGCCGTGACGCTCTCCCGCTTCGGTTTCAAGCAGTATCAGGCGCAGGACATCCGTACGCAGTTCGGCATCACCGACAAGGACGACTACCGGGTGGTGGTCGAGAGCGCCAAGGGGGCGCCGCTCTTCCCGTACGCGGCCAACCTGCGGCGTGGCTCGAAGGACCCGTCGTTCGTCACGGTCGGCACCGGCGCGGCGCGGGTCTACCTGATCGGTGCGATGAGCACTCCGGGCATCAACAACAGCCTCTGGCAGAGCGATCTGGTGATCGCGAACACCAGTGACCAGGTGGTGATCAGCGAGGTCACCTTCACCGGCGTCGGTGTCGCCACCGCGCCCACCGACACGGTGCGCGTCACCCTGCAGCCCGGTGAGACACAGCGCCTCGACAACTTGATCGACGAGGAGTGGGGCATCCGCAACAGAGTGGGTGTCCTGACCATCGAGAGCGACGCCCCGAACAGCCTGTTCCCGGTGATTCAGGGCGAGAGCTACGAGAACACGGTGCCGAGCAAGCGGTACGGTCAGACCCTCCCGGCGATGACCGAGAGCCAGGCTGCCGGTCCCAACCAGGGCCAATACCTGGTGGGTCTGCGGCAGGATGCCAAGTACCGCACCACCTTCTGGGTGTTCAACCCGGGCACGACGAACGGTGTGTACGACATCATCTACCGCTCTCTCGACGGACAGGAGCTCGGCCGGGTGACCGGAGCGACCCTCCCCTCGGGCAAGATGCGGCAGTTCAGCCCGGGGCAGCACCGCCTGCCGGCGGGTGGAGTCCAGAACGGCTTCACCGTCCAGGTTCTGGTCCGGAGCGGCAAGGTTCTGGCGGCCGCCCAGGTCGTCAACGGCACCAACGACCCCGCCTATATCCAGGGTGAGCGGCGGTAACACCCCCCTCTCTCCGAGATCGTGGGCCGAAGGCCGCCGGGTTTCCCGGCGGCCTTTTTCATGGTCTGCGGTTCTCGCGTGGGCCTGGGGCCCGCTGCTCGCCGCCGTCCTGCTGACCGCAGGGTGCGAGGCCGAGCAGGCGGGCACGGCTCAGCCGACCAATCCGGCTGTCGCTTCTTCGGGCGCACCGTCGTCTCCCGAGCCGGACTCCTCTCAGGGAAAGTGGCGGCGGGCACGCCGTCCGGCCGCTTCAGCGCCGGCCGGAGAGCGGAGCGCCGATGTGCGGGCCGTCCCCTACCTCCAGGGCTACAAGCCCGCTGAGGATCGCCCACGGATCGTCTCCCACGACCCCTCTGCGGTCTCTCCCGGGCTCAATCTCTACGTGTCGGGGCATGCAGCCGAGGCGGTCCTGATGGACTCCGAGGGGCGGGTGCTCCATCGCTGGCGCTATCCGCTACGCCGGCTCTGGCCTGACCTCGCGGCCGATCCGGAGACCGCCCGCCTCGAGTACTGGCGGCGGGCCTACCTCTTTCCGAACGGCGACCTGCTCGGCATTTACGAGGGATTGGGCATCGTCAAGCTGGACGCGCGGTCGAACGTCCTCTGGGCTCACCGCGGCGGCATCCATCACGATCTTGAGGTCCTGCCGAACGGCGAGATCTGGGTCCTCGACCGCAAGGGGAAGATCATCCCCCGGATCAACCCGGACCAAGGGGTGCTGGAGGACTTCGTCACCGTCCTCGGACCGGGGGGCCGCGTCCGGCGTCATATTTCGATCCTGGAGAGCTTCGAGCGGTCGCGCCACGCGGCGCTGCTCTCCCGGATGGAGCGCCAGGGCGACATCTTCCACACCAACACGATCGAGGTGCTCGACGGCCGCTTTGCCGACCGGCACCCGGCGTTCCGGCAGGGGAACCTGCTGCTGTCCGTGCTCAAGCTGGACGCCTTGGCCATCCTCGACCCTGACCGCGAGAAGATCGTCTGGGCGCGGACCGGGAACTGGCGGCGCCAGCATCAGCCGACGTTCCTCGACAGCGGGAACCTGCTCCTGTTCGACAACACGGGGCCGGGGCGCAACCTCTCGCGCGTGATCGAGCTCGACCCGCTGACCGGCGAGATCGGCTGGCAGTTCGGGGGGACCCCGGAGGCGGACTTTTTCTCGAGGACGCTCGGTTCCAACCAGCGGCTGCCGAACGGGAACACGCTGATCACCGAATCGGAAAACGGCCGCGCCCTGGAGGTCGCGCCGGAGGGCCGGGTGGTCTGGGAGTTCTACAATCCGCATCGCGCCGGGGAGCGGAAGGAACTGGTTGCGGTGCTTTTCGAGATGGTGCGGCTGCGGCCGGATTTCCCCTTCCGAGGGGTCGGGACCGACCGGCGGTAGAATCAGGAGTGGCATGCAGGATCTCGCCGTGCACGCAGAAGGATTGACCAAGGTCTACCGGGCCTACGCGTCGCCGTGGGACCGTCTCCGCGAGGCGGTGACCCGGCGGCCGCGGCATCGGGCGTTCCGGGCTCTCGACGACGTCAGCTTCGCGCTGCCTCGCGGCGAGGGGCTCGCGATCGTGGGTGAGAACGGCGCCGGCAAGAGCACCCTGCTCAAGATCCTGGCCGGCATCACGGCGCCCTCTTGTGGCGAGGTCCGGGTGCGTGGGACCGTCGCCTCGATCCTGGAGCTCGGCTCCGGGTTTCATCCCGAGCTCACCGGGCGCCAGAACATCATCCTCAACGGGGCCATGCTCGGGCTGTCCGAGGACCGCCTGAAGGAGCGGCTGCCCGACATCGTGGCGTTCAGTGAGCTGGGCGACTTCATCGATCAGCCGGTGAAGGTCTATTCGACCGGGATGGCGATGCGGCTCGGCTTCTCGATCGCCACCCAGGTCGAGCCGGACATCCTGATCATCGACGAGGCGCTCTCGGTGGGCGACGGCTACTTCCAGAAGAAGTGCATCGATCGCCTGCTCCACTTCGTCGGGCGCGGAGGCACCCTGCTCTTTTGCTCCCACGCGCTGTACTACGCCTCGGCCTTCTGTCAGCGGGCGCTGTGGATGCGCAATGGCCACGTCGCGGCCCTGGGGCCGGTGCTGGACGTGGTGCACGAGTACGAGAACTTCCTGGTGGCGAAGAGCGCGGCTGCCGTGGCGGCCTCCCCCGAGGCTCCGCCGGAGCCGCTACGCACCGGGCCGGCCCGCCTGACCGAGGTCCGTCTCGCCTCCTGCGATCAGGTGAACCCGGTGTTCGAGAGCGAGCGCCCCTGGGAGTTGGAGATCGAGTGGGAGAGCGAGAACCCTCGCCTTGCCTTCCATGTCGGCGTCGGCGTCAACCGGATCGACGACGTCGAGGTCTTTTCGTTCGCCACCCACATGGACGGTCTGCCGCCGTTCTCCGGGGAGCGCCGCTACTCGGCCCGGCTGCGCATGCCGAAGCTGCCACTGGTCAAGGGGGAGTTTTCGCTGTACGTCTTCCTGTTGGACGAAGAGGGGCTGCACATCTACGACCAGCGTGTCCTGCAGCGGGCCTTCCGCGTCCACAGCCCGGCCTACTCCTTCGGCCTCGTGCGGGCCGATCACTCCTGGGACGTGGACGCGCGGAGCGACTCCGCCGTACACCAACGGACGATCGCGCGCATCTGAGCCGAGCCGAGCTGCATGAGCATGACCACACGCCCAATCCTCCCAGGTCTCCGATGCGCGTCGCGGTGATCCTGGTCCATTACCGGACGCCGGAGCTCGCGGCCGCGGCCGTCGAGGCGCTCTACCGCGATGCCCGGCAGAGTGGACTGGAGATCGAGGGGATCCTGGTTGACAACGGCAGCGACGAAGCGGCCCGGGCTCTGCTGGAGAGCCTTTCGTTCGAGCGGATCGATCCCGGCGCGAACCTCGGGTTCGCCGGCGGGGTCAACCTGGGAGTCGAGCGATCCAGTGCCGAGATGCTGATCCTGATGAATCCCGACGTTCAGGTCCTCCCGGGCTGTCTGAGCGCCCTGGTGGAGGTTTTGAGCTCGGGGGCGGCGATCGCCGGACCGCGGTTCTATTGGGACAAGGACCGCAGGATGATGCTGCCTCCTGCCGAGCAGCGCAGCCGCGCTTCCGAGCTTCTGGCTCTGGGGGCGACGCACGAAGAGCGCTGGGCCGCCCGCGCCCGCCGACGCTGGCGCCAGCACGCGCGCCGGCACTGGGAAACGCGGGCTCCCCTGGCGAGCTATGCCTTGAGCGGCAGCCTCCTCGCGCTCACGCGCGCGGCCTGGGAACGGGTCGGGCCGTTCGACCAGGACTTCCGCCTCTACTTCGAGGAGACGGACTGGTTGCGGCGGGCCGAGCGGATCGGTTTGCCCGCGCGCTATGTTCCGGCGGCCGAGGCCATCCATCTTCATGGCTGCAGCGCGGTCCAGGAACCGCGGTCCGCGGTCTGGTTCGAAGAGTCGGCCCGGCTCTTTCGCGAGCGGCACTACGGCCGGTGGTTCGCCGATCTCCTCGAGAGGCTGGATCACCGGCTGCGACGGCGTTCACCGGTCCAGCCCGAGCCGGTTTCCCGGGGTGGGCTTGACCTGACGACGTATTCATTTCCTCTCTGGGTCGAGGTGTCGCCCAACCAGACCCGCTTTCCGGCGGCCGCGGAACGGCTCAGTGTCCCTCCTGGGGATGCCTGGAGCTTTCCCGCGGAGATCGCCGAGCGGCTCGCGGGGACCGATCTCATGCTGCAGGTCGTCGACGCGGAAGGGCGAGAGCTTGCCTGTTACTCGCATCGAGCGGGTCTGGCGGCGGCCTGATAAGGTGATGGAGTTTTGGTGGCAAGCTTCAGGAGTCTGAGATGATCGAGCAACTCGTAGGACGACGATCCGAGAACATGGTGCCGACGGCCGAGCGGCTCGAAGTGGAGCCGTTCCTCCACTATGGCCCTGACCGGATCTACAACACCCTGACCGACCGCTTCCTGAACAGCGACGAGCCTGGTTTTCGAGAGCTGCATGCCCTGCGGAATGGTGGGCTGAGCCTCGGCGTGCTCCCGGGCGAGCTGCGCGCCGGGCTTTTCGAGGGGGGGTGGCTCATCGAGTCCGCGGACGATCTCGGTGGGCGCTTCCGGCTGAAGTACGTCTCGCTGGAAGCGAGCACGGTCTGTAATCAGGGTTGCTACTTCTGCCCTGTCTCGGTCGACCGCCGGGAAGACCACTTCATGACCATGGAGTTCTACGAGCAGATCGTGGCGCAGCTTGCCGAACACCGCGCGACCATCGAGGGCGTCTCGATGATCCACTACAACGAGCCCACAGCCGACAAGCGTTTTGTCGATCAGGTGCGGCTTCTGAAGCGCTATGGCCTGCCGCCGGCGGTTCTGACCAATGCCACCGGCCTGACTCCGAAACGGGTCGATGAGATTCTGGAGATGGGCGGCCTCCACTACCTGTCGATCAATCTCTCGACGCTCGACCGCGACCGCTACAAACGCGATCGCGCGGGGGACCACCTTCCCCTGGTCCTGCGCCACCTCGACTACGTCAAGGACAAGCCGCTGGCGCCGAAGATGGACATCGCGGTGCTCGGGGGTGGGGACGAGGTGCACCGTGCGGACTTCGAAGCGATCCAGCAGCGGTTCGCGGGTAGCCGCTTTCAGGTGCACTTCTACGAGGTCATGGACCGCGCGGGTGCAGTGCCGGTCGGTCTCCACCCCTTCGAGGGGCACCAGCGCCTCTGCGGGTGCGAGCAGACGGGGTCCAGGCCGGTGCAGTGGGTCCACGTCAATCCGATGGGGCAGTGCGTGCTGTGCTGCCAGGACTACCACGACCGCTACGTCGTCGGCGATCTCCATGAGGAGACGCTGGACGCGATCCTGAAGGGCCCCCGCATGGCGATGTTGCGGCGTTGGGTCTACGGTGTGGAACCCGCGCCGGACGACTTCATCTGCCGTCACTGCATCTATGCCCTCACGACCTAGGACGGTGCCGGGCCCTGCGCGAAAGCACCCGGCATGATCTTCTATCTCGCCGCCGACCACCCCGAGCCGAGCTGGGGGATGGGGATGCTGTACGAGCACGTGCGGTTGCTGCGTGATCTCGGTCATGAAGCCTGCGTCCTTCATCACCGGGCGCCTTTTCGGCCGGGCTGGCGCGAGTTGGAGGTGCCGGTCCAGTACGTCGACCAGCCGTCCTTCGCCCCCTCCTCTCGCGACGTGGTCGTGGTCCCGGAGGTGCTGGCCGCGAGTGGCGTGGTCGCCAACCATCCCTGGCGGCGCGTGGTCTTCGTGCAGGGGAGCTTCCTGATCCTGAAGGGGCTGGGCGAAGCCGCTGACTACGCGGAGCTTGGCTACGAGGCGGCGATGGCGGTGCTCCCGCATGTGGCGCGGGTGGTCGAACGCCATTTTGGAATCGCGGCCGAGGTGGTTCCCCCGTTCGTCGCTCCGGCTTTCTCCGAAGCGAGCCCTCATCCTCGCGAGCGCCGGGTCTTGTTCGCCGTCAAGGAAGGGTATCGCCAGGCCGGTATTCCCGACCAGGAGATCGTTGAGCGACTGCTCCATCGGGAGATCGCCAGGCGGCCCGAGTGGTCGCTGTGCCCACTGACGGGGTTCACCCATCGCGAGGTCGCGGAGCTGATGAAGACCTCCACCTTTCTGGTGAACGTCAACTCGCACGAAGCATTCAACACGACCGTCCCGGAGGCGATGGCCGCGGGTTGCGTCGCGGTCTGCTATGAAGCGGTCGGGGGGCGCGATTTCCTGCAGGATAGCGAGAATGCCATCGTCTTCTCCAACCACGATGTCTATGCGCTCGTCGAGCGGCTCTGCGCGGCCATGGACCGGTTCGCTGACGAGCAGCCATTTCTGGAGCGCCTGCGCGCGGGCGGCCGGAGCACGGTGGCAGCCTTCCGTCCGGAGATGACGGCCCAGGCGCTCGCCCGGTTCTTCGCAACGAGCTTCCAAGCGGCGCCATGAAGGTGCCGCTCCTCGGCTTCGGCTGCTCCCCTTTCCGGCCCGGAGGGAGGCGTGTCGGTCTCGAAGGTGCTGTGCGTGTGGCGGTGGCTGCCGGCTATCGCCTGTTCGATCTTGCGGAGCTCTACGGCAACGAGCGCGCCGTGGGACGGGCATTGCGGTCCCCTGAGGCGCCTCCGCGCCGCGAGCTGTTTCTGGTCGGCAAGGCCTGGCGGACCAACTTCCGGCCGGTGGCATTGCGGCAGGCCTGCGAAAGCTCGCTGCTGCACTTGGGAGTCGACGCGTTCGATCTCTACCTCCTGCATGCGCCCGAGGCGTGGAAGTCTCTGGGACCCCTGGGTGAGCCCGAGGAGGTGGGGTGGGATGAATTCGAACGGCGGGCCTTTCCGCTGGATGCCCAGGGCATCCCCGAGGCCGACGCAGTGCCGCTCGCGGAAACCTGGGGAGCGATGCGGGTGCTGGAGGAACGAGGGCTGGTCGGCGAGATCGGGGTGAGCAACTTCGGACCAGAGCAGATCGAAAGTCTGGGGCCACGGCTGCCGGCGGCGAACCAGATCGCACACTCCCCGTTCCAGCCAAACGCCGAGATCGCCGACTGGTGCCGGTCGCGGGAAATCCTTCTGATGGCGCACTCGCCGCTTTCGGTTGCCGGGTTGTTGACCGAACCGCTGCTGTGGGAGCTGGCGGACCGGTATCGGTGTACTCCAGCGCAGATCGTGCTGCGGTGGAACGTACAGAAGGGGCTGGTGCCGTTGCCGTCGAGCACTGATCCCGGCCACATTAGCGAGAACCTGCGCGCCTTGGATCTGGAACTCGATGCCGCGGTGATGGCAGCCGTGGATTCCCTCGCCGGCCGCGGGAGCTGAATCCGACTACAATCCCGCCCCATGCCGGGGAAACCGCCAGGGGGGCTGCCAGCGGAGAGGAGCGCCTCCTGGGCTCCCTGGATCGTGGTGGTCGTCGTGCTGGCCGTCTATGGCCGGGCGCTGGGTCGCTTCTTCACGAGCGAGGATTTTCTGCTCGTCCGGTTCCTGGGTGAGAACCCGCCCTGGCGCGACCTCCCCTCCCTGTTCGCCGCCCCCTGGCTGGAGATCTCGGTCGTCAAGTTCTGGCGCCCGGTCTCAACCCTGCTCTACGGAATCGAGATCGCGGCCTTCGGCGCGCGCCCGTTCGGCTACAACCTGGCTCACGTGCTGTTTCACGCGCTGAACGCGGTGCTGGTATGGAACATCGCGCGAATGCTCGACGGCGGAAGCCGTTTCCTCCCGCTGTCGGCGGCGCTCCTGTTCGCTCTCCATCCGCTCCATCCGAACGCGGTGGTCTTCGGCGCCAGTTTCGCTACCCTCTTCGCCGGCACCTTCTTCCTGGCCTCCGTGCTCGCCTGGCAGCGGAACGCCCGGCTCCTTGCGCTCGGGATGTTCGCGCTGGCCCTCGGCTCGTATGAGGCGGCGGTGGTTCTCCCAGCTGTGATCGCCGCCTGGGAGGTCCTCCTGGCCCGAGACAGACGCCGGTTGGTGTGGATCCTGCCGTTGTTCGTGCTTCTCGCGCTCTACTTCCTGTTGCGGAGGAGTCTATTCGGCGTTTTCGTCGGCGGCTACGAAGAGCAGGGTCGGAGCCTGCTGGCCCCTCAGGCCGAACGTCTGCTGCGTGATCTCGCCACGTCGATCCATCAGATCCACGTGCCTGTCTGGGACCGCTGGCCCAGTTCCGTGGCTGTGGGGGCGAGTGTGGCTCTGGCAATCGGGCTGCCGATCCTCCTCTATGCATTCGGCCGTGGGGAGACCGGCTGGGTCCGCCGCTGGCTCTTCGGCTGGACCTGGACCCTGGTCTGCATGGCCCCCTTCGCCTTCCGGTCCGTCGTTCCGGGCAACGGACGCTACTGGTACCTGGCATCGGCCGGAGTGGCGCTGAGCCTGGCAGCGCTGGCGCAGGTCGTTTGGAAGTCACGTGGACGGTGGTTGGCGCCGGCCGCGCTCGCTCTCCTCGGACTGTTCTGGGGTGTTCTGCTACAGCGGCACCTCACCGTCTCGCTCCAGGCGGGGGAGGCGGCCCGTGCGATCCAGAGCGAGCTGGTCCGGATCGGCGCGACGGATTCCACCCCGGTCCGCTTCCTCACCCGGCACCCCGACTTCCTGACCAACGACATCGGCACGCCGATCGCCGGAGTGCTTCGCTATGGCGTCTGGGACTCGGTCCATCCACTCTTCGTCGAGAGTGGGGCCATGGTCCTGCCATTGCCGCCCCTGTCGGACTCCGATCTCCTGCCCGTCTTCCGAGGAATGTCGGGTACCCGGGTCTACGCGTGGGACAACCAGGCTGGCAGGATTCACGAAGTCCTCCCACCTCCAGACGGACCTCCAGAGCTCGCCGTGATCGCTCCTCAGCGCGGCGCCGTGGTCGATCCCGCTCGGGATCAGCTCGTCGTCGCGATTCCACCCGGCGCTACGCGTTTCCGCCTGATCGTGGTGACCCGCGGCAACAGCGCGGTCATCGATCTCGGACCGGGGACGATCGAAGCAGGGGCTCTCCATGCATCTCTCCCGGAGGACTTCTGCCGCAGCATGGAGCACCTCTATGGCGGCGAGCAACTCTGGTGGATCGAGGCGCGGGACGGGGCCGGGACGATGGTGGGGTTCACCCCGATGCGGAGCTTCCGCCTTCAGAACAGATCGCTGTCGCCCATCATGTAGTAGAGATGCGCCCGGAAGTCCTCCTCCGGGTCCACCCCGAAGGGGACGAACACGAACCCGAGGTCGTCGGGCTCGGAGCGGCTCTCGAAACCGAGCGCCCGCGCCCGCTCGCTCCACCAGCCCGGGCGGCTGGTGAGCCATGTCTCGACCGTCCTCGCGCTTCGGTGCTCCGGCGCGGCGAGGACGTGGGCGAGGAGCAGCGGGATCGCCTCTGGATAACCGGGGTCGAACAGGGCGTCCCCCCAGGCCAGCCGCTCGCCGCCCTCCCCTTTGTGGCGGAAGACGCTCCAGCCGACCAGCCGTTTCCGGCGGAAGATGGCCCAGAGGAAGTACTCGGTGTCCGGACAGCGGGCGTACCGCCACTCCAGATAGCGGGCGTCCCGCTCAATCAGCATTCCGTAGGCGCCGCTCACCCGGCGGAAGAATTCGTCCCAGCGCGCGTCAAAATGGGCGATCCGCTCCACCCGATAGCCGCGGAGCCGGGTCAGCCACGCCGGGGGTACGGGCACCGGCGCCTTCGCGTCGCGCACGTGGAAGGGGAGCGACTCCAGCCGGCGGGCTCCCACGAAGCTCATCGAGAACCGCTGGATATTGCCGGTGTTGAAGCCGTAGTTGAACGCCACCTGCCCCTCGCAGTTGCGGGCGTAGTAGTGGCGGACCGTCCGGCCGAGCAGGCTGGTCGGCCCCCGTCCCACGCTGCGGACCGACGGCTCGGTCATCGTGTCGCCGATTTGCAGGGCGGGGAACGTCCGGACCTCCCCCTCGACCTCGCGGTGAAAGCGCACCGGATAGCCGGCGTAGTGGGCCACCAACCGCCCCTCGTCCGAGAACGCCTCGCTGATTTTCAGCGCGCCGTAGGGGTTCTCACGGTACTCCCAAGACCAGCGCGCGACGCTGCGGTCCACGTGGAAGCTGCGCCGGAACATCGGCAGGATCTGTTCTTCATCCCCTTCCCGGTAGGGACGGATGAAGAACGGCTCCTTGCGCGTCCGCAGGATCGACCACCCGCCGTCTCCTTCGCCGCCTTCGATCATCTCCTCCTTCAGGATGACGAAGCCGGACTCGGGGAGCCCGATCGTCAGCTCCCTCCGGCCGGCGGCCGGGGTGGCCACCAGCAGGAGCCCCTTCTCGGGGAGACGATGCCGGAGGGTCTCCAGGCGGGGGAGCAGTGGGAAGCTGCTCTCTCCTGGCTCGGCGACCAGGATGGCGGTATCCAGACCCTCCGCCGGCAGGAGAGCGCACAGCCGGTCGGTCAGCGCCTGGGGGAGGACTGGGGCGGAGGTGGCGGATCGTTCGTACAAGGGTGGAGCTCACGGATCGACTTCATTCTATTTCTGTTTCAGAGAACTGCCCGCGTATAATCCCCGCCGCCCTATTGTCCTGCTCAGACATTCGGCCTGCTCAGACATGGATCTCTCCGTCGTCATCCCCGCGTACAACGAAGCCCTCCGGCTCGGTCCCACCTTGCGGCGTGTGGTGGACTACCTCCAGAGCGAGGGTCGACCCTTCGAGGTGCTCGTGGTCGACGATGGCAGCACCGACGCCACCGCGGAGGTGGCGCAGAAGTACGCCACGGAGGGGGTCCGCCTCCTGCGCCAGGAGGTGAACCGGGGGAAGGGGGCGGTGGTGAAGGCCGGCGTCCTGGCGAGCCGGGGGCGCGAGGTCCTGCTGCTCGATGCCGACCTGTCGACGCCGATCGAGGACATCGAAAAGCTGCGCCCCCACCTGGCGGAGTCCCCGGTTGTGCTGGGGAGCCGCTCCGTGGTGGGCTCCGACATCACGGAGCACCAGCCCTTCTACCGCGAGATGATGGGGCGGACCTTCAACCTGATCATCCGCATCCTGGGCGTGCGCGGCCTGCACGACACCCAGTGCGGCTTCAAGCTCCTGGCCGGCGACGTGGCCCGGCAGCTGTTCGCCGAGCTCCAGATCGAACGCTTCGCCTACGACGTCGAGCTCGTCTGGCTCGCCCGCAAGCATGGGTACGAGGTCGTCGAGGTCGGGGTCCGCTGGGCCGATTCGTCCTCGTCCAAGGTCAACCCGGTCTCCGACTCGCTGCGCATGCTCTGGGACGTGCTGGCCATGCGCTTGCGCCGCCGGCGAGGCGGCTCTTGAGTGGCCGATCGACCTGGCGATTCCTGGCCGCCCTCGCCTGCCTGACGTTCGGTCTCGCCGGCGGCGGCTGCCGAGGGCGGCTTCCTGAGGCGTTCGTCCTTCAGGACAGCGTGAAGGAAGGGGACCTGCGAGTCGGCGAGAGCGTCTCGGATGCTCCGGGGCTGACGTTCCCGCGCGATCCGGAGATCCGCGACCTGGAAATCGACCACGAGCGTCGATCGGTGGTCCTCACGTCCACGGACTGGCAGTGGCGGGGGCGCGTGCCCGCGGGGGGGCGGCTGAACGCCGGGGTCCAGCTCCTGCCCGGCGCCTGGAAGGTGATCCGTGGCCTGCGCGTGACCGTCGCCGTGCGGGACGGCGACACGCGGGAGATCGTCGAGGTGGCGTCCACCACCGAGCGCGAGGAGTTGCGCTGGCTCGACTTCGAAGCCGACCTTTCGCGCTTCGCCGGCCGCGAGATCACCCTCGAGGTCTCGGCGACGCTGGACGGCCTGCCGCCCCGCCACCGCGACTCGAACCTCATGGCCTGGGGGCCGGTTCACCTGTCCGGGGCTGCCGAGCGGGCGGAGAAGAGCCCACCAAACATCTTGTTCATCCTGGTGGACACCCTGCGCCACGACCGGCTGGCTGCCTACGGCTATGAGCGCCACGAGACGAGCCCCGAGATCCAGCGCTGGCTGGCTGAGCCGGGAGCGGTCGTGGAGGAGGCCTACAGCCAAGCGCCGTGGACGCTCCCGTCTGTGATCTCGTTCATGACCGGGATCTCCCCAGGGGAGATGCTCGGCATCGACATGACCGCATTTGGCATTCCAGCCGGGGTCAAGCCCCTGGCCGAGCGGATGGCTGAGCTCGGCTATCGCACCGGCGGCTTCGTGGGCAACCCGGTGCTCCACGCGGGCGCCGGCTTCGGACGTGGCTTCGGCACGTACTACGCGCCTCCGGCCGACGTGCAGTGGCTGCGCCGTCACGCCGACGACATCAACCGGCACGCCGTCCCCTGGCTGCGCGCCTCCCAGCGGGAGCCGTTCTTCCTCT
>WUUC01130630.1_pt1 | contig 17008 bp, 8 predicted proteins | sample 6278441 | NCBI WGS metagenome assembly WUUC01 (sample SAMN13675441, study PRJNA597444) | soil metagenome | isolation source: soil | place: USA: Washington | collected 2017-10
AGTTGAACAGCACGGCCTGGATTTTCGACTGTGGCTGGTCAAGGTTCACCCTGATCACGTTCGTGAAAGGATTCGGCGATGCAATAGAGCGCTGGAGCACGTTAGATCCGTCTTCGATTTCGCTGTCGGCATTTGTCTGCTGGGTAGCCGCGATCCTGCCTTGAGGAGGATTGGGGTTCGGAGCAGCCTGTATGATAAGAGCATTCAGGTAGCCGAAAAGAGCGCCGGTCTGCGTGCGGACCACCAGTGTAACCGTACCGTCGAGGGCAGGAACAACATTGTTTATCTGCACCATCTGGGTCGAATTCAGGGCAGCGTTCAGCACAACCGTAGTACCGTTGATAATGAATTCCGTGTTACGATTGCCTGCAGAGGCTCTGCTCGAGAAAAAGTTGAAACTGTATCGCTTGAGGAAGCTAAGGTTGTCGAATCGCAGGACAGCCTCAGCGCCCGGGTCTATAAAGTACGAACCTTCCATTACGTTGTCTGGGAGGATACCCGAGTTGTTTCCCGTGTTTACGCCAAAACCGTTTGACGCTGTGGGTGGAACAACGACGTTCATTGAGATGCCCGTATTGGCATTGAATTCGTCGAAGAGGTTAGGGAACACTTCACCGGCAAAAAGGGTCGAATTACTAATGTTATTCCAGTTGCTGGGACCACCGTTCTTTGCATAGAAGTTGATGGATACCGCGTACTCGAATGTTGACACATCCACAGGGTCCGAATCGATCTGCCCGATGGCATTGATCGCGCGTATCTTGTAGAAATACTGCGAGCCAGGCGTCAGCAAATTGTTGGTGAAGGTCGTAACGTTCGGGGCAAGATTAGCAATCTCCTGGTACACCTGGTCTGGCCCTGATCTCAATACCCGGAAGCTGGTCTCGTCGTCCGAGTTATCACTCCATGTCAGTTTAACGCTGTTCCTGCTCAACACTTGTGCGGCAAGGTTACTGGGCTCAGTGGGCAGCCCCGTTCCAGGATACTCGCGGATCACCATGGCATTCAGGTATCCGTAAGTAGAGCCGCTTTGGCGGCTTACCGAAAGGTTCACAGTACCTGAAGGATCGGACTTGATACCGACAATCTTCACAGTGTTCGACTGGTTTCCAAGGGCATTGATGATAACTGTTTTGCTGCCGATAGTAAACACCGTGTTACGAACAGGCGTGGTGGCGGCGCCTTCGATCCTCGAAGAGAAGAATGTGAAGTCATAAAGCTTGTCAGTCTTCAAACCGGTAAACTGTAGCGTGCGGGGGTTGACATCACTGATGATGAATGACGAAGCCATCGCCGCGTTGGGGAATACTCCCGTGTTGTCGGGGCTCTGATACCCGCCGCCCACGTTGACACCACTCCATGCGTTGACAACCCTCATACTCACCGGGGTTGTGTTGTTAGCGCCATCTTTCAGGTTCACGGAAGTGTTGGTCACATTCGTGAACAGGTTGGTCCAGGGCGCGCCGGCAAGGCGGGCAGCATTGTTATCTGTGAAGTTTACCTTCATTTCGATCTCCCCGATCTTCACTATAGTAACAGAGACCACTAGAGCGGTTTCAGCACCGTGTGGATCGCGACCGATCAACTGGAACTGGTACTCACCTTCGTCGCCGAATTGAGGTGAGAACATAAGGCTCACCATTCCGTTTTCCATCTCTTCAATCCATGCGAAGTAAGGCTCATTCTCCAGCCTGAATGTGATCACCTCACCATCGGGATCCGTAGCGGTCACCGGCACGAAGCGGAAATCCATTTCAGTTATGCTGATGGCACTCCAGGTTCCAAAGACGGGGCCGCGATTCGGACCTACAACAGTAAGCGTGTTGCTGTATTCAGAAGGACCGAAGTTATTCACAGCCCTTACCTTGTAGTAATAAGTCGCCTGGCCCTGGAATGTTCCATCATCGTGTGTCGCTACGTCGAAAGGGAGCGTGGCGATCTTCGTGAAGATGTTATTGTCCGTGCTCTCGTAAACTTCGTATGAAGTTTCATCGAAGGCATTGTCAGTCCAGTTCAAACGGATCTTGTAGTCAGGAGTGACAGAAGATACGAGGTCGGAAGGAGCTGCGGGAACTGATGTGCCTTCGTACACCGACTCGATCACTATCGCGTTCAAAACGATGTAAGTCGATCCAGCTTGCTTCGTTACCGTCACCATGATTTCCCCGTTAGAACCGGGAGTTAGATTGACGAGATTAGCCGTTGTGTTAGCATTATTGAGGGCGTTGAGTTGTACAGTCTGACTACCTGCAGAAAATGCCGCAATCCTGTTGCCGGTCTGCGTGGTACTGGACATGAATTTAATATTGTACTTACCATCAGGATTTAGTCCCGTAATTCGAATATTCCTTGCGGTCGATTGGCTTGTCTGGAGATATGTGTTCATCACATTATCTGGAAATAATCCAGGAGTCACGCCACCGGTCGTGAAAATGCTGGTCCATGGACTTTCCAGGGCTATGCTAATCGGAGTGACAATTCCAAGGTCATTTGTTAAGTTCAGATTGGCCGAGTTTAGAAAAACAAGAGGATTACCGTTTGCGGAATTTGTTCTCAAGTTGATCCAGGGTGAAGATCCACCAACTCCGGCATTTGTCGTAAAATTCAACCAGATGCTGAAGTTCGGATTGTAGTCCGTCACTGTGATCGGTATTATCTCCGTATCGACACCACCCTGTCCGTCGCGGGCAATAACAGTCACGTCATACGTGCCTGCATGTTGAATGAGCGGGCTTACAGTAACGTTCAGTGTATTTCCGGAAGGAACTCCCTGGAAGAACTCAGGGGCATCCTGCACTTCCCAGGTTATAGTTTCTGCATCAAGATCCGTAGCTGTCAACGCAAACCTCGAAATATAAGTCTCTCTCAGGTTCACTGGATTCGCACCCGTAATCACAGGGTTATGGTTCGAATTCACCGTGATGTTGAACGTGAGTGTGTCAGCTCCACCAAAGTTGTCCCTGGTGTAGATCTTAAGGTTCTCATAAACACCCTGCTGCTCTTCAGTAGCAAGTACAAGGAGATCTCCTGTGCCATCACCATAGTCAAATAACTGTGCGAGTTCAGGCAGCGATACTCCAGCGATCAGCACGAAGTCACCATCGGCTTCGCTCACTGTGATCGGGATAATTCTTTCTTCGTTGAACCTTACCGTAACGTTTGGTATCTCCGATGTGAACTCAGGCGCTGAGTTAGGTACTGTTGAGCTTACAGCGGCCGTGGGTATTCCACCACCTACACCTTTAGCAACTACTTTGTAGTAGTATGTCAAACGGGGGAACAAGCCTTCGTCTGTATAAGATGTCGTGTTAGGATCGAGTGTCTTGTACGCTACGAAGTTGTTAAGGCTCGATACCGACCTTTGTAGTTCAAATGAAGTCTCGTCGCTGCTATTGTCAAGCCATACAAGTTCAATCGACTTGTCCGGCCCGTTTGTAGCCACAAGGCCTGACGCGGCTACAGGAGCAGGAGGCAGCGGGTTTGTAAGAGCATTTATCTGCGTTTCATTGAATGCTGTATTGGGTATCAACTGCTTGGTTATACTGGGACCCTGGTAGCGAACTTCCAGGCGGGAAGATCCGCCGGCCTGGCGCATCAATACCTTAATGGGGTACTTGCCAACAGCAACGTTGATCTGATTACTCTGCGCCTCAGAGTTTGCCGACGTGGCGTTCACGATGCGTTGTCCGTTGAGATAGAATTCAGCAGCGTCATCAGCCGTTGTGAAGAACCTGTATACACCGGCAGCCGTGATGTTGATCATCCCCTCGTACTTGAATCCGAAGTTTGTATCACGTTCTCTTGGAGTAAGAGAGAAATTGGTCACGGTACCCGTTTTCTTAGGCAACGAGTTGTCGATCATTGGTGTTGTCGGGAACGTCTGTTCGTAGTAACGGTAGTTCAGGCCGAGGACCTTTTCAGTGGAGAAGCCCGATGAACCGTTTTGACCGATCGCCTGTACGCGATAGTAGTACCGGGTGTTGGGATTTACGGCCATATCCGAGTAGGTCACAGGGCCTGTTCCGCTCCGGAAAGGCAGCGTGGCAATCACTGAATAAGGTCCTTCGTTGACCGTAGCGCGGTAGACCTGGAAGCCGGTCTCGGTCTGACTGTTATCGGTCCAGCCAAGATTGATCTGGTTGTATGCTACTGTTGTTGCGGTAAGGACCGTAGGCGCAGTAGGAGTCGCGGCCGGAGGCGTAAGCGTCTGTGTGAACTGCACATCAGGGATCAATTGACGGCTGGTTACACCATGTGCTGTGTTCTTCCAGTACACTTCCATGCCATAACCGCCACCTACCTGCGCAAATGCGATCACGATCCGGTGTGATCCAATAGCCAGGTTCCTGGTGCCCTCCCTGTATTGCATTCCGTGGGGGCCATCGTTGTTGGCAACGAGGTATTGCGCGCCGTATCCGCCGATATAAAGCATTGAGCCATCATCGGAGTATGTCTCGAACGTGTAATTACCTGCAACGGGGATGTAGATGTAGCCTTCCCAATAGAATGCGAAGTTTTCATTCCTGTTACGTACTGAAATATCCACTCCGGCTGTTGAACCAATTTTCACAGGTGTGAGCGTGGTGAAATCCGGAAGGTTGTTCCAGGCGCCTTCGTAGTACTTATAGTTCAAACCTTTTTGAACAGTGGGAGCTGTTATCTGGTTGCTTAGCGGTGAAACGTTCCCTGCCAAATCAACGGCACGGATCGTGAAATTGTAAAACGTTTCGGGACTAAGGCTGAATACTGTTGTGCTTGTTGTGGTCGACGTTTTGGCAAGAGCGCCATTGAGATAAATGTTGTAGCGGTCGATACCAACGTTGTCGGTTGATGCAGTCCATGCAAGCGTTACAGAGTTTATTGTTGAAGCTGTCACCCTCAGATCGGCCGGCGTCGAAGGATTGACAACGTCGAGTTGCGTAAGCACGTCCAGCGGCTCAGAAACCACGGCGGCCCCTGTGGCATTAACGGGTCTGATCTTGTAGAAGTAATGAGTATTGGGATCCAGTCCTGAATCATTGAAACCAATCGCATCAGCTGCAGTGATCGCAATAAGAGTGTACTGGCCGGTTTCAGACAAGGAACGGTAAACTTCAAATGCTGTTTCGTTAAAAGCAGGCTCCGGGTTTTGAGTCCAGGTAAGGCTGATCTGTGTTTGCGAAGGAGCAAATCCAAGAACACCATTTACCGGGTCGGGTTTATTCGGTCCGTTGGCCGAGGCAACATTGTATACGGGCGAAGGATTACTCGAACATCCGTTCACCTCTTGTACTGTTGCGGTATATCCACCCACGGCGGCATTTGCAAACACACGCCCGTCATGTACGACCGCGTTGGTAGTGGCATTTCTCCACGTGTATGAAACATAACCTGTTGGCAATTCAAGTGATGTATTGGTGCTACCATCGGGAGCTGGCAATACATTGCTACGTAGTGCTGAATTGACGATCGACGGAGTAGTTGTAACTCCCTTGACTTTGACCTGCATTATAGGCGACATAGCCGACCATGTTCCGTCCAGGAATCTCACCTCACCAGTGTAATCACCAAAAGAGGTGGCGATATACTTATGATTGGTCGCACCTGCAATCAATACACCGTTCTTGTACCACCTGTATCCAAGGAAACCAGGGCTAAAGCCCATATCTACATTGATGGGGTCGCCGGGGCAGATCTCGTTTCTGTCGTAGCGTACCTGGATCTGGTTTTTCGCTTTACTTAAGAACCAGGGGAAGAAGTCGGCGCGGGCATACATGGTTTCCCAGGTGCCGTGACCAAGGGTGGGATAAAGGAAATATTCAAGCTGACCACCTTGTTGGTTGTACCAATCAACGATGGTTTGTGTGAAACCAGGAGCAGGGTTAGAATCCAGTCCGCCCTGTGCGAGGCGCAAGGGAGTATAGAGAAGGTCTTGAGTGTCTACAAGTTCGCCAATCACACCCGACATTGGCGCGGCAGCTGCCACAAGCTCGGGGTTTCTAAGGATAAAGTCCCACGCCCACTTGGCTCCGTTCGATAAGCCGTGAACATAGATTCTGTTCGGGTCAATAGGAAGCGTGGTGAGAAGCTTACGGATCAGGGCACCTCCCTTATCATCGCCACCCGCTACGTTTTGCGGATAGATGAGGAAGCCAGGAAAGTTACCATTGGCCACATTATCCATGTGTCTTCTGGCACCATGAATAAGTTGTTTGTTGTTATCGGAACCTGTTTCACCCGCGCCGTGGAAGAACAGGATTGCAGGATACAGTTTACCAGGCACCGTGTTGGCAAACACGTTGGTCGCGGGGGTATATGTCACCTGGGTGGGTGGCATTAACCTGAACCACATATCCCGATAAATAAACGGGAGGTACCTGGAAGTATTCCAGCCGCCGTTTGTACCGGCCTGGGTGTGACCCCATCTAGTGATTGCTTCGAAGTCGCGGTTTCCTGTGGGGAACGGCACTGTCTGGGCGAACGATACGGCACTAACCAAGACAGTTAATGCAACGCATAAGAATTTTTTCATTGAACGGATAAGATTAAAACGAACTAATAGACCAGCTCTAAGACAGATCAAATGTAGAGTAAGAATCTCACTTTTTCAGTAAAACCTTACACGCACTGTTGAAAAAATACCCAGTTTATTTACTGTTTTTGGCGGTTTTTCGCAGATAATCTGTCAACAAGGGCGGTTACCTTTTTCGATCATCGAATTTCATCCATTTTGATGCCAAGAACCTCTTCGAGGTCGATCCGGGCCTGGTTGAAGAGGTTCTCGGCCTGGGCGGCGGCAATCTTGGAATCGTTGTTGGATTTCTGGGATGAGAGGTAGTCGTCGAGGCTTACAGTGCCCTTTTTGAACCGTTCTTCGATGGCGTTAAAAATGTTCTGTTCCTCTTCTGCGCCCGACCGGCGGATTTTGACGATTGTTTCCTGGGTTTGGTAGTTTGAATAGAGTTTTAGCACCCTGGCCCTCAATTCGAGCTTGTAAGCATTGAGCTTATCCTCTGCCATGAGGGTCTTTTCGCGGGCCACTTTCTTGTCGTGGGGGAGGCTGACGAATGTGGAAAAGGGGAGACGGACGAAAAAATTGTAACGGGGGAAGTATTGGTTGCCCTCGATCGGCGCTGTCTGCCCGAAACGTTTGATGCTGAATTCATTTAAGTTCCCGGTGACGCCCAAATGATCCGTCCACTGCAGCCGGGCAGCTTTGTAGTCAATTTGGGCAATAGTTACCTCCTTCTGGATCGATGAACCGTTGGGATTGTTTCTGTATGCGATCTGTACGAGCTTCTCTTCGAACCGGATATTGGTTGCGCTTTCGGGGAGGATGATCTTGTTGTAATCTATCTTCTGGCCATAAGCAGTTGCCGCGACATATACCAGAAGAAAAAGATTGAGTATCATTTTTTGTTTCATCTTAATAGTTTTTTATTGCCCGCTGGAAAGGATGTAAAGCTCGAAAAGACACCTCAAGCCATTTCCAAAATTATGTCAAAAGAGTGATTCGGCAAATACGACTTTTTATTGCGGGTCTGCCGGCTAATTTGCGACGCATCACCAGTCACGCGGATTTCATTCCGGAGATTGACGGGTTGCGCTTCCTCGCCATTTTTCCCGTTATCCTTCACCATTACAGTGAACGTGTCGCCAGGGCCTTTAAGCCCCAAACGGATACAGAAGTTGCCACAGTCGACTTCTTTTCTCATGGCCATATCGGCGTCTACATTTTTTTTGCTGTCAGCGGGTTCATCCTCGCCATGCCATTCGGCAAAGAGAAGCTCGAGGCAGGAAAAACGGTCTCTTTAAAAAAATATTACTGGCGGCGCCTTACAAGGCTCGAACCCCCGTACTTCATAGCAATGACCGGCCTCTTCCTGGTGCTTGTCCTGGTGATGAACGAAAGCTTCAGGGATCTCCTTCCAAACTACCTGGTAAGCCTACTATACCTCCACAGGGTGGTGTACAACGACTGGACCCCAATCAATCCGCCAGCATGGACCCTTGAAGTGGAGGTGATGTTCTATCTCGTTGCCCCATTCCTCGCCCGCTGGTATTTCATGATCAGGAAACCCATCGTAAGACGACTGGCGCTCATCGGGGTGATCGTATTCAAAGTGGTGCTTCTCAATACCACCCAGTTGTTCGACGGCCTCTTCCTTACCATTGCATACCTGATCGAATTCTTCCTGGTGGGAATTCTCCTCGCCGACTTTTACCTCACGGGCATCAAGCGATCGCCTGATAAAAACAAATATCTCTTCGACCTCATATCGATTGCGAGCATCCTGTTGCTGTTCACCACGTGGACGTGGGGAAAAAATCTCGACTTCAAATTCGTCTTCCTCACCGCATTATTTTTCGTGGTATACTCAAGCTTCCAGTCGAGGATCATGAACAAGTTCCTGACCAACGGGTGGATCACTGCAATAGGAGGGATGTGTTATTCGATATACCTGCTTCACCTGGCCTTCGCAGAAATGTTTGTCCTGGTGCTAAAGAAAATCGGTGTTTTCACAACCTACACGAACAACTTTTACTTCGGGTTCATCTTATTTCTACCGTCGTTGTTTATCGTAACAACTGTATTTTTTCTTTTAGTCGAGAAGCCATGTATGGATCCCGAGTGGCCGGCGAAGCTTAAAAGATTTTTTACACATAAGACTGTTACGACGGAAGTCAGTCGCGATCCTCGGCCGTAATCGGTGTCGTACTTTGGTCGAGTGATTTGATCTTGGCGATCATTGCAAGACATGTTGCATACAATATCGATAGCACGGGAGCCCTGAAGAACTCCTGCGGGTACTGGGCAACTATCATCATAAAGAACAAGACCATTGGTATCGTCATCAGGTCTTTGAGCTCCTTGTCTTTGATGGAGAAGTAGGAATTCACGCCCCAGCAAAACATGAGGAACTGGATCGTGAGCCACAGGATCAGGCCGAGCCACCCGGTTTCAACAGCCACCTTCACGTATTCCGAATCGGGAGGGAAGGAGCCGATAAAAGTACCACCTGAATATTTTGAGCCGTAGTAGCCGATGCTGCCCAGGCCGAAGCCGAAGGGTGCGCCTTTGATGTATTGACGGATGATCTGCTGGTTGATCAAACGCACCTCCATCGAGTTGTCTTCCTTACCCTCGAAGGCGGTCGACATTACGTGAAGCGTTTTACTTGAATACGACTTGAAGATCAGCACCCCTCCAAACATGACCACGAGGGCCACACCGATGAGCACCGTACGTTTGAGGGTCATCGCAGCAAACATACCTATTCCTGCCGTAAGCAGGATCATTGCAGTACGCGACCCGGAGAACATCATTGAAACGAACATAAGGATGGCGAAAACGAACAGGACCGCTCGCCTGATAAGCGACATGCGGGTCATAAACGCCAATACAAAGCACGTCATCCCTCCGTAGACCATTACCTGCCCGAATTCCCCCGGGCTCGTAAAGAACCCGAATTTCCTCAGGCGTCCCCACGTGAAAAGAAGCTTGTAACGCCACTCGGTGATCGTTGCCCACTGATAATCCCACGAAGGCAGTCCTGCGAATTCCTGGTAGAAACCGTAAAGGGCGCCGATCAGTGCCATCGCGATCCAGCCATGGATGAAAATGTAAAGGTCACTCTTGGTCCTGATGGCTGAATAGGATGCGAAGAATGCGAGTGTCAGCATTACCATCACCCGGAAAGCAAACACGCCCGCGATACGCGAATTGGCGTTGGGGTTGGCCAACTCGGCGAACTGAATAAAGAACCAGGTCATTACCAGGATGCCGATGAATGTGTTGACGCCCCTGAGCTTCCGTTTAAGCATCAGCGAAACGAAGAAAACCACGTTGATGGCCTCGATGAAAGTGGTCACAGGGAGACCGTAGACACGAAATACCTTGATTGCAAAAGGGAGGATGAAAGTCGAGGTGAGCAGGATCACCATTCCATATACCGGCTGCCTGTCGATCAGCCAGTAGGACATGCCCGCGAACAACACTGCCAGTACGATCAGGTTGACTTCAAGGCCGAAAAAGGCGGCCATAAACACGCAACCTATAGAGAGAATGATCCCTAAGGTTGCCAGCCACCTGGAGTCTTGCAAAAGCTCTACTGCTCTCTGCATCTGCGTACCTAGTTGAACATGATAATGTAAAAGAAAACGGCGCAGGCGGCCGCCATCATTAGCATCAGGAGTATCTTATGTAGCTGTTTGAATGCGTTTCCTTCCTCTTCGCTCATTTCTTCGAACAAACATAAATAGTGTTTTCAAAGTTAGAAAATAAAGCCCGTATTGTATAAAAGACCTATATTTCGGGTCCTAAACGCACGAAATGGCACTATGAAAATTGCCAACCCTTACTCCAGGCACAAAATAAATATCCCCTCAGGGGCATACGTATTAGATGTCGGCAGCGGCCACAACCCGCACCCACGTGCAAACGTGGTGGCCGATAAATTTATCGATACCAACTTCCACCGCGCGGCCGATATCAAGGTCCTGAAAAAGCAGCAGTTCGTTCAAGCCGATGGCGAGAACATGCCGTTCAAGGACAAGGAATTCGACTACGTAGTCTGCTGTCACGTTGTAGAGCACGTCGACAGCCCGGCAAAGTTCCTCACGGAGCTTAGTCGTGTCGGGAAAGCGGGATACCTCGAAGCCCCATCGCTGATAGGTGAATTCCTCATACCCAAGCACTCCCACAAATGGGTGTTGCTCGATATCGATGACAAGCTGGTTATCGTTGACAAGAAAAAACTCGGCCTTGCGTCGAGCCACGATTTCGGCGATGTGTTCCTCACGTACCTGCCGAAACATTCTCTCGGCTATAAAATTTTTCAACGCACGCAACCACAGCTGTTCACGGTGAACTACGAATGGAAAGACTCAATTGAGTACATCGTGGAACCTTCCGACGAATTGCTGAAGTCGTATTTCACACGCACGTGGGATAAGCAGATGTTCGACCGTATGGTTCCCGGCAGGAGTCTCTCCAGTGAATTCATGGCGGCCACCGGCGCCATGTGGGACATTATGCGAAGTGTGTGGAAATCGAAAGTTCTAAAGAAGAACTGACCAGAAACCGGTTAGCAAATCAATCGTGAACGTACCGGTTCAAAATTGCCGGACCTAGCTTCTCTTTCACCGAATGAAGGAAAGCAAAGGCGTCACGGTCGTCTTCCGTTATCGAGCTGTCCGCCGAGAACACCGGAATCACCAACTCAACATATTTCACCAGTTCGCGTGAGTCAGAGAACTCATTGAGATTGGCACCTTCGAGTATGATATAATCATACTGCTCCTTCAGCACCCTAAGTAATACCTGGAAGTCGGTTTCGGGTATGATCTCCGATGGCGAGTTTTGACTGGTCTTACTGCCGATGATGTCGATGAGCGGGTTATCCGTTTTTGTGATGAACGTATCGTCCTTTTTCTCATCTGCTAACGTCGGAATATCAGCCCCAACGTCGGATCCTTTTAACAGCTTGGTGGCAGAGCCGTGGTTCTCCAAAAGTTGCTTCAAACTCGCGCGGGCGATGAGCAGCTGCGTGAGCATGTTGTTCCGCAGGTTGGTATCGATAATGAGCGTCTTCTTCTTGATAAGGCTGAATGAGCTGGCCAGGGCCATAATGAAGAATGTCTTGCCCTGGTTTCGCTGGGAGCTGGTGACAAGGATTACCTGCGAGTCGCGTGAGTCGATCTCGAAACGGATCTTCCGGAGTTCCTGGTTGAGGCGGTCGAACTCCTTGCTTTTACCGTTGTCCGCCGACAGGAAGAATGACCAGTTGAGGTCGCGCGACGATTTGGAAATAAGAGGTACCGATCCGGCTACATTGAATTTCGTGAGGCGCTTAAGCTGCTTGGGTGTTTTTATTCGTGAGTCGGCGAGTTCCAGGGCAATGACGGTGAAAGCAATTAACGCAAAGCTCAGAATGCCGCTGAACACCATGAAGATTAATGTCTTTTTGGACTCAGGTCTTTCTGCAGGCTCTGCGATCAGCACCTGGCTCATAGCCATCTTGTTGATAACGATCTTTTCGCGTGCCTCTGTGTACTTTCCCTGTGCCGCCATGTATTCTTCGCGGGCAACATCGATCTCTTGTTCCTGTGCCGTGATTATTGCTTCTGTGTTTGCAATATGTCCGACACTATAACGTAAGGAAGCAAGGATCTTTCCGAGAGATGCTGCATTGTCGCGCGCAACCTGCAGGGTTACTTTCGCCTCTTCTCTTCGCTCACGCAGGTTGTTGAGCTGTTCAGGTGTGACCTTCGAACCTTGCGCATCGATGTTGAGGTAGGTCTGTAACTGGTTGCGAAGAAGGGTGATACTGTCGAGCAGTTGCTTGTCTGTCTGGCCTTCGTTGATGTAGCGGCCATTCATGGAGTTGATCTTTCTCCGCAAGGTTATGATCTGCTCGTTCGCCATGTTATTGTTGCTGGTTTCGGCTTCGAGGATACGGGCATCCAGGCTGGCAAGCGTAAGTTCAAGTCCGCGGATCTCCTGGGTCACAGTAGCCACCTGGCTTTCGTAGTCTTGTATCTGGCGATACTTGGCATCGCTTTCAGAACCGGCAGTAGTAATCTCGCTGTTGGATTTCAACTGCTTCAATTCCTCGATCTTTTCGTCGAGATATTTCTTGCGCTGACTGAGGATCAGTTCGAGCGATTCGAGGGAAGTGTTGGAACGGCTTGCACGCAGGTGACCGTAGTAACGGATGAATTCGTTGCAAAATGTATTGGCAATGAATGCCGAGAGATTCGGATTCTCCGACACATAGGCAACCTCAACATAATCCGAGTTGCTGATACGTTCGATGGTGATGTTCTCCAGCAGTGATTCGTAGTCATAACCATATCCTTCGAGGAGGAGCTCCATTGCCTTTTGTTTCGGATCACCGGGGTCGTTGAGGGAAAATTTTTCGGCTTTGGTCTTTACAAGCGAAATGATGTCAGCCCGTTCTTTCCCCACATAGGATACCAGGGTCGGGTACTGATCATGTTTTCTGTTCAGTTGGCGGAAGGGGGTCGCATCAGCCAGGTCGTGGTTGAGCAACTGGTAGCTTACCTGTGTCACTACCGTGCGCGACTTCATCTGTTCGATGAGATTGGTGAAGGCGAGCTGTACTTCGAAGGGACTGATCCTGCCCCGTTCTATGAGTTCATCCGACACGGTAAGGCCCGTGGAAATGAGCGCGTTTGAACGGAATTTCCAGTCGCTAAAATATAAACGTACGCCGAACGCGACACCCGCAGTCAGTAGGGGCACAATGATCAGCAGCAAACGTTTTTTCCAAAGTAACTTAAACAGGGTTTTTAATTCCATCGATTGCAGTGCCGACCCTCCATGAGCCGAGTAGATAATGCCTACAAAGGTCATGAAAAAAACCTTTTGGAACAACCACGGCCGGCCCGCTTCTGTCTCTATCTTCTTATCTCAGTTCGCTTCGTTCCCCTCGAAAAATATGTAATATTTATGAGGCCAATGGTCGACCGATGCATCCCTATTTAAGACTACTACGACCTCAGCAATGGGTTAAGAATTTCTTCGTACTCCTTCCTTCGTTCTTCGCAGGCAGGGTATTGGACTATACCATTTATCGCGAGCTTTTACTTGCATTCGTCTCTTTCTCGCTGGTCTCCAGCGCCGTGTATATCCTCAACGATTACAACGACATCGACCATGACCGCATGCATCCTGTGAAACGGTACAGGCCCCTGGCGGATGGCAGTGCCAATAAGAACGTGAGCTTCGTTCTGATGATACTCCTGTTTGCCGTCGGCGTCGGGGTGTCGTTCCTGCTGGACCGGGGATTTTTGTGGATGTTGATGCTCTACATAGTCATCAATATTGCCTATACGTTTGGATTGAAGCATATTTCGATCGTGGACATCTTCCTGGTGTCCGCAGGGTTTCTCATCAGGGTGTACGCCGGCGGTTTCGCCGCCAGCATACCTGTGTCGCATTGGCTTGCGCTGATGATCATGCTGCTCGCTTTGTTCCTTACCCTTGCCAAAAGGAGAGACGACCTGGTGAACACCAATGTGGACGGAACGATCATGAGGAAGTCTTCACGAAAATATAACATGGTGTTTGTGAACTCCTGCCTGGTGTTGTTTGCGGGGATCATCATCGTATCGTATATCATGTACACCGTGTCGGCCGAGGTGGTGGACCGTTTCAACTCGGAATGGCTTTACGCGACTGTTATTTTTGTCATTGCCGGGTTGATGCGTTACCTGCAGATTACCTTCGTGGAGGAAAGGACCGGCAATCCGTCGCAGATCCTCGTTACTGATGGATTTATCATTACCTGCATCCTCGGCTGGATCATGATGTTCTACATCATCATTTACGCCAGCTAAGATGAGTGCCCACCGTCTTGCGCTTTTCGACTTCGACGGGACGGTGACTTCACGCGATACCCTGTTCGAGTTCATCCGGTTTACCCATGGCAAGGCGGGCTTCACGTCGGGCCTTATGATATTGAGCCCCGTGCTGGTGTTGTTTAAGCTGAAGATCCTGGGAAACCAGAGAACAAAAGATATCGTGCTCTCGCATTTTTACTCGGGCACGCCCGTGGTCACATTCAATCAAAGAGCTACGGAATTTTTGGATAGAGTCCGCGAGGTCATCCGGCCTGCAGCGCTGGAGATCATTCGCGAATACCAGCAACAAAAGGCGAGGGTGATCGTGGTTTCGGCCAGCCCGGAAAACTGGGTAAAACCCTGGTGTGATTTGGTGGGCATTGAATGCATTGCTACAAGACTAGAGGCCGTTGATTCTAAAATAACAGGGAAGATAGCGGGCCTGAACTGTCATGGTGAAGAGAAAGTGCGGCGCATTAGGGAATTGGTAAACCTTTCAGACTACGACGAAGTGTATGTCTACGGTGATACACCATCCGACAGGCCAATGATGTCGCTGGCAACAAGGAGTTTCTATAAACCCTTCAGGTAACAATTACTTAAAGAAAAGCAATTCGATCACGGTGCCGTGTTGCGAGGCGCGGGAAATCACAGGTGCGTTCGCCTGCAGTACCCGTGTATCATCTATTCCGGCGCTGGTAAGCAGTTGCGCCACATCGGCTACCTGGCTTGGCGTCAGGGCGGGATTTTCTTCTTCCCGGACAAACAGGTGTATCCGGATGTTTTCGCGTATGAGGATGCTGTTAGCGATGAACCACAGTAATTCGCGCTGGCCACTGTGAACCTTTGCCTCACCTTTATCGAAAACGAGTATGCGATTAAGTTCCTGCGGGAACAACTCTCTTACTTCTTCCTGTGTGAGATACCTTGCGCCTTCAGGTAATATGCTGGTACTGACGGAGATCTTTGTCTCGTAGATATCGGAAAGCTTGCCGCCACGGTTACTGCAGAAGTATGCGAGTGTATCGCCGGAGCTTGTAAAGTATGCATCGAACGAGGCTGAGTTCACGGGTTCACCGACGTTGATCGGTGTCGACCACGTTTCCCACGAGTTATACAGTTTGTATGAATAGAAAATGTCGGCATCCCCGAGTCCCTGGTGTGAGTTGCTGGCAAAAAAAATCTTTTCTCCATCGCCTGAAAGGAATGGTGAGATCTCGAAACCGCTGGTGTTGATGGTAGGCCCGAGATTGCGTGGCTCCGGCCAGTTGCCGTTCGTGTCCTTTACACTGATGTACAGATCTTCCTCTCCATAAGAGTCCGACGCGTGCATCGATATCAGCAGAACATCGAATGCAGGGCTCATGTAAAAGCCTATGAACTCGCCGCGGTTCAAACCGGGGACGGGTATCAGTTCCGGTAAACTCCACTGTCCGTTGACGAGTTTCGAAAAAGCTACACCGCTCTGTTTCTTGTATGTGTTGGCGAGGTAAGCGATCAACTCTTTTTTATTGAGCCCTATGATGGCATTATTCTCAAGATTGTTCCATTTGCCGATACGGTTCGAAGCAGGTTGCCAGGCCCCGCCGACTTTAGTTGAACTCCAGATATCGGTCCCGCCAATGTCGCCACCGTTGTTGTCGTCGTGAAATGCTCTTACGAAGTAGAGTGTCTTGCCGTCGGGCGAAAGGATGGGGTTGATCTCCTCACTTTCGGAATTAACAGCACTGCTTAGCCGCAGTGGTTGATTGAAAATAAGATTCTGCGCCGATGATTCGACGACAAGGAACAGGCATATAATCCGGAAAACCAGTTTCATTATTATCCTACCAAAGTTTCGGCTCGACGCCGTACTTGTTGAACATGTGAATACCAACGACAATCTCATGCACATTGGTATTGAAATTATTCAGGTGGGAGATATACTTGTCGTACGAATAGTGGATGGTCAGCTTTTCTTCGATTCGCAAGCCAAACAGGCCTGACACCTTTTTGCCGGTATTGGAAAATCCTGCACCGACGTATACGAGTTTCTTGTAGGCAAATCGCGAGTTAATGTTCAACGACGGCTCGCCATTGGGTGTATAAGCGAACCGGGCGCCTGGTGAGAAGACAAGATTTTTACCCATAGGTATTCCCGTAAAACTAGCCTGGGCAAGGAAAACTCTCTGCTCTGCTGATTCTACCAGCCGCTGGCTGCCCATATCGGAACGGATGAGGTTCATGGAAGATATACCAAAGTTGAAATTACGGGAATATAAAACGTAACCGAAATCAACTACTGCGGCCATGCTGTTGCCCTGTCCCGACCGCATAATTTCCTTGTAGAGCTGGTCATTCGCTTCGTCGCGGACCCGGTATCCATCGAGTCTTATCCTTTGGCTTTGTATGCCCACCCGCGAACCGAAAGCCAGGGTAAACTGGCGTGATATCGGCAAATGATACGCATAATGCGCGCTCAATGTATTGAGGCTGAAAGGACCGAGCTTCCGCCCGGCAAGAGTTGTTCCCAGCCCGTGTTTCCTTCGGATCTTCTTTCCGTTTTGAATGGCATGAAGCACCTCGGCGTTACTGATGCGCAGCGAGTTGCTGCCGATAGCCGACCGCCTCGTGCTGTTGAGCCCCGAGTTGAGGCTGAAGAACATGTAGTTGTTGGGAATAG
>WUUC01042767.1_pt1 | contig 17004 bp, 28 predicted proteins | sample 6278441 | NCBI WGS metagenome assembly WUUC01 (sample SAMN13675441, study PRJNA597444) | soil metagenome | isolation source: soil | place: USA: Washington | collected 2017-10
CTGCTGCCACGGCCTGGTGGCGAGCCGGTGGAGGAGTTCCGGGGGCCATCCGGCTTCGGCGGCGGCCTCGTCGAGTGTGATCAGGGCGGGGTCGGTCGTCACTGCCGGTGTCTCCTCTACGTACGGGTTAGGACTAGTCCACATACTACGCTTCTCGCTGGGTGCCGGTCGACAAGGCTGACCGGGGGCGTTACGAGACATCCCCTAGGTCGAGGACCGGCTGCATCGGCCGGGCAAGCCGGGCCACGATCAGCGGCAGATAGGTCGGCTCCCGTTCGATGGCGATGCACCGGAACCCCTCCAGGACGCACGCCTCAGCGGTCGTGCCCGATCCGGCGAACGGATCGAGGCAGACACCGCCGGGTGGGGTGACGAGCCGCACCAGCCACCGCATCAGGTCCAGCGGCTTGACGGTTGGGTGAGCCACACCGGCGACGACGGGCCGCTCCTCGGTCGGGGCCTTCGCCTCGTACCGGAACACGGGGAAGACCCTGGACGCGCCGCTCTGCTGTTGATCCAGCCCGGCTGCTGCGGCCTTGTCCATGGTGACGTTGGTAGGCCAACGACCGGCGTCGTTCACGGACTGCTGGGGCCGTTCGGCGCCGTATACCCCGGACGTGACGAGGTCTCCTCGCCCCGGGTTCTTGGCCTTGGACGTCGCAAGGTCGTCGGCTGAGGCGTGTGCCACCCGGCAGCCGTCTACGTTGAGTGCTCCTGTGCCGTGGGCGATCACGTTGGCCGCAACCGTGCCGGCGAGAGGCTTACGGGCCACCACGATCGGCTCATGGGCCGGTTTGAGGGCGGTGCCCCATCCAGCCCAACGGCCAGCGTCGTCGGTGGCCGGGGCGGTGATCTGAAACACTTCACCGAAGGCGAAGCCGCCCGCCCCTTGGGCCATCCGACCCGTTGCTCTGCGCGTACGTTCGCCGTGAACGCTCCGCTCGATTCGCTGCCAGTCGTTGGTGGGAATGTGGGCTTTGAATCGCTCCCACCACGCGTCGCCCGGCGAGTGTTCGGCCTTCGTCCAGTCATGCAGATTGTTTCCAGGAACGTCGAGGCCAAGCGCTACCGCAGCCACCACGTAGTCGCGTCGACGCGACTTATCGATGGCTTTTGACACGTCCAATGATTTCGGGAACCCCGACCCGTACAGCCACGCGACGCTGTCGCGGATCTCGAACCCGGCGTCCTCTGCCGCGCACACCAGCCGATGCCAGGTACGGGTACCGCCGAAGGCCAACAGATGGCCGCCGGGCTTCAACACCCGCAGGCATTCGGCAGCCCACGCCTGGCACCACTGCTGGAACAGCGGCCCGGCCCGGTACTCGGGTCCGGTCCGTGACGTGCGACCGAACACCGAGTCGCGCTCTACGTCGGCGGGGTTGAGGGACCGGCGGAACCCGTCCGCGCCATCCCACCCTTGGCCCATGAACTCCAATCCATATGGCGGGTCGGTCACTACGGCGTCGACTGAGCAGTCGGGCAGCGACGTGAGCACGTCGAGGGCGTCGCCGTGGTGCAACGTCACAGACTCGTCGGCGTAGTAGGGCGTCATGGTGTCGGTCCTGTCTGTGCGAGGGTCCATCCGCCGTCGTTGTCGAGCCGCACCGGCCCCGACCATGCGGGGCTGACGACCGGCACCGTCTGCGGGTCCTGGTCCTCGGTGAGCAGCAGCCCCCGCGTTCGGGCGTCGGCGAGTGCCGGCCCGTGGGCTGAGGTGATCTGCCGGTGGCATGGGGTGCAGGAGTGGAGTACACACGCCGCCCCGTTGACCCGCGCCCGGGCTGCTGTGCCGTGTCGTCCGCCGGCCTTCACGCCGAGTCGGTGCGAAAGTTCCGCCGCCCGTCCTCCACAGCCGGCAGACCGGATCTCACACCAACCCCCGGACCTCACCCGCACCTGGGCCCGAACCTTCCCGGTCGGGCCGGTGTAGCGCGGCCACCGCCGCTTCCCCGACAGCACCTGCGGCACCCGCTGCCCGAGCTTCACCGACACGACCAGCCGGGCCCGGCGTGGCTGCAGCGGCGTCCTACGGGTTAGGCAAGACGAGCCACGACGCAGAGGCCCGGACCGACGCAGGCCGGTCCGGGCCTTCAACGGGGTACGCCGCAGCGGACCGCCACGCTTCACTTCTACGCCGCCGCGGCGAGGGCGTCGGGGAACACGGGCAGCAGGTGCGGGTCGACTGTGGGGGTTTCCGGGTCGAACAGGACCCGGTTGCAGTGCAGCCGCCGGGCGTGTTCCCAGATGACGACCACGGCGGGCTCGGCGTCGGCCGGCACCTGGTGGGCGGCGGGCACGTGCATGAGGATCAGGCCGTCGGGGAGTTCGTCGGCGATGACGCCGGGCGCGTCGGCCAAACGGTGGACCAGGTGCAGCGGCAGGTGGTAGGTGGACAGTTCGAGGGTGCCTCGGACCTGGTCGGCGAGAGTGCGGTGCATGGGTGCGGCTCCTTCGGTCAGGTGGTGGTGGAGGGGGTTCGGGGTCGGGCGATAGCGTCGATCTCCTGGGGGATTCGGCCGCCGGGCTTCAGGTCGGCGGGTCGCCACACGTCGGCGTCCTGACCGGCGGCCTGCAGGTCGGCGAGGTACTGGGCCTGGTCTGCGGTGAGCCGCCCGTCAGCCGACTTGAGCTCCCGGTACAGGACGCCGCCCGGCCCGGTCAGGTGTACGTCGGGCCAGCCTTTCCCGTCGCCTCGGTAGGCGGTGATGACCCTGCCGCGGGCGGTGTAGGAGGGCGGGAAGTGGACGGCGCGGACGTGGCGGTAGGCGGCGAGGTCGAGGACGGCTTGGAGTAGGGCTTCTTCGGCCATGCGCGGTTCGACGGGTCGGCGTGGTTTCGGTGGCCGACCACGTCGGGGAGTGACCGGGGTGGTCATGCCGCAGCCCGCGTGGACTCAACGGCGGCGGGGAGCGGTCGACCGCAGTAGCCGCACACCCCGGGGCCAGTGTCGTCGGGGAGGCGGTCGGCGCGGCGGCGGATGGTGGTGTCGTTGTCGGCGTCCCACATGGCGTGTTCGGCGGGGGCCGGGCACATCGACCCAACCCCCGCCGTGGTGGTGACGGTCATCGGGCGGCCTTGCAGTGGTCGTCGGAGCCGCAGCAGCCCTCGTACTCGCACACCGTCTGGTCGACCCGCAAACCGCCACGACAGTCGCGGCAGTCGGCGGGGGCCACATCCTGGCAGCGGGTCTCATAGGTCCAGGCGGGGTGCTGTTCGGCGTAGAGCCGGCACGCGGCCCGGTCGATGGCGTCGTGCTGGTAGCAGTCGGGGCACGCGTCGAGGTGCCGGTAGCCGAGCGGAGCGGTGCGGATCGAGGGGCGGGAGGTGGCCGTCACGCCGAGCTCGGTGAGGTAGCCGCCGCACCGGCAGCGGAAGACGGCCGGCCCGTCGAGGGTGGGCATGGATTCCAGGGCGAGGATCGCATCGTCGGCCGCGTCGTTGGTTCGCGGGTCGGCCCACACGGACCGGGCCGACGTGTTGCGGTGCAGGTGGTCGTGGAGGGCGGCCCACACCGTCTCTGCCCGTTCCGGCCTGGCCCTGGCGACCAGGGTGCAGAACGCTTTCGCCGGGTCTTGGGTCAACTCCCACGCCTCGTAGACGGTGTCGACGGTGAGGAGGTGGAGGGTGGGCTTGTAGGTGAGGAGGGCCATGCCGTTGCGGGTGGTGACCTCCCAGTACAGGTCGCCTTGGAACGGCCCGTCGGAGACAGAGGCGCCCAGCTTGGCCGGTGGCGGCGTGGGCTGGGCGTGGATGGTGGGGAAGTCGATGATGGCCATTGCGGCTCCTTGGTGGTGGTGGAGGGTACTGCCAGTGTACGCCTGCGGACTAGTCCAATCAACACGGCACGTTGGTTGGGTCCGAACGGGCTACACCTCCTCCAGCAAACGGGAACGGCCCCAGCCGTCTGGCCGAGACCGCAACCGTTCACCCCGCCGGGCAGCTACCCGGACGCGCCGGCCCGGGTGAGGTTGAGGGCCACCATGGACAGCAGGGCCATGATGCAGTCACCCAACTCGCCGCCCTCGGCTGGCGCCTGGAGCAGCGCCGCGTACCCTGCCTCGTCGTCGGCTGCCCGGGCGGCGATCAGGCGACCGGCCCACCTCGCTGCCGGCGGGGCCGCGTCAGCGCCAGTGACCTTCCCCGTCTGTCTCAAGCTCCAGCCACGCCACCCGTAGCGGCGCCCCGTATCGGTGATCCGGATGGAACCCTCGCGATGTACGTGTCGCACCACCCCATGATCGCAAGCTGCAAGCCCAGGGTGTTGTTGAGCCGGTCGACGTATCCGGCCGCGCCGGGCAGATCGCCGGCCATGGCCCGGTGCAGCGCGACCGTAGCGATACGCCTTGCCCGCTCCCGGTCGGCTTCGGTGAACTCTCTCGACGGCATCACGTACCTGCCTTCACGTTGTCGGGGTCGTACGCCCGAATCGTGGTGACCGGGAATGCGCCGGGCACCGACTCGTCGTCGACCCACCGCAGCCACCACGAACCCTCGGAGCACTGGCAGTCGTAGGAGTCCCCGCCCCGGTCGCAGACGCTGCACTGCCCGGACCGGACCGCCCACTCCCAACGGACCCACCCGGCAACGTCGGACAGAGTGTCTTCGTACGAGTCGGCCACGTTGGCCCAGCCCCACCAACTGGCGGCGTACCGGCTGCCGACCGCGACCGCCTTCAGCAGCGGCACGTGGCCCAGCAGGAGCAGGGTCGCGCCGTCGCTTATCTCGGTCACCCAGACGCCGTAGAAGCGGGCCTCGAACCCGTCCCGCGCTGGATCGGGGAAGCCGAGGGTCGTCTGGTCGGGTTCCCCGTTCGAGCACGTGCCGGCGTCGAGCAGCATGAGCGGGGCCCGGTCGCGCCAAGTGTCGGTAGTGCTCATGCGACCGCTCCAACGCGGCTGGCGTCGTACTGGCGGATGCCCCACAGGATGGCGTGGCAGCACCACAGGTACGGGTAGGCGTAATCGCGCAGGTCCCATTCCCACGTGTCGTCGAAGGTGAAGATGCGGCGCCCGGAGCGGCCGGTCTGCACGCCGCCGTGGCCGGTGACCGTGTACTCGAAGTCCGCGAGGGCCTGCCGGGCGCCGTCTTCGTAGTAGGTGTCGTCGTTCTCGACGAGCCGGTCGGTTAGCTCGTCGGCCAGGCCGGGCCACAGCTCCCGGCCGTCATTGTCGGCGAGGTCGTCCAGGTAGCCGTCGAACACGGCGTCGAGGTGGTGCGCGACGTGCTCACGGAACGCGTCCTCCGAGTACTCCTTGACGTGGTCGCGACTGGCGCTCTGGCCGCATCGGATCTTCTCGGCCCAGTAGTCGGGGTTGATGCCGTACCGGGACCCGGCCCGGAAGAACTCGAACATGTCGGAGTCGCGGGAGAACGTGTAGGTGCCCATGTCGCCGTTGATGGTCAGCGCGCCGGGCCAGGTGACGATGTCGAACCAGTACATGCCGGTGCCCGACTTCTTGAAGCGGAGGTGCCGGTACAGGCCGTCGTCGTGCAGAACGGTCATCTGGTGGTCGGTGGTGTCGTTCTCGAAGTGGGTGAGGGCGCCGGTCTCGCGGTCCCAGCGAGTAGTGGTGGTCATGTGGTTCCTTCCCAGTGCGGTGGGTGGAGGGCGGGACTAGCGGGCGGCGTTGAGGAGGGCGGCCCAAAGGTCGTTGCGGCCGGGCTCCGGGTCGTACACAGTGACCACCCACGTGTCCGCCAAATCGTCGAAGGCGCCGTCGCAGCCCTGGTAGATCTCCTCGACGCAGTCCATGCCGAACGGGCCGAACTGGGTCACCGGCTCACCGTTGAAAAACGTCAGCGGCAGGTACTCAACGTCGCCGCTGGTCTCGTCTTCCATCGGCCACAGCCGGATGACAAGCGATGTGTCGGCGGCGATGCGGAGCAGCCACCGCGCCGTGCCCCTCTTGATCAGGCCGGTGACGGCGGCGTGTTGGTAGACGTGCCCGGCCCCGTCCCACGACGGTCCGATGTAGCCGGCCTGCGACCTGTTGGTGACGAACCCGGCCCGGTTGCAGGCGACCAGCGCGGCGGTCAGGCCGGGCGCCTCGTCCTCGTCCACGTCGACGGGTCCGGCGGTTCTGGGCTGCTGCCGGATGTGGCCTTCGAGCCACTGGGCGGTCAGTTCGCCGAGGTCGGCCAGTGTGCGGGCAGCCTCCCATACGGCCATCTCTTCGGCGGTGTCGTTGATGGCGGTCATCGGTGCTTGGCTCCTTGGGTCGGTGGGTGGAGGGGGGGTCAGGTCAGCGGATGTCGCGGGCGGCGACCCGGTCGACGGTCAGGTTCGGGGCTTCCCATGTGGCGAGGCGCCGGGCGGCAGCAAGGTCGAACAGGTGCTCCTGCCGCCACACGTCGGTCTTGTACGGGTCGATCGGCTCGTGTTCCCACACCCCGTCCCGGGTCAGACACGCTGACAGGTACGGGGACCGGACCATCCACACCCGGCCGTCCCGGCCGTCGTCGTGGTGGTCAACCGCGACGACCTCAACGTCGTACCGGCAGGCCACCGCCCGGGGCACCGTGTCGGGGCAGGCGTTGTAGGTGTGCCTGGAGGTCCATTCGCGGACGACGACGGCGCGGCGGTAGGGGAGGAACGACAGGATGGTCATACCGTCCACCTCGGAACGCGGGGTGTGAGGGCGGGGAACAGTCCCGGTTGAGGCCGGTCGTCTACTACCGCCGCGACTTGGTTGGCGGGGAACCCGGCGGTGCACCCAGCCGTCCACCGCTCATGCCTTCCGTTGACGCAAGGGTCGAGGATGAGGCAGCGGACGTACCCGCCGTGCTGCCGTGACGTGTACCGGACCATGCCAGCACATCCGCACACCGCTGTGACGGCGGCTCCGTCGTCGGGGAGCTCGCCGCGGTACAGCCGTCCCGGTTCGGTTGCTACGGGTGTAGGTGTAGGCGTCGGCTGGGTGACGCGTTGGCGGGGGATGAGCTTCCGCCGCTTGGTGAGCGTAGCCATGTGCCTTCCTAGTGGTCGGTTCGGTTCATGCGGCGACGCGTCGTCGGACCACGGTCCGGGTGCTCAACTGAAGCCGTTCGGCGATCTCGCGCGCTACCAGGCCGCGCCGTTCGAGCAGCCTGTACGCGGCGTCCCGCTCCGCCTTCGTGGCGGGTACGTCCTGCCCTTGGGCAAGCCGCTCCACCACGACCTCGTCGACGATGCCGTCCCCGGCGGTGGCTGGGCTGTACTCCGCTGGCCGCTTCCACCGGCTTTTGCGCTGGGCGGAGTTGCGCCACTTGGCTTGAGCGTCGGCCACCGCCTCGGGGCAGCGGCATCCGTACTCCTCCAACGCCCACGCCGTTCCGTGGGTCCGGCGGGACGGGCAGTCGTGGAGCGTCGGTTCGGACTTGATCCGCTGGGGGCGGCGGCCACGGCGCCGGGCGGCGTTAGCCTCACGCGCCTCGGGGCAGCGGCACCGGTAACGCTCGTAGGCGTAGCGGGTGCCGTGCAGTCCTGTGCTCGGGCAATCGGTCATGGCTGCTGCGCCACGGGGATGAAAGACGTGGACCGGACGTGGACCAGCCGGGGATACGAGGCCCGGTTGACCGGGGTCAGGACCCAGCGGATGGGGGGAGGGGCGCCCCATTCGGCGTCGTTGGCCTCCCACTGATCCATGTCCTGGTTACATGCGACGCAGCAGCAGGGCCCGTCGACGGTGTAGAGGCCGCCCACGGCACCTGTCCGCGACCCGTGGTACAGGACGACGGCGCTCATAGCCGGTCCTCGCAGCCACGAGGGCAGGGGACCGTCATCTCTCCGGTGCGGCCGTTGCCCATCTCCACGTCGACGCTGATGACGCCGTAGTCGTCGCACATGTCGCAGTCGGGCGGGGTGTTCATGCCGCGACCGCCTCAACGACGACGGCGGGCAGGGGCAGCAGGCCGTACTTGGCTGCGAACGGGGTGGCGTGGTCGGTGCAAGCTTTCGTCATCCGGGTCACCTCACGCGGCTGGTGACCGGCCTTCATCACCATGTGGGTCAGGGTGGTCAGATACTCGGGCGGCTGGCGGCAGGACCCGTTCCGGGCGGGGGCGTGGCTGCACCGGGCGGGGCGTGGCTCACCGGGGTGGAAGGCGCGGATGGTGGCGACGGCACCGGTGCGCATCACGCACCAGCCGCAGAGGTGTGGGTGCAGCCGGTCAACATGAGCGGGAAGTACCGCTCGGTGTACTCGGCGTGGGGAACGTGGTCGACGGTGACGCCACGGGCACGGAGGCGCCGCTCATCGGCGCGGGTGTCGCAGAACGTGTCCCACGCTCCGTCTTCGGTCTTGGCGTAGGAGCCTTCGACGAGGCCGAGCGGGCAGCCGCACGTCTCGATGAACACGAACTGGGTCCGGTTGGCTTCGTACGTTGGCGTCTTGGCGCGGCGGGTCGCCATCACTCGGCCGCCGTCCGCTGGTGCGGGCACGGGCCGGGGGTCAGCGGGTAGTAGCGGCTCATGTACTCGTCATGGGACACCACAACGACGGTGACACCTCGGGCGCGCATGGCGGGGCCGTGCTGCCGGGTCAGGCTGATCAGGTCCCACGCGTCCTGTTCGGTGCGGGCGTAGGCCCCGTCGACGGACCCGTCGGCGCAGCCGCACCGCTCGACGAACACGTACTGGTCGTGGCAGCAGTGGCCGACGGTTTCGACGTTGAGGATGAGGCAGCCGCACTGCTCACGCGCCGTGGATGGCGGGAGGGTGCGGCTGTCGGGGCTGTAGTGGATGCTGGTCTGCATGGGGTGCTCCCTGGTGCTGGTGGTGGAGGGGCACCCCTAAGACTACGCCTGCGGACTAGTCCAATCAACACGACGCGGGAATCTGGCCGGCACGGGTTCTCGACCGGCCAGATGCCGCGCGCACCGGGCGGTCAGTAGTTGGCGGGGCCACGCTCGGGCGGCGCGTTCGGCACCAGGTAGACGGTGAACGCGCCGAGCACAGCCAACGCAATCGTGATCCACTCTGTTGGGTCGACGCCGCCGGTAAGGGCGGCGGCGAGCGCGATCAGGCCAGCGGTAACGACGGCGACGATGGCTTTGGCGATCTGGGCCATGTGCGTACTCCTTCAGTCGGTGTCGTGGTCTTCGGTGCCGGAGGCGTCCAGGTTGTCCTCGGCGATGTCGGTCTGGGCCGCCCGGTCAGCCAACGCAGTCCTCAACTCGTCGACGCGGGCGGCGGTGGCTTCGATGGCGGCGACCGCCTCCGGCGACGGTTCGGACGGCGTCCGGCCGGCGACCCGCCGCAGTTCGACCACCTCCCGCATCAGGGCTAGCTGTCGGACGGTGGCGTTGTATTCGGCTTGGATGGCGGCGGTCAACCCGCCGTTGACCAAGGTGTGGATCGCGTCGAGTTTCGCGTCGGTCCGGGCGGCTGTCCGCGCCACCCGCGCGTTGGTGTCCGCCGCCGTCCGGGCAACCCTCTCGTTGGCGGCCAGCAGTAACCGGGCCGCCTCCGCCGCCTGGGCGGCGACCCGGTCCTCACGTGCCCAGTCCTCCAACTTTTCGGCCCGCCGCTGCCGGTTCGACATGTACGACAGGATCAGCGGGGACGCCACCGTGCCCAGGCCGGCGATGGCGGCGATCAGGGCGATGACGATGGGATCACTCAACGCGCCCCCCTCCCCGGGCTGGACTGGTCCGCCCGCACACCTGCGATGGGGGAGGCGGGACCGGGTTCGCGATGCGGGCGGCGTCGGCGGCGGCCCGCTCCAGTTGAAGGTCCCGGGCCGCGTCGACGTATTCGGCGTACAGGTCTTGTATCCGTTTCATGTCGGCGGGGGAGCGCTCTCCTGTGGGGGTGCGGATCGCCGGGTCGAGGAGGGCCGCGTCGAGGGCGTCGCCCCGTCGCCGTTCCGCGGCCCGTTCCGCGGCGCCTACGTCGGTGAGGATGCGGGTCCGTTCGTTGAGGTAGTCGTTGTAGGCGGCTTGGCAGTGGACGTGTTCCCGGAACAGCCACGCCGAGTAGCCGGCCATGCCGAGGGCGAACAGGGATATGGCGGTGAGGAGGAGCCCGAGGACCCGGATGGGTAGCCGCCGTTTCCGTTCCGCCGCCGCTACCACCTCGACCCGGGCCGGGTTCGGCTCGGGGCTCACGTCGGGCCAGCGGCAGGGGGGGCGGTGTCGAGGGTGTCGGAGGCGGCCTGCTCGGCGTCGGAGAGGGCGGTCCGGAGTCGGGTGATGTCGGCCCGCAGTGCGGCGATGACCTGCTGGTCGCCGGCGGAGATGATCGCGGCCAGCGCATCCAGCCGGCCCATCAACGCAGCCACCTCAGTCGACCCGCCGCCCGCGCGGATGAGCGCCTCGAGGTTGGCGGTCACCCCGCTCAGGACTTTCAGGTCGGCGGCGGCGGCGGTCACAGCGGCGGCCACCTTCGCCTGCCACTTGGCTGTGGCCGCGTCCCGCGCCTTGTCGTCGGCCACCCGGGCTGCCTCGGCCTCAGCCCGGAACAGCAGATGCGTCACCGCTGTGGCGAGGGACAGGTCCTTGTTCTTGGGGTTGCCCCAGTTGTCGGGTGCGGGGATGGCCCCGTCGTAGCCCACCAACGTCTGCCACTCTTTCGGGTCGGTAGCCAACGGTTCGTCTCCTCCGCTTCCGGTGATGATGTCGCCGAGTAGGCGCAGCTGCGCTTCGTTGTCGCACGAGTCGGTCCACAGGCCGACGTGCAGATGCCACAGGTGGGAGTCGTCGGAACGGGACCGGGAGCCCTGATACCAGCCGGTGACGCTGCTGCCGTCGAGGGTGCCGAACCATTCGGCCACGCAGGGCAGCCGCCCGGCCCGGACCGCGGCGTCGAGACGCGCGGACGCGGCCCGCAGTTCGGCGCCTTGGATGCCGATGTCGGTGGCCCGTAGCCAGTTCCCGTTGCCGCCCTTGTCGCGGCCGTGGCGGGTGCCGTAGGCCCGGTTCGGGTCGGTGCAGAACCGGCTGTGGAGGATCCAGTTCCGGGACCGGTGCCGCCCGTCGAGGTGCCGGTTGTCGCCCTTGGAGCCGGTTTGGGAGCGGCTGTGCCTGTAGTGGGAGCGCATCCGGTTGTTGAACGCGGCATGGGCGGGGGCCTCGAACTCGGCGACCCAGTACGACTCCTGCGCGAGCTGCGCGTAGCTGGGCATCCCCCTGTACACCCCCCTGTCCGCTGTCAGCCGGCCACGATCACCACGTACTCCTTCACCTTCGTCCCGACCGGGCCGCCCCGGACGGTTCTTCCGGGGGTTCACCCTCTGGGGCTTCTCCTACAACCCGCCGATGGCGATGACGTGGACTGTGGTGGCCGTCGTGTTGGTCCGGTAGATCCAGGCGGTGCAGCCGGTGGCGGTGATCCCGGACACGGTCACCTCGAGCACCGTGTTGGGCACCGTCGTTTGGGCGGTGGCCCACGCCCGGACGGTGCCGGGCAGCGACTTCCCGCCCCACGTGACGGCCCCCGACGTGGGTGTGTTGGCGACGGGGGTGATGAGGACGGACCCGGCGCCGACGTTGGCGGCCGGCAGGTAGCCGGCCACGGACGTGTCGATCCGCACCATCTCAGCCTCGACAGCCAACGCGAGGTCTTCGCCCAAGCCGGCCCCGTCGGGCGGGTCGGCCAGGGCCTGGTAGGGCAGCGAGTAGATCGGGGTCACAGGCATGTGCGCGGCCCCCTAGAGTCCGATGCCGAGGACGTGAACGGTGGTGACGGTGGTGGAGGTCCGGTAGATCCAGGCGAGGCAGCCGGTTGAGGTGATCGTCCCCACCGACACTTCGACGATGGTGGAGCCGGGCACGGTCGACGATGCGCACGCGAACGCGTACACCGTGCCCGGCAACGTCTTCCCCCACGACACAGCACCCGACGTTGGTGTGCTGGCGACCGGGGTGATGGACACCGACACGGCGGCGATGTTGGCCAACGGCAGGGCGTCAGGCAGGCCGGCGTCGATGCGGGCCAACTCCGTCTCGATGGCCTCGGCCAGATCCTGCCCCATGTCGGCCCCATCGGGCGGGTCGGACAGCGAGTCGTACGGCAGCGCGTACACCGGCGTCGAGCCTGGCATCCCCTACTCCCTTCCCTCAGACCCCGGCGACCGCGAGGACACGAACGGTGGTGGGGGTGGTGTTGGTCCGGTAGATGTACACGGTCGCCCCGGTGGTCGTGACCGCCGAGATGGTGGCCTCTTTCACCTGCGACCCGGGGACCGCGGACTCGGCGGTGACGACCGCGTACACCGTGCCGGACAGGGTTTTGCCCCACACCACCGTGTCGGAGGTGACCGTGTTGGCGACCGGTGTGATGGTCACCGCGACGACGGCCATCTGCGCCAACTGAAGCCGGGCCGCCGTCCCCGCGTCGATCCGGATCAGTTCGTCTTCGACGGCGTCGGCCAGGTTCCGGCCCAGGGCGGCCCCGTGGGGGATGTCGGTCAACGCCTGGTACGGGAGTCCGTAGACGGGTGTGGTCGGCATCAGAGGGTGATCACAATCAGGGTCCGCCGTCCGAAGTCGACGGCCTCACCGGAGTATTGGGAGGCGTATTTCATGGTGACGGTGGTGAGGCCGGGGTTGAGTCCAGTGAACACACCGGCCGCCGTGTAGGTGCCTTGGAACGCCATGGCGGTGGTGCCGGGGGAGGTCAGGCCGAGGTTGGCGGTGGGCAGCACCACGTCGTTGGCGGTGGCCGTGGAGACGGTGTTGGCGCCGGTCATGTCGATGGTGGCCCACCCGCCCCGCTGCGGGGACGCGTTGGATTCAATCCACTGGATTTGGGTGTTGACGATGACGAGCAGCCGGCCGCTGGCCCGCACCGGCGCGGTCACCGCCGGCCCGACCGTGGCCAGATCCCCGAAGGTGGTCGACGACCTGGACTCTTGGGTGTTGACGGTGGCGGCGTATACCAGCGAGTTCAACAGGCCGATGGCGGCGGTCGCGTCGGCCGTGTTGGGGCGGACGATCCGGCCGATGATGGCATAAGTTTTCGCCCCCGTCCCGCCGATGACGAGCACCCCCACCGACGCGCCCGGCACCAACAGCGTGGCTTCGCCAACGCCGAGGAGGGGCAGGTCGGTGAGGATGCTCCCGCCGATGAGTACCTGGTTTTCGAGGGTGGCCGCGTCGAACGACACAACAAGCCCTTGCCGGTAGGCGATGGGCAGGGCCGGGCCGGGCGGGGGCGGTCCGAACAGTCCGGCAAACTCGTCGACCGCGGCGGTCATCGCCATGTCACGACACTCCGATCAGGACGACGGACTGTTCTTTGGTGGTGGCGGTCATCGGGTTCTCGGGGGCGAGGGGGATGGTGACCGTCTGCAGGACGTGCGTCTCCGGCGCCTCGCGGGTGGAGTACCGGACCCGCACTGGATCCCACGGTTCCAGGGCGGCGTTGGGGACGGCGGTGAAGTCGACGACGTAGGGAAGCCCGAGCTGCCGCCGCAGCAGCGACGCCGCAGCGGCTTTCGCCTGCACCGTCGTGGTGATGAACGGCGAGCTGAAGAACATCGGGACGGGCCCGAACCGTCCGGCGTAGTAGGTGGGGCTGGTCGGGTTGTCGTCGGTTGCCACTCCACGCACCGGCGTGTCCGTGTCCCCCGCCTCCCCGGACGCGACGACGGCGTTGTACACCCCGGCCCGGGTCAACTTCCGCGCCATCGCCACCAACACCCCACCCGCCCCGGCGTTGACCTCATACACAGGCTCGGTGGCGGACGGCGGATCCCGGATGACCAGCACCCCACGGTGGTCCCAGTACATGATTTTGCCGATGCTGGTAACCAAGTCGGCGAGGAAGCCGTGCCGGTCCTCCTCAACCGCAACCTGCCGACCCAACGTGTCCACGTCGGTGGCGTCGTCCCACTCGATAGTGGCCGACGGGTACACGTCAGTCACCAACTCCTCCACCACATCCCCGTACACGGCTGATGCCGCGTATTGGCGGGGGGCGAGGAGCCGCGCGTCGACGATGCCGGCCATCCGGTCTTTCGCCTCGATCCGGATCGGCCCGTCGGGCACCTCGGCCTGGTCCGGGGTTTCGATCCGGAAATATCCGAGGCTGACCCACTCGGTGGTGCCGCCGCCGAGGTCGACGCCCCGCTCGGCGAACACCTCATTCCCGTAGGGGGCCAACAGCAGGTTGACCGCAGACGGCCACATGCGGGTGCCGTCGGTTTCCATCGTCAACGTGCCCCGGATGTCGGCTGCCGCGTCGAACTGGGCGTCGCCGGCCATCACCGGAACTTCGGTGCCGTCGGGGTCGGTTCCGGTTTGGAACGTCTCACACACCCGGGCCCGCACCTTCATGGTGTGCGACCCGCGGATCGCATCCAGGTATGAGTCGCTGACGGCGCGCATCAGGGCACGATCACTTCGGCCGGGTCGCCGACGAGTGTCAGCAGGTCGGCCCAGTCGCTGTGGTTGGCGAGGACTTGGCTCCACGAACTGTACGTGTTGATCACCGTCTGCCACGTCTGCGCCGCCCCCACCACAGCTGGGCCCGGCTCGGCGACCTCTATCACCGGCGCCGCATGGGTGACCAGCAGTGGGCGCAGCGGATGCCACGACTGGTCCACATCCCCGACCGACACATAGCCGGCCGGCACCAGATCAGCACACGCGGCCGGGACCTGGATGAGGATCACATCCCCCGACGCGAACAGGAGGGTGAGCATGTCCCGGTCGACGGTCGTTGTGGTTTGTAGCAGCAGCGGCCAGCGTCGGGACTTGCGTACGTCGTTGACCGCGACCGGGAACGACCGGCCGATGATGTCGAACACCCCGGTCCGGGCCGGGCGGGTGACGACCATGGTGGACGGTTGGAGAAGTTGCACCTCCTGGTTGAGGAACGGCCGGGCGATCGACTTCAACCACACGGCGTCCAATGTGGGGGTGATGGAGGCGGTCTGCTCGTTGAGATACACGGCGTGGTCGAGGGCCACCATCACTGTTCGGGAGATGGCCGCCGCCCCACCCACGATGGTGTGGGTGGCGGTGGTCAGGTCGGTGGCCGTGGTTTGGATCTGGTACCACCACGACATGGCCGCGTCGTCGCCGGCCGTGGAGGACACCCCGCCGATCGACGTGAACGACGCCCTCGCCGAGTTGCTCGAGTAGTCGTCCTGCTTCCACGTGGCCTCGACGATGCACAGGTCGTCGGCGGGCACGGTCAGGGCGGGTGAAGCGATGTCCTGCGCGGAGGCGTTGAGCTGGTCCACCCCGGTGGCGGGGGCCAGCTCAGCGGACCGGAACGCGGCCATGCGGGCCATCGTGTCCGCGTTGGCGACCCCGCCGGTGAAGGTGACGGTGGGGCCTACGTCGCCGGTGACGTAGCGGCGGCCAAGGAGGGACATGTTCCCGAAGGCCCGCATGAGTGTCCAGCCGGCGGGGACGTTGACGGAGCCGGTGCCGGAGTTGCGGATGGCTGCGAGGACGATCAACAGGTCGCCTTCGACGATGCCGGCGGGGAGGGCCACGGCGAGGGAGGAGTTGTTGCCGGAGGTGCCGGCGCCGGCGGCGACGAACGTGATCGGGTCGGTGACCACACCCCGCACGCGGTACGTGTTGGACTCGTCAGCTGAGAATTCGTAGTCGTCGAGGGGGGCGTCGAAGGCTCCGGCGGTCAGGTCGACGATCTCCCCGCCGCCGCGGACCGTCACCCAGTTGACCCCGTCGGTAGACCGCTCCACCGTCGCGTAGTCGGCGGCGGCCAGCCCGTTGGCGGTGATCTGCACCCGCGACAGGACCGGGTCGTACGTCAGGGTCACAGCCACGGCCAGCCCCCTAGGTCGCTGGTGATGTCACACCGGTCCGATACCGTCATCGGTTCGACCGCCTCCCACCGCCGGCGGTGACCCGCCGCACCAACTGCCGGTCCCGGCGGGAAATGTGCACATCCACCAGGTCGGTCAACTCCCGGTCGCCGATGTAAACCCGCACGTCGAAGGCCGGCGCGGCGCCTTCCCCGGTCGTCGGCACCCCCGCGGCGCGGAGCCCGGCGGAGGCCTCTGACATGGCTTGGGCGAGGAGGTCCACCGCCCGCCGGTCCTGCAACGGCAGCACCATCTCTCCGGCGTGCAACTGGGCCAGGCCGCCTCGGGTGGTGAGACCGCCGGTGGCGAGGGAGGGAATGCGGGGCAGCCCGAAGGGGAGCTTCGCGTCGATGGAGGCGATGCCCCGGTTGATGGAGCCGATGACGGAGTTGAGGCTGCTCCGGACGGCGCGGACGATGCCGGCCCCCACATCGGAGGCGAACCCGCCGATCCGTTTCAGGCCGGACAGGAACCCGGAGATCAGCGCCGCCCCGGCCGACACCATCCGACCCCGTAGCCCGCGGATCCGGTCGGGCAGGCTGGACACCAAGCCGACCAGTCGGGAGATGCCGCCGGCCGCGGCGTCGCGGGCGGCCCGGAACGCGCCGTTGATGGCGTCGCGCATCAGGCCGGGCAGGCGGGACAGGGCCGACCAGACCCGGCCGGGGATGGCCCGGAAGAACTCGAGCAGGGAGCTGCCGCCCGCGATGGACCTTTCGCGGGCACCCCGCCACAGGTTGCTGACCAGCTCCCAAACCATCGGCGGCAACTTGGCGATGGCGGCGAGGGCCAGCCGGGGGAACCCGATCAGCCAGGCCAGCCACAGGCCGATGCCCACACCGATCGCCTCAAGCCCGGCGTTGAGGGCCGCACTCAACCCGCCGACGATCACACCGGGCAGGGCGGCGAGGAACCCGCCGATGCGGCCGGGCAGTTCCCGGAACCAGCGGGAGATGCCGAGGAAGAACTCGGACACGGCGGTCCAGGCCCGGCTGAACACGGTGGCGATCTGCTCCCCGACGGTGCCCCAGTTGAGGTTCTCCAGCCGGGAGGAGAACTCGTCGAAGAACGGGGTGAGCTTCTCCAGCGGGGCGAGCAGGGCGGCGAGGGCCCCCACCAGCAGGTTGATGTTGGGGACCATCTCGTCGGCGACGAGGAACGCGGCGAACGTGGCGGCCAGTTCGATGAGCGGGGCCAGGACTTTGATGGACACGTTGGCGATCTGAACCAAGATGTCGAC
>WUUC01204195.1_pt1 | contig 17004 bp, 5 predicted proteins | sample 6278441 | NCBI WGS metagenome assembly WUUC01 (sample SAMN13675441, study PRJNA597444) | soil metagenome | isolation source: soil | place: USA: Washington | collected 2017-10
CGGTCTTCTACTCCATCTTCGACGACCTGCGCGGGGTGGCGAGCGTCAAGGAAGCGCTGCGGAAGATGCGGCCGCGGCGCGAGGCGCCGGCTTCGTAGGGCAAAGTCGACCGGCTGCCGGGAAAATCCGCCGGCTGCCGGGAAAGTCGGCCGGATTGTTTAAAAATCGGTGGGAAGCAGAAAGGCCAGCGCGAAGCCTCCAAAGCTCCGCGCGGACCCTCCGGCGGGAATTCAGTCGGCGGCGCGCTCGGGCTGGACGGTGGCCACGCCGGCCAGCGCCTGATGGAGCGCGTGGACGGCGTTGCCCGAGGCCTGGAGCGTCGAAAACAGCTCGCGCTCGAACAGTTCCATCACGGCCCGGCGGACGGTGTCGGGAGTGTCGGTTCTCTGGAACAGCTCCAGCCCCGCGGCGCAGGTGGTGCAGCCCTTGGAGAGGTGAGCGACGACGATCGGGCTCTGCTCGCGCAAAGCCAGCTTGGCAGTCGCTTTGCCGGTCTCGGGGTTTTTCGGAATCACGGTGTAGCCTCCTATGTCTATCTGGAGATGTCTACGGACGCCGTTCCATTTCGTTGCATCTCACAGAAAGTCTCTCTGACGTTTCCTTGCCATATGAGGCGCCGCGGACCGCGATTCCGTTACGGTCCAGGTGGTCTCGGGTAAGATCTGGCGGAGGAGCCTGATTGCCATGCATCGATCCCCTGGGCTGACCCGCCGTGACCTGCTGAAAACCGCCGCGCTGGCGCTTCCGGCGCTCTCCCTCCCCTCCCCCGCCACGGCCGAGCCCCAGCGGCTCGAGCGGACGGCGAAGCCGCGCAAGGTGATCGTGATCGGCGCCGGGCTGGCCGGGCTCTCGGCCGCGTGGGAGCTGACCCAGGCCGGCCATGACGTCACCGTGCTCGAAGCCCGCAGCCGCCCCGGGGGCCGCGTGCACACGCTGCGGGACCCCTTCTCGGACGGTCTCACCGCCGAGGCGGGGGGGATGAGCTTTTCGGACGGCTTCAGACACTTCATCCGCTATCTCGAGACGTTCAAGATCGCCTCCGCCCCGGTCGCGCAGACCCCTCTGGCCGTGGTCCACCACCTGCGCGGCAAGCGGATCGAGGTCAAGCCCGGCTCTCCTCCCGACTGGCCGTTCGACCTGAGAGACGACGAGAAGGGGTTGGGCACCATCGCTCTGGTCCAGAAGTACTTCGCGGCCGCGGAGAAGCTCGTCGATCCGATCGATCCGGCCGATCCGGCCTGGAAGATCGATCCCTTCCAGGCATGGGACCAGGTCACCCTGGCGGACTGGCTGAAGAGCCAGGGAGCCTCCGGGGAAGCGATCGCCTTGATGGGCCACAACCTCTTCTTCGGCCACGGCTGGTCTACGGGCTCGGCGCTCCACCGCCTGATCTCGGACGTTTCCCTCTTCTACATGGGACAGGGCTCGCACGTGATTCCGGGGGGCATGGACCTCCTCCCCCGGGCGTTCGCCCAGGCGTTGCGCGAGCGGATCTGGTACGGCGCGCCGGTGACCGGAATCGTCCAGGAGCCGGACCGCGTCCGGGCGGTCCTCCGGCAGGGGGGCTCCGAGCGGATGCTGGATGCGGACCGGCTGATCTGCTCGGTGCCGGTGCCGGTGCTGCGCGGAATCGCGATCACTCCCGGGCTGCCGGCCCGCAAGCGGCAGATCCTCGGTGAGCTCGAGTACTCGCGGGTGACGCGCCTCTACGTGCAGGCGCGGCGGCGGTTCTGGATGGACGCGGGAGACCTCGGCCGGGCGTTCACCGACCTGCCGATCCAGCTCGTCTCCGAGCACCCGCTGGTCCGCCCGGAGGACGCGGGGCCGCGGGCGATTCTCGAATGCCACCCCAAGGGAGAGGCGGCGGAACGGCTGGACGCCATGGACGAGGGAGCGCGGCTGGAGCTCGCCGTGGAGCAGCTCGAGAAGGTGCATCCGGGGATGCGCGGCCACTTCGAGGGAGGGGCTTCCTACAGCTGGGGGACCGATCCGTGGGCCGGCGGCGGCTATCCCGCATGGAAACCGGGGCAGCTCACCGGCTGGCTGCCGGAGCTGGCGCGGGCGGAGGGGCGGCTCCATTTCGCGGGAGAGCACACGTCGGTGCTGAGCCGCACCATGGAAGGGGCACTGGAATCGGGGAACCGCGCCGCGCGGGAAGTCCACGCGGCGCGGGATTGAGTGTCGCCTACTTCTTGACCTTGCCCTCGATCTCGGCGAAGAAGACGTCGGAGAAGCCGTTGCGGCCGTCCGGCCAGACCGTGAAGGTCGACTTGTTGTCCGAGGCCACGCCGATATAGTCACCGAAGTTCGAGTACAGACCGCCGGCGCCCGTATAGGCGGCGGTGCACCAGTTGCTCGTCTGGTCGGAGACCCGCAGCGGCGCCGAGAAGGTGATGCCGCCGTCGCGCGACTGAATCCAGTACGTGTTGACCAGCGAGCTCAGCGGACCCTCGCGCCGCAGACCACCACCGATCAGCACGCTGCACTCGATGTCGGACGGATCGACCGTGACCTGGGTCTCGCGGCTCTCCAGGTAGACCACGTCGACCTCGCCGCCCGGCCGCACGCTGGCGGTCGGCCAGAAGCGCTTGATGCCGGTGGGCGGCGGCGTCGCGGTCAGCTGCCGCGGCGCGCTCCAGGTCTGCCCCTTGTTGTCCGAGTGCATGATGTAGATCTGCGACGAGACGTTCGACTGCACGGTGGCATCGCCGGCCACTTGCTGGACCGATTGGTAGAACGTCACGAAGATCCGCCCCTTGTAACGGCCCTTGGTGGCCACGGTGATCCGGGGCTGGTCGTTCATCCGGTTCTTGCCGTAACCGGCCGGCGGGTTGTCGCGCATGTTGTTGAAGCCGACGATGAGCTGCGGCGCCGAGAAGGTGACGCCGCCGTCCAGCGAGCGGGAGAAGGCGAGGGAGGAGGTGGTGGCGAACTCGCCGGTGAAGCCGTCGAAGGCCGGGCCGAACTGCCAGAGCACGTAGACCTCGCCACGCGGGCCGACCGCCACGACCGGGGCGACCTGCTGGGTCCCGGTCACGCCGCAGAGGGGATCGTTGGGATCGGTCGGCGTGCCGGTGTCGGCGGCGACCACGACCGGCCCCTGCCAGCTGTCGCCGCTGTCATGGGTACGGAAGACCTCGATCTGGCCGTAGCCGCCCGCGGGGAAGCCGCAGAAATCGATGATGTTGCTCTGCACGATGTAGGCGGCGCCGCTGCGGTCCTTGGCGGCGGCGATGGCTTGCCGGCTGTAGTAGTCGTTCGGGTTGGAGGGCGCGAGGAGCTGCGCGTCATCCCAGACGAAGGTGCCGGCGGCGAAGTGGCCGCGATGGACGCCGATGCCGGCGGAGCCGTTGACGCCGGTGCGCATCCGGCTGGTGTAGTAGAAGACCTCTCCCTCGTCGTCATGATTGCCGTGGCGCTTGCCGCGGTCATCGTCGTCATCGTCGTCACCCCGCCCACGGCCTCCCCGGTCCACCCAGGGATGGCCGGCGGTCTGGGCGAGGCCGATCGGGAAGGGCGAGCCGCCGTCGGTCCAGGTGGCACCGCCGTCGGTCGAGAATCCATAGCCGGAGACGCCCGGCGGGTTCTGCGCGGGACAGGCGCGGTTGTTGGGCGGTCCACAGAAGCCCTGGAAGTCGTCCCAGCCGACGAGCATCTCCTCGCCTTCATGGGAGACGGCGAGGGTGGTGCTGTTGCGGGTCGGGTTGTCCGCCGGGAAAAGCTGCTGCGGGTCGTTGACCTGCACGTTCGGTCCGACGTCGGGTTGATTCCCGTGTCCATGTCCATTGCCGTTTCCGTTCCCCTGACCGGCCCAGACGGCGCCCGAGGTCAGCAGGCACAGCAGAGCAAAGACCGCGAGGACCGGGAGAGACGCGCGTTTTCCTGTCATCGTTTTCCTCCTGCCGGCAATCGCCATGGCGACCCGGCGGACAAAAGAAGAGCTCCAACGTTGTCCATCACATGGAAGCGGCGCGGACGCACCGCTCCCCCGAATCAAAGTGCGGCCCGGTCCCGAAAGGCGGGACGGTCGGGCCGAGAAATCTCTTCGCCCGCGTCCTGGCGGCGCGCCGCCAGGACGCCCGCGGCGAGCACGAGCACGAACACCAGCGCCGCCATCCCCGCCAGGACCAGCGGATCGGCTGCGCTCACCCCATGCAGCAGGCCGGTCAGCCTTCGGCTGAGAACAAAGATGCCGACCACCCCCAGGATCACGCCAATTCCCGACAGCAGCGCGGCATCACGGAGGCTGCGCGCGGCGCCTCCGGCAACCGCTCCGTAGACGCTCACGGCGGCCAGCAGCAGGGCCAGCGCTGCGCTGAACACCGCGAGGTCGACCAGGAACCTCCCCTTGCGGGTCTGCCGCTCGAGCCGCTCCCGCAGGCTGGCCGCATCGTAGGGCGGGCTGTCCGGAGTCGCGGCGCGGATCTCGCGCTCCAGCGAGGCTACCAGGCTCGCCGGCGCCACGCCCGCCTTCGGGACGGCCAGGATGTTGATCGTGGTGGGCAGGCGGATCGGCGAGATCAGGATCGGCAGATAGAGGTCCGGCGCTGGCCGCTCGTCCGCGAAGAGCCCCTGTTGCAGCACGTTCGCGGCGACGCCGACCACGGTCAGCCAGGGGTGGTCCGGGTTGGCGCGGGTGCTGAACTTCAGGCGCTTGCCGAGCGGGCTCTCCCCCGGCCACTGCTGGTCCGCCATCGCCTTGCTCACGATCACGTTGAAGGGTGAGGCGGGCTCTCCCGCATCCGCCAGGGTGAAGGCGCGCCCCTGGAGGATCGGCACACCCAGCACCTTGAAATAGTCGGGGGTGATGCTGTGCGTCATGATCGGATAGATGCCCCCCGGCAGGTCGCTGTCGTGGTCCTCGATGGTGATGTAGCCGCCGGCCCACGGGTCGGTGGGGACAGTCGGCCCGGCGATGGCCCAGCCTTCGACGCCGGGGAGCCTGGCGACCCTCTCCATGTACTGGCGCACGATGGCGATGACCTGATGGTCGGTCTTGTACCGGTTCCCCTGCAGGTCGACCCGCACGGTCTGGATGTTCCCCGGTTCGAAGCCCAGCTCCTGGCTCACCACCCGGCCATACCCCTTGGCCATCAGGCCGGCGGTCACCGCCAGGATCACCGCCAGGCCGACCTGGGCCACCACCGAGAGGCTCTGCCACCCCCGGCCGGCCGTCCGGCCCCGGCCGAGCCACCAGATCAGCAGGCCACAGGCCACGGCGAGGGCCAGCACGGCGGCGATCACCGCGGGCCCCGCCGACGGCTGGATGAAGCTCGGAAAGGTGAAGCCACTCACCGGCATGAGGGCACGGATCGCCCAGGAGGCGAGCGCCAGGCCGGCCACCGCGCCGAGCAGGGAGAGGAGCAGGCCCGGCTTGAGGGCCGGCTCGTTCCGCAGCCGCGCGCACAGCAGGGCGGCCACGCTCAGGCAGGCGAAGAGCAGCAACAGGAAGGCGACCACGGTGAGCGGGCGCAGGCCGCTCTGCAGGTCACCGATCCAGGACTCGGCCAGGGGTTTGGCGCGCACGCCCATCCCCTGGTTGCTCTCCGGGAACTTCTTCTCCATCGCGCCGGTGATCCGGCTCAGGTCCTCCTGCGCCTGCTCGAGCGTGGCCTCCGGCTTCAGCCGCGCCACCACTCCAAGCCAGCGCATGCGGCGGCTGCTGACGAAGACCGGCCCGGGCGGCATGGAGGAGGGAATCCAGGCGTCCGCCTTGTCGGAGAGCCCGCGAAACCCTTCCGCGGCGACACCGACGACCTTGTACTCCTCGCCGTTGAGGTTCAGGCTGCGGCCCAGCACCTGCCGGTCGCCGTCGAAAAGGCGCTGCCATAGGCCGTGGCTGAGGATGACGACCGGATGCTTGAACGGCTCCCCATCCTCCTCGGGGGTGAAGGTGCGGCCCAGGCCGAGCGGCACTCCGAGGACCGAGAAGTAGTTGTACGAGACGAGCTCGCCGCTCAGCCGTTCGGCCTGGTCGCCGACGACCAGATTGAACGCCATCTCGCCGGGGCTGAACGCCGCCATCTGCTCGAAGTGCCGGACCTCGCGGCGCCAGTCGAGGAAGTCGATCCACGAGATGCCCCAGGCCTGGACCTCTCCCTCCTTCTCCTGGAACGTCCCCTCGAGGAGCAGGAGGCGAGATGCGTCCTTGTAGGGAAGCTCGTCCATGAACAGGGCCTTGTCGAGGATGGCCGTGGCGCCGAAGGCACCGAAGCCCAGGGCGAGGAGCAGGACGGCCAGGGCGGCGAAGCCCGGATTCTTGCGCAGGGTTTCCATCGCGTGTCTCTCCATCGGAATCAAGCTAGTCGGTCCGGAGTCCGGTCAGCGGCTCGAGGCGGGCCGCCCGCCGTGCCGGGAAGTAGTTGGCGGCGAGGGTCACCAGGAACAGCACCAGGGTGGTGCCGCCGAGGACCAGAGGGTCGGTGGCGCTGGTTTCGTGAAGCAGGCTGACGAGCTGCCGGCTCAGCAGCAGGATGGCGGTCAGGCCCAGCGCCAGGCCGATCCCGGCCAGCAGAGCGCCGCGCCCCACCACCATGCGCAGGATCCGCCCGCGGTCCGCCCCCAGCGACATGCGGATCGCGATCTCGCGGGTGCGCTGGGCGACGCTGAAGGCCACCACGCCGTAGATGCCAACCGCGGCCATCACCAGGGCCACGACGGTGAACAGGCTGATCAGCAGGATCTGAAAACGTGACTTGTCGGTCTGCTGGACGAGGCGCTCCTCCAGGGTGGCCACGTCGTACATCGGCAGGTCCGGGGCGATCGCCTTCATCTCCTGGCGCAGGGCGTTGATCAGCCCCTGCGGCGCCACCCCTTCCGCCGGCCGCACCAGGAAGCCCACGTTCAGCGGCCGCCACGGATGCCGGAGGATCGGCAGGTAGAGATCGGGGGCCGGCTGCTCGTCCCCCTGGAACCCCTGATGACGGACGTCGGCGACGACCCCCTGGACGGGCAGCCATGGCTTGCCGTCGTCGCGGGTTCCGTTCTTCAGCCGCTTGCCGAGCGGGCTCTGGCCCGGCCAGTGCTCGTCGGCCAGTGACCTGCTCACGATCACGCCGTAGGCCTCGCCGTCCTGGAGCGTGAAGCCGCTCCCCTGCAGCAGCGGAACGCCCAGCAGCTCGAAGTATCCCGGGCTGACCGAGTGGCCGACCGCCGGGTAGGTACCGTCCGGGGCGTCACTCGCGTGATCCTCGAAGGTGAAGTAGGCGCCCGTCCACCCGTCGGTAGGGAGGGTCGGGCCGGCGATCTCCACCGACGCCACGCCGGGCACCGTGGCGAGCCGGTCCAGATAGGTGCGGACGAGCTGGATGACCGGCTCGTTCTCGGCGTAGGCCGGCCCGCGCATGTCGATGCGGAAGGTCAGCACGCCACCGGGTTGAAAGCCGAGGTTCTGGCTGAGGGTCTTCTGGAAGTCGCGTGCCATCAGGCCGGCGGCGGTCGAGAGGATCAGCGCCAGCGCCACCTGGGCGACGACGACCGCATTCTGGAACGCCTGCCGTCCCAGGCCCCGCCGCGGCTGGTAACCGGCCCGCGTCAGGCTGTCGCTCAGGTTGGTCTGGTAGGTGATCCAGACGGGAACCATGCCGAAGACGATGCCGCACAGCAGCGCGATGCCGAGAATGGCGGCGATCACCGTCGGACCGGCCGAAATCTGGAGGAAGCTCTGCAGCTCGACGCCGCTGGCGGCGATCAGGGCCGGAGTCCCCCACCAGGCGAGCAGCAACCCCAGGGTGGCGCCGATCAGCGACAGCAGGATGCTCTGGGTGATCAACTGGCGCAGCAGCCGTTTGCGGTCCGCCCCCAGAGCCATGCGGATGGCGTGGGCTCGCTGGTCGGCCATCGCCCGGGTCAGCAGCAGGTTGGCGACGTTGATGCACGCGATGAGCAGCAGAAGGCAGGCTCCGACGGTGAGCAGGATCAGCCCGCGCCGCAGCTCGCCGAACCAGTGCTCGCGGAGATCGGTGGCGCGCATGCCGATCCCCGTGTTCATCTCGGGGTACTCCCGTGCCAGGTGTGAGGCCAGGCGGGTCAGCTCCTCCTGCGCCTGATCGCGGGACGTCCCGGGCTGCAGGCGGGCCACCACGGTCATCCAGCGCAGGCGGCGGTTGGTCAGATAGAAGGGTTTGGGCGGCAGCTTCGAGGGGATCCAGAGGTCCGCCTTGTCGGTCAGCCCGCGGAATCCCGCGGGGCCGACGCCGATCACGCGGTAGCGCTCGCCGTTCAGGTCGAGCAGGCTGCCGACGAGGGCCGGATCGGACCCGAAGCGGCGCGTCCAGACATGGTGGCCGAGCACGACGACGTAATCCTCGAACGGCTCGCGGTCCTCCTCGGGGCTGAAGAACCTGCCGACGGCCGGTACCACCCCCAGCAGGCCGAAGTAGCTGGCGCTGACCAGCTCCCCCTCCAGGCGCTCGGACTCCTGCGCCTCTCCGCTCTCCAGGTTGTAGGCGAGGTTGGTGTAGACCGACATGTCCGCGAACGACCGGCTCTGCTCGCGGATGTCGTCGAAGTCCATCTGCGAGATGGGCCAGTCGACGGTCTCGCCCTCCTCGTCCGCGGTGCCGGTGATCACCACCAGGCGATCCGGATCCTTGTACGGCAGCTCGTTGAGCAGCACGGCATCGACCACGGAGAACATGGCGCTGGTGGCGCCGATGCCCAGCGTCAGGGCGAGCAGGGCCGCGACGGAAAAGCTCCGGTGCCGCACCAGTTGGCGCAGCCCGAAGCGGATGTCTCGCAACAGCGTCTCCATCAATCTCTCCTAGAATCCTTCGAGGTCATCGTCCGGCTCGCCGATCAGGCCAGCCGCCTCTTCGTCGCTCAGCTCCTCGATCTGCTCCAGAAGGATCTGCTCCACGGCGGTCGCCATCTGCGCGATGGTCGGGGCCTCGAAGAGGATGCGCAGCGGCAGATCGATCTGGAAGACCTCCTCCATGCGGGAGAAGATCTGGGGGGCGAGCAGCGAGTGGCCTCCGACGTCAAAGAAGTTGTCATAGATGCCAATCCGTTCCGCGTCGAGCAGCTCGCACCAGATCTCGGCGATCAGCTCCTCGGTCGGCGTCTCGGGCGCGGCGTACTCCTGTCCACTCTGGCGTGCCGCCTGATCGGGCGCCGGGAGGGCGTTGCGGTCGATCTTGCCGGTGCGCGTCCGTGGCATGGCTTCGAGCAGGACCAGTCCGGCCGGGACCATGTAGACCGGCAGGCTCTCCTTGAGGAAGGCGCGGAGCTCTCCCACCTCCGGCCAGGGCTGGCGCGAGGGGACCGCGTAGGCGGTCAGCTCCCGCTCTCCCGGCCGGACCTCGTGCGCCACCACCACCGCCTCCTGGATCGACGGATGGCGGGCGAGCGCCGCCGCCACCTCGCCAGGCTCGATGCGGAAACCGCGGATCTTGACCTGGTCGTCGACCCGGCCGGTGAAGTCGAGCTGTCCGTCGGCCCGCCACCGCCCGAGGTCGCCGGTGCGATAGAGGCGGCTGCCCGCCGCACCGGCCAGTGACGGCGGCGACGGGACGAAGCGTTCGGCGGTGAGGTCGGGGCGCCCCAGGTAGCCGCGGGCGAGCCCGGCACCCCCAAGACAGATCTCCCCGGCCACCCCCGCCGGCACCGGCAGCAGGTCGCGGTCGAGCACGTAGACCTCGACGCCGCGCAACGGGCGGCCGATCGGCACGGCGGGCGCGGCCTGGCCGAGATCGCAGGCGGTGGCCACCACCGTCCCCTCGGTGGGGCCGTAGGTGTTGAACAGGCGCGGACCGGCCCCGTCCAGGGCACCGGTGGCGGCGAGCCAGCCGCGGACGCGCTCGGGGAGCGCCCGCTCGCCGCCGAGAATGATCAGGCGCAGACCGGCCGGTACCGGCAGCCCGTCCTCGGCCCAGGCCGACAGCTCGTGCCAGTAGGCCGTGGGGAGGTCGAGCACGGTCACTCCGGTCTGGTGGCAGGCATCGAGGAAGCGGGCCGGCGAGGCCAGCATCTCGTCGTCGCGCAGCACCAGGGTCCCGCCGGCGACGAGCACCGGGTAGATCTCCTCCACGCTGGTGTCGAAGCTCAGCGAGGCGAATTGCAGCACGCGGTCGTCCGGGCCGATCGCGTAGGTCTCGCGCGCCGCCTCCACGAAGGCGGCGAGGGCGCGGCGCTCGACCACGACTCCCTTGGGTGCCCCGGTGGACCCCGAGGTGTAGAGCACGTAGGCGGCGTTCTCCGGAGCCGCCTCATCCGGCACCCCGTCCCCATCCCCGCTCTCCCCCTCGAAGTCGCCGTCGACGCGGAGCACCGGCACCGGCAGGGGCGGCAGCGTGGCGTCGAGGTCGAGGCGGGTGAGCACCACCGGGGCTCCGGCATCGGCCAGGAGCAGCGCCAGGCGCTCCGCCGGGAGCTTGGGATCGAGCGGCAGGTAGGCGGCCCCGGAGCCGAGGATGCCGTAGAGCGCCACCACCATCTCGGGGCTGCGGTCGATGCAGAGGCCGACCACGCTCTCGGGTCCGAGGCCGAGACGGTGCAGCCCGCGCGCCACGCGGGAGGCGCGGCGGTCGAGCTCGCCGTAGGTCAGCTGCCGGCCGCCAGCCAGGACCGCCGGAGCGTCCGGGGTGCGGCGGGCCTGCTCGCGCATCCGTTCGTGCACCGGCCGCGGAGGCGTCGGGTGCGTGGCACCGGTGCTCCAGGCGCCGAGGACCTGCCGCTGCTCGTTCTCCGCCATCAGCGGCAGCTCGGAGAGGCGCCGGTCGGGCTCGGCGGCGCCCGCGGCGAGCAGCGTCGCCATGTGGCCGAACATGCGCTGCACGGTCGCGGCGTCGAACAGGTCGGTGCTGAGCTGCATCCAGCCGGTGACCTCCCCCGCATCCTCCCAGATCCAGAAGGCGAGGTCGGTCATGGTGCGGTCCGTATCCGTCATCCCACTCATCCGCATCCGCAGACCGGACGTCTCGAAGGTCGGCACGGCGAAGTTCTGCACGCCGAACATGACCTGGAACAGTGGGTTGCGGGAGAGGTCGCGCTCGATCTCCAGCTCCTCCAGGATCCGCTCGAAGGGGACCTCCTGGTGCTCGAACGCCTCCAGGGTCATGTCCCGGGTGCGGCCGAGCATCTCGCGGAAGGTGGGGTCGCCGGTCAGGTCGGCGCGCAGCACGAGGGTGTTGACGAAGAACCCGATCATGCGCTCCATCACCTCGTGGCGGCGATTGGCCACGAAGGTGCCGATATTCAGGTCCTCCTGGCCGGTCGACCGCGAGAGCAGCGCGGCATATCCCGAGAGCATGGCCATGAACAGCGTCACCCCCTCGCGGGCGGTGAGGCCCTTGAGATTGGCGGTCAAGCCGGGAGGCGGGGTGACCTGGACCAGCAGCCCGCGGTGGCTCTGCACGGCGGGGCGCGGCCGGTCGGTGGGCAGGTCGAGCTGTCGGGACGCGCCAGCCAGCCGCTCGCGCCAGCGGGCGAGATGCGCCTCCAGCGCCGGGCTCTCCAGCCAGTCATGCTGCCAGGCCGCGTAGTCCACGTACTGCACGGGCAACTCCGGAAGCGGCGAGGGGCGCCCGGCCGCGAACGCCTCGTACAGGGTGGCGAGCTCGCGCAGGAAGATGCCCAGCGAGAAGCCGTCGAAGACGATGTGGTGAACGGTGACCGCAAGGACGTGCGACTCGGGGGCGAAGCGCATCAAGAGGGCGCGCACCAGCGGCCCCGCGCCGAGGTCGAACGGACGGGCGAGCTCGGCGCCGGCGATCCGCCAGGACTCCTCCTCCAGCGCCGCCGCCGGCAGGCCGGACAGGTCGATGGCGGGAAGCGGCAGATCGGCCTCCGGTGCGACGATCGCGTAGGGGCGGCCGGCGGACGCGGCGAAGGTGGTGCGCAGCGTCTCGTGGCGGCGAACGATCTCGCGCAGCGCCGCGGCCAGGACCTCCGGACGGAGCGCGCCGTCGAGCTGCAAGGTGACCGGCAGGTTGTAGGCGCCGGAATCGGGCTCGAGCTGGACCAGGAACCACTGGCGGAGCTGCGACGCGGAGAGCGGCAGCTCCGGCAGCTCCCCATTGCGCGGCACCGGGCGAATGACCGGCACGGAGACCGCCTGCTCCTCGACCGGCGCGGCGGCGCGCCGCGCCAGCTCCGCGTCGACGGCGGCGGCGAGGTCGGCCAGGACCGGGGCCTGGAACATCATCCGCAGCTGCACCTCCAGGCTGAAGGTCTCGCGCAGGCGGGCGACGAGCTGGGTGGCGAGCAGCGAATGGCCGCCCAGGTCGAAGAAGCTGTCGTGGACGCTGACGCGCTCCAGGCCGAGGACGTCGCACCAGAGCGCGGCGAGCGTCGCCTCGGTCGTCGTGCGCGGCGCCACCATCTCCTCCTCGCCGTGCTCCCAGCGTGGGGCCGGCAGGGCGCGGCGGTCGAGCTTGCCGTTCGCCGTGACCGGCAGGTGGTCCAGCACCACGAAGGCGGCCGGCACCATGTAGTCGGGCAGCAGACGGCGCAGGAAGTCGCGCAGCTCGGACGCATCCGGCTCCGGCCCCTCCGCCGGGGTCACGTAGGCGACGAGCCGCTTGTCGCCCGGCATGTCCTCGCGGGCCAGGACCACGGCCTCGCCCACCCCGGGGTGGCGCGCCAGGGCCACCTCGATCTCCCCCAGCTCGATGCGGAAGCCGCGGATCTTGACCTGCTGGTCGACGCGGCCAAGGAATTCGAGGTTGCCGTCGTTGAAGGTCCGCGCGCGGTCCCCGGTCCGGTAGAGCCGGGCGCCCGCCCGTGCCGAGAACAGATCGGGGATGAAGGCAGCCGCGGTCAGCGCCGGCTCGTGGGCATAGCCCACGCACAGGCAGTCGCCACCGATGTAGAGGTCCCCCGACACTCCCACCGGGCAGGGGCGGAGCCCGGCGTCCAGCACGTGGTACCAGGCGTTGGGCATCGGCCGGCCGTAGGGGATGCTCGGCCAGCTCGGATCGACCTCCCCCACCGGGAACCAGTTGGACCAGACCGTCGCCTCGGTGGCGCCGCCGAGGCTGGTGACCTCCGCGCGGGGGAAGGCGGCGCGCACCCGGTCGGGCAGGGTCACCGGGATCCAGTCGCCCGAGAGCATGACGCGCCGCAGGCGGCTGGTCGCGGCTGGCTCGCCAGGAAATAAGGGCGCGAGCCGCACCAGGGCCGCCGGAGCCGAGTCCCAGATGGTGACCGGCTCGTCGAGCAGCACGCGCACCAGCCGCTCCGCGTCGCGCAGGTCCTCCTCGGAAGCGACGTGGATGGAACCGCCCGCGGCGAGCAGGCCGAAGATGTCCCAGACCGAGAGGTCGAAGCAGAGCGAGGTGACGAACAGCACGCGGTCGGCCGGGCCGACACCGAGCTCACGGTTGATCCAGGCGATGAGGTTGGCCACCGGCCGGTGCTGGACCACGATCCCCTTGGGTTGTCCGGTGGAGCCGGAGGTGTGGATGACGTAGGCCAGATCCTCGGGGGCGGCCACCGCCGGCAGCCGCTCCGCCGCGGCCTGCTCCACGTGCCAGGAGGTCCACAGGTGCCGGCGGCGCTCGCCGGCCGTCTCCGCTCTCCTCTCCGCACCGCGGGTCAGCACCACGTCGTAGCGGAAGCGCAGCTCGTTGTCGTGCCACGGCTCGCGGTGGAGCACGGAGACCGTGCCGGCTTCCGGCAGGGCGGCGGCGAGATCGTGGAACAGATCCTCGTCGAGGCCGAGCACCTTGTGGGGGTCCTGCCGCGGTGGCAACCCCGCCTGGGCGCGGTGGTCGTGGATCGCCTGGCGCAGCTCCTCCTGGCGCCGGGCGTCGGGCACGTCGGCGATCAGCAGAGCGCCGCCCGGAGCGAGCAGGCGCAGGGCCTGGGAGACGGTCCGCTCCAGGTAGAGCGGACCCGGGAAGAACTGCACCGTGCTGGCCAGGATCACCAGGTCGAAGGAGGCGTCCGGCCAGCTCGCGATCTCATGGGCGAAGCCGACCGGCAGCTCCACGTGCTCCAGCCCCCGCCGCGCCGCCTCGGCGCGGTTGCGCTCCTGGGTGAGCGGCGACGGATCGAGGCCCACAAACCGGGACACCCGAGGCGCGATCTCCCAGAGCAGGAGGCCGGAGCCGGAGCCGATCTCCAGAACCCGCCGGTCCGGGGCCAGCCAGGGCGCCGCCAGGCCGAGCACGCGGTCGCGGTACTCGTCCACCTCGGCCTCGGAGAACGCCTCCCCCGTGAAGCTGCTGACGAAGCCTCCCGCGGTGACGCGGTCCACCGCCCGTTCCGCCACCAGGTCGAAGACGGCGCGCACAGCCGCGGCGTCGACCGGCTCGGGGGGCGGCGCGGGCGCCTCCTCGTCGAGGCAGACCACGTCGGTCAAGGCGGGGACGCGCCACCGCAGTTCCAGCAGCGGCCCCAGGTGGGCGGAGCGGGTGAGGACCGCCGGGACATCGGAGAGGGCGAGGATGGTCTCCACCCGCTCGGCCGGCCAGGCCGGATCGAGCGGCAGATAGGTCCCGCCGGCCTTGAGGACGCCGAGGACGGCGGCGATGATGTCGAGCGAGCGCTCCATCCAGACGCCGACCGGCACGCCGCGGTCCACCCCGCGGCCGCGCAGCAGCCGGGCGATCCGGTTCGACCGCGCCTCGAGCTCGCGGTAGGTGAGCGTCCGCCCCTGCCAGACGGCGGCCACGGCGTCGGGCGCGCGGTCCGCCTGCGCCTCGAAGTGCTGGTGGATCAGCACCTCCTCCGGGAAGGGGGCGGCGGTGTCGTTCCACTCCGCGAGGAGCTGGTGGCGCTCCGCCGCCGTGAGCAGATCGATCTCCGACAGGGGCGCGCCGGGGCGCTCCCCCACCGCCGCCAGGACGCTGCCCAGGTACCCGGCCAGGCGTTGCACGGTCGACCGGTCGAAGAGGTCGGAGTTGTACTCGATCAGCCCCTGGAATCCTCCATTCGCCGTATCTCCCTGCGACAGGGTCAGGTCGAACTTGGCGATCGCGTGCGAGAAGTCGTTCTCGGTGACGGTCAGCCCCGGCAGCTCCAGGGCCACCGCGCCGAGCTCCTGCAGCGCGAACATCACCTGGACCAGCGGCTGGCGGCTGAGGTCGCGCTCCAGGCGCAGCTCGTCGACCAGGCGCTCGAAGGGGACGTCCGCGTGGTCGTAGGCCTCCAGCGCCGTCGAGCGCACCCGCTCCAGCAGCGCCGCGAAGCCCGGATCACCACCGAAGTCGGTGCGCAGGGCCAGCATGTTGATGAAGAACCCGATGAGCCCCTCGACCTCGGAGCGGCCGCGGTTGGCCACCGGAGTGCCGACGGCGACGTCGGTCTGGCCGGTGACCCGGTGAAGCAGGGTCTGCCAGGCGGCGAACAGCAGCATGAACAGGGTGACGCCCTGCTCGCGCCCCACGGAACGCACCCCGGCGGCGACCTCAGGGAGCACCGACAGCTCCACGGTGTCGCCGTGGAAGGTCTGCAGTGGCGGCCGCGGCCGGTCGGTCGGCACCTCGAGGGTGGCGAGGCCGGCCAGCTCGCCGGTCCAATAGGCGAGCTGATCGGCCAGAACCTCGGCCGGCCACGAGCGCTGCCAGGCGGCGAAGTCGGCGTACTGGATCTCCAACTCGGGGAGCGGCGACGGCTCCCCCGCCAGAAAGGCGGTGTAGAGGGCCGCCAGCTCGCGCCGCAGGATCTCCTCGGACCAGCCGTCGGAGGCGATGTGGTGCACCGTCACGAGCAACTCGTGGTCTCCGCGACCGAGCTGGACGAGGGAGCCTCGCAGCGGACCGGCCGTGAGGTCGAACGAGCGGCCGGCCTCCTCGCGGCCGAGGCGGACCAGCTCCGTCTCGCGGAGCGCCTCCGGCAGCCCGGCCAGGTCGACCCGGGGGAAGACGAACGGCGCGGCCGGGAGGACCTCCTGCCAGGGCTGGCCGTCGCGCTCGACGTAGCGGGTGCGCAGCACCTCGTGGCGGCGCACGATCTCGCCCAACGCGGCGGCAAGCGCCTCCGGATGGAGCCGGCCGGTCAGGCGGAACGCCGATGGGATGTTGTAGGTCGAGCTGTCGGGGGCCAGCCGCTCCACGAACCAGAGCCGCTGCTGCGGGAAGGAGAGGGGCAGCAGGCCACCCCGAGGAACGGGGATGATCGAAGGCAGCGGCGGACGGCTGCTCTCCTGCCAGACCGCGTCGATCCGCTCGGCGAGCGCGGCGACGGTGGGCGTCGCGAAGAAGGTCTGCATCGCCAACTCGATCTCGAAGCTCTGGCGCACGCGGGACACGAGCTGGACGGCGCGCAGCGAGTGGCCGCCGGCCGCGAAGAAGCTCTCGTACACACCGACCTGATCGCGGCCGAGGACCTCCCTGAAGATGCCCGCGAGCAGCTCCTCGGTCGGGGTGCGCGGCGCCGTGAGCTCGCGGTCCCCGGCGGCGTCCGGATCCGGCAGAGCCTTGCGGTCGACCTTGCCGTTGGCGTTGAGCGGCAGCGCGGGCAGGAGGACGAAGGCGGCCGGCACCATGTAGGCCGGCAGCCGGTCTCCCAGGAAGGGCGCCAGCAGAGCTCGCGGCTCGGCCGTCTCCGGAGTGCTCCCCTCGCGGAGGACCACGTAGGCCACCAGCCGGAGCTCCCCTGTCGCATCGGCGCGCGCGAGCACCGCGCTCTCCCGCACGTCCGGATGCTCCAGCAGAGCGGCCTCGATCTCGCCCGGCTCGATGCGGAACCCGCGGACCTTCACCTGCTGGTCGGCCCGCCCGAGGAACTCGATCTCGCCATCCGGACGGATGCGGACGCGGTCCCCGGTCCGGTACAGGCGCTCTCCCGCGGTTCCAGCCAGGGGGTGCGGCAGGAACCTCTCGGCGGTGAGGTCCGGCCGGTTCCGATAGCCCCGCGCCAGACCGGCGCCTCCGACGTACAGCTCTCCGGGGATGCCCGCCGGCACCGGCCAGAGCCCGACATCCAGCACGCAGGTCCCGACCCGGTCGATCGGCCGGCCGATCGAGGGCGCCCGGCCGTCCCCGCTCCGTGGCGGCACCGGGCCGGAGGTCGAGACCACCGTCCCCTCGGTGGGGCCGTAGTTGTTGTGCAGCACGAACG
>WUUC01154004.1_pt1 | contig 17001 bp, 14 predicted proteins | sample 6278441 | NCBI WGS metagenome assembly WUUC01 (sample SAMN13675441, study PRJNA597444) | soil metagenome | isolation source: soil | place: USA: Washington | collected 2017-10
CAGGCCGCGCAGCACGGCGAGACCTCGCACATGGACGGTCTGCACCCGCTGCCAGGGCTTGCGCAGGGCGCTCACTACAATCTGCACCCCAAGAAGGTTCGCTGATGCAGACCGCAGACGCGCCTAGCTCTAACCGCTTCAGTCACTTCTACTGCGAGTCAGCCGTGGTGACCGATGTGAATCGGCAGACGTGGACCTGCACGGTGCAGACGGTGCACAGCTCCAAGACGTACGCCGGCGTGCAGTGGTCTTCGCCGTACCACCACTACACGGGAGGCGAGGGCATCCACTTCATGCCCGAGGTGGGCGCGCACTGCTTTCTCGCGATGCCCAACGACGGCACGCCCGCCTTCATCATGGCGTTCGTCGCGCCTCCGGCTGTGAAGACTGCCTCGAGCGACGCTCCGATCCGTTCGAACGAAAACCCTGGAGGCTCGACGACCGACGTCAGCTACCAGAGCAATCGTCTCGATCTGAATCCGGGCGACCTGGCGATGACCACGCGCGACGGCAACTTCCTGATCCTGCGCCGCGGCGGCATCGTGCAGCTCGGCGCAACGCCCATGGCGCAGCGGCTCTATGTGCCCGTGCGCAACTTCATCCACGACTTTGCCGAGAACTACGAGCTCGCCACGCCCGCCGGCGACGTGACGTGGCTCGTCGATCGACCCGAGCTCGACCCCGCAGGCAAAGCCGCCTGCTCGTGGACCTTCCACCTGCAGGAGTTTGCGACCGACAAGATGGCCACCGTTCGCGTGCGCCATCTGCCGCTTGCGGCCGCCGGCGGGCAGAAGGCCGCGTGGGAAGTGTCTGTTGCACCCAACAGCATCGACCGCTCGAGCGGCGCCGTGGGCAGCGCGACCTACACCATGCTGGTCACCACGTCGGGGGAGTTCACGGAGATGGTGGGGGCCAGCCGCTCGATCGAGATCAAGGCCAATGACGAGCTCAAGATCGGCGGCGATCAGACCACTGCGGTAACGGGTGCGAGCAAGCTGACGGCCAAGTCGGTGTTCGTGGAGGCCAGTGCGAACGCGACGATGGTCGGCAAGCTCGTGAAGCTTGGCGACGCCAACGCAACGCAGCCCGGCGTGCTCGGAAACGCGCTTGTGGAATGGGCGCGTGCAGCGCTCATCGATACGCCGATGGGACCGATGCCGTTCACGCAGCCCACGCTGGCTGCGCTCCTGGATGTGCTGAGCAAGACGGTGATGCTGAAGTGAGATTCCTCGTCGTGAGAGACTGTCCGCACGACTCAACTCGGAGATGAGAGATGCAACTATTCGAAGCAGAAGGTCTGACGTGGGACAAGGTCGCGAGCGCCGAGCTCGAAGAGGACGCGACGCAGTGGCCTCGTCAGGTTCTGACTGAGCTCTTTCGCGTCTTGCCTGAGATCTCCGAGTACACGCCCGACGTGAAGTTCATGAAGACCAACGAGGAGCAGGGCTACGCGCTCGGCGTCGTCGTCGTGAGCAACACCACCAACAGCGCGCTTGCGGAGCCTGGCGCCAGTGGCGCGGCGCCCAAGGCGTTGATTCCCATCGTGGTCAAGAACGGGCGCCTGTCGCCGCTCGACACGCTGATGGCCAGCAGCGGCAAGATGTATCCGCTCACCGTGGAGCGCCTGCGCGAGGTGCTCTATCGGCCCGAGAGCTTCGAGCTCATCAGCGACGACTGGGGCGACTCCGCGCTATGGCAGCTGTTCGCGCCCCCTGGCGGTCTCGCGGGTGGCCCGGGTGGCGCCGGCGGCGTGCAGAACATGATGGGGCCCGGCATGAAGCAGGCCTCGATGCTGAGCGCGCTGCAGGGCACGGTGCTCGAGCCCGACCTGCAGGCCTTCCAGCAGCGCTTCGCCGAGGACGACGCGCTTCGGCACGCGCTCTCGCACAACCCGGCCGCACGCGATGCGCTCGAGCAGCTCGCCAGCATGGAGCCGGTGAATGCCAAGACCGCAGAGGCTTACGAGCAGGTGATCGAGGACATGAATCCTCGAGACGTCGCTCTCCTTCGCTTTGACGAAGGGCTTGGGCTCTACACGGTCAAGAGCGCGAGCCGCGCCACGGGCCTCGAAACCATCAGCTACCTGCCACGTGGAGACTTCCTGCGCTTTGCAGGGGAAAAGATCGCGGAGCGTGTCGACCAGGATGGCTCGGCGGTGCTCGCCGATCACTCGGGACGTGCCGTGGTCGTCGCGGGGCAGGGCGGCGAGAGGCCTCAGGTCGTCCAATCCTCTGGCTGGTTCACGGTCTACAACGCGGCCACGGGCGAGCAGTACATCGGCTGGGTCATCCCCGGTCTGATCGACCCCGAAGGTGTGCGGCTACCTATCGCGCTGTTTGCCGGCGACCAGGGCTCGATCGTCCAAGATCAAATCGTGGGCACGGGCGGCTACGGTGGCTCCGAAGAGCCCGCCTTTGATCCGCCCAAAGGCACTGGCTGCTTCGTCGTCGGGCGCAGCGGCATGGACCTGCACGCGACGGTGCCCATGCAGGTGAAGGGCTCCACGTCGGATGGAGAGTCCACCCGCTACAACTGCGTCGACTTCACCGGCGAGGAGTGCACCGTCGTCTTGCAGCACGGTCAGCGCGGCGTGGTGGCCTTTCCGGATCGCAAGGAGCTCCTCTTGCCGTACTCGGCGGGCTTCATCAACACGGAGCGCCCGATGCCCGCGCTCGTGAGCACGGGCGCCCCGGACGGCCTCAAGGTCGCCAGCGCGGAGCTGCAGGGCCGCATCACCCTCTCGACGGTGCCCGACGACGACACCTACCGGCTGCAGTTTCACCGGCTACCCAAACTCGCCTCGATGCTGCTGACCGAAGATCACATCGGCCGTGACGATGCGGTCTACGCACTATGCGTCGCAGGGCTGAGCTCGCTCGAGGCGCAGCAGGCGCTCGCCAAGACCGCAAGCGAGGGGCGTCTCGTGGTGCTCGCGCGCGACCTCGACGAGCGTCCGGAGATCGATCGCGGAAAGCTTGCGGCCAGCATCCAAGAGATTCGCCAGACGCGCGTGAACCTGGTGAAGGAAGCGGCTGCTCTTCCAGATGCGATGACGGTCGACGCGGTGCTCAGCCTCGACTTCATCAACTCCGAGAACGTGCGCACGTTCATTTCCATGATCCCATATCTCGAGAAGGCGCTGAACAAGGTGTGTGAGTTGATCTTCGCATCTCGCCTGGGCCTCACTGAGATTCCCGAGACGGCTGCGGCGCGCGCTGCGCGCGGCCTCAACGACGCGATCCGCGGCCTGAAGGCGCTTGCTCTGCGTCAAATCGAAGAGCTACCCTGAGTCAGTGACGGCCATCAGCCATCCAGCCCGACACTACATCTACTATCTGCTGAGCAAGCGGATCTACGATGTAAAGGGCGTGATCAAACAACTCGAAGAGCTCGGGCTTCCCTATCCCAAGGACAGCGAGTACCACTTCGAGGACCTGACTCGCGAGATCTTGAGAACACGCGCCGGGATGACCTTCCCAGGCGCGTTCAATCCGCGCGCCAAACCGATCTCGGAGGAGACGGCTGCATGGCTCAAGGAGTGGAAGCTCCGAGACATCTGGAGTGGGGCGCCTGCTGTCACTGCGGCGATCCGGCTCTTGAGCGAGCCCCACGTGCGGCACCTGCTCGAGATGCTGCTCCTTGGTCCGCTGAGCGCCTCGGCGATAGCGTCGCGCATTGCCGAGCGCTTTGACCTTCCGTTTGCGGCGATGAACTCGAGCATCGTGCGTGCGTACGCCCACTACTTCTGGGACGTCACGGCGCTCAACCCGACGCAGTGGCGAGCCTTCATCGCGGTGCACTACTCGCAGACCAAGTCGGAGCTGATGGCAGCGCTGCAGGCCCCCCGCAGTGCAGCGGGCGCCGCGTTCGTCATCGCCATCGCCGACAAAGACCCGCAGCTGCTCAGCCCGGCAGAGCGCTACGAGGCCGCCTCGACGATGGCGTTCGGCATGATGATGCATCACTCGCTCGCGGCCGAGGGCTCGACTGGTCACACGTATGCGGCCTTCACCGCGCTCAACATGATGCGCATGGCCGACGAAGAGCTCGCTCGACACCGCGGCGCCAGTACCGACTTGCTCGACGAGCTGCGCCGCCTCGAGACTGTGTACGACAAGGCCCAGCCCTTGAAGATCACCGAAGCAACCTACATCCAGCGGCCCGTCCTCGAGGCCGTCAATCCCGAGGTCATCGATGTCCCCGACGAATGATCAACAGTCGCTGCAGGAAGCAGGCCTTCAGGACATCCCGCTCACGTCGGTCGTTGAGCAGTTCCAGGACGTGCTCGCTCGCAACTCGCCGCTGTGTGACAGCGAGTACGGCACACGCGACAGCGACAGCGCGCTGGTGTTTCACTTCTTCCCGCCAGGCTATGCGGCTGACTCCTCGAAGGACTGGCCGAGCTGGACCGAGTTTCGCGATCGGCTCGAGGCCTCACTGATGCGCTACTTCCCGATCGAATCGATCGACGCGGGCTACGCCGAGGAGCTCAAGAGCTTCTTTCTGATCGTGTCGCCGCGCCCGAGCGTCCCCGACCTCACCGCTTTGATCGAGCGCTTTTTTTCCGATCTCGGAGCCTGATGGCGAAGGGGGCTGGAAAGGCGACCGAGACCTGTGTGCCGTTTCGCTCGTTGTAGCCCTGCACGTAGCTCTTCACCGCTGCTTTGAAATCCGCGCTGTGGCTCTGCCGCACCGAGAGCGCGACACCGTTATCGATCTGCCGGCTGGAAGTCACCAGGTCGCCGCAGGCTTTGAGGAGAGTCCCTGTGAGAGCTTCGAGACCTGCGGTTGCCACGGCCCACAAGATAGCATCGAGCAGGGGCTACGAGGATCCCTTCAAGCGCCGCGCGAGCGCTGCGCGGGGACGCACGATCCAGCTGACGTCTTCGCAGTGGGTCGAGCGCTTCGTGAAGATCAAAAACGGCGACACCGGCGAGGTGGATGCCATGAACTTCGCCGAGCGGCGCTACCTCTTGCGCGCCTACAACACGCCGAGCAGGAAGCTTCTGCTGTTCACCAGCCGTCAGACGGAGAAGTCGACCACGTTGGGCAACAAGCTGATGGCGCTCAGCGGCCTGCGCAGCCTGTACGTGTCGCTGTTCGCAACGCCTTCCGCGATGCAGACGAAGGTGTTCTCGACGGCGCGCATCGACGAGATCATCGACGTCAGCCCGCTGGTGAAGTCGCTGACGCACGGCGCGCTGAAGATGAACCTGCTCGAAAAGGAGTTCATCAACCGCAGCAAGATTTACCTGCGCTATGCGTTCTTGAGCGCCGATCGTATCCGCGGTCTGTCCGTCAACGCCATCTTCCTGGACGAGATCCAGGACATCATGCAGGACCTTCTGCCGGTCATCGAGGAGACGGCCTCTCACCACAAGGACTCGATCTACTGCTACAGCGGCACGCCCAAGACGTACGACAACACGATCGAGACCTACTGGTCCAAGCACAGCACGCAGAGCGAGTGGGCCATCCCGTGCGAGCGACACGGCACGCCCAAGAACCCCGCGAGCTGGCACTGGAACATCCTCGGCGAGAAGAACATCGGCCTGCTCGGGCCGATCTGCGATCAGTGCGGAGGCGTCCTCGACCCTGAGCATCCCGAGGCGCAGTGGGTGGAGATGAACCCGGGCGCGGAGATCGAGGGTCTGCGCGTCTGCCGTCTGATGGTGCCGTGGTTCGCGAAGAACCCGTCGAAGTGGCGCGAGATCCTGCACGCCATGGAGCGCTACCCGCGCGCTCAGTTCATGAACGAGGTGCTCGCGCTCAGTTACGACTCGGGCAGCAAGCCTTTGACGCGCATGGAGATCATTCGCTGCTGTGACGACCGCTACTCCGGTGACGACGAGGAGCAGGTGGCCGAGCTCGGCAAGCGCTACGCCCTGTACGCCGGCATCGACTGGTCGGGCGGCGGTAACTCGGAGACCAGCGCGTACACCGTGCTGCACGTGGGCGGGTACGTGCGCGGCGATCATCGATTCCAGTACGTGTTCCGCAAGCGCTTCGAGGGGCAGCTAGCGGAGTCGGACGAGCAGATGAAGGAACTCTTTCGGCTCCTGCGCAAGTTCAACGTCAAGTTGATCGGCACCGACTTTGGTGGCGGGTTCTTTCCGAACAAGGACCTGACTAACGTGTTCGGGCCTGGCCGGGTGCATCCGTTCCAATACGTGGGCCGCCTGCCGGGCAAGCTCCTCTACAGCAAGAAGGTGCACCGCTATATGGTGTTCCGCTCGCTGGTCATGGCGGACATCTTTCAGGCGATCAAGAAGCAGAAGGTCGCCTTTCCGGCGTGGGCGAAGTACCGCGAGCCGTTCGCCTCCGACATGCTCAACATCCGCAGCGAGTACAATGAGACGCAGCGCTTGATCCAGTTCATCAAGGTGCGAGGCGCAACCGACGACGCCTTCCATTCGGCGCTGTACTGCCTGCTCGTCTCCATGCTGGACGTGCGCCGTCCCGACATCATGGCGCCGATGATGGACCCGACCGATCCCCAGGCGCAGAACAACTACGCTGAGGAGCAAGCGCGGAGCGAGCTCGAGGTCTTTGCCCCGCCGCTCGATGAGGCCGATGCCGGCGGTCGGATGTACTAGGCAAAAAGAACAGCCGTCCCCAGCGGCGTTCTTCGATCAAGTCCCTGTCTTCTTCGCGAGGAGATCGGCCGCCTCGTTGAGCAGCCGATGCTTTGCCTTGGCGTCTGGCGCGTTGGCCAAGGCGAACCGCAGGTCTGCAGCCTCATCGCGTGCAACGACAACGTGCCGCGCCTTCTTGAGCGAGGGATAGGGCCGGACCTCGATGCGCTCAGCGAGTGGCTTCATGAGCCGATCGACTCGTGCGTCGCGATAGGCACGCCACCAAGCACCGACTACAACCGCTGCGGTATTCACGCCGTCTACGACATCATCACGAAGTTTTCGGATCTTGCTCATGGGGTCCTCCTGAATGGTACGGGGCTTTCGCCTTCGCATCCTTATAGGGGCCTGATCGCGGCTTTTCGCAGCAGGCAAAAGAAGAGCTGCAGGACCCCATAATGGTCCTCGGTACAGCAGGTGGATCAGTACGGGTGTACCGGGTCCACCATGCAGTCCTGCAGCCCCGCGTGTCAGCGGCCGTTTGCGGGCTCGTGCTCCATCGTGACGTGCAGCGTCGAGCCGTTGGGCTCGTTCATCCGCATGTGCACGTCGCCACCTTCGAGGGCGTACTCGAGGCGCGAGTCGACGATCTCCTGCATGCCGCGGTGGCGGCCCTGGCGGTAGGCCAGAGCGCCCGCTGCAGCGCCTGCGGCAGCCACGGCGAAGCCTGCGCCGATGCCGCCCCAGATGAGGCGCTTCTTGTCGAAGTGCAGCATCTCGCGGAGCTCGCCCGCGAGCTTGAGCCCTTCCTTGATGTGCTTGGCGCTTGCGGCGTCGAGCTTCATGAAGGCGGTGCGCGCCTCCTCGATGGTCTTGGCGTTCTTGAGCTCGAGGAGATAGAGCTCCACGTGCTCGATGCCGATGGTGTCCACCAGCGCCGCGGCGGCCGGCGCGAGCTTACGCTCGAGCTCGAGGGCATCCAGACGCGCAGACGCGCGCTGAAGCTCGGCGACGGTCTTGCGCTGCTCTTCCTTCGCCTCGTCCAGCGCGCGGCGATACTCAGCCAGCAGCGTTCCCTCGAGGGGGTTCTTGGTCGTCTCGGTGGTCTCGGTGACGGTGGTCGTGGTCTGTTCCATAGGTTGATCCTCCTGCTGATGCGTTGGTGAGAAAGATGAAGCTTTCTCTTCAACCTCTTATAGGTGGATCCGGGTCCCTTTTCGCAGACGCGGCGATCAGATGTCGAGCTGTGCCGAGAGGGCGTGTTCCTCGATGAAGTCGCGCCGACGCGCAACGTCTTCCCCCATCAGCACCTCGAACAAGCGCTCCGCCTTCACGGCATCGTCGATGGTGACCGCCTTGAGCACGCGGTTCTCAGGATCCATCGTGGTGGTGGCAAGCGCGTCGGCATTCATCTCGCCCAGCCCCTTGTAGCGTGTGATCTTCAAGGCCTTGCGCTGCACCTCGTTGAGCGAGCCGATGTACGTGCCGAGGTCGCCCTCCGCAGTGAAGTACATGGTGTTGGTGGGGCCGCTGAGACGCGCTCCGTAGAGCGGCGGCATCGCGATGTAGACATACCCGCTGTAGATCAAGCGCGGCATGCAGCGAAAGAGGAAGGTGAGCAGCAGCGTTCGGATGTGCGCTCCATCGACGTCGGCATCCGCCATCAGGATGATCTTGTGGTAGCGCAGCTTCTTGAGGTCGAAGGCGCCGGTCTGCTCGATGCCGCAGCCCAGCGCGGTGATGATCGTGCCAAGTTCCTTGTTCTCGAGCAGCGTCTCAAGGGCTACGCGCTCGACGTTGAGCACCTTGCCTCGCAGCGGCAGAATGGCTTGAAAACGCCGATCGCGAGCCGCCTTGGAGCTGCCGCCCGCGCTGTCCCCTTCGACCAGGAACAGCTCGCACTCCTCGGGGAAGCGCGACTGACAGTCGGCAAGTTTGCCCGGCAGTGATGCCGGATCCATCCACTCCTTGCGCTTCACCTGATCGCGCGCCTTGCGTGCGGCCTCACGCGCCTTGGCAGAGATGACAGCACGCTCAGCGATCCTCTTGGCCGTGCCGGGGTTCTCGGTGAACCAGTGCAGCACCTGGTCGCTGAAGAGGTCCTCGACGAGCGTCTTGGCCAGCGGCGTGACCAGCTTGTCCTTCGTCTGTGAGCTGAACGAGATGTCGGGGATCTTCACGCTGACGATGGCGAGCAGCCCATCGCGCACGTCGGCGCCCGTAAGCCCTTCGTCGCCCAGGCCGCGAAGCATGTTGTGCTCCTTGGCGTAGGCCTGCACGAGGCGCGTGAGCGCGGACTTGAAGCCGATGAGGTGCGTGCCCCCATCATGGTTGTGCGTGTTGTTGGCGTAGCAGCGGATGTCTTCGCCATCGCGATCAAGCCACGTCATCGCCACCTCGACGCGAGCGCTGCCGAAGTGGAGGATAGGCACGAGGCCCTTCTTCTTGCCGATCAACTTGGCGAGGTACTCGCTGAGGCCCTTCTCGTAGAAGAAGGTCTGAGCCTGATCCTCGCGCGCACTGCGCTCGTCCTTGAAGTGGATGGTCAGCCCAGGGTTGAGGAAGGCGAGCTCCTCGAGACGCTGCGCCACTCGCGCGCTGTCGTAGGTCGTGACGCCCGTGAAGATCTCGGGGTCGTGATGCCAAACGACAGAGGTGCCCGTTCTCTTGGCCTTCCCGACACGGTGCACCGCCTCGAGTGGCGCGCCTCGACGGTAGCGCTGCTGCCACACAGCCCCATCGCGCGCCACCGTGGCTAGGCAGTGGTCCGATACAGCGTTCACGGCTGCAACACCGATTCCGTGAAGCCCCGCGGAGACCTGTGTCTTGCCAAACTTGCCACCCGCATGGAGATGGCACATCACGAGCTCGAGCGCGCTCAAGCCAGACTCCTGGTGCGCGTCGACCGGTATGCCGCGCCCGTTGTCTGCGACCGTTACGAACTCGTTGGGCGCGAGTACGACGGTGATCTCACTGCAATGCCCCGCAAGGTGCTCGTCCACCGCGTTGGCGACAACCTCCTCGATCAAGTGGTGGAGCGCATCGCCGTTGGTGACGTCGCCGATGTACATGCCTGGACGCTTGCGGACGGCCTCGAGCCCCTTGAGTTGCTGGATCGCGGATGCGTCGTACGCAGCACTGGCCTTCTTCTTCATAAGCGAACCTCCCACATCCTTATAGCCGGGAGTGTGATCGCTTTTACAATCGGCCGAGTCGTTGCAGCGCTTCGGTCAGACGTAGCCGCTGCATGGTGTCGCGTGGTCTCACCAACTCGAGGCCCTGCGCTGTCAAAACATCTTGGCTGACGCTCTCGAGATGTTCGCGCGCCTCCTCGGCACCAGGAACGCCCCGTGTGACACAAATGTCGACGACCGCGAGGAACGGTCGATAGGGGAAGGGGTCATTGACCTTGCGGCCGAGCTGCACGAGCGCGCGGGCATCCCAGAGGTACGTCTGCGCCACCCATACAGCGCCAGAATCCTGATCGATCTCGCGGATTGCGCGGTGCGCCTCGAGGTAGCAGCGGGTTAGCAGGACGATGCTGCACTGGGGTGCGGCGTGTCCGTAGAGCCCTTTCTCGAGCAGTCGAACGCGGCGCTCGAGATCGAAGATCGACGCTTGTGCGTCGATGGATAGGTCATTCATGCCCTGCACGGCTTCCCTTGGAACGGAAATCAAGATAATCTCACACGGATTTCTCTATGCGTAAGGAGCCCCCCACGATGTCCATCGTACAGCGGGTTCGGGGCCGCAGTGTTACTGCCAGCGATCTCGAAGCATTCGGCAAGACAGCTGCTCGTTTGAGCGAAACCTCAGGTCTCAGTCTTACTGAGGCCATGGTCCGCACGCTCGAGCATGAGTCGTTGAATGCGGAGCAGATCCGGCGTGCGGTCGAGCATTGCAACATCTCTGCGGTGAACTCCAAGTTCGCGCAGCTCAGAGGGGACAGTCGTATCGTGCACATCGACGGCGGACCAGCAGATCCTTTGACGGTCATCGACGCTCTGCATGCGTCGGCGTCCGCGCCAGGCGCGCATCTCGCTGCGCTCGAGTACTCCACGTCCCCGACCTACGAGAAGCGCTCTTCTGCGCCTCTGGATGTCCCCATGCCGGACCTTCCTGGCCTGCAGCACAAGCTCGCGCGCGCCCACGACGAGCTCGTGGACATGTGCGCGGGCATCGAGTTCAGGATGGAGATGAAGTACGCCGAGCTGCGCGACAGTGCCCTGCGTGCTTCGCGCGAAGGCGCCAACTTGTGTGACCTCGCCACGGCGTGGTCGCAGCTCGATCCGGCGATGGCCAAGGTGGCCGCTTCGCAGCTGCGTAGCGAGATCCCCTGGGGCACAAAGACCGCCTCGCGTACGGTGTCTTCTCAGCATCCAGCGCTTCGCGACTTTGCGGAGTTCGCGAAAGTGGCCTCGGAGTTTCATCGTGCGGTCGAGGCACGGCGCAACGTGGAGGCTCAGCTCGCGCAGGTGGCGGGCTTCCTGGGTAGACGCGTCTCCTGATACGCTCAAGGGCTTGGGGGCCCTTTGAGACCAGACGCTACCATCGTGATGCAGGCTGCGCGGCGGAAGCTTGCAGCGGCCGCATCAGCGAGAGACCCCGAAGCAGAGCGGCTGCGTTCACAGCAGCTGCACGTAGGGGCGGGCGTCGGAGGTGCCGCTGCGCTGCACCATTCGCGCCCTCTGGTGACAGGCCGGGAGCGGCTCTACCACGGCACGCACGAGGATGCTGCGAAGGCCATTCGCGCGCAGGGCCTTCGTCCTCGTAGCGAGATCGGGGGCCACGGCGTCACCGACATCCTGCCGGACGAGGTGCGCGATGCGGGCAAGAAGCTCGTGTACATGACGCCAGGCAGGGGAGAAGCGCGCAGCTATGCCGTCCAAGCCGAGGCGATTCAGCGCGCTGGGGGAGATGTCGCTACGGCACGCGGCGCCATGGGGATGGACCCCCTAGCGCAACAGGCGATGATGGACCCGTTTCACAACAAGGGGATCGTCAGAGCAGACGTGCCGACCTGGAAGCTACGCCAGCAAGGCAAGCTAGTGCCTAACCCTGAGCTGATGGGTCTTTCGCGCGCGGCTTGGTCGGATCGAGTTCTGAAGGACTCTCCAGACGCTGCTCGAGCTCTCAAGGAGTTCCCTCTTGCGCGCGGCGCTTTCAAGCTGCAGGCGGGGCTGTCCTACAACAGCCTGCGCAATGCTCGCGTCATCGAGGGCGGGGTCGGCCCGGAGTTCATTCGCGGCTCGGGCAAGTTCAAAGGCCTCGGGATGCAGGAGCTCAAGGAGTACGTGGCCGCCCACCCGGGCCGGTTTGGCGGCGGGCTCGCGCTTGGTGCAGCGGGGCTCGCCGGTCTTGGTTACGCAGCGTCGGGCCTACGGCCCCGCAAGAAGGAGGCAGCGATGAGTGATGACCTGTTGTGCGGCAGTGAAGCGCGTGGGCTCGCCGTGGCGCGCCTGCTGCTCAAGGTGGCCTCTGCGCGCGGCATCGCCCGTCCGCTCGGCAAAGCGCTGCGCCTCGGCGTGACGACGGGCGGCAAGGCCGTGCGTGCCGCTGGTGAGGCCGGCGCGGGCATCGCGGAAGGCTTGGGCGCTTCGGAGTCGGGGCAGTCCGTAGGCAAGCTTCTCGGCCAAGGTGCCGCGGTCGGCGCCGGCGTAGGCACTGCGCGCAAAGGCAAGCGCAAGGTCGACGAGTGGCGGTATCGCAACGGCCTCTACAGCGGAATGTGATCCCATGAAGAAGCAAGCTTCGACAGACAACGCCCTTGGCGCACTTCGCTACGGGTTCCGCCAAGCCCTCAAGTCGCCCACCATCCTCAGCCTCATGGCCGCGCCCTTTGCGACCGCGGGCATTCGCAAGCTCGAGTCCAAGCGACGGGAGCGCGAGTCTGCTCTTGGCAAGGCCACAGCCTACAAGCAGATGGTCGAGCTGCATCCGCATTTCAAGTCACGGGACCAAGCGGAGATCGGGCGCATCTACAACTCGCTGCACAACGCGAGCCCCAACATGGCGCGCGATCCCATGGTGGCAGGCGCCTGGGTCGACAACGTGGTCGAGAACCGCGTGCCGGGCATGAACTCGCACCAGGCGCTGCTCAACGCGGTGCGCGAACTCAACGGCATGCAGAAGAACATCTCGGACATGGAGCGCAATCGCGGTGGCGCATCGCCCGTGTCTGAGCAGGTCGGCACCTTCATCGAGAAGCTCGGGCCCGCCTACGACAAGGGCATCCACGACAACATCGATCGCGCGTTCAAGAAGAACAAGGGGCAGTTCGATCAGCAGAAGAACGACCTGACCCTGCGGGAACGCGAAGCGGCTCTCAACAACAAGGAGATGTTGTTTCAGGCAACGCAGACTTTCAGCGCCATGGCCGACAAAGCCGACAAGCGGCAGCGCGAGCTCGAGCAGTACGAGCACAACCTGAAGAAGCTGCACGACGAGATCCACGGCAAGAAGAAGACCTCATCTGCTCGCTCGTCGCTCGGAGACATGCTGCGCACGCTGAAGGTCTGATCATGCTTGAAAAGCGCGCAGTCACGCAGAACATCCAGGTCGAGCTTCTGCACCCTGGAGATCGCGTCAAGACTGCGGGGGCGATGCCCGACGTGCAGCGCGTGCTCGACTCGCTGCGCCCAGAGCCGGCGTACACCTACGCGTTCGTCAACGCGATGGGTTACTCCGAGTTCTACGGGACCAACTCGAACGCGGACTGGTACGGCCACTGCGCCGAGCTCGACTTCAACGGCCTGCTGCACGCCTGGCCCGACATCGGGCAGAACCTCGAGACCGATCGCATGAAGGGGCGCGACTGGCCCTACGGCTATCCGTGCTTCTACGGCGCTGCGGTTTACGCGCACCACAAGAACAGCTGCCCGACCGAGCTCGGCTTCGGCGACGTGCGCTACGTGTTCGCCAATCCCGTGATGAAGCGCGTCGAGCTGCTCATGCGGATCCATAACGAGGAGGCGCGCAAGAAGGGCCACCTCAACATCGTGGAGCGCATCAAGGCCGGCGAGCGTTGCGACGTCTCCATGGGCGCCAAGATCCCATGGGACGCCTGCTCGATCTGCACCGACTGGGATGCCGTCAAGAGAGCCTGGGCCACCTTCGATCCGATGCGGCACAAGCACCCAGGCCTGGCGGTGCTCGAGCAGCACAAGAAGAAAGCCATCCGCGGCATCGCGGTCACCGCCGTCGACTACTGCAGCCACATCCGCACGCAGCGAAACCAGGTGCTGCCCGACGGGCGCCGGGCCTTCATGTACAACGTGTTCCCGCGCTTCTTCGACATCTCGTGCGTCTTCATCGGCGCCGACCGAACCGCGCGCGTGATGTGGCACCTCGCTGACAGCTTTCGAGACGACGCTCCAATCCCGCAGCCGCTGCGCGTCGCGCGCCTCGGGCTCGAGAGCTTGTTTTCCAAGACGGCGAGCAAGCAGGCCGAGCTCGAGAAGGAGATCCCCAACGGTGTGATCGAGAAAGTCCTCCACGACAGCGACAGCGCTCCTGAGATTCGCTTTGATCTAATGAACCAGGAACCAAAACAACTGCTGAGCTCGGCGGCCGCCCTGGGCATCGTTTTGAGTCCCACGGAGTTCCAAAGACTGCTTGGAGGACCAGGCGTTCCTTTTTCGACCGCGAGCTCGAAAATCGACGACAGCCTGGCCGTCGGGCCGCGGCACCTGGACGAAAAGCTCCTCAGCGCACTGACAGCGCTCGTGCCAGAGCGCAGTGCGTTCAGACCCTTCGTCGAGCCACGAATCACCACGATTTCTGGGCAAATACGCATCACCCATCCGACATGCCCGCACGAAGAACAGAAGCTCGCGGCGCTCTACAACGGGTATCGCCTGAGCATTCTGGAGGCGGGGGAGAAGCTGGCTGCTCGAGCCAGTGGACACCTGGTGGATGATCCTTTTGGTCTCAAGACGGCCGCCCATCCATTGGCGGCACTTCTCCTTGGAATGGCTCCCGTTGTACATTTGGTCGCAGCACATCTTCGTCGGAAGCAGGACGAAGGGCAGCAGTTGGGGACCATGGCAGCTTTAGTCGCGGAGAATCCGACGTTCATCTCCCTTGCAGTCTTGGGAGCGGGGATCCGTGTAGCCATGGCCGCGGAGTCCGGTGGACTCCTGCCCGCTGCGTTGAGCCTCTTCGCAAAGGCAGCGAAGGTGTGAGGGATCGCGCGAGGTGGCTACGTGCCGCTGATGAAGCGAGTGATCCATGGACTGAGAAGCGAGTTATCCAATGAATGATCTCACCGGAATGTTCGAAGACAGCGCTGATCTCGAGGAACGCATCGGCTACGCGAGCCAGCTGCTCAAGCAGGCGGCGGACGAGACGGGCGTCGACCTCGACTCTCTCAGCGAGGAAGACCTGTCGGGCATGCTGACCGAGCTCGTCACCGAGGGTGCCGGCGAGGGTGGCGGCCACGGCGGCGAGGGCGGGCAAGAAGGCGGTGGCGGCGGTGAGGGTGGCGAAGGCGGTGGTGGAGGCGAAGAGGGTAAGACCGCTTCGGAGATCACCGTCGCGGACGTCGCTCTCGAGATCACCAAGCGCGCGGCCGCCCAAGGTGTCGACCTGAGCGAGGTCGACCCCGACGTGTACGGCGAGATCTTCGACAAGGTCGCCTCCGAGATGGCCGACCCCGAGTTCGCCGAAGAGCAGCAGAAGTGGGCAGCTCAGGCCGCGAACATGGACGAGCTCGGGCGCGTCGCCGCGCGTGGCTTCGTGGACGAGATCAACAAGCTCGCCGCGGACAAGGACGACGACGACAAAAAGGACAAGGACGAGGATGACGACGATGAGGTCGACATCAAGGTGAAGAAGGCCGCCCTCAAGGAAAAGGCCAAGGCCTTGGCCGCAGGCGCGCGCGCAGTCGGTGGTCGTGCCGGCAACTCCCTGGGTCGTGCGGAGCGCCGCATCAGCGAGAGCGTTGGTCGAGGCACCAGCAAGAACAAGACGCAGAACTTCGAGGCGATGCAGAACCGTGGCCGTAAGGTCATCGGCGGCGCAGCAGGTGCCTCGGTGGCGACCGGAGCGGCAGCGCATCACCGCAGCAAGAAGGCGGGCCTCGAGGATGCGGCACTCGTCGCGGACGCCATCGAAGTTCTTCGCGCTGCCGGATACGACCTGTGAGCCCCCCGGAGCTCGCGGCACTGATGATCAAGGTCGGCGGAGAAGATCTCCGCAAGGCCATGGTCAAAGCGGCCTCGATCGCGGCCGCTCCGCGAGCTCCTGGTGTTGGTGGCGCGGCATCGGCCTCGACGCGGCCTCCGAAGAGCCCGACGCCGAACCTGGTACCGAGGCAGCCGGCGCCGGCTCCTGCACTTGAGAGGACGCGGCCGGAAGCCGTAGCGCCCCAGAAGACCATCGCACCACCACCCATTTGAGGATCGTATGTCGCAATCGCTAAGCGAGATCGTGAGTGCTGCGCTCCGGCAGGCGGACGCAAGCGTCAAGGTCGCGTCCCTGAGAGACGCGCAACCAGAAGACCGGGGGTTTGCCCGCGTCGATCAGTACCTGGCCGAGCAGCTCGGACAGATCGAGACGGAGACCGACAAGCGGGCGTCTGCCGAATCTGCCGCGCCCGAAGGCGCCGTGGACCTCGACGACGTGCGCTTCGCGCTCAAGCTCGCCGAGGCGCTCGAGTACGGCGCTGGTGTGGTCGAGAAGCTCGCGCTCGAAGGGCCGCTCAACAAGAGCACGGGCGGCAAGCCTCATGCGGGCGCCACGCCTCGCGGCGGTCCTGCGGCGGTCCTTCCGCACAACTACGACAACGCCGAGACGCGTACGCCGATCCCGCAGGCCAGCGCGCACGCTCGAGCGGCCCAGGCGAACAAGTCGGTCCGCGATGGCTTCCCCAAGAACGATGAGCACATGCAGCTCAACGGTGGGCCGGTCATCCCCTCGGGCTACAAGAACGGCCCCTCGCGCACGACGGGCACTTCCTCAAAGCAGGCCTCGAGCCGTGAGGCCACCGAGCGTCTGCTGCGGAGCAAGATCGCGCAGCACAAGATGCTCGTCAGCCTCGGGCAGATCGATGCGGCCGAGGCTGTGCTCAAGGAAGCCAAGGACGTCGCCCTGACCGCGAACCTCGAGTTCGGCGACAACTACCAGGCTGCCAACTTCCCCGACAACGAGGGCGTGCGGAACCTGACCAAGGCGCAGGCTCGCGATCGTAACCAGCGCGAAGCTGGTTCGTTCTTCGGTGAGCCCGTCAAGCGCGACAGCGCCGTCACGACGCACCTTGCGATCGCAGACGGCCTGAAGCTCAGCTCGGCGCTCAGCAACAAGTTGATCCGCTCCGAGAGCAGCACCAGCTACGCCAAGGCGCCCATCCTGCGCGACGGCGAGCCTCTTCGTTACCCCTCGGCCACGCAGACGGCCAACCCTCAGGCGCGACTGCTCGGCACCACAC
>WUUC01098652.1_pt1 | contig 16996 bp, 16 predicted proteins | sample 6278441 | NCBI WGS metagenome assembly WUUC01 (sample SAMN13675441, study PRJNA597444) | soil metagenome | isolation source: soil | place: USA: Washington | collected 2017-10
TTATTTTTGCACCTCAAATTTTTTACCCATTGGCTACCAAATTTTCTAAAGAAACCTACCTGTACTGGTACGAATTAATGCAGCTGATCCGCCAGTTTGAGTTGATGGCTGAGGAAAAATATAAAATGGAAGGCAAGATCCGTGGTTTTTTTCATGCTTATATCGGCCAGGAAGCAATAGCTGCCGGTTGTATGACTGCGACAAAACCTGAGGATTTGTTTATTACCGCATATCGCGATCACGGGTTAGCCATAGCCAAAGGAATCTCTGTTGATAGTTGCATGGCCGAATTGTATGGTAAAGCTACCGGTTGCGCTAAAGGAAAGGGCGGGAGTATGCACTTCTTTGGCAAGAAAGAAAATTTTTATGGTGGCCACGGAATTGTTGGTGCACAAATAGGAACTGGCGCTGGCCTGGCATTTGCAGAAAATTACCGCGGTACCGAAAACGTGGTGCTTTGCTATTTTGGTGATGGCGCCGCTCGCCAGGGTATTCTGCATGAAACATTTAACCTTGCGATGCTTTGGAAACTACCGGTTATTTTCATTTGCGAAAATAATAATTACGCCATGGGTACTTCGGTAGAGCGCACTTCCAATGTTGTTGATATTTACAAACTGGCTGATGGTTATGAAATGCCGGCTGATGTAATTGATGGCATGCAACCGGAAGCTGTTCACGAAGGCGTGGCAAGGGCCGTAAAAAGAGCCAGGGAAAAAGGCGGCCCGACATTGCTGGAAATAAAAACGTACCGTTATAAGGGCCATTCCATTAGTGATCCGCAGAAATACCGGACCAAAGAAGAAGTGGATGAATATAAAGGCAAAGATCCCATACAGATAGTTCGCAAAACTATTCTCGATAATAAATTTTCCACGGAGCAGGACCTTGATTTGATTGATAAAAGGGTAGATGATATTGTAACTGCTTCTGTAAAATTTGCCGAAGAAAGCCCATGGCCGAATGATGACGAAGTATTGAAAGATGTGTACGTAGACAAGAATTACCCTTTCATTATGGACTAGGCGATGTTAAAGTGCGAATGCATATCCCAGTAGAAATTTCGAACCAGGGCTCAAATGCTCATAGCCAACAAATCATCATTAATAATCAAAAAAATGTCAGAAAAGAAAAACGTGCCGCAGGTTGAAACGGGTGAAGATGTAATTATCAAAGCAAAAGATTTCTGGGCAAAAAACAGCAAACTTATTTTGGGTGCAGGTACTGCACTTATTTTATTGGTAGGCGGTTTCTTTGCTTATAAAAATTTTTTCCAGGAACCAAAAGAAGCCAAAGCCGCTGAAGCAATGTTTAAAGCGGAAGAGTATTTTCGGAAAGATTCTGTAAATCGTGCACTGAATGGTGACGGTCAATACCTAGGATTTCTCAAGATCATCAGCAAGTACAGCGGCACTGATGCTGCCAACCTTGCGCATTTCTATGCCGGCAGCTGTTATGTTAAATTAGATGATAACACGAATGCAATCAAGCATCTTAAGGATTTCAGTTCAGATGCAAAACAAGTTCAGCAAAGAGCTTACAAGCTCTTAGGCGACGCTTCTGCGGATCTCGGCAAGAATGCCGATGCGCTGGACTATTATAAAAAAGCGGCCCGTCATTTTGAAAAAGATGAAGCGGCTTCAGCTGAAGCATTGTTCATGGCTGGGTATTTGGCGGACAGGGTAATGAAAAATCAAAAAGAAGCGATTACCTTGTTCAAAGAATTGAAAGAGAAATTTCCAAAAACACAGCAAGGCTTTGAAGCGGACAATTACCTGGCACAGTTGGGCGTATACAATGTGAATTAATTTTATGGCTGATATAGCAAACAGCAAACTTTTAATAGTAGATACAGGCATTCTGAACGTTCAGGATGCCTGTATTGTTTTGGTCAGAACCGAATGGAATGCCGCTGTAGTGGACGAGTTAGAAAAAGGAGCCATTGCCGAATTGAAAAAATACCAGGTCAAAAAGATCATTACGATCACGGTACCCGGTGCAGTGGAAATCCCATTTGCAATAAAAAGTTTTTGGGAACATAATGGCAAGAAGAAAAGACCCGGTGCATTTATAGCCCTGGGTTGCGTAGTTCGTGGTGACACTCCGCACTTTGATTATGTCTGTAAAGCAATTACAGACGGTGTGCTTCAGTTAAATCTACTCCTGCCGGTGCCTGTGATCTTTGGAGTGCTTACTGTTGATAATGACGAACAGGCAAAGGAAAGAATCGGTGGTAAACATGGCCATAAAGGCGAAGAAGCAGGTATCACGGCGCTAAAAATGATTTCATTACAACAGTCTTTTAAAAAAAGGCATTAACCTGTACAATGAACGTTCAAGTTTTTATACCCTGCTTTGTCGATCAGCTTTATCCCGATACCGCTTTCAACATGATCAAAGTGCTGGAGAAAGCGGGCTGTACAGTTAGTTATAATACAGAGCAAACCTGTTGCGGCCAACCTGCTTTTAATGCCGGCTTTTGGGACGAATCAAAAGCGGTATGCAGTAAATTTTTAAAGGATTTTAAGGGCAGCGATTATATCGTGGCCCCCAGTGCCAGCTGTGTTGGTTTCGTACGCAATTATTATGGCAAGCTGTTTGAAAACTCATCACTTCATCACGATGTAGTGGATATTGGTAAGCGGATATTTGAATTTTCTGAATTCATGATCGACATTTTAAAGGTTGAAAATGTTGGCGCCGAGTTGAGAGGAAAAGCAACCTATCATGATAGCTGTGCGGGCCTTCGTGAATGTAAAATAAAAGCTGAGCCCCGTAAATTATTGTCGAATGTAAAAGGACTTGAAATAGTTGAAATGAATGATGTCGAAACCTGTTGCGGTTTTGGCGGAACATTTGCTGTGAAGTTTGAGGCCATTTCAATCGGTATGGGTGAACAGAAAGTAGAAAACGCTTTAGCTACCGATGCACAATACCTTATCTCCACTGACCTTTCCTGCCTGATGCATTTGCAGGGCTATATCAAACACAAGGGGTACAATCTGAAAGCTATGCATCTTGCAGATGTATTGGCTAATGGCTGGTGATTAGACATGAGAATCAAAATGGCGCTTGCAGTGTTCACCAATCTGCTGCGTTGAATACGCTAAGAAAAAGCCGGTATCGAAGTGATATAGGATAGCGGGATAATTCGCTGTATTGATTTTCATAATCTGGCTTTTAACTTTTTGATTTAAAGGTTTTCAATACAGAACAGATACAGGTACATGAAATGCAAAAGCCTTGGGTTTAAAAAATATCCCATTTTATTTATTCACTTCGTTTTACTTTTGATCCCGATATTTACGCGACACAAACAACATTTGAACGTATGGCATACTGGCTGGCAAAATCGGAACCTTCTACTTATAGTTGGGATCAATTGGTAAAAGACAAACAAACTGTCTGGGATGGGGTACGCAATTACGCCGCAAGACTTCATCTCAGGGCAATGCAAAAAGGCGATGAAGTTTTGTTTTATCATAGCAATGAAGGAACGGAGATTGTAGGTATTGCCAAAATAGCGAAAGAGGCTTACCAGGATCCCAGTACTGATGAAGATTGGTCAGCGGTAGATCTGAAGCCGCATAAGAAACTAAAAAAACCGGTAACACTGGCACAGGTAAAAGCTGATAAACGATTAGCAAACATGGCGCTGGTGCGTTTGGGCCGTTTGTCTGTACAACCTGTTACAGATGAAGAATGGAAGATAGTAATGGAGATGGCGGGAGAGAAATAAGCGGTTTATCGCCGGTTTAAAAAATAGTTCACTACTGAAGGTTTATTCACAGAATAAACCTTTTTTAATAAGAAAAAAATTAATCACTACAATTAAAAAAAAATCTTTTTCAATAGTAACGGTTACTTTATTGTTGGTGATGGAATTAATTGCTGAGCTCGTCTTCGTTAAATAATATGCCATATGCACTAGCTGTAAAAATTATTGCGCATACCGATAGCTACGGTTTATTATGAACGATAATTTTATTGACGATTGCATTTAACCGACAATCAAAACAATGAAAAAGATTACAATTACGGTGCTGCTTATAGCGGCGCTCAGATCCGCCTTGATTATAGTAATCCATGGATTTTCAATCGGAAAATCACTAATTTATCAAAGCAAGAATTATTAGCTGGAATTTAGAGCCTGGATACAACCTTTCTGCCAAAAGATCCTAAAATGAATGTACGGCCGGTATCACAGGAATCGTTGCTCCGGAATTGATGAAATATCAATATGAATTTAAAACCGGTGGATTTGTTTTGCTGGTAGAGTCATTGGCAAATGACAGCAGTAATTATAAATGGAATAAAAAAGATCAGCTACCTGGGAAGGAGCATCCTGCTGATACATCCGGTAACATATTCAACGTCTCTATTCCGCATAAAGATGTCTCATACTTCAAACAACAGACAGCGTAGTCTTATTATTCACGAAACTGAAAGAATAGTTTTTGTGTAAAAACAAACTCCCCGCATCTCTTCATCATACTAAATCAAATGCCATGCATCTTACCCGCCTGGCTGCATTTATTGCAGTCACACTAATCGCTTTTGCCTGTGATTCAAAAAACGTCCCGGCTAAAATTTTGCTTGCAGAAATACCCACAGATCAAAAAGAAATGGGTGTAGCACAGCTTATCGATGAGGAAGAAGCTAAAACCAGGCACGAAGAATTTTATAAAGACACAACTGGAAGACAAGTTAATACTGCTAAACTAAAGCAGCGATCTCCTGGTGAGCAACCAGCAATTAAAAATGATTGGGATAAGAAGATCATTAAAACGGCTTCTTTAAATATAGAAGTGAAAGATTACTCTGCGTTTTACGCCTCGCTTCGGGAGAAAGTGCGATCCACGGGCGGTTACATAGCCCAGGAACAGCAAAGCGAATCGGACTACAAAATAGAGAACATCGTTACGATCAAAGTGCCGGTCGACCAGTTCGATAATGCTGTTATGCAGTTAACAAGCAATATTGAACGGTTAAACGACAAAAAGATCAGCTCCCAGGATGTAACTACGGAAGTAATTGATACGAAATCAAGGATCGAAGCAAAGAAACAGGTTAGATTGCGTTATATGGACCTGTTAAGGCAAGCAAAGAACATGGGAGAGATATTAAGCGTTCAGTCCGAGATCAATGAAATTCAGGAAGAGATTGAATCTGCTGCCGGGCGACTTGAATACCTCGGACACTCATCAACCTTCAGTACGATCCAGCTTACGTTCTTCCAGGTATTGAATTCGTCTGCAAAAAACGCAAGCAGCCCTTCGTTTGGAACAAAATTAAGTAACGCATTTAACACTGGCTGGCGTTGGATAGGTGATCTGTTTATTGGATTAGCTGCCATATGGCCATTGTTCCTGCTACTCTTTACCAGCATCATTATTTATAAAAGACTAAAGTGGCGAAAACCGCGACAAGCCTGATTAAGTAAATTTGTGCATACTCTCACGCTGCGACTATCTTTTGCCAATTCCCTGTAAATTTGAACCATGTCAAAAAAGAAATTGGTAGTTCTCTCCGGCGCTGGCATAAGTGCGGAAAGCGGGTTACGTACATTTCGCGATAGTGATGGCCTTTGGGAGGGGTATGACGTAACAGAAGTAGCCACACCCAGGGCGTGGAATAAAAATCCGCAACTGGTTTTGGATTTTTATAATATGCGGCGTAAAGATGTGGCGGCCGCTCAACCTAATGTCGCTCATATTGGGTTGGCCGGACTGGAAAAAGATTTTGATGTAACGATCATTACGCAAAATATCGATGACCTTCATGAAAGAGCGGGATCTACCGATGTGTTGCATTTGCATGGTCAAATATTTGAAATGAGAAGCGAAAGGGATGATCAACTTATTTATGAAATCCGTGGAGACATAAACCTGGGTGACAAAGCAGAGGACGGCCACCAGCTTCGTCCGAATATTGTATGGTTTGAGGAAGCCGTGCCGATGATCGAAGAAGCTATTCCTGTGGTATACGGCGCTGATATTTTTGTGGTGGTAGGCACATCCCTTGTAGTCTATCCCGCTGCCGGGTTACTCAACTACGTATCCGCATTCACGCCGAAATATATCATTGACAAATGTGTGCCCGTTACCAAAAATTTTCCAAATCTTATTGCGATTGAAAAACCTGCCACGGAAGGAGTAAAGGAATTGATCCGGCTACTAAAACCTTAATTAATTTCTCCACCATCAGGAGGCATAGACAATTACCCATGTTGCAAAATCACCTGAAGTTTTCAAACCCGGTGTTCGATGCCGGAGGGAACGTATAAAATATCGCCCTTTTTACAAACTACTCTTTTTCCATCCCCGAAAATAATCATCACCATTAACGATCACATATATTTCATCCTGTTTGTGTGGCGTTTGATTATCTATTTTATCAGTAGTAAAGTATTCGATTGACATGCTCCTATGCTCCATCGTGACGGTAAAAGGAAAACTCTGTATCCCCAATAATTTTTTCACTTCGTTGGGTTGAATCTGAATTTCATATTTTGTCCTCATCAAATTTTATATTATTTTGTTCCAGCTCTTTTAAAACTGGCTCATAAATTTCTTTAATAACAGGAATATGTAAACCGGTAGTTGTAATGGTCTTATTCAGGATTAGTTTCGCGGCAATACCCAAGGGCAATCCTACTGTTTTCGCCATCGCGGTTTGCAGGTTGTTCTCACCTTTTACAATGAGCGAACTTTTTGTCTCGTAGTTTTTGCCGTTAATTTCATAGATGAATTCGTGAAGCATAACGATCATATCCTTATCATGATCCGTTAAAGCCAATTTTTTTTCGAGAATATACTGTAATACATCTGCAGAGCAAGTTGCCGTGAGTGGAATGCCTTCGCCTTCCAAAAGTCCGGACCATGCGAATATGTTTGTTATTAATTCCCTGTCTTCGGGCACCGCATGCACGTTGATGAATTCTTCGAAGTTTTTACTCCGGGTATGGGTCTGTATACTTTTATCCAACCACTGTCCGTAACTGATATGCTTGACAGCAATAGCAGCGTCTGATTTTTCCTCGCTGGTTAAAAATGCTTTTACAATGCAATTCCACGCCTTGCAAAACGCAGGATGGCGTAATGTTGTCCGAATAAACGTTGACGTTTCCTCCAGGCCATACAAAGGAATATAGGATAGCGAATCGCGGTTCGCATAATAAGCAAGTTCGCCGAGCCCTGGAACGTGTACGGTTTCGTTATTCTCAAAAACAGCATCATACGACACGTTAAATGTCTCGTTGTTCTTTTTGAAAACAGCACCTGCCTTTCCGGCTAAGATGATATTGCGCGGGTTCCAGCTTATTTTATAATGCCATGGATTATCATCGCTTTCGGGAGCGATCAGTCCACCGCAATGAGATTTGAAAGAAGTAATGCGCCCGCCTTCGGCATGAATACCATCGATCAGTTTCATTGCACTCATGTGATCAATACCCGGATCAAGTCCCATCTCGCATAAAAAAAGAAGGTTTTTGTTTTTTATCTCTGTTTGCAAACTTTTTATATCGTCGTCCACATACGATGCAGTAAGCAGGTGTTTTGAAAAACGGATACAGTCTTTTGCAACCTTACTATGCAGGGCGGCGGGAAGCATGGAAATAACGATATCCGCCTTGCTGATATATTTCCCCGTTTCATCGTCATCCATAATGTCAAAAGAAACCGCAGCGCCGGCGCTGGAATTTTTAATTTTATCCAATGCAAGCTGAAGATTGGCATCAACAAGAGTCAAGCTCCAGTTTTCCGTTTCTGCATTGGCCAGTAGGTAATCGATCAAAACAGTTGCGGATTTACCTGCACCAAACAAAAGGATCTGTTTCATTCAGCAAATATATAAATCACTATAAACCATTGGCACTTTATTTGAGAATTGATTAGTTACCAGGCAGGAAAAAATCTTCACTTCAAACTATAAAATCACAGTTATGAAAAAAATGATCTTGGCCCTATCTTTTTTAATTTGCACAGCATCCTTCGCTCAAAGTTTTTCCGGGGGAATTAAGGCGGGAGCTAATTTTTCAAATTTTACTGGTGGCGATTTCGATGCAGTGAAGAAGAAGGCAATTGTAGGATTTCACGGCGGCGGTTTTTTAAATTTTGGATTCGGGGCATTGTCGCTGCAGCCAGAACTACTGGTCTCTACGCAAGGCGCCCGCATCGATAGCGCTAACAGAAGTTATGACTGGAAAGTAACCTATGCAACCGTGCCTGTCTTATTAAAATTCAAATCCGCCGCTGGCTTTTATCTTGAAGCAGGTCCGCAGGTTGGTTTTAAACTCAGCGAGAATGTGTCGGATGAAACGATAAAAGATTTTGCAAAAGGGCTTGACCTTTCTGCTGCTGCAGGTTTAGGGTTTCAAACAAAAGGCGGCCTGGGTATAGGTGCCCGTTACCTGGTTGGACTTTCCAAAGTCGGAGATTTTGAGCCTTCACAAAACATCGATCCTGATTTTAAGAACAGTGTTATCCAGGTTGGGGCTTTTATTACTTTAGGTAAGTAAATCATCAATTCATTTTCAAACCCATCTTTACTCCAGCGATGGGTTTTTTATTTTCCTGCCACAGCTTCGCTGTTTTGTTTGCTGTCAATATTAATGATCTTATAGCTTACTTTTATTCCCCGGTTGGTATCAGGTACTTTGATCGTTGAAGATGCATTTGGGGCTATCGATACGAATTGGATATTTTCGGTTTTTAACGTCTCTTCACTCGGCTTAAGGTATTGCAATTCTACAATTACGTTGTCCAGTTCGTATTTCGAATCGTTGGTTACAGTAAGATAAAGATTGCGGATACCACCAAAAGCTACGCGTTGATAATCGTTACTTGCAACAGATACAAGCTTATACAAGCCATTTTTATTTGATCTTATTTCAGTTTTTTCTTCCAACTTACCATCGCCAGCAAGGCTTCGTACAGTCCTGCTTCTTTCCCCTGTTACCGGATCGGTCTGTGCAGGTTGGGTCAATTGCTGCCTGGGCGGAAAATTTTCCTTTGGTTTCGGAACGAGCAGCATCGTTTCTTTTCTTATCCGTACGGTAGCCGGCTGTTCAGTTTGTTCTGGCGATTCATTTATTTTCTTTGGAGAAGGTGTTTCTTCGTTGCGCAGACCGGCGACAGATGCATTACCAGGCTGTTCTTCGCTTTGGGAAGATCCGGTCGCTTGTTTATTTTGTTGAGTATCCTGGTTATTATTTATAAGAGGAGAGGAGGCCTGCAGCATTTGCTGAATGACTTCATTGTTTTTACCGGTATTTGACCTAATAGCAAACCCAGCCAGTACGCCCAGGATGATCAGCCCGCCAAAAACAGCTACCTTTTTCAGCATATTGATAAAATGGACGTGTTTTACTTTTTTATCCTTCCGCTGAAGCAAGGCTTTAACGTACATTTCTTTTATGTCATCAAGAGGCTGCGAATATTTTATCTCGGCAGCTTCGGGATTTTCAGTTACTGAGATAGGTGAAAACGGGAGGGGGAGGGGTTGAATATTTTGTACCGGTTGAATAGCCTGTTTTACTTCCTGTTTTTGATCCGGCAATGTCACAAACACGGATCTTTTTGCAACAAACGGGGTTTCTTCTTTTTTCTCAGCAGGAATGTAGCGTGAATAGTCATCGTTGGTTAGAGGTTGTTCTTGTTTTACAATAGGGGCCGCTGGTTGGTGTGTGATCGCAGGAGATGCTTCCTTTTGGTCCTGCCGGCCTTCCTTTTTGTAAAACCTGTCGAAAGGTTGTTCTTCCACTACAGGCGCATAAGGTTTTAATTCATCCACTTCGCTGGGGTAGCGCCATGCGGCGCTTTTACCTTTTATCCAAACCAGATCATACGGTTTTAATCCGAAACGAAGCAATTCCTCCATGCTGTAGGGGCCGCTTTCTTTGTTATCACGGAGTAATAAATAACTTGTCATCTGCTTGATCACTTTTTGCTAGCACTAAGTAAACGAAAATTTATGCCGTCAAGTGCCAAAGGCTTGTTATAAATAACTGTTTCTAACAGTTTCATAAATAGTACACAAGGGTGGAAAACTGGGGTAAAAAACAGTTTGTTTTGTCAGGTTTTGAGCTTCAAAAAAGGTAGATTTGCCAGCCTTTGAAAACCACTTAGTGGTGATATATAATTAAAGACAGAAACCCCGAAAAAAAGAATACGAAAAAGAGCACATGGAAGACAATTTTGGACCGCTGGAGACGAGTGATATTAACCGTATCATTCCTGTAAACATAGAAGAACAAATGAAAACGGCCTACATTGACTACTCAATGTCCGTCATTGTTGGCCGAGCATTACCGGATATCCGGGATGGTTTAAAACCGGTACACCGCCGCATCCTGTATGCGATGAATGAATTGGGCCTTCGATCCAACAGGCCCTATAAAAAATCAGCACGTCTTGTGGGCGAAGTGTTAGGTAAATATCACCCGCACGGCGATATGTCTGTATATCATGCTATGGCACGTATGGCGCAGGAGTGGAGCATGCGGTACACGATGGTGGACGGGCAAGGTAACTTCGGTAATGAAGATGGCGACGGGCCGGCAGCCATGCGATATACTGAGGTCAGGCTCCAAAAGCTTGCGGAATATATGCTGGAAGACCTGGATAAAGAGACCGTCGATTTTCAGCTCAACTTTGACGATTCAGAAAAGGAGCCGTCGATCCTGCCGACACGTATTCCATTATTATTGATCAACGGTTCCAGCGGTATCGCCGTGGGTATGGCCACCAACATAATGCCGCATAACCTTACCGAGGTTATCGATGGTTGTATTGCATTTATCGATAACCGGGAAATAACAATCGATGAGTTAATGCAGTTTGTAAAAGCTCCCGACTTTCCCACCGGTGGAATTATCTATGGCATGGATGGAATAAAATCCGCTATGCACACTGGACGTGGCCGCGTGGTACTGCGTGGCAAGTTGCATGTAGATACAAAACCAAGCGGACGTGAACAGATCATCATCACCCAGGTGCCATACCAGGTAAACCGTGATGAGCTGACCAATCGTATTGGCGTACTCGTCAACGAAAAAATAATAGAAGGCGTAGCGCATGTCAACAACGAGTCGAATAATAAGGAGGGTACTCGGGTTGTTATCGATCTGAAAAGAGATGGTGTTGCTAATTTGATCATTAATCAATTATATAAGCATACCGATCTTCAAACTTCATACGGGATCAACAATGTAGCGATCGTAAAAGGAAGACCGCGAACGCTGCACCTCAAAGACATGATCAGCGAGTTCATAGAGTTCCGTCATGAAGTAGTGATCCGCCGCACGCAGTACGAATTAAGAGAAGCGGAAAAGAGAGCACATATTTTAAAAGGATACCTGATCGCATTGGATCACCTCGATGAAGTAATTGCATTGATCCGCGCTTCGCCAACGCCTGACGTGGCTAAAGAGAACCTGGTAAACGCCGGTTGGGGACTTGACGAGATACAGGCCAAGGCCATCCTTGAGTTGCGTTTGCAACGCCTCACAGGAATGGAAAGAGATAAGATCAAAGAAGAGTTTGACGAATTAATGAAATTGATCACGCACCTGAAAGAAGTATTGGCGAATGAAGGGATGCGTTTTGATATCATTAAGACGGAATTGCTGGAGATCAAAGATAAATTTGGCGACGAAAGAAGAACGGAGATTACCTATCTTGACGATGAGATGAGCCTGAAGGACCTGGTGAAAGAAGAAGATGTTGTAATCACCATTTCACATCTTGGTTACATTAAGCGAACGCCGGTGGAAGAATACAGGGCGCAGCGAAGAGGCGGCCGTGGTGTGATAGGAGGCAGGACAAGAGAGGAGGATTATATCGAACATCTTTTTGTGGCATCCTCACATCATACGCTTTTATTTTTTACGGAAAAAGGAAGGTGTTACTGGCTTAATGTTTACCAGATCCCCGAGGGTGAAAAGTCCGGTAAGGGCAGGGCCATTCAAAATTTAGTGCAGTTACCTTCCGACGATAAAGTGAGAGCCATTATTGATGTAAAGGATCTGAAGGATGAAGAGTTTGTGAAATCTCATAATATCGTACTTTGTACAAAGAAGGGCATCATTAAAAAAACAGCGCTGCAGGATTTCAGCCGTCCGCGTTTGACTGGAGTAAATGCTATTAACATTATTGAAGGAGATGAGCTGCTGGAAGCAAAAATGACCGACGGCAGTTGCGAGATCATGATGGGAGTGAAGAGTGGGCGTGCTATCCGTTTTTCGGAGCAAAAAGTAAGAGCAACGGGGCGTGGCGCCATTGGTGTAGCAGGTATAGAAGTTGACGATGTTACTGATGAGGTAGTTGGTATGATTTGTGTAAATCCTGAAACGGACGCATCAAAGACGGTGTTGGTAGTAAGTGAAAAAGGATATGGCAAAAGAACAAAAGTTGACGAGTACCGGTATACTAATCGCGGTGGCAAAGGCGTCAAGACGATCAGCGTAACTGAAAAAACCGGTAAATTGGTTGGCCTGCTGGCAGTGGATGAAAGCCAGGACCTGATGATCACCTGCAAAAGTGGTGTAACGATCCGGATGAAAGTAGCCCATGTAAGTGAACAGGGAAGGGCGACGCAGGGTGTAAAATTGATACGTCTTGACGAAGGCGATGAGATTGCAGCTATTACCCAGATAGATGACCAGGAGCAACCGGGTATCGATATTGTGGATATTACGGAAAATCAGGCTAACAGCGAAACCGACGCAACGGATACAGGAGAAACTCCATCCTTAGACAGTACAACGGAAGAATAAAGAATTTATATATCAATTTTTAGGTCAATCGGGCATATGAAATACGCCATGGCATTTATCCCTGGCTGATGAATAGACTGCAGCGGATTCCATATGGCAAAAAACAATAACAAATAACATATGAAAAAAATCACATTCTCAGTAATGATGCTCATGCTTGCTTTGTTTGTAAAAGCACAGAGCCACGATGAAATAAAACAGATGCTGTTGCTTAACCAAACCAAAAAAGCCAAAGAGGATATTGATAAAAGAATGACGAATGCAAAATTCGCCGCGAAACCCGAAGCGTTTATTTTAAAAGCTGCTATCTATTCTGCTTTAGCAGCAGACAGCGCTACAAAAGATACACCGGAGGCGGCAACCCTGCGGGCAGAGTCCGAGACGGCTTTTAAAAAATACCAGGAAATGGAACCAGGCATGGAACTGGCGAAGGACCCCATTTATCAAAACGCACCCATCCGCATCTATTCTAATCTTTTTTCCGTTGGCTATAAGCAATATGAGGATAAGAAATGGGCTGAATCGTTTGAAACTTTTAAAAAGGTAGATGGCTACTCAACTATTCTGAGCCAGCAAAAATTATTGAATTCAGCCCTCGATACCAATGTCGTCATTCTTGCCGGTATTACCGCTGAGCAAAGTGGCAATAAAGATGAAGCGGCGAAATATTATGGAAGGCTTGCCGATGCGAAAGTATCCGGGGCCAACTATGAAAGTATTTATCGCTTCCTTGTTACGCATTATTTCGGTAAAAAAGATATGACCGCTTTTGAAAAATATAAAGCCGTTGGTAAAGAACTCTATCCTCAAAGCGAATTCTTTACGTATGACCAAACCGATTTCGCAGTTGGTCTTGAATCAAGTTTTGATGCCAAAATGAAATCATTGGAAGAAGTGCTCGCCAAAGAGCCTTCGAATTACAAAGCGAACTTGTCAATGGGACAGCTGATCTATGATACATTAAACTCAAAAGCAGAAGGTGCCGTGCCACCCGCAAACGCTGACGAACTGGAAAAGAAAATGGTAACTGCCTTTACCGCAGCCGGCGAAGCCAAAGGCGATGAGGCACTGCCTTACCTGGTGATTGGCGATTATTTTGTCATGTTGAAAGCGGAAAATCTGAAAAAGTCAGATAAGAAATATGGAGAATACCTTGAAGCAGGCAGAGTGCCTTATGAAAAAGCAGCTGCTGTGTTTGCAAAAAAAGGAGCAGCCAGTTTAAATGGAAGCGATAAACAGCAATATAAAAAAGCGGCTGGTTTTCTTGAAGACATTTATAACTACAAAAAAGAACAGGCTAAAGGCAAACCTGCTGATATAGCGAAGTTTACTGCTGAAGCTAAGAAGTGGGGTGATCTGTACCTGAGTATAAAATAATTTCCGATTCTATCTAAGAAAGCTGTTTCGTATTATCGGGACAGCTTTTTTATTTCTTAAGATCGAAGAATAGCTCAGTATAGGCGTTGCCCAAAAGGTAAGCGATCAATCCACCGCCAATGGCAGCGCAGGTCGGCCAAATAACATATACGAATGCCGGCTTTAGATACCATTTCACTTCTTCTGCAAAAACTTCCGCCTGGCCGGAAAGAGTGACTACCCGGTGAGTGACCGGCTGCCGGGTAAACGATGAAACTGGCCTTGATGTAAAGACAGGTTGGTTAACGCTGCTTGCTGCCAGGGAAGGCACTTTATTGAGCACAAGATCTTCGGCCTCCTCAAAGGAAGCGGCAAGAGAGACGGCCGGGTTGAGGACGGTTAGTATTCTCTTACCCCGGTTTGGGTAATAAATAATATTTTTTCTCAACAGCGTATCCTTGGCCATTTCGGTAAGGCCGGTCGAGATCCGTCCGCGGAAGGCATCGCGGGTCCAGGTTACAGGATGGGATGATGCTTTATGCTCTTGAAAAACGAGTTCACAGGCAACTTTTAGTTCGGGTGTCATAACAGTAAGTTTGAACGCTACAAAATAGATCACACGGTAATCTCAGGGGGACGGGAAATGAAGGGATTCGTAGAATAATTGAAGAAATAACGGGGGACAACTAAATTAAAACATTCTACGAAGTTTATGGCATTTGCAACAGGTTATTTTATGTAAACAAGCATAGGCGGTGCTCTTTGCATATAACCCTATGTATTTTCATTTGGGTTGGGCGGGGTAGCATCCAGATTATTTTTTGACTATAAATAAGGATGCGAAGGAGGTGGCTGATTGAACTGCAAAAATGTATGGCGGCTGCTAAATATGAGCCGAAGGGGTTATGTATTTACACCTCAAATATATTCTCGTCAAGGCGAACAAGCGTATTCATCATTATTAAGGGTATGCCTGTTTATCCAGGTTCTTACAGTTCATTGACGATGGTGGGCGATATTGTTGTAAAACTCTCTCTTGTCCGTATGAATCGCAACGTAAAATCCTATCAATTCTGTCTCGTCAATGTGTTCTTCTTTTAAATTCAGCGCACCGATTTTACCTGGCGGGAAAAATGCTGTAGCGTCCGGATTTTGAACAAGCATGTCATGGGCGGCAAGCCACAGCCTACATTTCATCCATTTTATTTTCTTTTCTCAAATCTAATTAACAATATGGTGCTTAAATCGCATCCGTTGCCGCCTCTGGTAACAAGAAAAATCACTGCGATAGCAGTATGGCAGTAGGAAGGTTAATTACTGATATTATTTGGTGAATGGCAATCTTTCCAGTATTCAACTATGTTTCCCATAACCCGTACTAATTCCGAATAGCTTGCTGGCTTAGTGAAAAATCCCTGAATGGAATGAGAATAGGCATCAATAACACTTCTTTGATCTGCTGCTGTTGTGAAAAACAAATATGGGATACATTTCAGCCTTAATTGTTCATTGTTATGAATTTTCTCCCTCAATGCAAATCCGTCTAATTTCGGCAGGTTAATATCAGAAATAATCAAAAAAGCCTGATCCGTGGAATGGGTCAAATATTCAAGTGCCGCTATACCATCCTTAAAGTAAATCACTTCATTTGGGTTATTAAGTTCTTTAAATACATCCTTGAAAAGGTCCAGATCATCGGGGTCGTCTTCGATGACGATGATAGGGCCGCCCTTGTTCATGTAATAGATTTTTTAAATAAGGTTTAAGTTACGTTTATTCTCGCTTAACGCTTTCAATTTTTTCATCATGCAGTATGCAAGGCCAATCAGTAAACGACTGTATTAATTCTTACGGAGGAAGCATGGGTTTGTCTTTAAAATCTATCCCACAAGATGCTATTAAAAGCGTCTATGCGTATACTCTATATTATGTTATTTGGGTAGGGCTGTGTAGCGAAATCCATATTTTTTATTCAATGGATGAGCGAAGTTAGCGGAGTGTATTAATACAAAAACGAAGGGAAGATGTATTGAAATACGAGACGAAGGCGAGTAAAATTGTATTGATAGGGGTTATAATATGCACCCGAAGGAGTTGACCCTTGTTTATTTTAAAGTGTTTATATGTCTTTGAAGATTGGCTATTGAATCGCTTAGGCTATTCAGCCGCTTGTCTTGTTGGTTATCTTCTCGGGCTTGTTTTTGGTTCGATAGTAACCATAGGAATAATCCTACTAATAGCGAAAATGCTGCGGTTATCGCTCCCGTTCTGACCCTGTCTAAAACAGGGTTCTTTTCAGGCCAAGTTCTATCCTTATAGTTTGGATTTACGAATAAATAAGGCCACCCATCTATTTGAGAAAAAGCCCAATCGTATTTTGAATTTTCTGAAATTCTGCACGCTATAATTATGGCATCATCTAAATATTTAATTTCAATGTGCAGAAAATGGTCTGCCACAAAATTTATATTGGCAAACCTGTCATCTTTAAGAACTATTAAGCATTTATCTATTATCTTTTGTCTTTCCACTAGAGATAAAGAAGTCCCTGGTTTATACTCCATACAGTCAGCTTTGGTACCTGAATATACAGCTTATAGGTACGCAAATCCCATCTGTAAAACTGGTATTAGTTCTCACGATAGAAGCCTAGCTTTTTTGTATTAATACACGACCGTGTGCCATTTAACATAAAAGTAAGTTATATGGATACTTCCTTTTTATCTCTGCATCTTGTGGGGATAAGATTTTTTCATACCTCAAAAGGTGCATACCGTATGGAAAAATCTTATCCCCACAAGATGCTATTGAATATGACCTTTGCGTATAACTCTATATTATGTTACTTGGGTTGGGCTGTGG
>WUUC01123848.1_pt1 | contig 16995 bp, 13 predicted proteins | sample 6278441 | NCBI WGS metagenome assembly WUUC01 (sample SAMN13675441, study PRJNA597444) | soil metagenome | isolation source: soil | place: USA: Washington | collected 2017-10
GAAGTCGCTGCGTCCGGTCGCCAGGCTCAGCCGAGCCAGCGACCAGCCGATGCCGGTCGCGCCATGCCCGAAGCCGCCCAGCCCGGCCGGCCAGAGGGGTGAGGCCCAACGCGCCCGGCCGCCCTCGAGCAGGGCCAGCTCGAGGAGTTGCTCGCCGCCGGCGATCGCCAGTTCGAGCCAGTTAGCGTCTGCTGTCTGATCAGCCATTCGAAGAGACCCGACGACAGCGCCCGCGCGGCCACTGAGCAGGTCCGATTCGGCGGACTCGGCAAGCGCCTCGGGCAGCAACTCGGCGATCCTCGCGCAACGGTGGCTGGACTCAGCCGGATCGACGGCCCCCAGCTCGGCCAGCAAGGACCAGCACCAGATCTGGGAATGCAGGCCGACGTAGAGGCCGGGCGGCTCCGGCCTGAACCGGTAGTCGGACAGCAGGCTGGTGACCCGGTAGTCATCGGCCGCTCGCATGCCGGCGGTGATGGCACTCAGCAGGTCCGGCAGGCCGGCGACCGCCAGCGCGCGACCGGCAGCCGCCTCGCGCAGGTAACCGGCGATCAGCACCGCGATGCCTGGAGCGCCGGAGTACCCGTCCGGACTCAGCGGTTGCACCGACCAGCCGGTCAGGTTCATCACCGGCGCGATCCAGGTCGCGGTCCCGTCCTTGCCGTGCACCGCGGTGGCGACCAGCCGGCCGAGGATGTCGGCGGCAAGCTGCTGGCGCCGGCCGTCCAGCGCGTCGGTGACCGGCCGCTCCACCGACATCGGGACGTCTGAGACCGTGAAGCCGTCGTTGATGTACGCGCAGACCAGCGACGACTGAATCAGCTCCCGCTCCACCTGATGATCGGCTGACCGCCAACGGTCGAGGGTTTCGGCTAGCACGTCGTGCGGCTGGCCCCAGCTGGTGTCGCGCGGCCCGCGCAGCCAGCCGGTGCCGGGGGTGGTGGCGAAGAACGGTATGTCGCCGTCGAGCAGCTCGGCCACCTCGGCGGCGATCACCGCCGGATCACTCGGCGCGGACAGGACCGTCTCGCTCTGCTTGGCCAGCAGCTCCGCCGCCTTGGCCGCCGCGGTGGCCTCGTCGTGCAGGGACACCGGGTGCCACAGCATTCGGCCCAGTTCGGCGTAGGCCTCGGTGGAGCGCAGCACTGCCCTGATGTCGACGTCGCCGAACGCGGCGAAGGACTGCTGCAGCGAGCCGGCCTTGTCCAGGGTCAGCAGCCGGTCGGTCAGCTCATCGAAGCCCTCCAGCACGTTCGGCCAGTAGACGTCGAGGTCGGGGCTGGCGCTGGGGTGGTTGAACGAGGCAGGCTCGGGCACCGGCGCCATCGCCAACCGTGCCAGGTCAGTGCCCGCGTCGACGATCTGCGGCGCGTGCATCGCCGGTTGCTGGCCGGGCAGCGCGCCCGCCGCTGAGATGTCGACGCCTCGCCAGCCCAGGCCGACCCCCCGGTTGGGAAGCAGTCCGGACTGCAGCACGGTGCCCGCCAACATGAGCGTGGCCTGATCCAAAGCATCGCCCATGCCGGCCGGCTTGAAGGCCTGGTTCGGCGTGAACAGCGTCTCGCAGTCGATCACCACCGGCGTCGGGCCGCACGCGATCAGGTTCTCGGCGTGCAGATCGGTGGTGCCGAAGAGCCTGGCCAGCGCAAGCCAGTGCCCGAGTCGCGTGTAGTAGGTACGGAGCTCGCTGGCTGACTCGCAGTAGCGGTGCTCGACGAATCCCGAGAATCCGTACGTGCCGCAGAGGATCACCGGGGGGACCCGGATCCGGTCCGCGGCCGGAGTCGAATCGAACAGCCAGCTCAGGAAGGTGGCGATGGCCGAGTCGACTCCCAGCGATCGGGGCTTGTAGATCAGCCGCTGGTCCTGCAGTTCCAGCAGCACCACAGAGCGGCCGCCACGGTGGCTGTCACCCTCGCCGAAGCTCACCCGGCTGAGCTCACCGGGCTGGGCGACCAGCGTGCCGAGCCGGCTGCGATTGGTGGCGAAGCGTCGAGCGAACTCCGCCGCCGCCGCGACCCGACCGCCGATCACGGCCTCCAGCCGGGGCAGCAGCGTCGGGTAGTGCGGGCTGAGGGAGTCCCAGAAGCTCCGGTGCGCGGAGCGTTCGAGGAACTCAGACCAGCGTCCCGCGCTGTCCGGCGCCTGCAGGCTGCCGGTGACTCGGGCGGCATTGAGCTCCAACAGCAGCAACCGGCTCACTTTGCGGCGCACCGCGTCGGCGATCGCGGCCGAGGCGCCGGCCACCACGGCCTGCCGCTCACCGGCGCCGAGAAGGGTGACGTGGCGCAGCTCCGCGGCCAACTCGGTAAGCGCCGGGTCGGTGAGGCAGCGAAAGCTGGCGTCGAAGTCACCCTCCTCGGTCACCACTGCTCAGCCTCGAGTTAGCAGCACTGAGCGGTGCGTGAGGCCGAACATGACGAGCACGCCGTCGCGAGCGAAGGGGCGCTCGTCAGGTCGGCCTCGCTGAACGAGGTGGTGAACAGGGGGCCGGCCGGGTGCGCGTCGTCAGCGCTGGCGCGCCAGGAGGCGACGAGCTGATCCGGCTGGCTGAAAGTGGGGGCCATGGTGAACTCCTTCGGGTAGGAAGTGGTTCTCCGACGATATGTCCGCACTTGCAGCAATTCAATAGTTACCTGGTATTTCGCGCAAAGTGTCCGTCAGTGCGGACGGCGCTACGGCGTTCTTCCACGGTTCGTGGCGCTGCGAGACGAGGCGAGGCGCTGCGAGGCGAGGCGAGGCGACCGTCAGCTCGGGCGGCCGCCGCGGGTCCTGACGGCGGCGGCGCCTAGTTGGTTGGCCCGGCCCAAGGCGGCGGGCAACTCCGCGCCCGTCCACAGCGCCGCCAGCAACCCGGCGGCGAAGGCATCGCCGGCTCCGGTGGTGTCCAGCACCTCGGCAAGCTCGGCGGCCGAGCGCCAGCACCCTGCCGAGGTGGCAAGCACGCTGCCCTGGCTCCCGCGCTTGAGCACCACGCTCAGCTGCTGCGCCACCAGCGCCGCGATGGCGGTGTCCTCATCGGCGCCGCCCGCGTCCTGGTCGGCCCTGTCCTCCCAGGCGCCGCCGCCCGGGGCCTGGGCAGGGGCGCCGGTCAGCGCGGCCAGCTCATCGGCGTTGGCCAGCAGCAAGGTTCCGGGCTCGAGCCAGTCCAGGAACCGCTGCGCTCCCACCGCCCGGATCGGCCCGGCCGAGGCCGCGTCCACCGACACCGAGGCGCCGACCGAGCTGGCCAGCCGCAGGGCGAACAGCGCCGCCGGACGCGAGCCGGGGTTCAGCAGGGTGTAGCCGGACAGGTGCAGGTGATCCTCAGCGCTCAGCAGGTCCGGTCCCAGGTCGCTCGCGCTGAGGGTGGCGTTCGCGCCCGCCGAGGGCACCATGGTGCGCTCGCCGCCCGGGTCCACCAGCACCAGGCAGACCCCGGTCGCGCTGTCGGCATCGACCGACACCCGCGCGGTCACGCCGTGCGCGCGCAGCGCGGCGACCGCGTCGCTGCCGAACGCATCGGCGCCGACCCGGCCGGCGAACACGCACGGCACGCCGACGCTGGCCAGCCAGGCCGCGGTGTTGGCAGCCGAGCCGCCGTGGCAGAAGCTGACTGGCGCGGGGGTGTCCGAGCCCAGGATCAGCGGGCCCGGCAGCGCCGCGGAGATGTCGAGCATGACGTCGCCGACGCAGACCACCCGCCCGCCGGCCCGCATCGGCCGGATCACCCGGGGGCCGAGGCCGCGTAGGCCGCCGCGATCTCGGCCGCGACCCGGGCGTTGTTGAGCACCAGCCGGACATTGGCCTCTAGCGAGGCGCCCTTGGTCTCGCGGTGAAAGAAGTCGAGCAGGAACGGCGTCACCTGCTTGCCGGTGACGCCACCCCGGCTCAGCGCCGTCAGGCCGGCGGTCAGCGTCCGGTCGTGCAGCTCCCGGTCCAGCTCGTCGGCCGCCGGGATCGGGTTGGCCACGATCAGCCCGTACCGGTCGGTGCCGAGCTCCACCCGGGCCCGCATCACCGCGGCGACCTCGGCTGCCGAGTCGACCCGCCAGTCCAGCCGGTGCCCGGAATCGGCGAGGTAGAAGCCGGGAAAGGCGTTCGTCCGGTAGCCGAGAACGCCGACGTTCAGCGTCTCCAGCCGTTCCAGGGTGGCGGTCACGTCCAGGATCGACTTCACCCCGGCGCAGACCACCGTGATCGGCGTCCGGGACAGCGTGCCCAGGTCGGCAGACTCGTCCCAGGACTCGCGGGCCTGCCGGTGCACGCCGCCGAGGCCGCCGGTGGCGAACACCGCGATGCCGGCCTGCGCGGCCAGGTGCGCGGTCGAGGCCACCGTGGTGGCGCCGTGGCCGTTGCGGGCGGCGATGGTGGCCAGGTCACGGACGCTGACCTTCACCACGTCCTCGGACCCGGCGATCACCCGCAGCGCCTCGTCGTCCAGGCCGACCCGCGGCTGGCCGGCGACGATGGCGACCGTCGCGGGCACCGCGCCCGCGTCGCGGACGGCCTGCTCGATCTGGCGGGCGATGTCGAGGTTGCCCGGCCGGGGCAGCCCGTGGCTGATGATCGTGCTCTCCAGCGCCACGACCGGGCGGCCGGCCGCGATCGCTGACGCGACTTCGGGGTGTAGTTGCACTTGGTTTCTCGATCCGGTGGTAGAGATGAGGTCATGCCGGTAAGCACGACTCTGGATCACGTCACGATCGTCGCCGAGGACTTCGAGGCCAGTCGGGCAGTATATGACGCCCTGCTGGGTTGCCTCGGTTTGGTCCCGACCGTCGACTTTTCCGACCCCGAAGGCGACTCCGACGACACCGGCACCGTCGCGGCGGTGGGCTACGGCAGCGCCGGCGGCCGGCTGGTGCTGTGGCTGGTGGCCGGCCCCGCCGCGACCAGCGGCGCGCATCTGGCGCTGGCGGTCACCGAGCCGGCGCTGGTGCATCAGGTGCACACGGTGGCCCGCGACGCCGGCATCTCGGTGGTGCAAGCTCCTCGGGATTGGGAGTCCGATCAGCTGGAGTACTACGGAACCCAATTCGCCGACCCGGCCGGCAACCTGATCGAGGTGCTGCTGCGCGACCCCAGCAGCGCCCACCCGGGCATGCCCTGATCCGCTAAGCCTGTCTATTACGTCTTGGCCGCGGCGGTACGCGAGTCCGTGCGCCTAAATCTTCGTTATGAAATAGACATATTTCATAAGCAACGGATTTGGTGAGTTGTGACTCTTTAGCTACATGCAATGTATAGAGCCAGTCGGCCGCGCTCCGGCAAGCGTTCCGGCGCCGGCACGGTTAGCCCTCAGCCCGCAGTGGGGCGCGCCGTTGCTGCTAGCGGCCCTCAGCGTTTCCCTTGTCGGGCAAGGGGCTTTCTACCCGCGGGTGCAGCTCTGGGTGGCCGCGTTGCTGGCTGCCACGCTGCTGGCAGTACCCGGCTGGCACCGGCTCGCGCGTGCGGACCGACCGGTCACTCTCGCACTGGCCGGCCTTGCGGGGTGGGCGCTGATCGACGCGATGCTGCATCACGATCCGCGTGCGGCTGTTCCCTACCTCGCGCTGCTGATCGGGGTGCTCGCGGTCCTCCTCGCGTGCGGCCGGCTGGACGCCGGCGCCCGGGACCTGGTGCTGACCGGACTACTCGGCTGTGGGGTGCTAGTCGCGCTGCTCGGCTGGCTAGGACTGGCGCTGCACTGGCAGCGGTGGACCTGGCAGGGCCAAGGGCTGTGGCGGGCCTCGTCGACCTTGACCTACCCGAACGCCACGGCGGTCGTCCTGGCCATGCTGGCACTGGTCGCGCTGGCCCGCCTGACCGAAACTCCGCGTTCGATGAGGCTGGTGCTCAGTACGACCGTGTTGCTCACCGGGCTGATCGCCACCCTCAGCCGCGCCGGGCTGATGGCAGTGGCGGTGGGCCTGCTCGTCCTCGCCGTCGCTCGGGGTCCGAGGGTGCTGCTAGGTGCCGGCTGGGGCTCGGTGGCGGGGGCTGCGGTCGCGGCACTCGGACTGGTTCCCACTATGACTGCAAGCGATCCGCGCCCGGTTCCGGCTGCTCTCGCGCTGGCTGCCGGCTTCGCGGTCAGCGCCGGCGCGACGGCTCTGCGGCACAGCCGGTTCAGCCCGGTCGCGGTCGGCAGCCTCGCGTTGCTGGCACTCGGCCTCAGCGTGCCGAGATGGACCGGCATCACGGCCATCACCGGCGCCCGGTTAACCGTCGATGACCCTGAGCGGGCTGCCTCATTCTCTGCGGCCCTGCAGGTCTTCGACCAGCACCGGCTGATCGGCGCGGGGCCCAGCCTGCCCACCCTCACCTGGACCACCGGAACCGGTAGCAACGTCTACCGCTACGCCCACAACGAGTACCTGCAGGTACTCGCCGAACTCGGCATTGTCGGGGGAGTGCTGCTGGCAACGCTGCTGGCGACCCTGCTGTGGCGGCTCTACCAGCGCCGCCGGACCGGCGGGGCGGTGAGTGCAGGCGCCCTGGCAGCGGCGGCTGCGCTGGCCTTTCACGCCGGTTTCGACTTTGTCTGGCATATCCCGGCCATCCCGCTATTGGCAGCGGCGCTGGTCGGCCTGGCCTCACCGGATGCACCGGCTGGCCGCATCACCCAATCAGCGGGGGAGACTTCGCGGAAGGAGTTCGCATGAACACCAACAAGATCAAGGCAGGCGTGATCGGCGCAGCACTGGTAGGCGGGACCGCGCTCGCGCTGCTCAGCCCCAGTTCGCCGGCGCTGGCGTACTACTCCGGCGGCCTGCACCTCGACGTCACTCCGCTGTCACCGGCGAGCCTGGTCAGCCGGGGCGCCGCGGTCGACGTGCCGGTCGACGTCTATTGCAACGCCACCTACGCGGACCTGTACGTCAGGGTGACCGAGCGGGTCGGCAGCCAGACCGCTGTCGGTAGCAGCTACCAGCGGGTCGCCTGCACCGGTGGCCACCAGCGGGTGCTGATCAGGGTTCCGGCGAATTCCGGCAAGGCGTTCGCCAAGGGCTCGGCAGTCGCCACCGCGGACCTCTGGGGCTGCAACCGCACCACCTGCGGTCAGGAGACGAACAGCGTGTCGATTCAGATCACCCGGTAACAGTTGGGTGTTCCGCGGTGGCGTCGCTCGGGGGACGCCACCGCGGTGCGCCCGCTGGACGGGTCAGGCTGTCTCGGGAACGTCGGTGAAGTGCTCCACGTGCGGCGGCTGGGCAAAGTACGGGCCGACCCCGGAACGCCAGACCGCGAACCGGTCGGAGTTCCGGAACGCCTGGTGAGCCTCGAGTGATTCCCATTCCACCAGCAGCACGAACCGGGTGGGCGTCTCGACTCCGTGGGTCACCCGCACGCTCAGCAGGCCGGCTGACTCCCGCAGGGTGCCGACGACGCTGCGGTAACCGGCCTTGAAGGCCGCTTCGGTGCCGGGCTGGACGTCGATCAGGGCTACTTCGAGGACCATGCCCCAGATCTTGGCAGACCGGGTCGCGACCGGCGCGGCCGGGCTCAGCGCCCGAGCAGCTCCGCGACCGCGGCGGCGAACAGGCCGGTGTGCAGGTCGACGTCAGCCACCTCGGTCGCTGGGCACATCAACGCCATGTTGTGAAACGGCGTGAGCAGCACGCCCCGGTTTGCCAAGTACAGGTGCAGATACTCGTCCAGGTCGGGGTCAGCCGCGGCCGCGGAGTCGTTGCCGGTGCGCGGCGCGGGCGAGCAGAGCCGGTACTCAGCGCGGGCCCCGAGCCGGCTGATCGACCACGGCAGGCCGTGCTCATCGATGCTCGCCTGGATGCCCGCGGTGTAACGGGTGGCCAGCTCGATCATCGTCTGGAAGGCCTGCTCGGTGAGCACCTCGGCCAGGGTGGCGCGCATCGCGGCGGTCGACAGGGCGTTGCCGGCCAGCGTGCCGCCGACGCCGCCCACGTCCACGATGTCGGCCGCGCCGGTTCGGGTGTGCTCAGCGAGGCGGGCGGCCACCTGCTCGGTGATCCCGTACGCGCCGCAGGCGATCCCGCCGCCGATCGACTTGCCGACCACGACGATGTCGGGCTGCAGCCGCTCGGTCCCCGTCATCCCGCCGGGGCCGGCCGACAGGGTGTGCGTCTCGTCTATCAGCAGCAGCGTGCCGTGCTGGCTGGCCAGCCGGCGCAGCCCGTCCAGAAATCCCGGCTCGGGCAGCACGATGCCGATGTTGGTCAGCGCGGGCTCGGTGACGATCACCGCGACGTCGCCGTGCTCAAGCTCGGCCCGCACCGACTCCAGGTCGTTGAAGGAGGCGACTCTGGTGGTGCTGGTCGGATCGACCGCCGGGCCGACGTTGCCCGGCCGGGACCGGGCGGCCGCGGAGTCGTCGAGGATCGCGAAGGTCTCATCGACGCTGCCGTGGTAGCAGTAGGAGAAGATCAGTATCTTGGGCCGTCCGGTGACCAGCCGGGCCAGCCTGATCGCCCACCGGTTGGCGTCGGTGGCCGACAGTGAGAACGACCAGAGCGGCAGGCCGAACCGCCGGGCCAGCTCGGCGGCGACCCACTCGGCGTCCTCGGTCGGCAGCATGGTGGTGAGGCCGCCCTGCTGGACGGCCCGGCGGGTGATCGCCGCCGTCACGGCAGGCGCTGAGTGCCCGGCCATCGCGCCGGTGTCGCCGAGGGCGAAATCGGCGTAGCGGTGGCCGTCGACGTCGGTCACCGTCGCGCCGGCCGCGGTGTCGAGGTAGAGCGGAAAGCCGCCGGACCACTTGCTCATCCAGGTCATCGGCACCCCTGCGATCAGGTGGCCGGCCTGGTTGAACAGCGCCAGCGACGCCGGGTGGTCCTCGGCGTAGCGCTGGCGTTCACGCGCGATCAACCGGTGCAGCCGGTCACGCGACAGCATCGCCACGCTCATCCCGATCCGTCGGGCGCCGGGGTGATCCGGCCACGCACCTCGGCGACGCCGATCCGGGCGCCGTCCGGACCCGGCGCGGTGGCGGTCATCACGACCTCGTCACCGTCGGCGAGGTAGCTGTGCTGTGACCCGTCGGCCAGCGGGAACGGCTCGGTGCCGCCCCAGCTGAGCTCCAGCAGGCTGCCCCGCTGGCCGCGCTCGGGCCCGCTGACGGTGCCCGAGCCGTACAGGTCACCGGGCCGCAGCGAGGCCCCGTTCACCGTCATGTGCGCCATCATCTGCGCGCCGGTCCAGTACATGGCATCGAACGGCGGCGTTGAGATCAGCTCGCCGTTGAGCCGCACCTCGATGCTCAGGTCCAGGTTCCAGGAGTCGCCGGCGTCATCGAGATAGGGCAGCGGGGCCGGCTCGCGCGGCACCGCGGGCACCCTGGCCGCCTCGAGCGCGGCCAGCGGGGTGATCCAGGCCGAGATCGAGGTCGCGAACGACTTGCCCAGGAACGGGCCCAGCGGCACGTACTCCCAAGCCTGGATGTCGCGGGCGGACCAGTCGTTGAGCAGCACCACCCCGAAGACGTGCCGTGTGAAGTCCCCGATCGGCGTCGGGCTGCCGTGCGAGGAGCCGACGCCGACCACGAAACCGACCTCGGCCTCGATGTCCAGGCGCTGGGACGGCCCGAACTCCACCCCGTCAGCCGCCCGGCGCTGGCCGAGCGGGCGCCGGACGTCGGTGCCCGACACCACCACGGTGCCGGACCGGCCGTGATAGCCGACCGGCAGGTGCTTCCAGTTCGGCAGCAGCGAGTCGCCGTCGGGGCGAAAGATCCGGCCGACGTTGCGGGCGTGGTGCTCGGAGGCGTAGAAGTCGACGTAGTCGGCCACCGAGAACGGCAGCACGACCGGCAGTCCGGCCAGCGGGCGCAGCATCGGTTCGACCAGGTCGCGGTGGGCGGCGTCGGTCAGCCAACTGGTGACCGCGCTCCGCACATCCAGCCAGCTGGCCGGGCCGGCCGCCAGGAACGCGTCGAGAGTGAGGCCTGCGAACAGCCCGGCATGCTCGGGCAGCAGCGCCTCGGTCGCCGGGCGCAGCAGCAGCGCGGACTCGCCGATCCGGACGGCAGGCTGCGGCTCGCCGCCGGTGACCACCACGCCGTAGGGCAGCGTGCCGACGCCGAACGGGTGGTCGGCCGGCAGGCCCAGCCAGGTCTCGGTCATGCGGCGCTCACCAGTCTCAGGTCGGTCAGGTCGGTCAGGGGTTCGACAACGCTGCAGCTGCCGATCGAGGCGAACTGGGCGCGGACGGCGCTCACCTCGGCGGGCGACAGGGCGCGGGCCCGGTCGGCCAGCGCGGCGCCGTCCCGGGCGGCCAGCAGCTCGGCAGCCGGCGCGGCGCCGGTCTGGGCGGCGTACACGGCGAGCAGCACGTTGAGAAAGCCGTGATGGGCCCAGCCGGTGGCCGGATCGACATGGCCCAGGGCGTTGTGCAGGCCCGCGGTGCACTTGAACCGGACGCCGGACTCGACTGCGGCCTCGATGGCGGCGGCCAGCGACCGGTTGTCGGGAAAGGCCTCGGCCGTGCCGCCGCCGGTCCGCAGCTTCAGCGCGAGCCCGGCCTGCCGCAACGTCGCCGCCAACTCCGGGGTCACCTCGCCGACCGCGATCTCGGCGAACACCGTCACGCCTGTCCGCGCGGTCCGGCTGAGTTCGTCCAGGGCCGCCGGGACCTCCGCCGCCCGGATCGGCAGCTCCACGGCGCCGATCCGCAGCCGCGGGTGAGCCTCGGCGGCGGTGAGCGCCGGAGCCAGCTTGGCCGGGCCGCCGGGAACCGTCATCGAGACCTCCGGCGCTGCGCCTTGGGAGGGCAAGCCCGCCGCGGCCAGCGCGCCGTCGAGTTCAGCGAGCCGGCCGGCCGGGCAGACGAACCTGGCGACCAGGTCGGCGTACCAGTCCTGGCGGTAGCGGGCGTGGCCGGTGACGGCCTCGGCCATCGGGGCGTTGCCCGGCGGAAACAGCGCCGCGTCGTCGAACAGGCCTGTGAACAGCGGGGGAATGCTCACCCGCGGCCGCCGGTCCAGCTCCAGGCGTAGCGGCCGTCGTCGGCTGCCTGGCCGCCCTCGCCCAGCTCCAGCGGCCGGAACGTGTCCACCATGACCGCCAGCTCGTCGACGGCCTCCACCCCGATGCTGCGCTCGTAGGCGCCCGGCTGCGGGCCGTGCGAGTGGCCGCCAGGGTGCAGCGAGATGGACCCCGGCCCGATTCCTGAGCCCTTGCGGGCCTCGTAGTTTCCGGCGACGTAGAACATCACCTCGTCGGAGTCGACATTGGAGTGGTAGTAGGGCACCGGGATCGCCAGCGGGTGGTAGTCCACCTTGCGCGGGACGAAGTTGCAGATCACGAAGTTGTCGGCCTCGAACACCTGATGCACCGGCGGCGGCTGGTGCACCCGTCCGGTGATCGGCTCGAAGTCGGCCACGTTGAAAACGTAGGGGTACAGGCAGCCGTCCCAGCCGACGACGTCCAGCGGGTGGTGGGCGCTGACGTGCACGGTGCCGGCGATGCCGCCGACCGCGGTGGAGTCGCGGTGCTTGATGTAGACCGCGACGTCGCTGCCCTCGCCGAACAGCGGCTCGGTCGGGCCGCGCAGGTCGCGCTCGCAGTACGGGGCGTGCTCGAGCAGCTGCCCGAACCGGGACAGGTAGCGCTTGGGCGGCGTGATGTGGGAGTTGGCCTCGATGCAGTACAGCCGCACCGGCTCGCCGCCGGTGGGCAGCCAGCGGTGGGTGGTGGCGCGGGGGAGGATCAGGTAGTCCCCGGGGCCGACCTCCAGCGCACCGAACACCGTCTCGACCCGCGCCGTGCCGGACTGGACGAACACGCACTCATCGCCCACCGCGTTGCGGTAGAACGGCGAGGGCCGGCCGGCCGCCACGTAGTTGATCCGGACGTCGGCGTTGGCCAGCACCAGCCGGCGGCCGGTAACCGCGTCGCTGCCGGCCGCGGCTTCGTCGTCGAACAGCGTCGGCAGCACCAGGTGCCGGGGCATCAGCGGCCGGTTGGGGATCCTGCGCTGGTCGGGTAGCTGCCATTCCGATGCCTCGGTAATCGCCGACGGGATGTTGCGGTGGTAGAGCAGCGAGGAGTCGGAGGAGAAGCCTTCTTCGCCCACCAGCTCCTCGTAATAGAGCTTGCCCTCAGGATCGCGGTGCTGGGTGTGCCGCTTGGGCGGAACAGCCCCCACGCTGCGGTAGTGCGCCATCTGCTCGACTCCTTTGTCGCTGCTCGTGCACCCAAACCGTATCGCCATGGGCTGTCGACGGTGTAGACGCACGGCTGCCCTGACCGGCGCACGCCCGACCGGCGCTGCCCTGACTGGCGTGCGCTGGCCGCGCCCAGATCAGGGCAGCGGTGTGATCTTGCCGCTGACGTCGGGGTCCGGCCGGGTGTCGGGCCGCGACTCGGTCCGGCCGCCGATGTAGAGCCAGCCCAGCAGCTGCTCGCAGTCGCCGACCCCGATCAGCTGGCGCACCTCCTTGAGCTCGACCGCCGGACCGGTGCGCCACATGGCCGTCCATCCGGCCTCGAACAGCACCAGCTGCAGAGCGCTGACCACAGCGGCGGTGGCCGCCAGTTGCTCCCACTCGGGCACCTTCGGATGCTCGACCGGAGTGGCGATGATGGAAAGCAGCAACGGGGCACGTAGCGCCTTGGCCGCGGTCTTGGCCGCCTCCGGGCTGCCCGGCTGGTCACCGAAGCCGGTCACCAGAGCGTCCCCGAGCCGGTCCCGGTCACTGCCGCGCACCGTGACCAGCCGCCACGGCCGCAGGCTGGCGTGGTCCGGGCTGTGCGCCGCCAGCGCCAGGTAGTCATAGAGCTCGGCGTCGGAGGGGGCGGCATCGGTCACCGGAGCCGCGCTGCGGCGCAGCCGGATTGCTTCGGTCAGTTCCATCCAGGTTCCTTCGCTCACTCGGCGCGGGCAACTGCTCAGAGCTACGCAGCTGTCTTGGCGCAGGCGCGCTGTTGAGACAGCGCGGTGCGCGCCCGCTTGGCGGGCAGCCTATTAGCCTGCCGTCTGCCAGTCGTGGAGCACGGTGAAGATAGTTACCCGGGCGTCGGCTAGCTAGTCTGTCGTCGTGACCGACGACATGGTGGCGACTTTTCGACCTGACTTGCGAGGTCCGGACGCCGACTCGTTGCGGCACGTCCTGGGCCACTACCCGACCGGCGTCGCGGTGATCACCGCGCACACCGAGCTTGGGCCGGTCGGCATGGCGATGAACTCCTTCACCTCGCTGTCTCTGCAGCCGCCGCTGGTGCTGTTCTGCCCGGCCGCCTCCTCCACCACCTGGCCGGCGTTGCGCGAGGTCGGCCACATCGCGATCAACGTCCTGTCGGCGGGGCAGGAGGCCCTCAGCCGCAAGTTCGCCACCAAGGCTGTGGACCGGTTCAGCGAGGCGTCCTGGTCGGTCGGCGAGAACGGCGCGCCGCTGCTGCACGACGCGCTGGGCTGGCTGGAGTGCACGGTCCAGAGCGAGTCCGAGGCCGGCGACCACACCGTGGTGATCGCCGAGATCGAGCGGATGAACGTGCACTGGGAGATCACCGAACCGCTGGTGTTCTTCCGCGGCAGGTACTACCAGGGGATGACCGAGGCGGTCGAGTCCGGCGGTTGAGTCCGGCCGGTTCAAGTTCGGCCGGTTGAGTCAGCGGGGGTCCGCTGACTCCTCCAGCGCGTCCATCGCGCTCTGGATCCGCGGCACCGACACCGGATAGGCGGTGCCCAGCTTCTGGGCGAACAGGCTGACCCGAAGCTCCTCGATCATCCAGCGCAGCTCGACCAGGCCGTCGGCGGCGGCCGGGTCCGCGCCGAGCTTGGCGCGCAGGTCGGCCAGGTCACGCAGCGCCACCTCGACCTGGGCCTGGCGGTCCCGGTCGCGCGCCAGGTTGCCGGGCGCGTCGGTGAGCCGCTGGGTCATCGCGCGCAGGTAGCGCCGCAGTTGCGGCAGCTGGGCGGTTCCGACGTCAGTGATGAAACCGGGGTAGATCAGGGCGTCCAGCTGGGCGCGGACGTCGGCCACCACCGGTTTCAACGCCGGAGAAGGGGACGCGTCGAGGGCCACCTCCACCTCGTGCGCGGCGGCCATCACCTTCTCCACGACCGCCACGACGCCGGCCGCGGTGGCCGGCAGCTCGGCGGCGACCTGCTTGCGCAACTCGACGAAGCCGGCCCGGTCCCAGCGCGGGCCGCCAGCCGCCCGCAGCAGCTGGTCCACCGCGGCGGCGACGCAGTCGGCCAGCAGCGCGGCCGGCGAGCCGTGCGGGGTCCGGCTCAGGGTGAGTCGCTGCTGCAGGCTCAGCCCGCGGATCAGCTGCTTGACCGGCGAGGGCACCGTGTTGACCAGCAGCTGCCGGGTGCCGGCCCACAGCTGGCGCTGCTGCTTGGCCGCCGAGTCCAGCACCCGAATCGCGACCGTGTCCCCTTCGGCCACCAGCGCCGGATAGCCGGTGACCGGATAACCGGCCACCTCGCGCCGCACCGAGCGGGGCAGCTCGTCGAAGTCCCAGTCGGTCAGCCGGTCCCGGGCCAGGTCGGCGGTGACACTCTCCAGGGTCGCGGTGACGGCCGGCGCGAACCGTGCCTGCAGCTCGGCCAGGTCCTTGCCCTGGCCGAGCACCGCGCCCTGCTCGTCGAGCACCTGATAGGTCGGGCGCAGGTGCTCGGGCAGCTTGTCCAGGTCCCAGTCGTCCTCACCGATGTCGACGCCGCGCAGCTCGCGCAGCTCGGCGCTCAGCACCTTGGTCAGCCGGCCGGCCGAGCTGCCGAGGTCCTCGGGAAGCGTCGCCACCAGGGCCGCCGCGGTGTCGGGCACCGGCACCACCGAGCGCCGCAGCTGCTTGGGCAGGGTGCGTAGCAGCGCGGTCACCAGCTCGGTCCGCAGCCCGGGCACCTGCCAGTCCAGGCCGGCGGCGGTGGCCTCGTTGAGCACTGGCAACGGGATGCCCACCGTGACGCCGTCGGCGGCCGTGCCCGGCTCGAAGCGGTAGCTCAGCTCCAGCTGGTAGTCGCCCGAGGTCCACCGGTCCGGGAACTGCTCGGCCGAGATCGACTCCGCGCCGGGCCGGACCAGCTGGCTGGTGGACAGGTCCAGCAGGTCCGGTTGCTGGTGACGGGCCTTCTTCCACCAGGCGTCGAAGTGCCGCCCGGACACCACCGAGGCGGGAATCCGCTGGTCGTAGAAGGCGAAGACCGACTCGTCGTCGACCATGATGTCGCGCCGGCGGGCCCGGTTCTCCAGGTCCTGCACCTCGGCTGCCAACGCCCGGTTGGCGGCGAAGAAGTGGTGCCGGGTCTGCCAGTCGCCCTCGACCAGGGCGTGCCGGATGAACAGCTCCCGGCACAGCTCCGGCTCGATCGCGGCGTAGCCGACCTTGCGGGCCACCACCAGCGGCACCCCGTACAGGGTGACCCGCTCAAAGGCCATCACCGCGCCCCGGTTGCGCTCCCAGTGCGGCTCGCTGTAACTGCGCTTGACCAGGTGCGGGGCCAGCTCCTCGGCCCACTCCGGTTTGATGCCGGCGTTCACCCGGGCCCACAACCGCGACGTCTCGACCAGCTCGGCCGCCATCAGGTAGTCCGGTTGCTTCTTGAACAGCGCCGAGCCGGGGAAGATCGCGAACCGGGCGTTGCGGGCGCCGAGGTAGTCGCGGCGGGCCGGGTCCTTGAGCCCGATGTGGGACAGCAGGCCCGAGAGCAGGCTGCGGTGCACCTGCTCAGGGTCGGCCGGTTGGTCGCCGATCCGCACGCCCATTCCCTTGACGATCTGGCGGAGCTGGCCGAACAGGTCCTGCCACTCCCGGATCCGCAGGTAGTTGAGGTACTCGGTCCGGCACATCCGGCGGAACTGGCTGGAGGACAGCGACTCCTGCTGCTCGCGGACGTGCCGCCACAGGTTGAGGTAGCCGGCGAAATCCGAGGTCTGGTCGGCGAACCGGGCGTGCTGCTGGTCGGCCGCCTGCTGGTGCTCGACCGGACGCTCGCGCGGGTCCTGGATCGACAGCACCGCGGCCAGCACCAGCACGTCGCGCACGCAGCCGCGCCGGTCGGCCTCGATGATCATGCGGGCCAGCCGCGGGTCCACCGGCAGCTGGGCGAGCTGACGGCCCAGCTCGGTGAGCTTGCGCTGCTGGCCGTCGCCGGTCGATTGCGGGGTTTCGGTCTGCGGGGTTCCGGTCTGCAGGGCGCCGAGCTCGGTCAGCAGCCCGATCCCGTCGGCGATCTGCCGGGCGTCGGGCGGGTCGAGAAAGCCGAAGCGTTCGACCGCGCCGAGTTCGAGCGAGGCCATCTGCAGGATCACCGAGGCCAGGTTGGTACGCAAGATCTCGGGGTCGGTGAACTCCGGCCGGGACTCAAAGTCCTCTCGGGAGTACAGCCGGATGCAGATGCCGTCCGAGGTGCGTCCGCAGCGGCCGGCCCGCTGGGTGGCAGAGGCCTGCGAGATCGCCTCGATCGGCAGCAGCTGGACCTTGGTGCGCTGGCTGTAGCGCGAGATCCTGGCGGTGCCCGAGTCGATCACGTACTTGATGCCGGGCACCGTGAGCGAGGTCTCGGCGACGTTGGTGGCCAGCACCACCCGGCGGCCGCGGTGGCCGGCGAACACCCGGTGCTGCTCGGCGGCCGAGAGCCGCGCGTACAGCGGCAGCACCTCGGTGTCGGGCAGCTTCAAGGCGTTGACCGCGTCGGCGGTGTCACGGATCTCGCGCTCGCCGGACAGGAACACCAGCACGTCGCCGGCCGGCTCGCGGCGCAGCTCGGTGAGCGCGTCGCAGATCGCGGTGACCTGGTCGCGCTCTTCTCTGGAGTTCGTAGCTCCGGAGTCGGCGTCCTCCTCGATGATCGGGCGGTACCTGACCTCGACCGGGTAGCTGCGCCCGGACACCTCCAGGATGGGCGCCCCGTCGAAGTACTCGGCGAAGCGCTGCGGGTCGATGGTGGCCGAGGTGATGATCAGCTTCAGGTCGGGCCGGCGGGGGAGCAGCTGCTTGAGAAAGCCCAGCAGAAAGTCGATGTTGAGGCTGCGCTCGTGGGCCTCGTCGATGATGATCGTGTCGTAGGCGCGCAGCATCCGGTCGCGCTGGATCTCGGCCAGCAGGATGC
>WUUC01072863.1_pt1 | contig 16994 bp, 12 predicted proteins | sample 6278441 | NCBI WGS metagenome assembly WUUC01 (sample SAMN13675441, study PRJNA597444) | soil metagenome | isolation source: soil | place: USA: Washington | collected 2017-10
CGCAGTGGAACCGCTTCGCGCACGAGGAGCTGCTCGACGGCGCCTACATGACGCCGACCTACGGCAACACCCTCATGGGGCTCGCCGCGAGCGCGCCGACGGGGCCGCACAACAACTACAAGATCGCCTACTACGCGCCGCAGCCGCGCGCAGTCATCGAAGTCGTCGATTTCGAGGATCCGACGCGGGTCGTGGAGTACGGACAAAGCGGCCGCGTGAAGCTCACGACGCTCACGAAGGAATTTTTCGTGCCCGGCTTCCTGGAACGCGACGAGGGCGAGCGCGAGCCTCCGTGCGAACAGTACCCGTGGGACGGCATCAGCGGAGTCAAGCCGTTCCGCGGCGTGGCGCAGCAGACGACGGTCGGAGTGTATTAGAGCGGGCTTCGGGCTTCGGGCTGCAGGCTTCGGGGGCTTCGGGGTTCGTGGACTGTGGCCTTTGGGCTCCGGTCTGTAGGTGTGGGCTTGCGGCTTTACCTACGACCCTTCGCGTCTGATTCCTTGGTGTCTTTCGTGACCTTTATGTCCAGCCGCGCAGCGGCTTTTTCGAACACCCCGAACCGCGCCCTGATCTCCGCTGGTATATCCATCGCCCGGGTCGGCTCTCCCGGGCGCCTCCGCACGCAGATAATCTTCAACGATCCCTCGGCCAGCACATCGCCGTCTTTGGTCAGCGCCGCGCTGTAGCGAATCGTCTTGCCGGTGATTTCGGCGATCCGGATGTGAACGTCGAACTCATCCTCGAAGCGGAGCGGTGTGCGGTATTCGAACGACGCCGCAACGCGCGGCCATCCGACTGTGGTGTCGCGCTCGGCGATGCTCAGGCCGGCGGCACGCCACATCGCGTGCTCGGCTTCTTCGACGTACTTGAAAAAATTGGTGAAGTGCACGATGCCCGACGCATCGGTTTCGGGGTACTGGACCCGGCGACGATAGGTGAACTCCGAAATCATGCAATTGCAGATCCCAGATTGCAGATTGCAGACTTATTGCAGATGGAAATATTGCAATGAATCTGCAATCTGAAATCTGAACTCTGCAATCTCATGTGTACCTCACGCTCTGGTGTTCGGGCTTGAAGAACGTCGGCAGCAGGCTGTCCACCCGGAGCAGCCCGTCGCGCGTCACCGACACCCGATCGGGACCGACCGTCATCAGACCCTCGCCTTCGAGGTGCGCGAGCTCGTCGCGGTAGCGCGCACTCACGTCCACGCCGTATTTCGACGCGAAGTAGGAGGGACGGATCGATCCGAGCTTCAGCTGCAGCACGAACTCGCGGATGAATTTCTCCTCGTCTGTCGGACGCAGTGCGCGGCCGAGCGGCAGCGTGTCCGCTCGAATCGCGTCCGCGTACGCCTCGTAGGTGTCCAGGTTCTGCATGTGCACGCCGTTCACGTGCCCGAACGAGGCGACTCCGAGACCAATCATGTCGGCGCCCTGCCAGAGGCGGTCGCGGTACACGAACCGGGTGGACCGATCCCTCACGGCGGTATAGGCGGAGGCAACGATGTAGCCGGCGCGCTCGAGCGCGTCGAACGCTTCCTGGACCCACCGGCGCTTGGTCGGCCAGCTCGCCACGCCTCCGTTCGTGTTCACACCCGCGAGCAGGTTCTTGCCAATCGTGGTGTTGAACGGGAGCTCCATCTGGTAGATGGTGATGCTGTCGGGGGCCATCTCGATCGTCTTCCGCACCGTGCTGCGCCAGTTCTCGTCGGTTTCGCCGAGCATGCCCGCGATCAGATCGATGTTGACCTGCGGAAAATCGAGCGCGCGCGCGAGCTGGTAGGCGCGGCCGATTTCGGCCGAGCGGTGCGCGCGCCCGTTGATCTCGAGAATCCGATCGTCGAAATTTTCGATCCCGAGGCTCAGGCGCGTCACACCGATATTCCGGATCGCCGCGAGCTTCCCCTCGGTGAGCGTGCCCGGCTCGCATTCGAACGTGATTTCCTCGGCCGAGCGCCACGAGCTCACCGCGTCCATGCGCCGGACCAGCGACTCGAGCTGCCGTGTCGAGAGATACGACGGCGTTCCTCCGCCGAAGTAGACGAAGTTCAGCGGACGCCCGGAAATCGCGCGTTCCTCGTTGTACAGCTCCCACTCGCGCGCCAGGACGTCGAGGTATTCGGCCACCTCGGAGGCGTTCTTGTCCGTGTACACGCGGAAATAGCAGAAGTGGCAACGCTTGCGGCAGAAAGGAATGTGCAGGTACAGCCCGAGCGGCACGCCGGCCGGCGGCGCCGCGAGCGCTGGTCGCGCGTCCGAGGCGACGGCCTCCTTCTTCCACGTGGAGAAAGGCGGATAATTCGCGACGAAGTAGTTGCCGACCTCCGTACGATCGGCCGATGCCGGGGCACTCATGATGTTTTTTTCACTATACTAACATCACCCCTATGTTGCACCTGCCCGTTCTCCGCTGGGGACAGCCCTACACCAGCATCGAAGTCGACGAGATCGTGCACTTCGCGACCGGCGAGCCGATCGCGAAAGTCAGCCGCGCGAACGCGGGGCTCATCGCACGCGACATGCGCAAGGCGCCGCAGGCGCGCGAGGCGCTCCGCGCGCTGTCGATCGCGGAGCTCGTCGAGAAGGTCGGCCGCGCGGGCGATCTGTACGCAAATGCGCCGCTCCCGATGGGCGATGGTACGCAGACGCCCGAGGAGTTCGTGCACGCGCAGTCGGCGACGACAGGACTGCCCGAGCGGCTGTGCCGCGCGAACATGAAGAAGAACCAGTTCGTGCTCGCCGAGATGGGCCGCATTCTTTCTTCACTCACGCGCGGGCTCGAGCTCGACGTCTTGTCGCGCGGCTACGGCGAGGAACGCGGCATTCCGATCAGTTTCCAGGCGGAGAGTCCGGTGCTCGGACTCGTGCTCCCGTCGAACTCCCCCGGCGTGCACACGCTCTGGCTGCCGGTGATCCCGATGCAGATCGGTCTGGTGCTGAAACCCGGGCCTCAGGAGCCGTGGACGCCTTTCCGGATGGCGTCCGCGTTTTTCGACGCCGGGATCCCGCGCGAGGCTATCTCCATTTATCCCGGGGAGGGCGACGTCGGCGCGGCCGTGCTCGATGGCTGCGGCCGCAGCCTGATTTTCGGCGGCACGCCGACAGTCGACCGCTATCGCGGCAATCCACGGGTACAGGCGCACGGTCCGGGGTTCTCCAAGATCCTGATCGGCGACGATCAGGTGGACCACTGGGAGAAGTACCTGGACATCATGGTGGACAGCGTGTTCGCCAACAGCGGGCGCGGCTGCATCAACTGCTCCGGCATCTGGGCGAGCCGCCACGGGCGCGACATCGCGGATGCGATTGCGAAACGCCTGGCGGGCGTGCGGCCGCTGCCGCCGGATGATCCCGAGTCCAGCCTCGCGGCATTCACCGTGCCCGGCGTCGCCGACGCCGTGTCGAACGCAATCGATGCCGACCTGAAGGAAGCTGGCGTCACCGATGTCACCGCCCGGCACCGCGCGGGCGGCCGCGTGGTGAAAGCCGAACGCGCCGACTACCTCCTCCCGACGGTCGTCCACTGCACGTCGCCCGACGCGGCGATCGCGAAGAAGGAATACATGTTCCCGTTCGTCACGGTCGTCGACTGTCCCGAGGCGGAGATGCTCGCCAGAATCGGGCCGACGCTCGTGTGCAGCGCGATCACCTGCAAGCCGGAGTTCCGCCGGTCGCTCGTCGACGCCGTGCACATCGATCGCCTCAACCTCGGGCCGGTGCCGACAATCCAGTTGAACTGGCTGCAGCCCCACGAAGGGAACATCGTGGAGTTCCTGTTCCGCGCGCGCGCCTTTCAGAGCGCGCCTGTCTAACGGTCCACGAGGCGCTCGAGACGACGATCAACGCAGAGCGCGCAGAGACCGCAGAGGCCCGTTGATGTTGATGCTCTGCGTGCTCAACGGCCTCTGCGTTCACCGTCGCAATGGCGTACTTTGGATGTGGGGTCTCCCTGATGCGCATCTTGTCGCTCACGGCCGGCGCAGGCGGGATGTACTGCGGCAGCTGTCTCCGCGACAACGCCATGGCCGCCGAGCTCCTGGCGCGCGGGCACGACGTCACGCTCCTGCCGCTCTATACGCCGCTGCTCACCGACGAAGCGAACGTGAGCCGTCCGCGCGTGCTGTTCGGCGGCATCAGCATCTACCTGCAGCAGCGATCCGGCATCTTCCGGCGCACTCCGCGCTTCGTCGATCGGATCCTCGATGCGCCGCGCGTGATCAGGGCGTTCGCCGATCGATCGGTGTCCGTCGACGCGCGCCTGCTCGGGGATCTCACCATAGCCATGCTCGACGGCGCCGCCGGCGTGCTCAGGAAGGAGTTCGACAAGCTGCTCGACTGGACCAGGTCCGAGCCGCTCCCGGACGTCGTGAACATCACGAACTCGATGCTCATTGGACTGGCGCGCCCCCTGCGTGACGCGCTGCGGCGTCCCATCTGCTGCACGCTCCAGGGAGAGGACCTGTTCCTCGAAAACCTGTCCGAGCCGTACCGCAGCCGCGCGGTTGCACTGATCCGCGAGCAGGTGCCGCACGTCGATCGGTTCATCGCGGTGAGCGAGTACTACGCGGGGTTCATGTCGCGCTACCTGCAGATTCCGGCGGACAGGATGTCAGTCGTGCCGCTGGGGATTAACTTGAATGGGTATGAGGATGACTTGGACGGAGGTCCGCCTCAAGGCGAAGGTGGTCCGCCTAAAGGCGGACCCCACGTACGAGACGGCGGACCCCACGTACGAGAAGACGGACTCCACGTACGAGCATCCGACGAGCCGTTTCGCGTTGGGTATTTTGCCCGTGTCGCACCGGAAAAGGGGCTGCAGCTGCTCGCCGACGCATTCATTCGGCTGAAGCAGCGCACCGGGGACGCACCCGTGCGTCTGGAAGCGGCGGGATACATGGCGGCGTCCGACAAGAAGTACCTGGAGACGGTGCGCCAATCGGTCGCGCGGGCCGGCTTCGCCGCCGACTTCACCTATCACGGCACGGTGAACCGCCGAGCGAAGCTCGCCTTCCTGCGCCGCCTCGACGTCGTTTCGGTGCCGGCCATCTACGATGAACCCAAGGGTTTCTCACTGCTCGAAGCGATGGCGAGCGGCGTCCCTGTGGTGCAGCCGCGACGCGGTTCGTTCACCGAGATCGTCGAGCGCACCGGCGGCGGGCTGCTCGTCGAGCCGGACGATGCGGAGAGCCTGGCGGGTGGATTGTTCGCGCTGTTTCACGATCGGAACCGGCGGCTCGAGCTCGGCCGCCGCGGCAAGGAAGGCGTCCGGCGGCACTATTCGATTCAGCGCTCGGTCGATCGGCTCGTCGACGTGTACGAAGCGCTCGTGCATCCGCCGTCAGCCGAATCCGGCGCCTCGAAAGGACGTGTCGCGCACGCCCCGTGAACGACCCGGCCACGAAAAAACACGAAGTCTGTGCTACTACGCGTATCAGCGGCCACCCTCGATGCTCAACGTCGCCAACATCACGAAAAACTATCCGACCGCGCGCGGACCGCTCACCGTGCTCGAGGATGTCTCATTCTCGCTTCAGCCGGGCGACGCGGCGGCAATCATGGGGCCGTCGGGAAGCGGCAAGAGCTCGCTGCTCTATATCCTCGGCGCGCTCGAACGTCCCACGAGCGGCAGCGTCTCGCTCGACGGCCGCAATCCGTTCGATCTCGACGAGCGCGCCCTCGCGCAGTTCCGCAACGAGCAGATCGGGTTCGTCTTCCAGGATCACTGCCTGCTGCCGCAGTGCAGCGTGCTCGAGAACGTGCTGATCCCGACCCTGGTCGGCAAGGGCGACGAACGGGAGGTTGGCCGCGCCCGCGACCTGATCGAGCAGGTGGGACTGCTGGATCGGATCGAGCACCGGCCTGCGGCGCTGTCGGGCGGTGAACGGCAGCGGGCGGCGATCGCCCGTGCGCTCGTGCGCCGGCCGCGCCTGCTGCTCTGCGACGAGCCGACCGGCAATCTCGATCGCGCGTCGGCGGAGAACGTCGCCGCGGCGCTGCTGGAGATGCACGGTCGTCAGCAGACGATCCTCGTGATCGTCACGCACAGCCCGCAGCTGGCGGAGAAGTGTGCGATCCGGTTCGAGTTGAACGATCGAAGGCTGCGGGCTCTCACAAAGGGCACAAAGGATCCAAACGAGATAAAGGGCACAAAGAATGGAACGTTTTAGCCCGGCTTCGTGTCCTTTGTACCCTTTGTGTGCTTTGTGAGAGCGCGCTAGCGGGTCTCGACCGGTTCGGGCTCCAGCACCGTACCATCCATCAGCACGATCACTGGTCCTCCCTGCGCCGGCATCGGGCGGCCCTGCTGGAGCGGCATGATGCCGACGTGGTACATCCAGGTCGGGCCCATGCGCCGCAGCGTGACGGACATCACCTCGAATTGATTGAGCTCGGGATGGCGCTGCTGCATCCGCGCCTCCGCGGCCGCCACGGCGGCGCCAATCGACACGGGCGGCTCCGGCACGCGCACCGGATCCCAGGTGGGTAGCTTCGCGAAGCGCTCACTGTTGAAGTTGTATCTCTCCTCCGTCATCCCGTTGTTGAACGTGGTCATCGAGCCGTTCGTCGCCCCGAACCAGCCGGTGCCGGCGGCGCCGATCATGCCTTGGTGGCCCACAGCCGCCATCCCGCCACGCCCCCGCCTGGCCCCATCCAGCCCGAAGTTGACGGTTGCCACCATCTTCACCGGCACCGTTTTGTCCCCGAGAACTGTCGGCTCGAACTCCCATTGTTTCACGGCGTCCAGCGCCGCCTGGTCCGCCATCGGCAGAGACCGCAGCACCCGCGCCTCGCTCACGCGGCCGTTGACGTCGATGGTGATCTCGAGAATCACGACGCCCTGAACGCCGGCCGCGCGCGCCTCGTCGGGATAGACCGGAGCGATGTCCTTGATCTTGTTGGGAGGTCGAACGTTCCCGCCGACGCGCACGGGAACATCCATTTGGGCCTGGAGGCCGCCTCCAGTCGCCGCCGCAGCGGTTGCTGCGAGTGCAATGCCCAGGACCCAGACGGCCGTGCGATACATACGCGCCTCCTGAAACGCGGGTGGTGGCAGCTGATATCTTAGGCACAGCGACATGAAATTCAACCTGGTTGCCCGCAGCCTTCGCTACTACTGGCGCACGAACCTGGCCGTCGTCGCCGGTGTGGCGGTCGCCGTCACCGTGCTCGCCGGCGCGCTGCTGGTCGGCGATTCGGTGCGGGGAAGCCTCCGCGATCTGGTCCTGCTCCGTCTCGGCCGGACCGATCTGGTCGTTGTGTCGACAGATTTTTTCAGAAGCGCGCTCGCTGAAGACGTCGCCATGGACGGCGAATTTTCGCGCGATTTTCGCGCCGTCGCGCCCATGGTGGCCGTCCAGGGACTCGCGACAGAGCAGACGTCGGGACGCCGTGCCTCGCGCGTGCAGGTGTACGGGATTGACGGACGTTTTCGCGAATTCCACGGCGGCCCGGGCCTGCCTGCGTTCGAGTCTCATGAAGAGACCACCCGCGACGTCGTCCTGAGCCCCGCCCTCGCTCGCGAGATCGGTGCTGAACCCGGCAGTACCGTACTCCTTCGGGTGCAGCGGCCGTCCGACATTCCCCTCGAATCCCTTCACGGCCGGAAAGACGACGTGGGCCGCACGCTGCGCCTCACCGTACGGGCGATTGCGGCGGCCGACGAGCTCGGCGAGTTCTCGCTCCAGCCGCAGCAGGGCGACGTTCGCGCCGCCTTCGTGCCGCTGGCGCGGCTCCAGCGCGACCTCGAGATCGGCGACCGCGCCAACGTGCTACTAGTCTCGCGGAATACCGCGGCCGCCGACATGGCCGATCGCCTGGCGTCCATCGTCCGCCGGCGCGCCGCGCTCGCCGATCTCGGCCTCGAGATCCGCGTGTTGAAGGACCGCGGCGTCCTCTCGCTCGAAAGCGCGAGCGCCATTCTCGACGACCCCCGCGCGAGCGCGGCGGATCGCGCCGCGCGGCAGGCCGGCGTCGAGCCCAGGCCGGTGTTCACCTATCTTGCGAACACGATGCGGGCCGGCGATCGCGAGGTTCCGTATTCGCTGGTCACCGCGATCGATCTCGAGGTCGTTTCCGGGCCGATTCAACTGCATCCGTCGGAAGCGCCTCCGATCGTGCTGAACGACTGGGCCGCGCGCCAGCTCGCCGTAAAGCCCGGCGACGATCTCACGATGGAGTACTACGTCTGGGAAGAACCGGGCCGCCTCGCCACACGGTCCGCGCAGTTTTTCGTGGCGGGCATCGTCCCGCTCGCCGGAGCGGCAGCCGATCGCGACCTGGCGCCGGAGTATCCGGGCATTACCGGATCTGAAAGCCTTCGCGAGTGGGATCCGCCGTTCCCGCTGGACCTGGGACGCATCCGCGATGTCGACGAGGAGTACTGGCGCGACCATCGCACGACGCCCAAGGCGTTCGTCCCGCTCGCCGTCGGCCAGCAGCTCTGGCGATCGCGCTACGGCGCGCTCACTTCGATTCGCCTCGTTCCTCCTCAAGGCACGCCGCTCGACGCCGCGCTCGGCCGGTACTCGGACCGCCTGCGCGCGACGATCGATCCGATGGCGATGGGCCTCGGCGTGCGCGACGTGCGCGCCGAAGGTCTCGCGGCGTCGCGGGGCGCTACCGACTTCGGCGAGTACTTCACCTACTTCAGCTTTTTCCTGGTCGTCTCCGCGCTGATGCTGGCGGCGCTCTTCTTCAAGCTCGGCGTCGAACAGCGGGCGCGCGAAATCGGGCTGCTGCGCGCGGTTGGATTCACAGGAGCCAGGCTCAGGCGGCTCTTCACCGTGGAGGGTGCGCTCCTTGCGCTGACCGGATGCGCGTTCGGGGTCGCCGGCGCCGTCGCGTATGGATATCTCATGATGACGGGGCTGCGCACATGGTGGGTGGACGCGGTCGGCACGACGTCGCTCGTTCTCCACGTCTCGCCTGCGTCGCTCGCCGCGGGGGCCGCAGGCGGAGTGGCGGCGGCCGTGGTGTGCATCTGGTGGACGCTGCGCGGCCTCGCGCGTGTGTCGGAGCGGAGCCTGATTGCCGGAGACATTTCGGCCGCCGGATCGAGCGGCGTCGACACGACCGAGCCGCGGCGCGGCGCGCTGTTGATGGGCATGGCAATGGCCGCCATCGGTGTCGCCCTGCTCGGGGCAGCCGCCGCCGGCACGCTCGACAGAACCGGCGGCTTCTTCGGCGGCGGGATCTCGCTGCTGATCGCCTGGCTGGCGATCACGGCATTCAGGCTGCGGCAGCCCTCGCGCGCGCCCCTCACTGCAGTTCGCGCCGCGCCGATGTGGCGGCTCGGGATTCGCAACGCGGGGCATCGCCCGGGACGGAGCGTGCTCGCCATTGCCGTGATCGCGTCGGCCACCTTCATCGTTGTCGCAGTGGACGCATTCCGCCGCGACGAGCACGCGTCGGCCACCGATCGCCAATCTGGCACCGGAGGGTATCCCCTGCTGGTGGACACCCTGCTGCCCTTCGCGCAGGACCCGAACAGCAACGAAGGGCGGGAGCTCCTTGGACTCGAATCGAACGACCGCGTTGTCGTGACACCGTTCCGCGTGCTGCCGGGAGACGATGCGAGCTGCCTGAATTTGTACGCGCCGCAGAAGCCGCGCGTGCTCGGGGCGCCGTCGGCGTTTCTCCGGGAGGGCCGGTTTGCGTTTCAGTCCACCCTGGACGGCGCCGGGAGGGAGAATCCGTGGCTGCTCCTCGAGCAGCCGCAGGCCGACGGCGTCGTGCCGGTCGCCGCCGACGCGAACTCGCTCGCCTACGTGCTCCACAAGTCGCTCGGAGACGAGATCGCCTTCGATCATGCCGGCCACCCGGTCCGTCTTCGCATCGTCGCGGCGCTGGCCGACAGCATTTTTCAGGGCGAGCTGCTCATGTCCGAGGCGAACTTCCTGCGGCTGTTTGCCGGGGAGGAGGGCTACCGGTTCCTGCTGGTGGACGCGCCGGCGGATCGCGTCGAACAAACGTCTGCGGCGATCGAAGAGCGGCTCGCCGACTTCGGCGCCGACGCGAGATCGACCGCCGAGCGCCTGGCGGAATTTCATCGGGTCGAGAATACGTACCTGTCCACGTTCCAGACGCTCGGCGGCCTCGGACTGTTGCTCGGCACAGTCGGGATGGCCGCCGTGCTGCTGAGGAACGTCCTCGAACGGCGTCGCGAGCTGGCGCTGCTCGGCGCGCTCGGGTACGGCCGGCGGCACGTGTTCCGGATTATCGTCGCAGAGACGATACTCATCCTCGTGTCGGGACTCGCCGCGGGCGTCGTCTGCGCGCTCATCGCGATCGTTCCGGCGGCCATGGAACGCGGCGGCCGCGTACCCACGAGCGCCGGCGCCTGGATGCTGTTGTTCGCGGTCTTCGCGACCGGCGTGGTGGCGTCGGTCGTCGCCGCGCGCGCCGCAATTCAGACGAAGCTTCTGGACGCGCTGCGGGCGGAGTAAAAAGAAATGGAGTTAAATCATCGGAGAGGCTTCATGCTGAACAGCAGACGTGTTGCAGTTCGCCCGCTCGCGGTGGCTCTCGCTGCCGTCCTCGGCGCGACCGTCCTTCAGGCCGCGGACGCCAACTGGCCGCAGTTCCGCGGCTCTCTCGCCGGCGTCGCCGCCGACGATCCCGCGCTCCCGGAGCGCTGGAGCGAGACCGAAAACGTCCTCTGGAGAGTCGACGTCCCCGGACGCGCGTGGAGCTCGCCGGTGGTCTGGGGCGATCACATCTTCGTCACCACGGCCATCAACGCGAACGATCCGGCGCAGCCGCTCAAGCCCGTGCCCTCCTACACGGCGCGATCGCTCGGCGGGCCGATGACCGGGGCCGACATCGCGCGCACCACCGACCAGTTCAAGTGGATGGTCTACGACTTTGATTTGAAGACCGGCAAGGTGCGATGGCAGCGCACGGTGCACGCCGTGGTACCGGACCAGCCGGTGCACCAGAAGAACACGTACGCGTCGGAGACGCCGGTTACCGACGGCGAGCGGGTGTACGCGTATTTCGCCAACGTGGGGCTTTTTGCGTTCGACATGAACGGCAAGCCCGTCTGGTCCAGGGCAATGGACGCGCTCGAGACGCGCATGGGGTGGGGCTCGGCGGCCTCTCCCGTCGTGGATCGCGGCCGCGTGTACATCGTGAACGACAACGACGAACAGTCGTTCATGGCGGCGTTCGACGCCCGCACCGGGGACCAGATCTGGCGGGTGCCGCGCGACGAAGGCACGAACTGGACGACCCCCTACGTGTGGGTGAACGATCTGCGCACGGAGATCGTGACGACCGGCACACGAAAAGCGCGTTCGTACGACGTGAACGGCAAGCTGCTGTGGGAGCTCGCCGGACTCACGTCGATTCACGTGCCGACGCCGTTCGCGCGCGACGGCCTGCTCTATGTCAGCTCGGGCTACGTGACCGACCCAAAGAAGCCGGTGTACGCGATCCGCCCGGGCGCGTCGGGCGACATCACGCCGAAAGAGGGCGCGCCGCGCGACCCGCACATCGTCTGGTCGAGCGAGACGCTCGGCTCGTTCCATCCCTCGGCGCTCGTCGTCGGCGACTACTACTACACGCTGCTCGATCGCGGATTCCTCACAGCCAACGACGCGAAAACGGGCAGAGAAGTGTACGGCCGACAGCGGGTGTCCGCCGAGTCGAGCGCGTTCACGGCGTCGCCCTGGTCGTACAACGGCAGGATCTTCGCCCTCAGCGAGGACGGCGACACCTTCGTGATCCAGGCAGGTCCCGAGTTCAAGGTGCTCGGGAAGAACCCGCTCAACGAGATGACGCTCGCCACTCCTGCGGTGGCCGGCGGCAGCCTCATCGTGCGCACCGCCTCGAAGCTGTACCGCATCGGAGGGAAATCTTGATGCCGCTCGTTGCGCCGATCGTCGTCATTGCGCTCGTCGTGGGCGCACCGCGCGAAACGTTCGGCGAGAACTGGCCGCACTGGCGCGGGCCGTCGGCCAACGGGGTGAGCCGGGAATCGAACCTTCCCGTGAAGTGGTCGAAAACGGAAAACATCGCCTGGCGCCTCGCGTTGCCCGAGTGGTCGGGTTCCACCGCGATCGTCTGGGGCGAGCGGATCTTCCTCAACGTTGCGGAAGGGGACGATCTGTTCCTCTGGTGCGTCGATCGGACGAAAGGGGCCCCGCTCTGGAAGAAACATCTGAGCGGCGGCAACCACCGCGAGCGCAAGCAGAACATGTCGTCGCCTTCGCCGGTCACCGACGGCCGCCATGTGTGGGTGATGACGGGCACGGGCATCCTCAAGGGGTTCGATCTCGCCGGCAAGGAGCTCTGGACGAGGGACATCCAGAAGGACTACGGACAGTTCGGGCTGAACTGGGGCTATGCCTCGTCGCCGCTGCTGCACGACAACTCGCTGTTCTTGCAGGTGCTGCACGGGATGAAGACGGACGATCCGTCGTACATCCTGCGCATCGATACGATGACAGGCAAGACGCGCTGGCGAGTCGAGCGGCCGACGAGGGCGATCCGCGAATCGCCTGACTCCTACTCGACGCCGGCACTGCTGCGATACGGCAGCACGACCGAAGTCGTGATTACCGGCGGAGACGTGGTGACCGGGCACGACCCCGCGACCGGCAGGGAACTGTGGCGCGTGGACGGACTGAATCCCACCAACAATCCCGCGTACCGCATCGTGGCGTCGCCGGTTGTGTTCGGCGACCTCGTCATCGCGCCTACGCGCGAGCGGCCGATGCTCGCGATCCGCCCGGGCGGCCGCGGCGACATCACGAACACGCACGTCGCATGGGCGTTCCAGAGCGGGCCCGACGTGCCGACGCCGGTCACTGACGGGACCTTTGTGTACGTCATCCGCGATAACGGCGTGATGTTCTGCCTCGACGCGAAAACCGGGCGGACCATCTACGGGCCGCAGCGCGTCAGGCCGGCCACCTACAGCGGCTCGCCGGTGCTGGCCGACGGCAAGATCTACGTCACGAACGAAGACGGGGTGACGGTCGTGGTGAAGGCGGGGCCGCAGTTCGAAATGCTGGCCGAAAACGACTTCGGGGAGTATACGCTCAGCTCGCCGGCGGTCTCGGAGGGGCAAATCTTCATTCGCACGGACTCGGCGCTTTATGCCATCGGCAAGCGCCGCCCGTCCACGACGGCCGCCACGGCGAGATAGTTGAATGGTCTGCCTAAAGGCGGACACTACGTACGATCGTCTGCTGTACGTAGCGTCCGGCGGTAGCCGGACCCGTAGTGTCCGCTGCAGGCGGACCGGAGGAATCTATGAAACGACGTGATTTCCTCGCCGGCGCGGTGGCGACCGGCACATCGGCGCTGCTCGCCGAGCGGACGCATGCGGCGGCCCAGGCGCAGCAACAGCCTGCACGGCCCGCGCAGGTTCTCGTGTTCGATGTGTTCGGCACGGTAGTGGACTGGCGATCGTCGGTCGCCGCGGAGGTCCGCCGCCTCGCGCGCGAGAAGAAAATCGACGTGGACGCCGAGGCGTTTGCCGACGCCTGGCGCGGCGGCTACGGGCCCTCGATGAACCGCGTGCGGCGCGGCGAGCTGCCCTGGACGAAGATCGACGTGCTCCACCGGATGACGCTCGACGAATTGCTCGTGAAGTTCAAGATCGACGGTCTCAGCGAAGCCGAGAAGACGCACCTCAATCGCGTCTGGCACCGCCTGAACCCCTGGCCTGATTCGGTCGACGGGCTGACCCGCCTCAAGAAGCGCTTCGTGATCTCGCCGCTGTCGAACGGGAACGTCTCGCTGCTCACCAACATGGGCAAACATGCCGGGCTGCCGTGGGACTGCATCCTGTCGGCGGAGATCGTGCGCCACTACAAGCCCGACCCGGAAACCTACAAGCTGCCGGTGGAGCTCTTCGATCTGACGCCGTCAGCGGTGATGATGGTTGCCGCGCACTCGGGCGACCTCGACGCGGCCAAGAAGCTCGGGCTCAAGACGGCGTACGTTCATCGGCCAAACGAATTCGGCCCCGGCCGTCAGCCGAAACCGCCGGAAGCGGGCCGGTTCGATTACATGGCCAAGGACTTCCGGGAGCTGGCGTCGAAGCTGGGGGCGTAGGTTCGTCTCTGCGTGCTCGGCGTGCTCGGCGTGCTCTGCGTTTACTCGTCGTCTCAGAAAGATACGCCCACGCGGAGGCCGAACGTCCGCGGCGCGCCGCTCTCTCCGATGAATCCCGACGGCGCGAGGCCGGGCGCGGCGATCGCGATGGGGATGTACTCGGTGTCGAAGGCGTTGCGCACCCACGCTTCCACGAGCAGCGCGCCGCGCCTCACGCCGGCGCGGAAATTCGTCAACGAATAGGCATCCTGCCCCTGGGTGTTGGCGTGGTCGTATTCGTAGCGTCCGCGGAACACGATGTCGGCCCGCGCGAACGCGCTGGTCGCGGCCGAGAGCGGCACGGTGTACTGGCCGCCGAAGTCGGCCGTATACGCGGGCGCGTTGGCGAGCCGGTTGCCGCTCACGTTCACGCCGTCGGACACGCTTCCCTCGTCGAACCGGGCATTCGTGTACCCGAAGCCGCCGAAGAAGTCGCAGCCGGGCGCCACGCGCGCGTTCATCTGCAGCTCGAGCCCCTTGCTCGAAGCGCCGGCGGCGTTGGCGATGAAGAACTGGAACGGCACCAACGGGTTGGGAACGTTCACCTGCAGGTCGTCCCAGGTGAGGAAAAACGCCGCCGCGTTCACCGACAGGCGGCCGTCGAACCAGAGGCTCTTCGCGCCCGCTTCGTAGGTCCAGCTCTGCTCCGTCTCGTAAGCCTCGCCGCCGGCCGGCGACGCCGCGTTGAAGCCGCCGGCCTTGAATCCGCGCGCCGCCGAAGCGTACACCATCTGTCTCGCCGGCGTGAGGTGGTAAGCCACCGAAAAGTGCGGCGACACGTCTGAGAAACTCCTCTCGGCGTTCACCGTCGTCGGAGGGGCAATCGCCGGCAGGAAAAAGGTGTTCAGCGACGCCTCCTTCTTCTCGTAATCCCCACGCAAGCCCACTGTCGCTTCGACGCGTTCGCGCAGGGTGAAGGTGCCGCGCCCGTACACACCGACACCCGCGTCGTCGAGCGCCGCATCCGGCGAGGTCTGCGCGACCGGAAAGCCGGCGAGCGGCGAGAGTACGAATGGCGAGAAGGCGTTCACCGCTTCCTGCTCGTACTTCTGGGTGAACAGGAAGACGCCCGTCTGCCACCTGAGCGAGACGGCGCCCGTGAGCGGCACGTCAGCGTCCCGGGCGGATGCCAGGCGTACCTCCTGCGTGAACTGCCGATCGCGCTCCCTGTTGGTGCGCGTGATGAGCGGCAGCGGCGAATAATCGAGATCGGTCGCGTCGTTGGTTTCCCACCTGACGAGCCCGGTCGTCGTCGACAGCTCGACGGTTCGGCCCGTCCTGCGCAGGAGCACAGTGGGCGCGACGATATCGCGGTGAGTCGAGCCTTCGAAGTCTCGCGACGAGCGCAGGCGCCGGGCGCGAAGCGCCGCGAGATCGTTCAGGGCGTAGTCCCCGTCCCGCGCGCGCTCGCCGCTCAGAATGAAGCGCGCTTCCCAATTGGCGGCCGGCGTCCACATCGCCTGCGCTTTCGCCGTGAATGCCGCGCGCGAGTCGAGATCGTTTCCGGTGATGTCGTTCACGGTGAACCCGTCGCGCGCCGCGTAGCCGAAGGCGAGGCCCACGCCAAGTTTCTGGGCGATCACCGGCCCGGACGCCGTCGCTCTCACTTCCCTGGTCGTCCGGCTCCCGAACGGCGCCATGACGCTGCCGGACCAGTCCGCAAGCGACGGCCTCGAGGAGAGGACGTTCACGATGCCGCCCAGGGTATTTCGGCCGAAGAGCGCGCTCTGCGAGCCGCGCACGAACTCGACCTGCTGCACGTCGAGCAGATCGATGCTCGACGAGTTCGCGTTCAACTGCGGCACGCCGTCGATGTATGTCGCGACACCGGGATTACCGGGGCTTGCGCCGACGCCGCGGAAATAGGCGTTGCTCAATTTCCGCGCGGTGAACTCGTTGAAGAACACGTTGGGCGCGAACTCCGCCGCGTCGCTGATCGAGCGCGCTCCCGCCTGCTCCAGCGTCTCCGCGGGCACCACGGTGACGCTCACCGGCGCCTGCTGGACGTCCTCGGGCGCTTTTTCGGCCGTCACCGTGAGCACGGGAAGACGCAGACGCACGGTCGGATCGTCCTGCGAGCCCTGCGGCGCGCCCGATGCGTTCGTCGCCTGCTGCGCGGAGGCGACGTGCGGCCAGAGAAACGTGGCGAGCGCAACTGGAAGAAAGATGTGTTTCATATCAGGTGGTATCAAGCGGTCGGCCGGAAATACAGCACCATTCCGGCCCCGAGCGACGCCAGCGCAAAGCCGACGAACAGCATCGGGTTCACGCCGGCCTTCGGCGGGTGGACGATCATCGAATAGAGGACGTTGACGATCGGAGCGCCGCCGAAGACGAGCGGCATCACGTAGAGCGGAAGGCCACCCGTCCTGAACGACCAGATGATGCAGACCGCGCCGGCGGCCCCAAGGGTGCCGGCGATGGTGGCGGCCCAGAGACCCGCGGAGTTGAAATTCGACAGGTTGCCCTGAGCGGACAGGGCGGCCACCGGGACGATGACGCCCACCAGGAAATAGGCGACGCCGACGCACAGCAGCGCCTTCAGCGGGTTGCCGAGAAGCGTCTGGCCCTGATGGAGCATCGCACCGTACACGCCCCAGGAGAGCACCGCGCCGGCGACAAACACGACCCACGTCATAGAACGCCTCGATCCCTTTACGTTTTGCACGATCGCCATTGTTGATTCCACCAACGTCAACCGCAGAGCGCGCGGAACACACATAACATGTTTGCACCTTCGCGAGGTCCGGCTAAAGCCGGACACTAAGTACTACTCTGCGAGCTCTGCGTGCTCTGCGTGTTCTGCGTGTTCTGCGTGTTCTGCGTGTTCTGCGTGTTCTGCGTGTTCTGCGGTTCCCCTAACCCGCCGGGCTGAAGGGGCGAAAAGCG
>WUUC01049786.1_pt1 | contig 16989 bp, 18 predicted proteins | sample 6278441 | NCBI WGS metagenome assembly WUUC01 (sample SAMN13675441, study PRJNA597444) | soil metagenome | isolation source: soil | place: USA: Washington | collected 2017-10
GCGACGGCGTGATCGCGACCGGCTGGTCGCACGAGGATGATCTTGTCGAAGCGATCGAGGTGCCGGAGCGACGCTTTGCACTGGGCGTGCTCTGGCACCCCGAGGAGGATGAGCGGAGCCGAGTGATCGGCGCGCTGGTCGAAGAGGCGCGCCGGCCGGGCTGAGCCCGAGTCCGCAGGTCGTGGTCAGGCCGCGGGCTTCACCAGCATGCGGCCAACTGCCGGTGCCTCAGCGCGCGCCGACCGCGTCCGCCGCGCGGACCGGCGCGGGCATCAGGCTCACCGAGACGATGATGAGCGTGAAGGCGAAGATCCGACCGACCACGATGAGCGGGTCGCTGCCCAGGGAGTCGCCGAACACCAGGACGCCTCCCACGATCGTGGACAGGTTTGCCGCCGCGGACGTGGCCGTGATCACCGCGATGCCTTCGCCGATCTGCAGGCTGCGCGCCGAGGCGTAGAACGCCGCAATCGACGCGAGCAGCGCCGCGAGCGTCCACGGGCTGAGGATTGCCCAGATGTCGCCCGGCACGGTGCCGGTGAGCGCCTTGATCGAGACGTCGGACACCCCGAACAGCACGCCCGACGCCGCTCCCAGCAGTACCCCGTTGCGGTGGCTGAAACGCTCCACGCGGCAGCACATCACGAGTCCCAGACCGAGGCCGATCAGCCCGCCCTGGAACGCGATCATGCCCCCCAGACGGTACGCCGAATGGTCCTGGTCCGTCGGGGTGGTGGCGGCGAGCGATGCCATGCCGGCCGCCACCAGCGCGACGCCGACCCACTGACGGCGCTGGAGCTCGAATCCGAACCAGCGCTCCGCGAGCACGGCCAGCAGCACCAGACCGCCGGCGATCACGGCCTGCGCCAGCGACAGCGGCGCCAGCCCGACCGCTCCGACGTGCAGTACCCAGGCGCCGATCGCGACGGCGAACCCGATCGCCCACCACCGCGACCGAAACAAGTCCGCCGCGCTACGAAGGGGATGCCGGATGTCCACGTCCGGCGCAGCGACGGCGCCGCGGTGCTTCATCAGGAAGGCGGCGTTGGTCGCGAGCGCGGTCGCGACCGCAAGCAGCAGACCGATGGCCAGCTCGAGGCCCACTACATCTGCTGGAGGCCTTCGAAGGCCACTTGCGTCACACGCTCCCTCTCCCGCGCGGCATCGGCGGTATCTGCCCCACATACCCGTGTCGCGGCCGGCCCAACCGTCGGGACGGACTCGTCCGGCGCATGGCGCGGCGGGACGCGTCGGGACGCTGATCGAGCCCGTCGGGGACGACGCTGCTGATTCTTCCTAGACGTTCGCCTCCACCCGGCGCCTGAAGGCCCTCGCCCCGACCACCTCGCCTCCTCGCGCGCGGACACGCGCGGCCAGGTCCCGGTCCGAGGTGGCAACGAGCAGGTCGGTGGCATCGTGGTCCTGAGCGACGAGCTCGACTATCCGGTCGTCGGCGGCGTGGCGCCCCGGCCGCATCGCGAACATCACCGTCAGGGCACGACCGGCGGCGTCCCCGACGTCGAACGGCGTCCCGTCGAAGACGATCGTGACCGCATCGCCGGTCTCGTCTGCGTGACGACGCAGCTGCTCGACGAGCCGCCGCATCGCCGTGCGCCGATCGTGCCACCACCCATCCGGACGCGCGCCGATCACGTTCATCCCGTCGACGATCCAGCGACGCGGCCGCGTGGGCAGGGCATCTACTCCGGCTCTGGACGCTCTTCGCCCGGCCACGTGCCGGTGACGCCGTAGAACCGCTGCCGTGAGTAGTGGTCGACCACGGCGCGGGTGACCTGGAAGATGGCGCCCCTGAGAGCCATCGCGACGATCAGCTTGCCCCACGGCGAGTCGCGGTGCTCGGGCTCGGGCGGCTCCTCCTTGTCGATCACCCCCCAGACCTGCTCGAAGACCTTCTTTCCGATGAAGCCTCCGAGAAACCCGCCGATGACGCTAAACGGGATGAACAGGATCTTCAGCATCTGTCAGCTCCTCACTTGGTCTTGGGTTGGTTCGGCTCTTCACGCGGGGCGAGCTGGATCTCGCGCTCGGCGTCCGGGATCCCCGCCTCGAGCTCGCGGGTGCGCTCCAGCTCGGCGTTGAGCTCGGCCCCGAGCAGGATCGCGACGTTCGTGATCCACACCCACACCAGGAATGTGATCACACCGCCGAGCGTCCCGTAGGTCTTGTCGTAGGAGCCGAAGTTCGCAACGTAGAACGCGAAGCCGGCCGAGGCGATGATCCACAGCAGGAGGGCCAGTGCGCTCCCCGGCGTCACCCATCGAAATCCGGGCTGCTTGACGTTGGGCGCCACGTAGTAGAGCAGCGCGACCATTGTCAGCACCACCAGGAGCAGGATCGGCCACTTGGCGTACGTGAACGCCGTCACCGCCGCGTCGCCGATCCCCAGCGGGCCGGCCACGGCGTCGAGGAGCGGACCGGTGAGCACCAGCGCGAGGAGGGTCAGCGCGACCAGGATCACCATGACGAGCGCGATCGCCATCTGGAGTGGACGCAGCTTCCAGAACGGGCGCCCCTCGTCGATCTCGTAGATCTTGTTAGACGCGCGCATGAACGCTCCGATGTATCCGGACGCCGACACGAGCGCCGCGATCAAGCCGACGGCGAACAGCACCCCGGCCGCGCCCCGGTTGGCGGTGATGCTCTCGACCGGCCCCGTCACGGCGTCCGCCGCCGACTCCGGCCCCAGCTCGGCGACGATGTCCGTAAGCGTCGTGGTGGTCGCGTCGGCGTTGCCGAACAGCCCGAGCAGCGACACCAGCACGATCAGCGCGGGGAAGAGCGACAGGACCCCGTAATAGGTGAGCGCCGCGGCCCGGTCGGTCAGCTCGTCCTCCTGGAACTCGGAGACCGTTCGCTTGATGGTCCGCCACAGGGAGCGCGGCTTCAGGTCACGGATGCGGCGCGGCACGCCCGCGGCAGGCTCGGTTCGCTCGTTCGACCTCGACGGCTCGACCTCGACGGGAGAGGCATCCGCCGCGGTGGCTGTTTCCGGGTTCGCTCGTTCGTGCATCGTCCTCCGGCCCATCCGGCCGACGAGTGGAGGCGGCGAGGCGGGGCGGCTGACCCTCCGATACCCGGCCGCGGAGGGCGCCAACCGTCCGCCTCGGGGCCTACCGTCCCCCCGAGTGATCGCCAGGGTCGAGCCCCTTACGCCGGCGCGCGCCCTACGCGGTCCCTTCGACTATCGCGTGCCCGGCCACATGGACAGCGTGGGCGTGGGCAGCATGCTGGTGGTGCCCTTCGGCCGACGCCGGGTGCTGGGTGTCGTGGTGGAGACCGCGAGCCGCAGCGCGCTCCCCGCCGAGCGGCTCGTCGAGCCCCTGGCGGCGTTCGGGCGTGCGCTGCCGCCGGAGCTACTGCGGCTCGGGTTGTGGGTGGCGGAGGAGTACTGCTCGACTCCCGCGCGCGGGCTCGGGCTGGTGCTGCCGCCGGGCACCGGGACGGGCACCGCGCCGCGCGTCCGGCCGCGCCGGCAGCTCTTCGCCACGCTGACGGAGCAGGGCTACGACGCGCTGGCCGACGGGTCGAGGCTCGGTCGAAGGCAGCGAGCCGCGCTCGACGCGCTGGCTGGGGGAGGAATGGAGGCCGCGGCGCTCCTCCGATCCACGGGTTGCGGACACGCCGGGCTCCGCGGACTCGAGGCTCGCGGGCTCGTGGAGCTCTCCCGGGTGGAGGTTGGACGCCGGCCGCGCGTGCGTGGCGTGGGGGCCCCTCCGCAGAGGGACGCCACGCTCACCGATGCCCAGGTCGAGGCGCTTGCGGGCGTGGTGGCGCGGATGGACGCGCCGGACCCGTCCGACCGACGGATGCTTCTGCACGGGGTCACGGGAAGCGGCAAGACCGAGGTGTACCTGCACGCCGTGGCCGCTGCCCTCGAGCGGGGCCGGGCGGCGATCGTGCTCGTTCCCGAGATCGCGCTCACCCCCCAGACCGCGGGCCGATTCGCCGAGCGCTTCGGCGAGACGGTCGCGGTGCTTCACTCAAAGCTCTCCGCAGGCGAGCGTCACGACGAGTGGTGGCGGTTGCGGCGCGGGGAGGCCCGCGTGTGCGTTGGGCCGCGGTCGGCCGTGTTTGCCCCGGTCGAAGACCTCGGGCTGGTCGTGATCGACGAGGAGCACGACTCGTCGTACAAGCAGGAAGGCGACCCGCGCTACGACGCCCGCCACGTGGCTGAGCGGCGGGCGCACGACGCGGGCGCCGTCCTCCTCGCGGGCACCGCTACGCCGAGGCCGGAGAGCTGGCACAGCCTGCGCCGGCTGTCGATGCCGGGCAGGGTCGACGGGCGCCGGCTGCCGCCCGTGGAGCTCGTGTCGATGGTTGCCTCCGGGAGCGTCCTGCATCCGCGGACACGCGAGTGCCTCGAGCAGGTCCGGGCGGCGGGCAGCAAGGCCATCGTCTTGCTCAACCGGCGTGGTTGGTCGAACTTCCTGACCTGTGGGGGCTGCGGCCGGGTGTGGGGGTGCGCCAGCTGCGATGTGTCGCTCGTCCTGCACCGGGCTGCGGCCCGGCTCGCCTGTCACCACTGTGGGCACGCCGAGCCGGTCCCTCGCCGCTGCCCGGAGTGCGCCTCGGTGTCGCTCGCGCGTCACGGCACAGGCACGGAGCGCCTGTACGAGGAGCTCGCGGCTGCGCTCGCGCCGCTTCAGGTCTTCCGCCTCGACGCCGACACCGGGAGTGGCCAGGGTGCCATCGACGAGGTGCTGACCGGCTTCGACGCGGCCCGGTCGGGGGTGCTGCTCGGCACCCAGATGGTCGCGAAGGGTCACGACTTCCCGGAGGTGACGCTGGGCGTGGTCCTCGATGCGGATGCGACGCTTCGCTTCCCAGACTTCCGTGCCGAGGAGCGCACCTTCGCACTGGTGGCTCAGCTCGCGGGGCGCAGTGGGCGCGGACAGGCCGGGGGCCGGGTGCTGGTTCAAGCGCTCGACACGGAGGCCCCGGCCCTCGAGCACGCGACCCGCCACGACGCCGCCGGCTTCGTGGCGGGCGAGCTGGCCCGCCGCGAGGTACTCGGCTACCCACCGTTCTCGACGCTTATCCGAGTGGTCTGCTCGTCGCGCGAGGCGGGGCCGCAGGCGCGCGCCGCCGAAGCCGTTCGCGCGCGGCTCTACCCACTGGCCGCGGGCGGCGCGCGGATCCTGGGGCCGGCTCCGCTCTTTCGTCGCAAGGGGCGCGAGCGTTCCCAGGTGCTGGTGAAGGCGCCCCGCCGCACCCCTGCGATCCGGTTGCTGCGGACGGCCGTAGAGACGGTTTCGGCCGACCGCGCGCACCGCGGCGTGTCCTTCTCGGTGGACCCGGACCCTCAGTAGACTCGGGCGCATGCCCGAAGATCGCGTCCCGGCCAAGCGCCGTCCGGGCCCCGAGGCGGGCGTCGAACCGTCGGAGGTCGAGGAGAGCGAGGAGTCGCGTCCGGACCCTGAGGTCGAGGCCCGCCGGGCCGCGGCGCTGTCCCTGATTCGCCGCTTCGGCGATCCCGTGCTCAAGAGTCGCGCGACCGAGGTCGACCGCTTCGACGACACCCTTCGCGCACAGGTCAGCAGGATGGGCGGGCTGATGCGCGACGCGCTGGGTGTGGGCCTCGCTGCCCCGCAGATCGGCACGTCACAGCGGCTCCTGGTCTACCGCCTCGGACTGGATGCGCCGCTGATCGCGCTCGTTAACCCCGAGATCGAGTGGACCAGCGAGGATCGGGAGACGATGGAGGAGGGCTGCCTCTCGATCCCGGCGGTCCAGGTGGACGTCGAGCGTCCCGTGCACGTTCGGGTCCGCGCGGTCGACGAATCGGGCGCCGGCCGCTTGATCGAGGCCTCAGGGCTCGAGGCGCGCGTGATCCAGCATGAGATCGACCACCTCGACGGCGTACTGATCCTCGATCGAGTGTCGCGCGAGCAGCGCAAGGAGGCCATGCGCGCCATGCGAGAGTCGGAGCGCGAGGCCGCGTAGTGACCACTCCCGGCCCCGGCGGCTAGCACACCGGCCCTGCGCACCGTCTACCTGGGCACCTCTCGCTTCGGGGCCGCGGTGCTGGAGCGCCTCGCCGGGTCGGAGCATCGCCCCGAGCTCGTGGTCACGCGGCCCGACCGCCGCCGTGGCCGCGGCAGGCACATCGCGGCGCCCCCGGTCGCAGAGGCGGCCCGCGCCCTGGACCTGAACATGGCACAACCCGAGAATGTGAACTCCGAGAGCGCCCGGGCACAGATCGCCGCGACGGCGCCGTCGGCGGTCCTCATCTGCGCCTTCGGGGGGCTGATCGAGGAGCCGCTCCTGTCCGCCCACGAGATGCTGAACGTCCATCCGTCGCTCCTGCCGCGCTGGCGCGGAGCCGCGCCGATCGAGCGCGCGATCGACGCCGGCGACGCCAAGACCGGCGTGTCGATCATGCGTCCCGTCGCCGAGATGGACGCCGGGCCGGTGTGTCTCGCGCGTGCGGAGCCGATCCGGTCCGACGACGACTACGGCACGCTCTCGGCTCGCCTTCAGCGACTCGCTGGCGAACTCTTGATCGAGGCGCTCGATACCCGGCCCGTCTGCCAGCCACAGAGCGGCGTCGGGGTGACGCTGGCGAAGAAGATCTCCGCCGAGGATCGCCGGCTCGACCCTGGCGCTGCGGCCGACGCCCTCGAGCGTCGGGTACGCGCGCTGTCCCCGCACGTCGGGGCCTTCCTCGAGCTCGAGGGCGGGGGGCGGCTTCAGGTGCTGAGAGCCCGAGCACGCGTCGGCGGCCAGGGGTCCGATGGCGACGCCGATTCCGAAGCGGCGGCCCCCGGGACGCTCCGGATGGCGGGCGGCCGGCTGCTGTTCGGGTGTGCGGGCGGTGAGCTCGAGCTGCTGCTCGTCAAGCCCGCCGGGGGTCGCGCCATGGAGGCGGGGGCTTACGTGCGCGGGCATCGGCCCGCTGCCCTCCGGCCGCCGCCGACCCCGCCACAATCAATGCAATGACGAGCGAACATGCCAAGGTCGATCTCGGGCCCCCCTGCCCCGCCTGCGGCGAGCCGTGGCTGCGGCCGACCACGAACCTACCCGGACGCTACCGCTGTGTCTTCTGCCTTCGGCGGTTCGAGCTGCGGTCCGAATGTCCGGACTGCGGAGCGCATTCGACGATCGCGCGCATGTCGGATACGGCCAACCTGTCGTGCCGCAACTGCGGGGCGGACATGCTGCGGGCGATCTGAGCCCCGCTGGCGAACGAACGAAAGGAGTGGGAGAGCGATGACACCGGGAGTCCCTTCACGTCGACTCCGCGCGAGCGTCGGTCGGTCGCGCGGAGGGACATCGGCCCTCGGCGCTTCGGCCACCGGCGCGACCGCCTCGGGGGCGCGGGCCACCGGCGCGCTGGCGGTGGGGGCCGTGGCGTTCGGGGCCGTGGCGTTCGGGGCCGTGGCGATCGGCCGGCTGGCCGTCGGGCGCGCGCGCGTGAAGTCGCTGCGGATCGACGAGCTCGAGGTCGGCCGCCTCAGGGTCCGAGAGCTCGAGGTCGAGCACGACCTCCGCCCGGCGCGATGAACGGCCGACGTCCTGGATGTCCCGGGGCCCGCGCGTCGTCCACACGCCTGGTCACACCGCGGGCCACTGCGCCCGCTTCACTTCGAGCGCCACGGCACGCTGTTCGTTGGCGACGAGCTGTGCACTCAGAACCCGTTCCCGGGCGCCCCCCGTCCGCAGGCCATGCCCTCGGGCGTCAACGTCAGCACGGACCGCTGCTTCGAGTCCCTGGCTCGATTTGAGGGCATCGAGGCGAAGCCTCTGCTGCGGGCCACGGTGAGCCGTGGCGCGAGGGCCCGGCCGCCGCGGCGGGTGCGGCACGCGCGACCGGGCGCACCTAGTCCGCCCCCGAGCGCTGCCGGGGCCGGCCCACAGGTCGTTGGTAGAGTTGACTCGCGAGTCAACCTCGGCTCTCGGGCCCGGCCAAACCTCGCTCTGAACGATGCCGGAGCTTGCGACGAAGCGCGACGAGCGCCACCTCATCCGGGCGATCGAGCTCGCCCTGGAGGGGCGCGGGCGCGCGAGCCCCAACCCGCTGGTGGGCTGCGTGATCGTCCGAGACGGTCGTGTCATCGGCGAGGGCTTCCATCCCGGCGCGGGCTCAGCGCACGCCGAACGGGTCGCGCTCGCGGCGTGCGAGGAGGAGCCTCGCGGGGCGACGATGTATGTGTCGCTCGAGCCGTGCTGCCATCACGGCCGGACCCCGCCCTGCACGGACGCGATCGTCGAGGCCGGCCTAGCGCGCGTCGTGGTGGCTTCCGACGACCCCAGCAGTAAGGCCTCCGGCCGCGGGCTCGGCATCCTCCGCGACGAGGGGGTAGCGGTCGAGGTCGCGCGCGGGGAGCCGGCGGAGCGCGCGCGATTGATCAACCAACCGTTTCGAAAGCACGCCAAGACCGGGCGACCGCACGTCGTCTTCAAGTCGGCGATGACGCTCGACGGCAAGGTGGCGACCGGCACCGGTGACTCGCAGTGGATCTCCGGCGAGTACAGCCGGGCACGCGCCCATCGCTGGAGGGCGGAGGCCGACGCGGTGGCGGTCGGAATCGGTACGGCCCTGACCGACAACCCCGAGCTGACCGCGCGAGTTGAGGGAGTCCCGCGCCAGCCACGGCGGGTGGTGTTCGACTCCGAGGGGCGGCTGCCGCTCACTAGCCAGCTCGTGAGGACCGCCGACGAGGTGCCGGTGACCGTGATCACGTCCCGTGCGGCGTCGCGCGGGCAGACGAGCGCGCTCGAGGCGGCCGGGGTCGACGTCGTGCGGGCGACAGGTGGCACGGAGTCCGACCGCGTGCGCTCGGCGCTCGACGAGCTCGGCGCACGGGACGTCCAGTCGATCCTGGTCGAGGGCGGACCGCACCTGGCCGGCTCGTTCCTGGACGCCGGCGAGGTGGACGAGATCCGCCTGTTCGTCGCGCCGCTGGTTCTGGGGGGCCGCAACGCGCGCGTCCCGGTGGAGGGACGCGGCGTCGAGGCCGTCGAGGCGGCGCGCCGTGCGCTCACGACCGAGGTCGAGCGGATCGGCGATGACGTGCTGATCTCGAGTCGCCTCACGGAGTGGTGATGTTCACCGGGCTCGTTGCCGAGACCGGTCGCGTCGAATCGATCGAGCGTGCCGATGGCGGCGCGCGTGTCGAGGTACGGGCAGATCTCGCCTCGGAGCTCGCGCCCGGCCACTCCGTCGCCGTCAGCGGGGTCTGCCTCACCGTGGTGCACGGGTCGAAGCACGGCTTCGGGGTCGAGGTGGTGGCCGAGACGCTCGAGCGCACGTCGCTCGGCGCGCTCGGGCAGGGCGACCGGGTGAACCTCGAGCTGCCGCTGCGCGCCGGCGACCGTCTCGGCGGGCACATCGTCCAAGGTCACGTGGACGGGGTTGGGCGGGTGGAGTCGGTCGCGGGCGACGGGCTGTCGCGCCTGGTCTCGTTCCGCGCCGGCGCCGGTGTCTGCCGCTACGTGGTGGACAAGGGGTCCGTGGCGCTCGACGGGGTGTCGCTGACCGCCACCGACGCGGGCGAGACGGGCTTCGCGGTGGCGCTGATCCCGGAGACGCTCGAGCGCACCACGCTGGGAGCGCTCGGCGCGGGCGATCCGGTCAACATCGAGGTCGACCTGCTCGCCAAGTACGTGGAGAGGCTGATGCCCGGCGCAGACAGCGCCGAGCTCGCCGCCGCGGGAGGCCCGCGGTGAGCACCCGCTCAAGGGCCCCCTTCGCCGCCATCGAGGAGGCGCTCGAGGACTTCCGCGCCGGCCGGATGGTGGTGGTCTGCGATGCGGAGGATCGCGAGAACGAGGGCGACCTGGTGCTCTCGGCCCAGTTCGCCACGCCCGAGGCGGTCAACTTCATGAGCAAGGAGGGGCGCGGGCTGATCTGCCTCGCGCTCACGCCCGAGCGCTGCGACCGCCTCGGGCTCGACCTGATGCCCGCCAAGAACGAGTCGTCGCTCTCCACGGCGTTCACGGTCTCGATCGAGGCCGGCAGGGGCGTCACTACCGGGATCTCGGCGCACGACCGCGCGCGTACGATCCAGGCGGCGATCGACCCGCGCAGCCGGGCGGAGGACCTGCGCCAGCCGGGCCACGTCTTCCCGCTGAAGGCGAAGCCGGGGGGAGTGCTCGAGCGCACCGGCCACACCGAGGCGGGCGTGGACCTGGCCCGGCTCGCTGGCCTCAACCCCGCGGCGGTGATCTGCGAGATCCTGAACGACGACGGCACCATGGCGCGGGTGCCGGACCTCGTGGCCTACTGCGAGCGCCATGGCCTCAAGATGATCACGGTCGGCGACCTGATCGCCTACCGGCGCCAGCACGACAAGCTCGTGGAGCGCGTCGTCGAGACGCGCCTGCCGACCGAGTTCGGTGAGTTCGGAGCGGTGGGATTTCGCTCGCTCGTGGACGGCAAGCACCACGTGGCGATGGTCAAGGGAGAGGTCACGGGCCGCGAGGACGTGCTGGTCCGGGTGCACTCGGAGTGCCTCACGGGGGACGTCTTCCACTCGCTTCGCTGCGACTGCGGCCAGCAGCTCGAGGATGCGCTCGGCCGCATCGAGGAAGAGGGTCAGGGGGTGCTCCTGTACCTGTCTCAGGAGGGGCGGGGGATCGGGCTCCTCAATAAGCTGCGCGCGTACAAGCTCCAGGAGGAGGGCATGGACACGGTCGACGCGAACATCGAGCTCGGCCTGCCCGCCGACCTGCGCGACTACGGGATCGGTGCGCAGATCCTCGTCGACCTGGGCCTCACGTCGATCCGGCTGTTGACTAACAACCCGAAGAAGATCGTCGGGCTCGAGGGCTACGGCCTCAAGGTCACCGACCAGCTTCCGATCGAGCATCCGGCCACGGCTCACAACCTGCACTACCTGCGCGCCAAGCGCGATCGGCTCGGCCACCTGCTGCATCACCAGGGGCTCGCTCTCGACGAGGAGATGATCCACGAGGAGCGCGCCCAGGACCGGGCACGCGACCGCGACGCCGGGAAGCGGGACGGGTCTTCGGACCCGCCGCGCGAACGGGCACCGGAGGCGGCCGAGCGCCCTCCGGACCACGACGAGCCCGTTGGCTGACGTCTTCGCGATCGCGGTCGCGCGCTTCTACGAGGACCTGGCCGACCGCCTCGTCGAAGGCGCCGGGAAGGCATTCGAGGAGGCGGGAGCCACCTTCGAGGTCCACACCGTCCCCGGTGCCTTCGAGCTGCCCCTGGCTGCCCGCTACTGCGCCCACTCGAGCCGATACCTGGGGGTCGCCTGCCTCGGCGCGGTCATCCGCGGCGAGACCGACCACTACGAGTACGTCTGCACGGAGGCGGCCCGCGGGATCGCGCGGGTGTCGCTCGACACCGGCGTCCCCTGCTCGTTCGGGGTACTGACCGTGGACACCGTCGAGCAGGCGTTGGAGCGCTTGGGGGGAAAGCGGCACCAGGGGCGGGATGCGGCGGTGGCAGTGATGCGGATGGCCGAGTTGCGCTCGCAACTCGGCGCCTGATCGCCTACGGTCCCCCCTCCGTGGAGATCGCCATCGCCCTGTTCGACCGCATGACGGCGCTCGACGCCGTCGGTCCCTACGAGGTGCTGAGCCGACTTCCGGGGGCGAACGTGCGCTTCGTCGCCGCCGAGGCAGGCCCGAAGCGATGCGATACGCAGGCGCTCGCGCTGGTCGCAGACCGCACCCTCGAGGACGTTCCGACCCCGGAAATCGTGGTGGTTCCGGGCGGCGAGGGCACGCGCGGGCCGGAAGGCGAGGAGCTGGTCGAGTGGATCCGCACGGCGCACGAGTCGTCGCGTTGGACCACCTCCGTGTGCACGGGATCGCTGCTTCTGGGAGCGGCGGGTGTGCTCGACGGGCTGAAGGCCACGTCGCACTGGCTGTACCTCGACCGCCTGCGGGAGCACGGCGCCGAGCCCACGCTCGAGCGCGTCGTCGAGCAGGGCAAGGTGGTCATGGCCGCGGGGGTCTCCTCCGGGATCGACATGGCGCTCCGGCTGGCCCAGCTCGAAGCCGGAGACGATGTTGCCCAGGCCATCCAGCTAGCGATCGAGTACGACCCCGAGCCGCCCTTCGATGCCGGCTCGCCACATAAGGCCCCGAATCACGTCGTCGAGCTGGTCCGCTCGGCGGAGCCCGGTTGATAGTTGTGGGTTGATAGTTCAGGCAGCGCGGCGTGATCCGCGAGCCGCCGCGGCGACCGATGAACTATCAACTATCAACCCGTCTCTCGAGCCTCCCCGCATCCCGCTGGTACCCTCGTTTCGCCATGCCCAAGGTCTGTTACTCGTGCGGGAAGGGGCCGGCGTTCGGCAACAGCCGCAGCCACTCGATGGTCGCCACCCGGCGCCGCTTCAACCCGAACCTCCAGAAGGTCCGCATCGAGGTCCGGGGCGCGCCACGGCGAGAGTACGTCTGCACCCGCTGTCTCAAGTCCGGCAAGGTCCTGAAGGCAGTCTGAGGCCGGCCCGGCGGGGCTGATAGGCCCGCTGCGGCGGAGGCCGCGACGGGGCGCACGCAACGGGAACCGCCGAACGGTGTAGAACACTCCCGTGCCCGACGAGAGCATCGTCCGCTTCAAGGGCGCCGTCGCGGCCGCCTACACGGAGCTCGAACGCCGGCGCCAGGAGGTCAACGACCTCAATGTGTTCCCGGTCGCCGACGGCGACACCGGCGACAACATGGCGATGACGATGCGTGCGGTGCTCGACGAGCTCGAGCGGATCGACGGCCAGGTGCTCGACGACTTCGGCCGCGACGAGCTGGTCCACGCCGTGGCCCGGGCCGCGCTGCTGGGCGCGCGCGGAAACAGCGGGGTGATCCTCTCCCAGATCGTGCGCGGCGCGGCCGAGGAACTTGCCTCCCGTCCCGGCGAGCTGGTCGATCCGGTGCTGGTGTCGGCGGCGCTGGCCCGCGCGGCCGACGCCGCCTACGACTCCGTTCGCGACCCCGCGGAGGGGACCATGCTCTCGGCGGTTCGCGCGATGGCCCACCGCGTCGCGCGCGACCTTGCCCACATGAGCCGGCAGCGACTCGCCGCGGGTGCCCCCGACAGCGAGCAGGACGCGCTTCTGGCCGAGGTGCTCGAACGCGCGCTCGCCGCCGGCACCGAGGCAGTGGAGCGCGGGCCCGACCAGCTTGCGGTGCTGCGCGAGGCCGGCGTCGTGGATGCCGGCGCGTACGGGCTGACGGTGATCGTCGCCGGCGTGGTGGCGGCCCTCCGCGGCCAGGACTCGCCGGGGCTCGAACATCACGGTGTGGGCGACGCCATCCGCCCGCTGCATCAGCCCCGGCACGAGTCGAGCCGCTTCCGCTATTGCACGAACTTCGCGGTCACGGGCGCCGGCCTCGAGCCGCAGTCGTTCGTCCCGCGGCTCGAAGAGATCGGCGACTCCGTGCTCGTGGTGGGCGATGACCAGACGCTTCGCGTTCACGTTCACACGGACTCGCCCGAGGAGGCGGCGGCCCTCTTCCAGGCGGGAGGCGAGGTCTCCCGCTTCGACGTCGCGGACATGCGCGAGCAGGCGGCCGAGCGCACGGAGCGCCTTGCGAGCGAGCAGCCGGCTGCCGGGGAGAGCGCCTGTGGGGTGGTCGCGGTCGCGGGCGGCGCGGGGCTGACGCGGATGTTCGAGGACCTGGGCGCCGTGGTCGTGGACGGCGGAGCGACCCTCAACCCGTCGACCTACGAGATCCTCGCCGGCATCCACGCCGCCGCGTCGCGCGAGGTCCTGGTCCTGCCCAACAGCCCGAACGTGGTGCTCGCGGCGGAGCGTGCCGCGGAGCTCTCAGAGCGACCGGCCCGTGTTGTCCCCGCGCGTACCCAGCAGACCGGCCTGGCCGCGCTTGTCGCGTTCGACCCGTCGCGGCCGGTGGCCGACAACGCGGAGGCGGTGGGCGAGGCAGCGGCGGCGGTCCGCTCCGGCGGCGTGGCCCGGGCCGCCCGCGACGATGGCGAGGGGCGCTTCCGCACCGGCGACGCCGTGGGCTACGTCGGGGAGGCGCTCGTCGCCTGGGGCGACCCCGAGGACACGCTCGAGCGGACGCTGGCCCAAGTGGCCGAGGGCCGCGAGCTTTTGACCTGCATAGCCGGCGACGGCGCGCCGCTCGATCGCGCGGCTGTGGAACGGGCCGCCCCGGAGGATGTGGAGGTCGACTACCAGGTCGGCGGCCAGCCCGCCTGGTGGTGGCTGGTCTGCGCGGAATGAGGAGCGCCTAGGCGCTCCGAGCCACGAGGAAGCCCGCATCCCCGCCCCAGGCCGGGCGCGAGCTGCGCACGTCGTCCGGTACAGGCTCTAATACGGGCGCATAGGCGCCGAGAGCCCTCCCACCGTGCCACGCCACTTCGCGAGCTCCGAAGGGCTCCCGCGCGCGGATGCGTTGGCGGCGCACCTTTGCTCGGTCCCCAGGCCGAGCCGCCTCGGCGAGTCGCTCGGACTGAAGGGACAGGCGGGGGCTGCCGCGGCGGCGCTCGGCATCCAGACGAAGGGCGACCTCCTCGAGCACCTCCCCCATTCCCACCGTGACCGTCGCGACGTCAGCCCGGTGGCCGCGCTCGTCATGGAGGAGGAGGCGACGGTGGAGGTGACGGTTCGTAGCGTGGCGGTCCGGCCGATGCGAGACCGGCGCCGCAAGCGCGTGGAGGCGCGAGTGGCCGACGACAGCGGCCCCGCGGTCGCCGTCTGGTTCAACCAGCCCTGGGTCGCCCGGCAGCTCGCCGATGGAGCGCGAGTTCGCCTGCACGGGAAGCTCAAGCGGCGCAACCAGTTCTGGGTATCGGAGCACGAGCTCGTGGGCGACGGCGGGCTCGCGAGCATCCATACCGCCGGCCTGGTCCCGGTCTATCCGGCCACCGAGAGCCTGCCGGCCGCTCGCCTTCGCGCTCTGGCCTGGGACGTGCGGGGGCTGATCCCGGACTCGATCGAGCCGCTGCCCGCCGCGTTGCGCGTCGCCGAGCGGCTGCCCGACCGCCCCGCGGCGCTCTCGGCGGCGCACTTCCCGGACGTTCCGCACGATCATGAGACGGGACGCCGCCGGCTGGCCTTCGAGGAGCTCCTGCTGCTCGAGACGACCGTAGCGTCGCGGCGGCGGATGCGCCGCGAGGGGGTCCGCGCGCCCCGGCTCACGCCCACGGGCGAGCTCGTCGCTCCGTGGCTCGAGGCGCTCCCCTTCACCCCCACCGGCGACCAGCGCGACGCGTTCGACTCGATCGACAGCGAGATCGACTCGGAGCGCCCGATGCAGCGGCTTCTGATGGGCGAGGTCGGGTCCGGCAAGACCGTGGTGGCCCTGCACGCGGTACTGCGCGCGGTCGAGTCCGGCCGCCAGGCAGCGCTGATGGCTCCCACCGAGACCTTGGCCGAGCAGCACCTGTCGACCATCGACCGGCTCCTCGGCGGCGCCACTCCGATTGCGCTCCTGACCGGCTCGACGAGCGCCGCGCGACGGCGGGAGACGCTCGGCAGGCTCGTCTCCGGCGAGCTCGGCGTGGTCGTGGGCACCCACGCCTTGATCGAGCCGGGGGTGGAGTTCCGAGACCTTGCGCTGTGCGTGGTCGACGAGCAGCACCGCTTCGGCGTTCGCCAGCGGGCGGCGCTCGACGCCAAGGTCCGGCAGGGCCTCGTCCCCCACATGCTGCACATGACGGCCACGCCGATCCCGCGGACGCTCGCCCTGACCGCCTATGGAGACCTCGACGTGGCCACGCTGCGGCAGCTCCCCGCGGGGCGCCTACCTGTGTCTACCCATGTCGTTGACGGCACCCGCGCTCGCGCGCGAGCATACGAACGCGCGCGGGAGGAGATCGCTCGCGGTCGCCAGTGCTTCGTCGTGTGTCCCCTGGTCGAGGAGTCGGAGACGTTGCAGGCGAGGGCCGCCACCGTCGAGGCCGAAAGGCTCGCTCGCACCGAGTTCCGGGGGCTGCGCGTGGCGCTGATCCACGGTCAGCTGCGCTCACGCGAGAAGGCCGATGCCATGGGCGCGTTCGCCGCCGGTGAGGCAGACGTGCTGGTGGCCACGAGCGTGATCGAGGTCGGGATCGACGTACCGAACGCGACCGTGATGCTGGTGGAGGCGGCGGAGCGCTACGGGCTGTCGCAGCTGCACCAGCTCCGTGGGCGCATCGGGCGCGGTGAGCACCCCGGGGTGTGCATCCTGTTCGGAGACCGATCGCTGCCGCGGCTCGAGGCGATCGCCGGCGAGTCGGACGGCTTCCGCCTGGCAGAGGTCGACCTCGAGCTGCGGGGAGCGGGCGACGTGCTCGGCACCCGCCAGCACGGGATTCCGGAGCTCAGGGTCGCGCGTCTGCCCGGGGACGCCGATCTCCTGGAGCGCGCCCGCGCGGCGGCCGAAGGGCTCCTCTCCGCCGATCCCGCCCTCGAGGCTCCCGACCACGTGCTCCTGCGCGACGCGGCGGCCGCCCGTTTCGGCCCCGAGCTCGACCCGATCCCGGCGTGAGGCCGCCGGATCGGGTTGGCGCGCGATGAGGGTCGTCGCCGGTCGCTATGGCGGCCGGCGCCTGCGTGCGCCGTCCGGGCACGGTACTCGGCCCACAGCCGACCGCGTCCGCGAGGCGCTCTTCTCGATGCTCGGGCCGATCGACGGCCTGCGGGTGCTCGACCTGTTCGCCGGCTCGGGTGCGCTCGGGATCGAGGCGGCGTCGCGCGGGGCGGCGGCCGTCACACTGGTCGAGACCGACCGGCGCGCGCTAGAGGCGATTCGCCACAACCTGGCCGAGATCGGGCTCGAGGCCGAGGTGGTTGGCCGGGATGCGCTCGCGTATCTCGCCGCCGGCCCCGGACCGTTCGACCTCGTCTTCGTGGACCCGCCATATAGTTCCGCGCGCCGCCTGGCCGGGCCGCTCGCGGAGCGGCTTCCGGGGGCGACGTCCGAGACGGCCCGGATCGTGACCGAGTCAGACAACCGACAACCACTCGAGCTGCCGCTCCCTCGCATTCGCGAGCGCGTGTACGGCGATACCAGGATCGCCATCCACCGTGGCGCCTGACCGGG
>WUUC01161914.1_pt1 | contig 16985 bp, 15 predicted proteins | sample 6278441 | NCBI WGS metagenome assembly WUUC01 (sample SAMN13675441, study PRJNA597444) | soil metagenome | isolation source: soil | place: USA: Washington | collected 2017-10
CTCGTGCCCCTCGCCGAGACGCTGATCGGCACGCTGTACGAGAATCGTGCCGCGGCGCCGTAAGAGAGCCCAGCGCCTTCAGCGCGGCAGGGCGGCGAGGACGTCCTGCAGCGCGCTGACGACGGTCACCGGCATGTCGGAGGACATCCCCATCCACAGCGGCAGCCGGATCAGACGACTGCTGCAGTCGTCGGTCACATCCATCGACGTTGCCGCTCTGCCAAACCGCTGGCCGGCGGGCGCCGAGTGTAGTGGGACGTAGTGGAACACGGCATTGATGCCGCGCGCGTTCAGCGTGGCGAGCGCCTCCGCCCGGTCGGCTTCGCGGGGGAGCAGAACGTAGAACAGGTGCGCGTTCGGCGTGCAGCCCTCAGGCACGACGGGCCGGCGCACGAACGGGAGCGCGGCGCATTGGCGGTCATACGTGCGCCAGAGTGCGCGACGCCCGTCGGTGATCGCATCGGCATGCTCGAGCTGGGCGAGCAGGAACGCCGCCGTCATCTCGCTTGGCAGATACGAGGACCCGAGATCAACCCACGTGTACTTGCTGATTTCGCCGCGGAAGAACCGCGTCCGGTTCGTCCCTTTCTCCCACAGGATCTCGGCTCGCTCGATGAAGCGATCGTCGTTCAGAATCAACGCGCCGCCTTCGCCTGAAATCACGTTCTTCGTTTCATGGAAGCTGAGCACCGCCATGTGGCCGAACGTACCCAGCGGACGCGCATGCCACGTGGACCCGAGCGCCTGTGCGGCGTCCTCGATCACGAGCAGGTCGTGGCGGCGGGCGATGTCGAGGATGGGTTCCATGTTGCACGCGATCCCGGCGTAGTGAACCGGTACGATCGCGCGCGTGCGCGGCGTGATCGCGGCCTCGATGAGGCGCTCGTCGAGGTTCAGCGTGTCGGGGCGGATGTCGACGAACACCGGACGCGCGCCGCGCAAAACGAAGGCGTTGGCCGTCGAAACGAACGTGAACGACGGCATGATCACTTCGTCGCCCGGCTGCACGTCGGCGAGCAGCGCGGCCATCTCGAGCGCGGCCGTGCACGACTGCGTCAGCAGCACGCGTTTCACGCCGAGCCGGCGCTCCAGCCACTCCTGGCATCGACGCGTGAAGCGGCCGTTGCCGGCGAGCTGCGCCGCCTGCACAGCCTCCTGGATGTACGTGAACTCACGGCCGGTCAGGTACGGCTTGTTGAACGGAATCATGGTTCCCACAGCGCCAGGCCAATGCCGGTGCGCCCGTAATCGTTGCCGTTGTACAGCATGTAGCGCCGGCCGCGCCAGTCGAACACCCAGGGGTAGGCGACCATGTCGCTTTCCCAGCCCGACCCGCTTGCCACCAACCCCATCTCGCGGTCGCGCCGGCGCCAGGTGCGACCGTCCGGCGATTCGGCCCCGCCGATCCGGTATCGTTCACCGCGGTGGCAGTACCACATGCGGTACGCGTCGGCGTCCCGCACGACGCACGGCCGTCCGAACGCGTGCTCACCCGGTTCCCCGTAATCAATCGCCAGAGCAGAGGGGCGTTCCCACTGCACGCCGTCGGCGGACTCGCAGTAGCGGATGTTGTAGTAGTGTCGCACGCCGTTGTCCATCCGCTCCCAGCCCGTGCCCGATACGTACCACATTCGCCACTGCCCGTTTTCGACGAGGACCGAAGGCGACGCCGTCAGGTATGCGTCGCTCGGGCCGCGCGGCAGGATCGGCGCGTCTGACGCTCGTTCGAACACCCCGCCATCGTCGCGGCCGATCGCCAGCCCGACAAAGAGATAGAAAGGTACTGTCACGCCGAGCGTCCAGCCGGTGTAGTACAGATATTTTTCACTCCCTCGTGTGACGATGCAGGAGGCGGTGACGCCGTTGTCGTCGAATGCGCCCAGCGCGCCGAGATCGAGCACAGGAGCCGATTCGAGTGGTGAGACTGCTGGACCAGGGTCGAGCGTCAACCGACACCGCCCGATCCGTGCGCGTCCCTGGGAATCCCTGCAACTCACATACAGCGCCCACTGGCCTGGCGCGATCGGATCGACTGCCGGCAGCGCAGCGTGTGTAACGGCCCACGGTGTTGACCCGGCAAGGTTGCCAAGCAGACCGAGGCGGCGCCAGCCGCTCACAGCCATGTCGGCCGCTCGGGAAAAAACACGACACCATACCAGATCAGGCCGCACGCCACGTGAACGGCAAACGTGCTCCACACGAGCCGCGGGGCGACGACACCTTCCGGACGAGTGAAGAGAAACAGCATTGATTCCACGTAGGCGAGGAACACCGCCGTCTGGCCCGTCCATGCGAAGTTGCCTTCCATGAGCCGCGGGCCTGCTTCTCCGAGGCACAGTGTGACGAATAGCGCGATGGCCGTGAACACCCAGACGAACCGCAGCCTGGCATCGTGCGTGCGCGTGCGCCAGGCGCCGATCCCGACGACGATCGGAAAGGCCAGTGAAGCCGGAAGCTTGAACAAGGTCTGCGTGAAATCGAACACGACGAACGGCACGAAGATGACCGCGGATGATGCGCCGCTGCCGTATGTGATCCGCGCCTGCCAAAGCAGAACGAGCGCAGCCGGCAGCACGATGCCCGTCGCGAACATGAGGACCAGCCGCCAGCGGCGGCGAATCAGATCGGCAATGGCGAACAGGCCGGCGGTGGGCAGGAATGCCACCAGGAACGACGGCTTGGCGATTGCGGACAGCACCGAGAGGCCGCCGATCGCCGCCACCTTCGGGCCGCTCGCGCGGTCGCGGTCGAGAAACTCGCTGCAATAGAGGAAGTAGATCCACAGCGTGAACAGCTTGTTCAGCTGCTGTGTGGGGTTGTGCCACGAAATAGGGACAAAATAGCCGTAGTACAGGTTTGGCACCCAGATCGTCGGCAGGAAGATGTGGCTCGCAAGCAGAAGCGCGGGCAGCAGGACGAAGGCACGCAGCCGCGTCAACGCGGCACCGCGCCGGACGATCTCGCGGGCGATGAGCACTGCCATTCCGCCGTAGCACAGTCCCTGCACCCAGACGGCCGCTGCGGCGTACGTGGCCCCGAGCCGCTGCGGGATTTTGATCAGCAGCTGAAACAGGAAATGCGGGGACGTGATGTCAGCGACGGAGCGGATCTTCTCGGCGTAGGAAATGTGCGAGTCGATATCGGCGGAGGGCTGCACGCGCAGGAAGGTGTAGTAGCCATAGGTGAAGATTGCCGTCACCAGGCAGAACAGCGCGAGCTTCTTGAGCACCGGCTACAGCTCGATCTGATCGCTGTTCTTCGCGAACAGCTCGGCGCGCTGCGGCAGGTACACGCCTTTTTCGCGCGTGTCCTTCATGATCACCGCGCCGGCCCCGACGAGCGTCGCCGGGGCCAGCTCGATCGAGTTGCGCAGCGTCGCGTTCACGCCGACGAAGCAATATGACCTGATGCGCACGTGGCCGGACACCACCACGTGCGAGGTGATGAAGCAATGGTCTTCGATGACCGCGTCATGGCCGATGTGGTTGCCGCTCCACAGCGTGACGTTGCTGCCGATCTTCACGAACGGCTGGATCGTGTTGTCCTCGAGGATGAAGCAGTTGTCCCCCGGCGGCGCCTCGGACCAGTAGGTGCACCTGGAGCTGACGTAGCTGACGAGCTGGTAGCCGGCCGCCTTCATCTCCTCGTATTTCGCCGCGCGCGCGCGATTCATGCGCGCGTAGCTGAGCGCCACGAACATGGCGTACTCGCCGGGAGGATAGCGGTTCCGCAGCATGTCGGTGTCGACGAGCGGCAGGTCGTCGAAGCGCTCCTCGCGGCGGTACTGCGCATCCACGGCAAATGCCACCACCTGGTGATCGCTGTCGCGGCGGAAGTAGAAGTGCGCGAGCCGGGCGATGTCGCCCGCCCCGAAGATGACGAGGCGCGCCATGTTCGTCAGAACCTCACGATGAGAGTGAACTCGTACAGCGGCGTGTCGTGCAGGAGCGCGACGAACCGTGAAATGTGCCGCTTGCAGTGATCGAACAGGTCGAGGGGATCGGCATAGTACAGATCCGGCCGCTGCCGCTCGCGGTCCGAGTAGCGGGTCAGGACGTTGAAGGCAAAGCCGCGCGTGCTGAGCGAAGCGATGTCGGCGACCGTGTCGAGCACGTAGGCTCGCCACGCATCGTCGCTCGCGTCCTGCTTCACGTTGAAGATGCCGCTCGCGAGGGTGAACATCGCCGGCGTTACCGCCTCGCGGTCGCATACGAAGCGGCAGTCGGCAAGGTTGCCGTGCTGCACGCGGGCCTGTTCGATCATGCGCGGGCTGACATCGAACCCGCAGTACGCGCCCCCGTGCCCCTGTTCCCTGAGGTACGCGGCGAGCGCGCCGTAGCCGCAGCCGTAATCGTTGATACTGCCCTGCGGGTCGGGCTCGAGCACGCGCGCGAGCTCGCGAAAGCGGAGTCGCTGCGACTCGCCCGAGCTCCAATCCACGCCGCGCGGCGTGGCGCCGTGCTCGGCGAGCTTACCCTCGTAGTACTGTCGAACCTGACCGATGATCTGCTGATTCGCCATCCGCCGCGCCCGCGCCGTATTCGGCGCGCACCACCGTGTACGGCCGATCCTTCGCCTCCGTGAATACCTTGGCGAGGTACACGCCGATAATGCCTACGCAAAAGATCGTCAGGCCGCCGAGGAACCACACCGACACCATCAACGAGGCATACCCGGGTACGCCGATGCCGTCGTTGAGCGCGCGCACCGTCAACACGCCGGCGGCGGCGAGCGACAGCAGCATGACCGCGGTGCCCAGGTAGAAGATATAGATCAGGGGACGATTGCTGAACGACGTGACGGCGCTCACCAGCACCGACACGCGCCGGCGAATCGTGTACGAGCTGTCGCCACGGCTGCCCTTCACGACCTCGACCGCCTGCTGGTCGAACCCGGTGATCACCCACAGGCCGGCAAGGAAAATCTCCTGATCGCGATGGCGGACGAGCGCCTGCACGTAGCGGCGCGTCATCAGCCGCGCCGTGACGACGTTGGCCGGAATCGGCGTCGAGAGCATGCGATTGATCAGGCCGAAGAAGATCGCGCCGCTGGCGCGTTCGATCACGTTGCCCTTGCGCGCGGCCTGCCGGCCGTAGACGACGTCGGCGCCGGTGCGCGTCATGACTTCGTGAAAGCGGAGCAGCCACTCCGGCTCTTCCTCGAGATCGCAATCGATGAGGAACACGAGGTCGCCGCGGGCGTGTGCCAGGCCGGTCATCAGCGCCTTGTGGTGACCGAAATTTCGCGACAGGTCGATGATGCGCACGCGCGGATCGCGTTCGCGCAGGCGCAGCGCCGCAGCAAGCGAGTCGTCCGGCGACCCGTCATTCACGAACACGATCTCGTACGACGATGTGATCGCCGCGATCGCTTTCACCGTGCGCGCGTGGAACTCGTCGAGGAACCCGGCCGACCGGTACATCGAGGTGACAACGGACAGCCTGACGTCGGTGTGCATCAAGGTTACAACTTCTTCATGTACTGCGGCGCGTCCGGTCCCGTGCAGAACAGCAAATCCATCGCGCTGACGTGATGCTCGAAGGGTGGAAAAGGCTGCTCGTATTCGGGATACCCACTGTAATCGGCAAAGCGAACGCGAACGCCCGCTTCGGCGAACACTCGTTCATCGAGGTACCCGCGCGCGTTCGGGCCTGACAAATATTCGGTCGCCCCCACCTTGGCGCAGAGATCCACGAGCCGCTCGTTCCTGCCTTCCGGCGCGCCGTATTCGCTCGACCATGTGATTGGCGTCGTGATCCCCAGCATGCCGCATATCGTCGTGATGAGTTTATGGTTGATCGCGCTGAGCCGCTCCTCGTCGGCCAGCTCGGTGTAGACACGCTCCAGCGCGCCCGCGTAGGTCGGGAAGAATGGCGTCCGCGCGTAGCTGGCGCGCAGCGTCGCCCAGTGCTTCGCGGCCCAACTGCCATCCGACACGCGCGTCTCCTCGATCCGTTGCAGATACAGCCCCTTGCTGCGGACGGGAATCGTCAGCCACGTGAGCCCCTGTCGTGTCTTGATCTGATTGCGGCTGCGCCAGTCGCGCCGCGTGAACTGCACGTCGTCGAGCAGGATGAACGCATCGACGGCCCGGATCAGATCGAAGTAGCCCTTCCAGGGAATGTAGCTGGATTGGACGATGGCGACGCCCTTGCGGCTCATGCAGGGATCGGCGCTGATCGTCCGCGACGCGGGCAAAAGTCTATCACGTGGATCAGCGGCGGTCGGGCGCGCCAGTCTCGCGATCCGGCTCGATGCTGGCGGAGGAGATCGGTCCGACCGTAGGCGCGGGCTCACTCTTCACTTCGCCACGATCCCAGTCGAAGCGCACGCGGTTACCGACGAGCGCCAGCTGCCGCGGCGGTTCGAGAGGAACCGCGCACGAGCGCAGGCCGTCGACGAGCATGCGGTGATCAGCCGAATCGCCGGCGGCGAGCTTCTGAAACTCGGCGGCGAACTCCTCCTCGACTCGGCACGGCAACTCCCGCTTATCGTCGCCGGTCACATCGATCAGCCGATACACGACTGGCCGGGTCCGGTCGAACGCGTCGCGGCTGGAGTAGGTGGCTGAGTACATGTCGTACGCGGAGAACAGCGGCGCGGCTTCGGCCCGCGTGCCCGAGGCGACCAGTTGCTGCGCGATGACGAGCACCGCCATGGCCATTTGCGGGAATGATGCTGTGTACGACCCCGACGTGACCGCCTGTTGATTCGACGCCGCGAATCGTTCCCACGGCAGGAACCCGAGCAGCAGGATCCACCATGTCGGCCAGATCACGCCCTGCAGCAATGCGAACCCTGAGAGAAGAGCCACGGCGCCAACGCCGGCGATTGCGCGATACCGTCTGCTGCGCGTGAATGCTGCCGTGATGATGAATGCCTCGGTCACGACAGCCATCAGCGAGAACGCGACCGAGAGCGCCTGCGAACGAGCGATCCACAACCCCCATGGCACGAGCGCCTGCGGCGCATCGGTGATGAAGTGGAACGCGACGCTTCCATTCGTCACCCACTCGCTGCCGTCCTTCAGCTTGCACCACGCCGCTGCCGCAAAACAGAGTCCCAGCACGAGCACCGGTACCCAGACGGCATATCCATACCGAACGCCTGGAGCAGACACTCCCCGATCGCGCAGGTAACCGTCGATGCTGAATCCGTCACCCCAGCGCGACGGCAGGAGCGCGACGAGCGCAAGCGCGATCGCCGTGCTCGTGTGGCTTCCGCGATGCGCAACATACACCGTCACCCACAAGAGAAACCCTGCGACGAACGCGGCGAAAGTCCAGCGAGTGAAGAGTCCAATCGTGAACATCGCGCCGAGCACCAGCGTGGCTACCCAGATGCGGTCAACAACCCAGGGGCGCGGCACGAGGACGTCGAGCAGGATGCCGTGAAGGCCGCCGGTCACCTGGACCGCGTCGCGGCTCGGGAGCCACGATGCATCGACCGGCTGCAGGAACAGGAACGCGAGGAGCAGCGCGCCGAAGACCACGCGAAAGATCCCTGCGGCTCGGGCGTCGATTACCGGAATGCCACGTTGTAATGCGCTCCCGAGCGGTCTGGCTGCAGCGGCGAATGCGCGGAAGGGGTGGGCGGCAACCTCGTCCACTCGGTGCACCCGCGCGGCAATCGAGTCGGGCCATCGCCGCACGTGCACGAGTGCCAGGCCGAGCGGGAGGACAGCGAGCAGCGCCAGCGCCGTGACCAGAGCTTCGAGAAAGGGCACATGGCGATCGCCATCTCGAATGAGGCCACCCTGCCGCGCGGTCCGCTCCGTGTCGGGAAACAACCTGAATGTGGTGCGGTTGACTTTGTGCGTATCCGCGACGGCCGGATGACCAACGATCGCGCGGAGATGCGCGGTCGAGACATCGGCAATGGCGTAGGTCCAGGTCGTACCCTCATGAACACGAGGGTCGGTGAGGTCCAACTCGCGCTCGAACCGCGCCCGAGCCGCATCGTCTACGTTTTCCGTCCATCGCACGTAGATGCGCGCGCCACGAACGCCGAACAGGACAGGGCTTGCGGCCTGTAGCAGTGCCGCAAGCACCAGCAGCGCGATGCCGCGCCAGGCCCAGAATACGGCGCGCCGGCGTTCAGCACGGTGATGGACGTGCCGTGTCAGGGTCATCGATTCAGAGGTGAGAGGTGCAGCCGGTAAGTATAAGCGGGAACCGGACTTCCTGCCCGGAGCCGCGCGCCACGTCATGTATAATCGGGACTTCTGTTCCGCTGAAAAATGCCTATGAGACACCGCGCGCTGATGATGTTCGTGTTGGCTTTTGCCGTGGCCGGCTGCCGTCAATCAGATGGAGATGTCCCGCAACCGCAGGGCGAGCAAGCCAATAAGGCCGAAGACATCAGCCGCGACCTGCAGGGTGTCGCATCTGCCGAGCGGGGCGCGCTGAACGATCTGCGCGACGATCTCGGCAACCTTTCGGGCCAGGCGCCGCCTTCCCATCTCGTCAGTGAGCTCGTGGCCCGTCTCAGCACTGCACTCGCAGGGACAACACTCACGGACGAAGCCGCCAAGCAGTTGGCTGATAAGCTGTTTGTCGCCACCACGGCGCGCGATCTCAGCGAGCGGCAGCAGACCATGGTGCGGTCAGAGGTGACCGGCGCCCTCACCTCCCTTGGCGTCCCGCAGGCAAAGGCGGAGCCGGTCGGGCAGGTCGTGACCGAGATTCAGACGGCGATCGGTGAGAACCGCAAGCGCTGGTGGCACTGGAGATAAATCGTCATTGAATGGATTAAGCGTCCAGGGGCTTGGCAAGCGCTACGCGATCGGCAAGCAGAAATCCTCGACACCGAGGCGGCGGCTGAACCTCGGTCTGTTCCGTGTACCAATCCCACTCCTGAAGGCACGACAGGAGCCCGACGAAACCCGGGAGCTGTGGGCGCTGCGGAACGTGTCCTTCGACGTCGAGCAAGGGACCATCCTCGGCCTCATCGGCGCGAACGGTGCCGGAAAATCCACGCTCCTGAAGACCATCGCACGGGTCACGCGCCCGACCGAGGGCCGCATCATCGGACGCGGCCGTGTCGTGTCTCTCCTCGAACTCGGCGCCGGATTCAATCCCGATTTTTCGGCGCGCGAGAACATCCTGATGAATGCGGCGATGCACGGCATCCCCCGGGCGGAGGCACTCGCAAGGCTGGACGACATCGTGCGGTTCGCCGAAGTCGAGCGCTTCCTCGACAACCAGGTTCGTCACTTTTCGAGCGGGATGTACTTGCGCCTGGCGTTCTCCGTGGCCATTCACATGCAGCCGAACATCCTGCTGGCCGACGAGATCCTCGCTGTTGGCGACATCGCGTTCCAGGAGCGCTGCCTAGAGCGCGTGGCGGAGGAGGCCAAACGTGGGCTGACGGTACTGTTCGTCTCGCATGACATGCAGGCAATCGCGCGACTGTGCGATCGCGCGATCTGGCTCGACAAGGGGCAGGTGGTGCAGGAAGGCGATCCGGCCACCGTTGTGGCTGCCTACGAATCAGCCGCGTTGGCGGGCACGAAGTTCAAGGGAGGGGACCGGGAGAAGGGACGCCACGCGAATGTGAACGCGGAGATTGTGTCCGTGCGCCTCCTGAACGCGGCAGGCGATGTAGTCGGCGCGGCCCTGCTGACTGAAGACACATACATCCGCATCCGTGTGAAGGCGCGCAAACCGGGTGTCGGCCTGCGTGGCATCGTGGATGTCGGCGCAAAAGGCAACTTCCTGTTCCGGGCTGTGCAGCAGGAGGAACTCGTGACCGAGGGCCGATCGATCCTGGACATCACGGTGCGTCTGCCCGCGCACTTCCTCGCGCAGACCACCTATACCGTCGGTGTGATCGTTCACACGCGTCACGCGAAGGACACGAAGATCGTTCTGGAGAACGCGTTGACCTTCATGGCGTACGGCGCGGAGGAAGGGGGCGACTACAAGGCGGGTCTGATCGCCCCGCGGCTGGAATGGTCGGCGAAGATCCACACCTATGTTCCGAAATCGAAGCGCCAGCAGCAACCCGTCGGCTGAGGCTGCCGACTGGGTGCTCGCGCCGGACCTGCGCGTCGGGCCGATCCAACGCCTCGACGAGGTGTGGCGCTACCGCCGAATTCTTGGTTTCTTCGCGGTCAAGGCCGTCCAATCGCTATGGGCGAAGACCCGTCTCGGGCCCGTGTGGATCGTCGTACGGCCGCTCGCGCCCTTGCTCGCGGCAAGCCTGGTGTTCGGGCAGATTATGAAAGTGCCCTCCGAAGGGTTTCCCTACTTCCTGTTTCTGCTGGTTGGCACGACCATCTGGAACTTCTTCGACGGCCCGCTGATCTTCGCGACGCGCGGCCTTGAATCGAACCGTCAGATCCTGACGAAGCTGTACCTTCCCAGGCTGATTCTCCCCGCCGGGCAGATGGCCGCAGGGCTCGTCGAGCCGGTTGTCTGCGTTGGCGTGCTGATCGTAGCGGTGATCTACTACCGCGTGACCGACGGGCTCTGGTACGTGACGTTCACACCCCGATTGTTGGCGACCATTCCGCTCGTCCTGATGGCGTCGGTGCTTGCGTTTACGCTGTCACTCTGGACCTCGGTGTGGCAAGCGCGCGCGCGGGACGTCCGGTTCGTTTTGATGTACGTGCTGAGCTTCTGGTATTTGCTGACGCCGATCGTCTACCCCGTCTCGCATCTGCCACCCATGGCGCAGTGGGCCGCGTTCCTCAACCCGATGGCAGGTCCGGTGGTCGCGTTCAAGTGGGCGGTGCTCGGGATCGGCGTATTTCCGACCGTGCCGCTGGCGGTGTCCGCGGTCGGTACCGTCGTCCTGCTGACCGCAGGCCTCTGGTACTTTGCTTCGGTCGAAGCACAGACGATCGATCGGTTGTAACGTGAGTGATCGTTCCGCATCCATCAGCGTCGACCAAACATGGGAGATCGACCCGAGTCATCCCGGGCCGATTGCCTCGCTCGCGGAGATCTGGCGCCATCGCCGCTTGCTGCGGTTCGTCGGCTCGCGCGCGCTGCGGAGGATCTATCGCCGCACTGTTCTCGGCTGGCTGTGGCTGTTCATCATCCCGCTCTTTCCGATCGCGCTTCGAACGCTGGTGTTTGGCGGACTCCTGAACGTTGGCGCCGACGGTGTGCCCTACATGCTCTTCCTGACGGCCGGCACCGTCGTGTGGGATCTCTTCGCGATGGGCCTCACGTGGGGCACACGCGGGCTCGAGATGAATCGCGGCGTGGCTGACCAGGTGTACGTGCCGGGCGCGGTGCTCATGCTCGGCAATGTCATGCCCGCGCTGCTCGACTTCCTCCTGAAGCTCGGCGCGTTCGTGCTGATGGCGATCGCCTTCTGGGTGTTCCAGGGACCCGAGCCGGTATCGCTGGCGCAGCTCCCATGGACGATGGCGGCGCTGGGCCTCGCGTTTCTCCTGGCGATCGCGCTGTCCTTCTTCACGTCTGTGTGGGCGGAGGCCGCACGGGACACACGATTCGTGCTCGCGCAGGTACTCGCGGTGTGGTATCTGATCACACCGGTCCTCTATCCGGTCTCGGCGATGCCGGAGAGCTGGCGGACGTGGATCGCGCTGAACCCGATGGCGCCGATCGTAGAGACCTTCAAGTGGTCGCTCTTTGGCGTGGGCCAGCACGACCCGCGCATGTTTGCCACGTCGGCAGCGGCAACGAGCATCGTCCTGGTGCTCGGCCTCATCTACTTCGCCCGCCACGAGGCGGCTGCAGACGATGCGCGGTAACCTGCTATGAGTCATGTCGAGCGCTAGTGTTGCCGGGCGCCTGTTCGCGCCGGCGCGCCTTGTGGCGAAGGGCGCACGGCACCTCAGGATGCATACGCGCCGCGGCTGGAAGCGTGTGACCGGGTGGAGTGTCTGGCGCCTGCCGCGGCCGCGTCGTCGCGTGACGCTGCGTCGTCCGCGGATCCACATGCCGTTTCATCGTGTGCCGACCGAGATGCGGACGTGTCCCGGATGCGCCTCGTCCGCGGTTCGCATGCTCGAGCCGCTCGAGTTTGCGTTTGGCAGCAAGGAAACGCGGATTGGGTTTGCGTCCGGTTGCGAAAGCTGCGGCCTGGTGTTCGCGAATCCCATGCCTGCCCAGGAACTGCTCGACGCGTTCTATTCGCCGGAAGGTCACTGGGGTCAGGATCACCGGCAGCGCGATGAAATGCTGGAGCGGCAGGCGCGACGTGCCCTGACGGGCCAACGAAAGGACAACGACGTCCGCCGCACGCGGCACATCATTCTTGATGCGCTGCAACCCTATGCGCCTGTGTACGAACCGCCGCCCGGAGCCGCTGTTCTCGATTACGGGTGCGGCGACGGCAAGCTGCTCAACGGGCTCCAGCCGCTTGGTTGGAAGACGTACGGCGTGGAGCCCTCCTCGGATGTCGCGTTCCTACGGCACGAGCGCCTGCTCGACTTACCAACCGAGCCGTCGTTCGATCTCGTCGTGTTGCATCACGTGCTCGAACACGTCCCGCAGCCGCTTGACCTGCTTAGACGGCTGGTTGCGACGCTTCGGCCGAATGGCACACTGTTCATCAGCGTGCCGCGCCTTGATACCCTCCCCGTGCATCGCGATTTCCGCTATTGCATCAATGGTCGTACGCACGTGGTGTGTTTCTCGGAGGTGTGCCTTCGCGAGTTGCTGGGGCGCGCGGGCATCGAACCAATTGCGGCACTTTCGAGCGCAGAGCTTGATGCGCAACTCAGCCAGGGCAGGCCACTGCGTCTCCGCCTGGTCGCACGCAAGACCGGCGCGCGGCCGCCGCAGGCCTCGCGTCCGCTCCACGCGGCGATGCGCGCTTTTCGTGAATATCGACGCGCCGAGTCACACGGTTCATGGCTCGAGCGGTACCTGCCGGTCCGCGTGCGCGCGCACCGGATGCACCGCGAACAGCGCCCGCGTGTTGCTCATTCGACGTCAGCCGGATGAACCTGGTGCAGTCGCTCGTTTGCCTGACGCTCGCCGCCGGGCTCATCGCGGCGTCGTTTGCCTCGGCGGACCGTGCACGCGCGTGGATCTCCGGCCTTGTTTTGATCGTGCTGTTCATCGCCGCCAGTGCACTGCCTCTCGATCGGTCGCTGCGGATGGGCGATTACGGAACCTACACGGCGAGCCGTCAGAACTTCGACACGTACATGGGGAAAGACGCGGTGCGATTCGAGGCGCACCTATCAACGACGGCGTTACGGTTGATTGACCGGAGCCTGGGCGCGACCGAGGAGACGCCTGCGGCGGCGTTCGACGTCCTGTGCGAGCTTGCGGCCGCTTGGTACACGGCGATGCTGCTCGTGGCGACGTGGGCGGCCGGGTGGTCTCCGGCCGCGCTCCGTTACGCGGGCCTGTCGCTGGCAGCTCCGGCGACGCTGATGTATTTCGGTTATCGGGAGCTCGGGTACCTCTCGCTGAACGCGGCTGCTTTTCCGCTAATTGCCTCTGGCCTCAAGGGCGCACGCTGGCGATTCGACGCGGGTTGCGCGCTGTCTGGCCTCGGCGCGGCACTCCATGGCTTCGGGTTGCTGGCGCTGGTCGGTGCGGCCGCAGCCGCGGCGGCGTCACCGCTGCGCGGGTCCGAACGCGTGCGCTTCGTGCTGCATGCGTTCGCCGTCGGAACGAGCGCATATCTGATCTGGGTCTTCGTGTACATCGTGGGCCTGGGTCTTACGGTGGTCCCCGGACATGCCGGATCGGTCCCGTGGCGGCCGCTGTTCATCAGCACGCTGGCCGAGCACCGGGTCAACCATGCCATCGTGTCGTCGCGGGGCGCCGCTGAGATCCTCGCGACGAGCTGGATTGCGGGAATGCCGCTGCTCGCGCTCGTTCCCGCGGCGTTCCGCCGCGGCACGACGGATGCCATTCCCGTCCTCGCATACGTGCTGCCGTCGATCGTGTTTGTCTGCGCGTTCTGGCCGGTACAGGGCATCGCGGTAGATGGCGATCTGATCTTCGCCGCGTTTCCCGCCGTCTACGCCTTGATCTGGCTCGCGGCCCAGCGCCTCTCGACCACATGGATGGCGCTCCTGCTGCTGGCGACGGGGCACATCGTGTTCTGGCGCGTGATGTTGAGCGACGCGTTCGTCAACTCCCGCGTGTACTGACGTGGAAGGAATCTGCTGATTGCGTCTGCTGTTCGTCTTCCGCCACCGGAAGTCGGTCGAGCCCTTCGTCGCCGTCGTCGAACGATCGCTCGAGCGCGGGCACACGGTGCGCGTCCTCGTGCAGGAAGCGGACGACAAAGTGCCGACGCTGTTCGAGCCGCATCGTGAGCTGTCGTTCGGCTCGTTTGCGCTTGGTCGCGGTGATGAATGGCGCGATGCTGCTCCGCTGTTGCGAAGCGCCAGGGATTACCTCCAGTACCTCGGACCGGCGTATCGCGGCGCGCGCAAGCTCCGCAACCGCGCATTCGAGCGCCTGCTGTTCCAGCTTGGGCTCTCGCCCGGCGCCGCGCCGCCGGATGCCTCGGAGGCTGCGCTCGTCCTTGGACAGGATGCGGTGGCGGCCCTTCACCGGTTTGGCATGCTCACCGAGCAATCGATTCCGAGTGATGCGCTGCACGAGCAGTGTGTCGCCGAGTTCCGGCCGGACGTCGTGCTGGCGTCGCCGCTCGTGCACTTTGGATCGGCGCAGGCAGACTTCGTGAAGGCGGCGCGCGCGCTTGGCATCCCGGTGGGCATGCTGCTTTTCAGCTGGGACAACCTGAGCACGAAAGGCGCGCTGCACGTTGAGCCGGATCGCCTGTTTGTCTGGAACGAGCGCCAGCGGCGCGAAGCGCTGGAACTGCACGGCGTGCCGCTCGACCGCACGCGCGTGACCGGGGCGGCGCGCTTCGATCGATTCTTCGCGCTGCGGCCGATGCTCACACGGGAAGCGTTCTGTGCGCCGTTCGGCCTCGACCCGTCGAAACCGATCCTGTTGTATCTATGTTCATCGCGGCTCGTATCGGAACGCGAACCGGCGTTCATCCGTCAATGGCGCGCGACACTGCGGCAATCCGCGCATGGCGACCTGCGCGATGCATCGCTCATCGTGCGCCCGCATCCCGATCTGCCGGTGACGGCCAAGAAGTGGCTGGGTGAGGAACAAAACGGCCGATGGGACGGAATCGATATCGTGTACCGTGCGCGGCGCATGTTCGGCGATCCTGCAACCATCCTGCTGTCCTCGGCGTCGGAGCCGGCCGCAGTGCTTCACGAATGCCTGTACCACAGTAGAGCGGCGGTTGGCCTGAACACGAGCGCCGAGATCGAAGCAGCCATCGTCGGCCGTCCCGTGTTCACGATTCTCGCGGACGAATCCCACGCCGACGGCCAGCAATCCACCCTGCATTTTCGTTACCTGGCGAGTGACGAAGGCGGGTGGGTGGCGATCTCGCCCACGCTCCAGGATCACGAACGTCAGCTCGCGGCGATGTTGTCGGCGCCCCCGCAAACCGCCCGCATTCAGGAGTTGGTCGGACGGTTCGTCAGGCCCGCGGGTTGGAACGAGCCTGCGAGCCACGTGCTCGTGAACGCGATTGAAGACGAGTTTCAGCCCCGCGTTGTGTCGCGACGTGAACAGTCGCCAGTCGGCACCCGGACGACGCCGTCAGCGACACGGCAGAGCGCGCCGCCGGTGAGCCGACGCTTGCCGTCGGGTGAAGAAGTGCGAGTCGTCGCGCTCGAATATGACGGCCCCGATGTGTGGGTCGCGGTATCCAATGACGAAGAAGCGGCGCGCGCGCAGGTCGAAAGCCGGACGCCCGCGATGCTGCGATGGCTTGCGAATGTCGCGGCCGCGGGACGACCGTTCTTCGTGCTCGGCGGCGACGCAGGGCACATCGCGCTCATCGCCGCGCGGCGACTTGGCGCGACCGTGTTCGCGTTCGAGCCTGATATCCCCTCGCTCTCCCGGCTGTGGACCAACGCGCTGCTCAATGGTTGCGAAGGCAATCTCGTGCCCCTGCCCGTGGCGATCCGCGCGAAGCGCGCGTTGCAGGAGCAGCGCTCCGCCGCTGCCGCGCCAGCCGCCGAGCGGTACCCGGGACGACGCAGAATCTGGCGCGAGCACCCGGGCTCGGTTCGGATGGTGATGCAGCCGTGTGTTGCGATGCCGCTCGACTCGGCGATCAAGACATGGACGCTGCCGCCGCCGTCGGCGCTCTACATCGGTCCGCACGCCGACGTCGCAGAAATCGTAACCGGCGCAGTCCATGCGCTCGAGAACAGCGTGAGCGCGGTGCTGATCGAACGCAGCGACGCGGCTGCGGCCGTTGCTGCGTTCGCATCCGCGAAATTCACAGTGAAGGAACGCGCACAGCAGCCCGACCCGACATCGAGAGACGCGGTGTGGCTGATAAAGCGGTAGCGTCCGGCCCGTAGCTTCCGGCCCCGGAGCTTCCCGCCCTGTACCTTCCGGCTTCAGCCGGACGTATCGCGCCGCCGACGCGTCTTTCCCTTCAACGCCGCGAGAAGCGCCCACTGCACCGGCTTGAGCCAGAACGGCGCCATACGTCGCCGCTTCCGCATCCGGCCAAGTTGCTCGATCGCTTCCACCATCAGTGGCGCCGCGGGACGATCGAGGCCGTGCGGCCGCACGAACTCCTTGACGAACCGCAGGCTCTGCTCGCGACGACGGCCGGGATCCGCCAGTTCGCCCGCAAGCTGCCGCACGTGCTCGACGAACGTTCCGGCCAACTCGACGAGGCCGCCGTTGCGGGCGAGCAGGTAGTGGAAGTGCAATGTCTGCTGCTGCCCGCCGGCGAACTCCTCCGAGGCGACGGTGAACACCGGCTTGCCGAGAATCCCTGCTTCGATCATCGCGCTCGTGTTGAGGCCGACAACGGCGTCGGCGTGGTGGAGCGAATCATAGAGGCCCTGGTCCGCGTTCATCGTCGACCGGTGAGACCAGAGCGCGACGCCCGGTATTGAGCTCACGTCGGCAGCTTCCCACTGTTCCGCGTTCGCCGGGTGCGGTCGCACCAGCACCGACGCACTCCGCAAGTGCTCGTCCGAT
>WUUC01053546.1_pt1 | contig 16984 bp, 27 predicted proteins | sample 6278441 | NCBI WGS metagenome assembly WUUC01 (sample SAMN13675441, study PRJNA597444) | soil metagenome | isolation source: soil | place: USA: Washington | collected 2017-10
GGCCTGGGCTCCCCCCGGATCAACCTGACAACACCATGGAGGACCGAATGATGACTGACGACAAGACGGAAGCGACGTTCCACCCGGGCTCGGCCCCGGTAGTACCCGGCCACGACGACATCGACACCGGGGAGCGGCCGTGGGTCAGCCCCGGCACCCCGCCATGGGCGGGCCAGATGGCCGAGAGGCCCAAACGGACCAAGACCAGCCCGTGGGTGTGGGTCGGCATCGCGGCGGCCGTGTTCGGCCTGATGATGTGCGGCGGCCTGCTGGCCCTGGCGTCCGGCGGCGACGGCGAGCCCGGCCCGGGATTCACCACGATGCCCGCCGGGGAGGTGACCGAGCCACCGTCGGCCAGCGAGCCCTCGGCCAGCCACCCCCTGGGGAAGACCTTCAGGTCCGGCGAGTTCCAGTACACGATCCACGCGGTCAAGACCGGTCTGGCCAAGGTGGGCACCGAGTACACCGAGCAGAAGGCCCAGGGCGCGTTCACCCGGCTGGAGGTCACCGTCAAGAACACCGGCACCAGCGCGATGTACTTCGACGCGGACAACCGGATCAAGCTGGAGGACGCCGAGGGCCGCCAGTTCAGTGTGGACACCAGCGCCGGGATCTACGGCAACCCGGACGAGGCCGGTTGGTTCACCGAGGTCAACCCCGGTAACTCGGTCAAGGCGTACGTTTTCTTCGACCTGCCCAAGAACGTCAAGGCCGTCCGCGCCGTGGTCAGCCCCGGCATGCTGACGTTCGAGGCTGACGCCATCGTGCCGATTCGATAGTTGACCACCTCCCCGCCCGTACTGTAAGGTTCCGTCTCGTTCCCAAGATCCCGACAGAAGAGAGACCTTGATGCGTCCCCGTATCCATGCCGCGCTCGCTGCCCTCGCCGCCTTCGGCGTCGCGTTCAGTACGGCGACGACGGCCCTTGCGACCGTCACGCCGACCGGCAACCAGGTGGTGTGCGGCAACTGGAAAATGCGTTCCGCCACCGGCGCGTACCCGGCCGTGGTGTTCGGCCCCAAGCCGACCGGCTCCTCGGTGACCAAGTTCTCCGCCGTGCTCAAGAAGCCCACCAGCGGGGTGGCCCCGGGCGTCGAGTTCGCGGCCAAGAACCTGAAGGTGACCACCACGACCCAGACCCTGGTCCGGGTGGACTACTCGCTGGCCGGTGCCAGCCACGCCGCCGGTGCGATCCGGCTGTTCGGGTACGAGGACAAGCACGTCGACACCCTGCTGACCGGCCCGGACTGGACGGCCATCGCGGACGCCGACTCCGGCACGCTGACCTTGACCGTCCCGGCGGGCAAGAATATCGGCACCCTGGGGATGGCCTACGACGCGAGCAACAGCGCTGAGGGAACCGTGACGTTCTCGGCCATGCGGATCGGTACCAAGGTCGTCCGGTTCACGGCGTGCCCGGCCGCGCCGGTGAGTCCGAGCGCGTCCGCCAGTGCCTCGGCCAGCGCCAGTGCGAGCCCGTCCGCTTCGGCCTCGGCCAGCGCGAGTCCGTCTGTCTCGGTTGTCCCGTCCACCTCCCCCTCCTCGGTCCGGCCGAGCAGCAGCCCCACGGGGAGCACGAGTCCGGCCGCCCCGGCCAGCCCTCCGGCCGATGACCAGACCCCGGTGGCGGGCAACCTGCCGCTGACCGGGCCGGGCAACGGTCTCGGCCTGGCCCTGATGTCCGGCGGCGCGTTGATCATCATTGGCACCGGTGCCCTATTGTTCATCCTGGCCCGACGCCGCAAGATGGACTTCACGGCCTAAACAGGCCAACCCCACACACGGCCCCGATCCGGAAGCAACACGGGGCCGTCCCGCCGGAGCCCGCCAGCCTGACCTCCCCGTCCGCTGGCGGGCTCCGTGCTGTCCGGGCCTGACACTTCACTGTCACGCCGTCCAGGTCGAGATGTCCCCTCACTCCCAGATAGGATGACGGCATGCCCAAGAGGAACAGCCCGTTCGGTCCCACGAACAACCCCGGGGCCGCCAAGTGGTGCGCGGACCACGGCCGGTTGGAGTGCACCAAGACCCGCAACCGGGGCCGGGGGCCGTGCCACCAGGCGGCCGTCAAGGGCACCGACGTGTGCAACAACCACAGCGGGGCCAGGCTGGAAGTCGTCAAGGCCAAGGGCGAGGCCCGGATCACCGCGTGGTCCGCGCTGGGCGCGGCCGAGCGAGCACCGACGATCGACTCCGGCATGGCCGTGCTCGGCATGCTTCAGATGACCTGGCTCCGGGCCGCCGCGTACGGGGAGCTGCTGCGGCTCCAGGTCGCCAAGGACGGCACCGGCGAGGCCGAGGTGGACGGTGGCGACGCGGGCGACACCTCTGGCCTGATCGGGTACCGCTACGGCGCGGCCGGTAAGGACGGCAATATCTACGCTGTGTCCGAGGAGGCTCGTGCCCTGGTCGCGCTGGAGGCCGCCGAGCGGGACCGCGTGGTCAAGTACGCCAAGACAGCCCACGACATGGGGATCTCCGACCGGCTCACCTCGCTGGCGGAGCGCTGGGGAGACGTGGTGGTCACCCGACTGATGCTGGTCCTGGAGTCGCTGGATCTCTCCCCGGAGCAGGAGGCCCAGGTTCCCGCGCTGATCCAGGCTCACCTCGGACAGATCGACGTGACCGCCGTGGGCGGCTCCACGTGAGCCACCGCCCGTGCGGTGCCTGCCGGGAGCTGGTCCCGGCCGACACCGGCTGTTCGCACTGGAAGCCCGGAGCCAAGCGGGTCCGCAAGAAGAACCCCAGAACCAGAGGTGGCGGCCCCTCCCCGACCGTGGCCGAGTTCCGGCGAGTGATGGGCGGGCACTGGTGATCAAGTTCCTCGGCGGTGTGGCGGTGGGCATCCTGGTTACCTGTCTCTGGATCGCCTACAAGATGACCGGGGGTCTCTGGTAATGGACCTGGCGGCCAAGTACCTGAGCCGGACCGCGCTGAAGCGCTGGACCAACTCCCCCACCTGCTGGGCGCGCGAGTGCCTGAACGTGGACCTGGCGGGCTACCAGGGTGAAGTCCTGGACGCACTACCGGTCCGCAAGCGCGTGGCCGTGCGTGGTCCTCACGGGCTGGGGAAGTCATTCATGGGCGCGGTCCTGGTGAACTGGTTCGCCACGACCCGCAACCTGGCGGGCCGGGACTGGAAGATCATCACCACGGCCTCGGCGTGGCGGCACCTGGAGGTCTACCTCTGGCCGGAGATCCACAAGTGGGCGGGCCGGATCGACTTCGAGACCCTGGGCATGGCCCCGTTCAAGAAGAACTCCGAGCTGCTGGACCTGAGGCTGAAGCTTCAGTACGGCGCGGCCACGGCCGTGGCCAGCAACCAGCCGGAGCGGATCGAGGGTGCGCACGCCGAGGAACTGCTGTACCTGCTGGACGAGGCCAAGATCGTGCCCCCGGCCACCTGGGACTCGATCGAGGGCGCGTTCTCCAACGCCGGTCCCGATACCGCCGACAACGCCTACGCGTTCGCCATGAGCACGCCTGGACCGCCGTCCGGCCGGTTCTACGAGATCCACAAGAAGGCCGCCGGATACGAGGACTGGTGGACCCGCCACGTCACGCTGGAGGAGGCCATCTCATCCGGCCGGATCTCGCGGAACTGGGCCGACCAGCGGCGGCTCCAGTGGGGAGCGGACAGCGCGGTCTACCACAATCGCGTGTTGGGCGAGTTCCACGCCAGCGACGAGGACAGCGTGATCCCGCTCGCGTGGCTGGAAGCGGCCATCGAGCGCTGGCACGTGTGGGATCGGGCCGGTCGCCCCTCCCCGGGCGGGCCGTTGTGGACCGGCGTGGACGTGGGCCGGGGAGGCGATGACTCCGTGCTGGCACATCGGGACGGCTGGGCCGTCACGCTGACCGGCAACCGGCGGCGCGACACCATGAGCCAGGTGGCCGAGATGCAAGGGCTGGAGGGCCGGGCCATCGTGGACGCCATCGGCGTGGGGGCCGGGGTCTACGACCGGATGCGCGAACTGGGGATGAGGCCGCTGGCCTACGTCGGTTCGGGCAGGACGAATCACCGGGACCGGTCCGGCAAGTTCGGGTTCGTCAACGTGCGCAGTGCGGCGTACTGGAACCTGAGGGAGCTGCTGGACCCGGCCTATGACCCGCTGCTGGCGCTGCCTCCGGATGACCTGATGATCAGCGACCTGACCACGCCGACGTGGGCCGTGATCTCCGGCTCCCCGCCCAAGTACCAGGTGGAGACCAAGGACAAGGTGGTCGAGCGGCTGGGCCGGAGCCCGGACCGTGGCGACGCCATCGCGATGGCTATGTGGTCTGATCTGCATAAAGGTGCGTCCTCGTTCGCGGAGCCTCAGGGCCAGCTTCCCGTGACCGGCTTGACCAGGTGAGTTGACACCTTGCAGCGATGACGGTAACGTTACCGGCATGACCGAACGAGATTGGGAAGCGGCGAGCCGGGCTCGCCTGGAGCGGAACATCGCGGACACCGTGAGCCGGATCAGGGACACGGCCGACCAGATTGAGCGCGAGGCCCGGCGGAACGTTGCGTCCGCCGTGGCCGCCGAGCGGGACCTAGAGTTCCAGACCTACCCGCGTGCGGCGGGCCAGGTGGTCCACACCGTCCAGACGATGGTGTTCAACCTGAAGTTGGACAGCACCATCGAGGCGGCCAGCGACGCCGAGGCCGCGTGGATCGAGAAGCGCGCCGCCGAGAAGGTGACCGGCGACCCGGACAGCCAGGCCGGGCGCATCCTGGCGCTCGCCGCGATGGCGCGCGCCGCCCAGGGCTGGGCCGAGGGCTCGCACGAGAACCAGGTGGCGAGTGACCACCGGGACGTCAAACCGGTCCCGGACCAGGAGTTCGTCCTGGCCGACATCCTGAATATGATCAACGATGCGGCGCGCGAGGTTGGCGTGGCCCCGGTGTACGGGGGCGTGAAGTAATGGCACGGGAGATGCACTACCTGAACCGCTGGGCCGTGGGCCAGTGGCAATTCCTCGAAATCGACGGCACCCAGCTCCACGAGTCGTACAAGGGCCGGACGCTGTTCGGGTTCGAGACCCAGGCCGAGGACGGCGCGCGGCCGGAGGTCAGCAACGTCCGCGAGTGGTTCAACTCGCTGGAGCACGCCATGGCCGCCGCTATCGCGGAGAAGTACACCGGGCCGCGCGGTGCCGGTGGGACCGGGGTCGGTACGGCGGCCGACTGGTTCATGCGCATGATCGGCGCGGACACACTGGTGGACGCCGGGGCCGAGGGCCGCACGGCACTGGCCGAGATCGTCCGGGAGAACGTAGACAGTCCGCTAGTGGCCCCCCGGACCGTGCTCCGCAAGGTGGAGCGCGCGCTGGACGGTCGGGGCCTGGTGCTGGCCCGGCAGAACCCGCGCTGACAGTGAAGTGTCAAGAAGCCCCCGCACCTTCAGGTGCGGGGGCTTCTCTGTCCCCGTGGGGTACTGTGAAGTCTGAAGGGGAGGAGGACACATTGACAGACGTACCGAACGACCCACACGCGGCGGCTCCCGACGAGGACCCGCTGGAGCACCTGGGCGAGGAGATTCCGGACCCGTGGGATGACGACGCACAGACTGACTGGGTGACCCAGACCGTGGAGGTGGAGGACTGATGGCCCCCGCTCTCACTCGCGGCCTGACCACGGTCCGCGCGGAGTTCAACTCCGTCTGGCCCGGCCGGGACAAGAAGACCGATGGCTGGATCGCCGGTGGCGGCCACACGACCAGCAACACCGGTCACGTGGGAGACCGCACCGGGAACGCGGAGTACCGGGACGGGGACTCCAAGGATGAGGTTCGCGCCATCGACGTGGACAAGGACCTGGTACCCGGCTCGGCCATCGACTGGATGGAACTCGTCATCCAGTACCTGGTCAAGAAGGCCAGGGCCGGGGGGTACATCCCCTTCCGGTACATCATCTACAAGGGCCGGATCTGGGCGCGCTCCACCGGCTGGAAGACCCAGACCTACACCGGCTCGAACAAGCACAGCGAACACGCGCACTTCAGCGGGGACTACACACAGAAGGCGGACGAGTGGACCGGCTCCCTCGGTCTGGCCTCGATCCGTGGCGGCACGACCGCCGGAGGGGGAGACATGCTGGTCAAGAAGGGTGACGGCCCGAACGAGGACGTCAAGTTCTGGCAGTACGTACTGACGGACCTGGGCCACTCGCCGGGAGAGATCGACGGCGAGTACGGCCCCAAGATGGAGGCGGCCGTCAACGCCTACCGTAAGGCCCGCAACGGCTCCGGCCCGGCCAACTCGATCACCGGCTGGACCGGCTGGGCGATGCTGACCGATGTGATGGTCCGGCGCTCCGGTGCCCGTGGTCCGGCCGGAGCGCCAGGCGCTCCGGGCGTGCCCGGCCCCCAGGGGCCGCAAGGACCGGCTGGTCCCCAGGGACCGGCCGGGCAGGACGGGACGCTGACCGGCGTCCTGGAGGTCCAGGGCGGCACGTTGAACGTGGCCGCTCAGTAGCTCGGAGGAACGCATGACCCAGATCAAGATCTTTGGGCGCGAGCCCGCTCTGTGGATTGGCCTCATCGGCGCTGGCCTGACCTGGCTGGTGTCGCTCGGCCTGGACTGGCTGAACGCGGGCCAGGCCACGGCCATCACCACGGCGCTGGCCGCCGGGCTCATCGCGGTGACCACGCGGCCGATCGCTCCGGCGCTGTTCGTCGGTGCGGTGTCCGCCGGTGCCGCGCTGTTCGCGGAGTACAACTTCAGCGTGTCGGACGCCTTCGTGACCGGGCTGGGCGCTTTCATCCTGGCCGGGTTCGCGCTGTTCGGCATCCGTCCCCAGGTGACCCCGGCGGCCGACCAGGCTCCCACGGCCCTGAACACCGGCCAGGTCCGCTAGGATCGGTACCGGTTGCCCGACTGTTGCACGGAGAAGCCCGCCTCCCGAACCAGGGGGCGGGCTTCTCTGCGTGGTGGGTCTAGTCCTTGTCGCCGTTGCGGGCACGCTCCGCGCCCTTGCCGAGGCCCTGGCCGGACCCGCCCTTGACCGCCTTGGCGCTGGGCCGGTCGTCGGCCTCGACCCGGGGGCCGGTCACCTGGACGTCATCCGGCAGCGTTCCTCCCCGGATTAAGTCGCTGATCTTGCCTTCCAGTCTGCGCATCAGGAGCCTTTCCTCTTGCCGAACACCTGCTGGGTCTGGGTCAGCTTGACCGTGTCGTCCTTGTCCTTAACGAATGTCTCACCCTGGGCGGGCTTGTTCCGGCCGGACTCGGAGGTACCGGTCTTGGGGAGGTCCTTCTTGTCTTGGCTCATGCCACCCACCTTACAGGCTTGACGTCTAGGTATCAACCGATGATGTCGCGCCGCCGGTTGGCGCGTGCCGTGCTCACCCGGTCCCGGACCCCGGCGATCTGCCAGCGGATCGGTGCGAGTGCCCGGCCCAACCGGCTCCCGGAGTCCCACCAGCGTGCGTCCCGATAGACGCCGTACCTACCCTGCCTCACGTGCTTGGTGCCTTCCTGATCGTCGCTACCGTGCGGCCCTCACGGGCCTGGTTGACCGGCTCCGGCCCGGACAGGCCGGGGAGCCGGAACAGGGTCAGGACCCGGCCCGACCGCCACCAGGGCAGGCCACGGCCGGGTCCCGTCCCGTTGGTCACCGGCCGGACTTTCCGAGGCCCTTGCCCTGGCCGCTGTGGCCCTTGTCCTGAGCCTTGCCGCTGGAGCCGGTGGTGTTCTTCGGCTTGTTCCCGTCGCCCTGGCCCGACGACTTGCCGCCGCCGGTCGGTGCCTTGGACATTCTCTCTCCCCTGGTCGGTGCCGGTTCATCCCGGCGCTGTTGACAACTTAGCAGCCATGACGGTAACGTGCAACCCAGACCGGATGAGGGGAGCGGACATGGGCGTCAAGCTGGTGGTCTTCAACGATGAGGACCACGGGATAGCCATCACGTTCGAGTACGTGTCTCCCGGCACCCACCAGACGTTGGCCCAGGGCTGGCGCGGCAAATGCACCCAGTGCGGCAAGCCGATGCACTTCTGGACCGAGGAGAAGGCGTTCCGATGCGGTCAGGCGCACGTCGATTCCCACGAACTGTGAGCAGAGAGCAGGCAACCATGAGCAACCACCGACCCGTCAACGATCCCGGCCCCAGCCTGGTGAGCATCGCCACCGGCACGGGGCTGACCCTGGCCGCCGTGACCGTCGCGCTGTACATCCTGTGGGGTCCGCTGGACTCCCGGGGGGTGCTGGGGGCCGGGGCCGCGTTCCTGCTGGCCGTGCTGTTGATGACCCAGACCATGTTCCGGTTCTCCGAACGGCTGAGCGCCCGGGACAGGATCAAGCGCTGGGAGGTCCGGCAGAGCGCCGAGGCCGAGCGTGCGGCCCGGATGGCCCGGCCGAGCGAGCGCCTGCTGATCCAGGCGAGCAACCCGGGTGATGGCCCGGTGTACCGCGAGGCCGACCACGGTCCGGTGCTGGAGCCCCCGGTGGCCGCTCATGCCCGCTACGGCGGTCCGGGACATACCTCCTGGCCGGAGCCGATCGCCCAGCGCAACCCGGAGCCGGAGTACCCGGTCACTGAGTCAGACGATTACCTGGTTCGTGCGGCTGAGGCCACGCTGGCCGATCGGGGAGACGAGAAGGTCTGGCCCGTATTCGAGCGGCACGCTGGCGAGTCCGGCTCGCTCCGCTCACCGACTGAGGTTCGCGAGGTGGGGGAAGAGACGCGGAGGATCGAGTACCCGGGGCAACAGGTGCACGGACCCAGCGCGGCGGCTCTGCGGCCGATCGAGGTGCCGGTGTTCCGCTCGGAGCGGGACCGATCCGAGTGGGCGGACCGGCACGCGTTGCCGACCGAGGTGTTGCCGCTCCCCGAAGGTCACCGGGTTCCGTGCGACGTGGACACGGACACCGGCTGGTGTGCCACGCATGACCAGTTCGAGGGCTGACGCTGCACTGTCAAGAGGCCGGGCTCGGATCGGGCCCGGCCTCTTGTGGTTGACACCTCGCAGTAATGACGGTAAGGTACAGAGACACTGAGAGAGAGAGAGGAACACAGGTCATGAGGCTGAAGGACACGATCATCCACCGGATGGTCGAACTGGCGGGCGACCCGGCCAGCGGCTGGACCGCACTGGGGGGCCAGATCGGGGCGACGGTCCGCTACACCAAGACCCGCCAGACCCCGGACTACATGCGGGGGACCGGGTTCGGGCGGTGGGACCAGGGCACCTACGACACCCACGTGTTCCTGACCCTGGTAGCTGGAAAGTTCATCCTGGGCGTGGCCTCGGCACCGTGGGTCGGCCGGTCCGACTCCGATGTACCGCTGTGGTTGGTTCAGGCCATCCTGGAGGACCCGGACCTGGCTCACGACGACATCCGCCGTAACGCGATGCGCAACGCGCGGAAGGCGGCTCGGTCATGAGTGCGGGCTACATGAAGAAGTGCGCCAACCGCAACGGCACACCGAAGATCGCTCACCGGACACAGACCGAGGCCGAGGGTCAGCGCACGTCGATGATCCAGGCCGGGATCTGGACCAAGGGGAGTAGCAACACCTACTTCTGCAACCAGTGCGGCGGGTACCACGCGGGCAAGCTGGGCCGTTCCAACCGAGGTGGGGGCCGCCGTCCAGCCAAGAACGCGCCGCGCCACCTGGACAGTCAGTGAGCCAGGGGACCCCGGAAAGGTCCCCCGACCAGGGGAGAGACAGACGAGTGAGGAGTGAGTGATGGGTAAGACGGACAGTGGCAATTGCCCTGAAGCAATCGGCAACCACCAGGACAAGGGCGACGGCACCTGTTCGTTCTGCTCGAAGCGGTTCAAGGCCCCGCCCTCGCCACCGAAGCGGGTCGCACCTACCGAGCTGGGCCAGGAGTACCGGCGGCACTACGACCCGGACTACGGCACGGACAAGAGAGACACATGATGAATGCGCCATGGCCGAGTCCTATGGACAGCCTGCCGATGGGCGTGGACGACCCGCCCAACTATCACCACCGCAAACTGACCGGCGACAGGTACCCGATCGTGGGTTCCAGCCCGGCTGAGCGTGCAATGCGTAACCAGGACGAGAAGCGGTTACACATGGCGGCGATGCGCAACCACCCGTTCGTGGGCCACGGGCCGTACTGCGGAGCCCGGATCTCGTTCGCGCCGATGGGCGGGCCGGACACCGGCACCATCACCGGCTGGAAGGGGTGCGGGTACTCCCGGGACACTCATCCAGAGGTCCCCCCGGAGTACGTCTTGCCTGGTGGACCTGCTGATTGCCAGCAGGCCACGGGGTACGGGCAGCGGGGCCTGTGTGGTGACCGGAGCCCGCACCCCGCGCACCAGGTCGATGAGGGATCGCTGGCGCCCTTCTGGTGCACGGCGGATCAGAGCCAGCGCGAGCCGTACCGAAGCGAGGCACGTCGTAGGGCCTGAGCAGGCAATACACATACATGAGCGATGCAACTACCGGGCCGGGGGAGGCCCGGTAGTTGCATCGCTCATGTATGTGTATTGCCCACGCATCTATACCCGGGCCATGCGTCTAAGCCTCAAGTAGAGGTTGAGGGTTTGGCCGGGGACGGGGGGGAGTGCGAGGCATTGCTCTAATACCCCAATTTACCTTTCACTGGTCACGTAACGCATGTACGCGTTACGTGACCCGCGATATGTATTTTTGAACGGCCGGTGGCGTCGCTCCGGTCCCCTGTCCCCTACGTGGCATCGCTGGCCGTCATCGTGTATCATCCACACCTATGAGCATTCGACCGATCCACAACCTGGGCCAGCCCTCCGTGGAGGCCGTTATAGCGCGCATGGGTGGGGCCGGGATCTACCTGACCACCGATCTGTACGCCGAGTACGTGAAGTACGCCGATGAGCAGGGCGTGGTGCCCGCGTCGTCCATCGTCTGGGGCCGCGCGCTGAGTGCGTGTGGTGCCCAGCGGAAGACCCGCCGGGTGAACGGGAAACAGGTCGGAGCGTGGTTGGTGTGATGCGCTACCTGACCGACCCCCTCCCCCCTCCCCCGTACGTGAGCGAGCGGGACCTCCTGAGGCTTGCCTCGGAACTGGGCGCTGGGTACTTCACTGCGGCCCGGCTGTACGACTGGTACGCCGAGACCGTCAAGGCCGAGGGCCGGGAGCCGGTCACCAAGAAATGGTTCGGGCTGGCGCTGGCTGAAGCCGGGTGGCAGGACTCCACTCAACGCCTGACCGACGAACGGACGGCCGCCCGGTGCTGGCTGATCACCCGGCCGTGGCAACGGCGCGGCGATGAACAGGAGCGGGGACAGTGACCAGCCGGACGCCAAGGGGGATCTTGCGCGCTGACGTGTTGGCCGCGCTCCGAGACCTGGAGCCGGGGCCGTATCCACCTCGCATGCTGTACATGCGGTACATCGAAGTCTGTCGCGCCGCTGGGTATGCCGGGGGTTATGCGGCCCCGTTCGGGCGGGCCCTGAACGATTTCGGCCTGGAGCCCGCCGTCTACTCCTCTGAGTGGGGGGAGAAGGCGCGCTGGGTCGATCCGGCCACGTTGCCGGACGCCTGACACTGCACTGTCAATGACACCGGGGCCGAGATGCCCCCCTCACCCGTAGGATGGCAACCATGACGATCCCGGCCTGGCTCCAGCTAGTGGTCTACACGCTGGCCGTGGCGCGCGTGACCGGGCTGATCTACGCCGACTCGATCACCGAGACGCTGAGGGACAACCTCCTGGGCTGGCTGGACGACCGGCCCGCCACACTGGGCGCGTTCATCTCCGATCTGATCCAGTGTCCGTGGTGCGTGTCGATCTGGGTCGGAGCCATCGCCGCTCCCCTGGTCTGGTTCTGGGGGGACAACCCCGTCATCCTGTGCCTGGGCTTGATGCTCGCCTTCAGCCAGGTCACTGGCATGTCTCACAACCTGGGTAGGTAAACGTGGCTCTCCGCCGTCCCAAGACCAAGCCCCGCCAGGACCCGTTCGGCATCGAACAGGTGGAGCGCCGGACCGCGCTCGCCGGTGCGACCGCCATCGTGGACCTCAGCGAGGGTTCCTCGTGGAAGACCTGGAAGTTCGGCAACCGCGACTGGCAGACCGAGGGATGGCGGCTGTACGACATCATCGGGGAGCTGCACAAGCTGTCCGGCCGGGTCGGTGACAGCCTGTCCCAGGCCCGGCTCTACGTCACCGAGGTCAGCGAGACCGGCGAGCCCACCGGGGAGGTTGAGGATCAGACCATCGCGCGCCTGGCCGCCGTGCCGCTCGGTACCGGCTCGGCCCGCGACGACAACCTCCGCCTGGCCGGGATCGACCTGGCCGTGGGCGGTGAGTGCTGGATCGTGGGCGAGAACGCGGCTACCAACCCGGAGAAGGCCGAGGGCTCCTGGTTCGTCGTGACCGGCGCGGCCCTGTCCCGCGTGGGCGACGAGGTGACCGTTCGGCGGCCCCAGCAGCGCGGCGGCTCCAAGCTGACCCTGGCCGACGGCAAGGACATCCTGATCCGGTGCTGGCGTCCGCACCCCAACGACACCGACCAGGCCGACTCGTTCACCCGCTCGGCCATCGTGCCGCTGCGTGAGATCGAGCTACTGACCAAGCGCGAGTTCTCCGAGCTGGACTCCCGGCTCACCGGTGCTGGCGTCTGGTTCCTGCCCGAGGGGATCGACTTCCCCCGGACCCACACCGACCCGGCCGGTATCGCCGGGTTCATGGCCTACGTCCAGCGCGCCGCCGCCGCCAGCATGGCCGACCAGGGCACGGCCAGCAGCATGGTCCCGATCATGGCCACCGTGCCGGACGAGATGATCCAGTACCTGGACCAGCTCAAGCCGATCAACTTCTGGTCCGAGTTGTCCGCCGAAATCACCCCGATGAAGGACAAGGCCATCGCCCGCGTGGCGAGCATGGCCGAGATCCCGGCCGAGGTGCTGACCGGCATCGGGGACGCGAACCACTGGACCGCCTGGTTGATTTCGGACGAGGGCATTCGCTGGCTGTCGGGCTACCTCGGCCCGGTGGCCGACGCGCTGACGCGGGGCTTCCTGCGGCGCGCCCTGGAGTCGATGGGCGTCCAGAACCCGGAGCGGTACGCGTTCGCGTTCGACACCTCCACGCTGGCCTCCAAGCCCAACCGGCTGGAGGAAGCCGTCCAGCTCCACGACCGCTTCCTGATCCGCGATGATGAGGTGGTCAAGGCCGGTGCGTTCAGCGTGGAGCAGATGCCCACGCCGCAAGAGCGCGCGGAGCAGATCGTGTTGAAGCTGCTCCAGACTCAGCCGGACCTGATCCTGGACCCAGAGGTCCAGCGGTTGCTCGGCCTGCCCGCCGTCCAGTCGGTGGGCCTGCCGCCCACGGCCGCCCAGCGCACGGACGGCGACCTGGACGATGACGGGAGCGAGGGGACCGGAGAAGGTCCCCCCAACAGGGGAAACCCTGAGGAGCCGGAGGACACGGCCGCCGCCATCGGGGCCGCGCTCCGGGCGCGCGCCCTGGAGCTGACCGCCGTGCGCGTGGTTCAGCCTCCCTCCCCGGAGATGGTGTTCAACGCGAGCGCCAAGCTCATGGTGATGCGCGCGCTGGAGTTGGCCGGAGGTCGGCTGACCACGCCGCAAGAGCGCCGGGGCCGGTGGTCGGACGTGCCGCGCCACGAGTTGCACCACCACGTGGGGCCGGTGCCGCCGGAGAAGGCCAAGCGGGTCACCGAGGGCGCGTGGACCCATGTCGCCCTGGTGGCCTCGGACCTGGGTGTCAACGCGGACGACCTGGGCGATCTGCTTCAGGGCTATGTCCATGAGTTGCTGACCCGTGGCGTACGCCACCACGACGACCTGCTGTACGCCGCGCTGAGCGTGGCGAACCGGGGCCGGGGATTGGAGATCGCGGCATGATGGCCGAGGATGAGCGTTGCCCGTGCCACGGTAAGACCGAGGTCGGACTGGCCCTGCCGTACGCCGCGTTCGCCTTCAGCATCCCCGTTCTGGCCATCCTGGCCCTAATCATCGTGTGGGTGCTCGCATGATCCTCGACTGGCAGACCATCGCCACCGGCGCGGGCCTGGTGCTGAGCGTGATCTGGTGACCGGCCCGGTGTGGGATGGCGGGGGGACCGATCCCTGGCTCCCCCAGCGCCTGGAAGCGCGCGCCGAGACCGCCATCGTGGAGCGCGACATCAGGGCCGCCGTGTGGTCCGCGCTGTCTAACTGGCTGGTCAAGCTGGCCCGCCGGGTGGCGAGCGGCGGCGAGCGGCCGGACCTGGACGCCATCTGGGCGATGGCTCCGCTGTGGCGTGAGGCCGTGGACCTGATCCTCAAGGGCGAAATCCTGCGGGCCATCGGCGTGGCGTTCGCCAAGGTGCTCGGCCCGGGCTACCCGTACGCCGCGCGGCCGTTCGTGACGGCCTACCTGGCGGCTGTGCGTAACCGGCTGGTCCGGGTGCCGGATGAGGTCTATGACCTGGTGGCCGGGGAGCTGGCCCAGGGGGTCAACCTGGGCGAGAACCTGGACAAGCTGCGGACCCGCGTTGACAGTGTGCTGTCAACCACGGGGAGCGAGCGCTGGCCCAACCGCGCGACGGTCATCGCCCGGACCGAGACGATCGGCGCGCTCAACGCTGGCCGAACCGACGCGTTCACGATCGTGGCCGCCGACGCCGACGAACCGATGGAACTGATGTGGCTCGCCACCGACGACTCCCGGACCCGGCACACCCATAACGAGGCCGAGGGCCAGCGGGTCCCGGTCGGTTCACCCTTCATCGTGGGAGGCTTTGAGCTGAGGTTCCCGGGTGACCCGCTCGGCCCTCCCCAAGAAATTATTCAGTGCCGTTGCGTGCCGTTACTGGTGGAGCGCGGAGAGTCAGTAGACCTGAGCAATCGCCAGATGCGCCGTGACCGGTAGCCTGGACTAGAGGAGGCAGTCATGGGTACGAGGTTCCAGACGATGCTCGCGCCGATCGGGCTCAGCACCGGCGACGGGCGACGGTTCGCCGAGGGCGGCATCACGCTCGCGGATCTGCCGTTCTCGTTCGAGTGGGTCCGCTCGCGAGAGAGCGGCCACGACGGGGCCGTCTCGGTCGGCGTGGTCGAGGAGGCCGCCGTCCTGACCGTCAAGGACGCCGTGGCCGAGGGCTACCTGGACGCGGCCGACGCCAAGGGGATGGACCCCAAGATGAGCGCCGTCTGGGCGCGCGGCGACCTGCACGACGGGATCGACCGGGAGGCCATGCCGCGCCTGGCCGAGGACGTGGCCGAGGCCATGCACCTGATGGGCGCTGGCACGCTCGGCCCGTCCGTCGATCTCGACTCGTTCGAGGGCGTCCCGGTCCTGGCCGGGACGGACGACGAGATGAGCTGGGAACTGTTCGAGCAGTACGTGGAGGAGCACGGCGAGGAGCCCAAGGTGGAGCTGCTGATCACCCAGGGCCGGGTCCGCGCGGCCACCCTGGTCAGCATCCCCGCGTTTGCCGAGACCTCCCGGCCGCTGCGGCTCATCGCCCAGGAGGTGACCGAGGAGACCGTGGCCGAGGACACCAAGCGCGCCGCCGCGCTCATCGCGTCCGCCGACTCGACCCGGCCGCCGCTGGCCGCGTTCACCCTCCCCGCCCTGACCGGCCCCACGCCGATCACGTGGGACTGGGAGACCGGCCGGGTGTTCGGCCACGTGGCGACCTGGCAGACGTGCCACATCGGGTACTCCGACGTGTGCGTGACCGCGCCGCGCGATGAGTCCGGCGGGTACGCCGCCTTCAACCGATTCCCCGTGGACACCGAGGACGGAGAGACGGTCTGGGCCGGACGGATCACCGTGGGCGGACGCCACGCCGGACTGGAGCTGGACGCGCCGCGCACCATGGCCGTGTACGACGGCAAGACCACGGCCGCCTACGTGCGGGCCTATGAGGACGAGTTCGGCATCGTGGTCAGCGGGTCGATCGAGATCCCGGCCGACTCGCCGGAGCGCGCGGCGATCGACCGGCGCAAGGTGTCGGGCGACTGGCGTGAGACGGCCAACGGCCTGTCTTTGGTCGAAGTGCTCGCCCTCTCCCCGGGGCCGCGCCGCCACGCGGAGCCGGGGTTCCCGATCCCGGGCACGTTCAGCCGAGCGGGCCGCCAGGTGGCCCTCACGGCCGCGTTGGGGCCGGAGCCGGGCGAGGAGGAGCTGAGCTTCATCACGCGCGGCACCATCGACGTGGGGGCCGCCGTTCGGCAGGCTCTGGCCGAGGACCGGCGGGCCACCACGGCCAAGCTGGAACTGGCCGCCAAGCTGGAGCCGGTGCTGACCGCCCAGGCGGTCCAGCGTGAAGAAGCGCGCGCCACCCTGGCGCGCGCCTTGGATGGGGGAGGGCAGTAGTCATTGCATGCGCCTGCAAAGACAAGAACAAGCGAGGGACGTTCAAGGTCCAGCTTCCGGGCGGGCTGAGCGTCACCAAGAGCACCGAGGCCGCCGCCACGGCGTATGCGGCCAAGCACCCCGGCGCTAAGGTGGTCAAGACGGCCTAGCGGCTGTCCCCGGACGGAGCGGTCCGGGATGCGGAGAAGGCCCCGATCAACGTTGATCGGGGCCTTCCGATTGACCGTGAAGTGTCAGTGACCCTGGCCCCCGGTGTTGTCCTTGTGATCGCGGCCCATCTTGTCTCCCCGGATGGCACCGTCATTGCCTGTCTTGGCCTGGGCTTCCTTGGTGAACCGGCGCTCCACCTTGTCCCCGTACCCGTCTTTACCGGACCAGGAGTTCCCGTTGTCCGGGCCGCCGCGCTTGTTGTCGTTCTTCTGTGTCACGGCCGGGTCTCCCGGTACAGGCTGGCGTACCCCGGCACGGACCAGCGGTACCGCTCCTGGCCGCCCTCGGCCGCCGGGCTCCACTCCCACGGGATGAGTCGCCAGGCGGCCAGGTCGCTGTCTGCCAGGTGGCAATCCGTGCCGGTCTGCTGGCCCGATCCTAGGCTGATGAACTTGCCCAGCCATCCATCCTCGTGGCGCTTCTCCAGCTGCATGGCGCACTCACCGTTGGTGATCGTGGCTCCGGCCTGAAGCTCGCCGTATCCCGGAATCTCCATCT
>WUUC01094127.1_pt1 | contig 16982 bp, 15 predicted proteins | sample 6278441 | NCBI WGS metagenome assembly WUUC01 (sample SAMN13675441, study PRJNA597444) | soil metagenome | isolation source: soil | place: USA: Washington | collected 2017-10
GACGCGAGCGACGGCGCAACCGGTCAGTTCGAACTCCACGCGCCCGTCGTGCTGCTCGCTTTCGGCGCGGAGCGGCTGGGGGTCGTCCGTGCCCCGCCACTCGCGCTCCAGACCCGGCAAGAGTACGTCGGAGGCATCGTGCACCGGGCGGGCCTCGACCGCGAGCCGCTCACGCCCTGTTGCAGCGATCTCGCCGCCGCGCCGTTTGCAGAGATCGCCCAGCACCTTGTAGGAGGACAGTATCTCGGACGAGCCCGCCTAAACGCGCTCGCAGGCGGGAGTACGAGCAGTGTGGGGCCGTGGCCATACCTCGGCGCGTCCTTCTGAATCCTGCCGGGCGCATGGAACCTCCTCCCGCGCGAGTATCGTGCGGCGGCCCTCGTCGGAAATGGCTGCACAACTCTTCCTTTGACCAGCGACATCGCGATCGTCGGCGCCGGCATCACAGGCCTGTCGATTGCGTTCCATCTCGCGGAGCGCGACGTCGGCAGCATTGTTGTGTACGAACGGGCCGGGATCGGCGCGGGAGCCTCCGGCGTGCAGCCAGGCGGCGTGCGCCAGCAGTGGAGCACTCCGCACAACTGCCTGATGGCCCGCGAGTCCCTTGCGTTCTACTCGCAGGTCGAGGAACGGCTGAGCCCGCGTGTGGATCCGGGGTTCCGTCCCTGCGGCTACGTCTTCGTCGCTCACGAGTCGGAGACTTTCGAGCGGCTTCGAGAGGACGTCGCAACGCAGAACGCAGTCGACGTTCCTTCGCGCGTGGTCACTGCCGCCGAGCTGTCCGAGCTCGTCCCGGAGCTCGACGTGGAGGGAGTCGCCGGTGCGAGCTTCTGCGGGGAGGACGGGTACTTCGACCGGCCGCAGTCCGTCGTCGAGGCGTTTGCGGAGGCAGCCGCTCGCTTGAGCGTCGTCGTCGCGCACGGAGACGTCGGGCGCGTCGAGCCGATCGGCCCCAGCTGGCGACTGAGATTGGCTGACGGGGCGCTGGTCGAAGCAGACCGCGTCGTTGTCGCGGCCTCCGTCGACACGCCGTCGCTCCTCCGCCCGCTCGGTGCCGACCTCCCGATCGTTGCGGAGAGCAGGTGGCTCTTCTTCAGCGACCCGATCCCCGAACGGCTACTCGATCCTCTGGTTATCGCCGTCGATCGACGCTTTGCGGCCAAGCAGCTCGCGGACGGGCGCGTGCTCGCGAGCGATCTCAGCGCAACCGATGCCGACGGCAGATACGCGGACGCCCTGCGGAGCCGCGTCCGGCGGGCGGCCGTCGATCTCTTTCCCCGCTTCGAATACGTGGGCCTACCACTGCTCGTGGGCGGCGTGTACGACGTGACGCCCGACCGTCAAGCGATCGTCGGCCCGGTGTCCGGGCACCAAGGCCTGTACGTCGCGGCCGGGTTCAGCGGCCACGGATTCATGATGGCCCCCGAGATCGGCCGTGGAGTTGCGGCCATGGTGACGGGGGAACCACCCAGCGAAACGTTCGCTCATCTCCGACCCGACCGTTTCGAGGAGGGGAGCCTGGAGTACGAGTCCGCCGTCGTCTGAGCAGGCCTACGCGCGGAGCCCGGGCACGACACGCTCGGCGAGGAGCTCCACTCCTCGCCGAGCCGTCAGTCCGTGCGGCGTTCCGAACTCGACTCGTGCTGCTCCTGCGTCGTAGAGCGCCACTGCCTGTCGCGCCACGTCCTCGGGCGTGCCCGCAAATGCGAGCTTGTCGAGGAGCGAGTCCGGGATGAGCCTTCCTGCTGCCGCTCGTTTCCGGGAGTCGACAAGTCGTCGCACCTTCTCGACCAGGCCGGCTGGGACCTCGAGGGTCGGATCGAGGTCGGCGACGACCGGAAGGTAGAGCGCGGCCTCCTCCCGGGCCAGTTGCCGCGCGGCCTCGGCGTCCTCGTCGACGACAGTGACTGCGCCCACGACGATCCGCACCCGATCGTTGCCGAGTCGCGAGCGCATAACCGGGACGAGGTCGGGATTGGTGGTGCCGCCGATCTTGAGCTCTGCCGCCACCTCTGCGGCGTAGGCGGCGACTCGAACCCCCCAAGTCCCGATCAGCAGCGGAAGCTCGGATCGGAAGGGTTCGTACTGGAGCCGAGCACCGGGCGCGAGCGAGAACTGCTCTCCCTCGAAGCCGGACCCGTCGCCGGCGAGGAGCCTGCGAACGACTTCGACCGCCTCACGGATCGCCGTGAGCGGGCGGCGCGGCTCGATTCCGAGCGTGTCCAACCAGCTGCCTTGGACGAGCCCCAGGTAGGCGCGGCCGGACGAGAGTGCATCCAGGGCGGCGATCTGACCTGCGATCTCGACCGGATGGAGCGTGAAGGGGTTCAACGCTGCCGGGCCGAGCCGAACTCTCTCCGTCACCTGCGCCATGAGCAGGAGCGGGTAGATCGCGGGCTGGAACAGGAGGTCGTTGTAGACGGAGACGACGTCGAACCCGCTGCGCTCGGCAAGCCGGCCCAGCTCCCGGTACTCCTCGGGCTGCTTGTTCGACTGGAAGGCGATCGAGACCTCCCGCGGCCCGCTCCGAGCTTCGTCGATCGTCAGGTCAGATCCTCGGAGCGCATCGTTCGCTCACCGATCCGCTCGATCCGCATGATCAGCCGTTCCTCGGCGTCGGGGCACGCGACGAAGGTCTCCTTCTCGAGCCAGTCCTCCTCGGGTAGCTTTCGTTGCTTCGCGGGAAGAAGCGGAATCACGGCCGACAGTGCGTACAGGCAGAAGTGCCGGCCCTCCGGGATCCGGACACGGCTCGACTCCGTCACCTCGAAGAAGTCCCCGATCTGGAGGCCGCACACCGAGCGACCCTCGATTCGCTCCACGGTCACCCGCAGGTCGTAGATCGTCATCTCCGGCATCGCAGCAGTCTCGCACCTCGCGCTTCCGCACCTAGACTCGGGCTCGTGTTCGACTACGCCGAGCGACGAGGGCGGCTCGCCGACCGCATGCGCGAGGCCGGCGTCGATCTCCTCTTCCTCGCGCCGTCGTCCGACCTGGAGTACCTGACGGGCGTCGAGCGCCCCATCCCGACGTTCGGCCAGACGCAGTACGCACACGGCTGGGTTGCGCGCGCCTTCTTCCGGCCGGACCGCGAGCCCGTCTTCGTCCTGCCGCGGATGATGACGCTGTTCGACCTCGCCGGAGAGTTGCCAGGCGAGGTGGTAGCCACGGGATCGGCATGGACGTCCACGAGCGACCGTTCGTGTCCGAGGAGGACGACACGGTGCTCGAAGCGGGTATGACGTTCACCGACGAGCCGTCGGTGCTCGTCGACGGTCGTTTCGGTGTCCGGATCGAGGACGTCGTCGTCTGCGAACCGGAGGGCGGTCGGAAGCTGAATCGATTCCCGCCCGAGCTGATCGTCAACACGTGAGTCGGGGCGGCCGCGCGAGCGGCCGCCCCTAGACGAAGGTGCTAGCCCGCAGGCCGCGGGAGACGCACGTCGATCGAGTACAGCGGGTTGAAGACCGCGCCGCGGAGATCGTTCGTCGCCGCGAAGACCTGCGTCGGCTGGATCAGCGGGAAGTAGGGTCCCGTCCGATTCAGCCGCTGCTGGATCTGCCGATAGATCGGCGCGCGGGCCGCGTCTCTGGTCGTGACGCGGGCTCGCGCCGCCAGCCTCTCGAGGGGCGGGTCAGAGCCCTTCGGCCAGCCGACGCGGGTACCGACGAGCTCGCCGGGCATGAAGGCGAGGTAGTCCGCCGGGTCGGGATAGTCCGGGCCCCAAAGCGACAGCCCGAACGCCGTCGTGCCGTTGCGGTACTTGTCGAGCCACGTGCCCACGGGGGCCCCGGCGAGCTCGACCTTGATCCCGACCTCCCGGAGGTTCGCCTGCACGCGCTGAGCGAGCGTGGCGAAAGCGACACCGTTGATCGTGAGATCGCTCGGGTACTCGACGGTGAAGGTCTGGTCGCCGACTCCCGACGCCGCAAGCTCACTCCTCGCCCGTGCGAGGTTGCGGCGGACCGCCGCCGACGGCGGCAGCGAGCCGAGGAACATCGATGGGATGATCCCTCGTGCCTGGATGGCGCCGGCACCCGCAAGCCGCACGAACGACGGGTAGTCGAGCGCGGCGCGAACGGCATTCTGGAACCGCTTGTTCGGGGTCGCAGCGGAGATCTGCGGGTTGTTGTTCGCGAAGAGCCAGAACACCCAGGTGGACGGCTGCGTCCGCACCGTCAGCCGCCTGTTGTTCCGGAGCGACTGGGCATGCTGGGCGGACAGGTCGATTGCGACCTCGTGGGTGCCGCGCTGGACGTTGATGAACTGGGTCGCCGCGACCATGTTGCGGATGACGATCCGCTCGAAGGCAGGCTTCCGGCCCCAGTAGCGCGGGTTCTGCTCGAGGACGATCTGGGACGTGGTGCTGTACTGCCTCAGCAGATACGGCCCGCTTCCGGCGCCACGCGACGCGGCCGAGTTGAACCAGCGCTCCGCCTTGTCCGCCTTGTCGGCGTTCCGCGCGTCCGTGGCCCCATTCTGTTTCGCGAGCTTCGAGTTCACGATGCCGAGTGACGTGTTCGCGACGATCGCCGGCAGCGCCGTGTTCGGCGTCGCCGAACGGAGAACGACGGTGTACCTGCCGCGGGCGGAGACCCTGACACCGGCGAGCAGGAAGGACGGGTTGCCCTTGAGGTTGATGAGCCGCCGGAACGAGAAGACGACATCCGCAGCCGTCATCGGCGTGCCGTCCGCGAACCGAATGTCACGCCTCAGCTGGAAGGTGTACGTCTTCGCGTCCCCCGATACCTGATAGCTCTGGGCCGCCATGGGGAGTGGCCGCGAGACGTCGCGGCCTCTGAACGTGAGCAGCGTGTCGTAGATCGCGCGGTCGACGATCGACGCCGTCGGCTCGAACGCGCGCTGGGGATCGGACGTCCGGATCTCGAAGGAGCGGTCGACGACGAGCGTCTCCGTCTGAGCCTCCGCGGACCAGGCGGACGTTGCGAAGAGCGCGATCACCGCGACGAGCGTGCCGGCGACGGCGAGGGTGGCCCTGTGTCGGACGCCGAGTGGCATGAGTCTCTCCCTCCTTGCCTCAGGGTCTGGGCCATCCAGCCTACTCCGCGTGCCCGGCACGCGCGAGGCGCGAGGCTGCCCGAATCGAAGGCCGCACCGGCTCGCCGGGCTGCTGGAGCCAGCAGGCGGCGGATCGGGCGTGCGCCAACTCGATGAGTGGCGGCTCCTGCGAACGGCAGCGGTCGAAGACGTAGGGGCAGCGCGGGTGAAAGCGGCAGCCTTCCGGCGGTCTCGAGGGATCCGGCACTTCGCCGGGCAGCGCCTCGGGGAGCGTGCCGGCGCCGTCTGCGTGGGGAACCGCCTCGATGAGCGCCTCGGTGTACGGGTGGAGCGGCGTGGCCCAGAGCTCACGAGTCGGGGCGGTCTCGGCGATCAGGCCCAAGTACATGACTACCACCCTGTCTGCAACGTGGCGGACGATGGCGAGGTCGTGCGAGATGAGGAGCAGGCCGAGGTCGAGCCCGCGTGCGAGTGACACCAGGAGGTTCGCGATTTGCGCCTGCGCCGACGCGTCGAGCGAGGCCAGAGGCTCGTCGAGGACGATGACGGAAGGGCTGGCGGCTAGCGCCCGTGCGATGGCGATGCGTTGTCGCTGGCCGCCTGAGAACTCGTGCGGATAGCCGAGTGCCGCGCCGGCAGGGAGGCCCACCTGTTCGAGCAGCTCGGCGATGCGCCCGGCCCGCTCCCGGCGCTGGGCGAGACCGAGGACTGCGAGTGCGTCGCCGATCTGCTCGCCGACCTTCCGCCGCGGGTTGAGCGAGGAGAACGGGTTCTGGAAGACCATTTGCAAGCGTGCGAGCTCGCGGGGTCGGGCGCCGCGGCTCAGCGGCCTGACCTCCCGGCCTTCGAAGCGGATCGTCCCCGAGAGGGGCGCCACCATTCCGATGGCGGCCTTCGCGAGCGTCGACTTGCCGCAGCCCGATTCGCCGACCAGGCCGACGATCTGGCCGCGATCCAACTCGAGGCTCGCGCCCGCGACCGCACGGACCGGTTCGAGCCCGCGGCGCTCGTACTCGACGACGACGTCGGTGAGCTCGAGGGCGCTCAACTCGCCGCTCCCGGCCGCAGCGGGTCCACCGGACAGGCGAGCACACGCCCGTCCACCGGGACGAGCGGCGGAATCGCCTCCCTGCACGAAGTCTTCGTGTAGGGGCAACGCGGGTGGAACGCGCAGCCGGGCGGGACGTTGCGCGGCGTGGGTGGCGCACCGTGAATCGCGATCAGGGGTGTGTCGGCCGCCTCCGGGTGAGGCAGCGCGTCCAGGAGCCCGCGCGTGTACGGATGACGCGGGCTGCCGAGAACGTCTGCGCGACTGCCCGCCTCGACGACACGACCGGCGTAGAAGACCGCGACCCGGTCGGCGATCGCCGAGAGCACGCCGAGGTCGTGCGTGATGAGCACGATCGTGAGACCCGACTCGTTTCGGAGACGATCGAGTAGTCGGATGATCCCGGCCTGAACCGTCACGTCGAGCGCCGTGGTGGGCTCGTCCGCGACGAGAAGCTTCGGCCGGCACGCGAGTGCCACGGCGATGGCGATTCGCTGACGCATCCCACCGGAGAACTGGTGCGGGAAGGCGTGGAGTGCGCTGTCCGGGTCCGGGATTCGTACGTCGCGCAGAGCCTGGACGGCCAGCTCGGCCGCATCGCGTCGTCCGAGTCCCAGGTGCCGACGGACGTGCTCCGTGAGCTGCGTCCCGATGGACAGCATCGGATGCAGGGATGTCATCGGGTCCTGGAAGACCATCGCCAGCTCGCGGCCGCAGATCCGACGGAGCTGCTCCCGCGGCAGACGGAGCAGGTCGCGCCCTTCGAAGACCGCCTGGCCCTCGACCGCCGCTCCTGCCGGCAGCAGCCCCATCAGGGCGAGCACCGACATCGTCTTGCCGCTGCCGCTCTCGCCTGCGATGCCGAAGACCTCGCCGGGCTCCACGCGGTAGTCGATCCCGCGCACGATCGTGGCGGGGCCGGCGTCGGTCGGCAACCGGATCCGCAGGCCTTCGACCTCGAGGAGACTCACATCCGTTCCCTCGACTCCCGCGCGGTACGCGGGTCGAAGACGTCGCGCAGGCTGTCGCCGACGAAGTTGAACGCCAGCACGGCGGTGAAGATCGCGAGGCCGGGGAAGGTTCCTATCCACCAGAACTGGAAGTTCTGGGTGCCGCTGGCGACCATCGAGCCCCACTCGGCGTCCGGGGGTTGGGCCCCGAGGCCGAGGAAGGACAGGCCCGAGAGCAGCAGGATGGCGTTGCCGACGTCGAGCGTGGCGAGCACGAGCACCGGGCCCAGGACATTCGGGAGCACCTCGCGAACGAGCGCGCGACGAGCGGAGCTGCCGAGGAGGCGCGTCGCCCAGACGTATTCCGAGTCGCCGACCGAGAGGACGAGGCTGCGCACGACGCGCGCGTACGACGGCCAGGCGACGATCACGAGCGCGAGAACGGCGTTCGTGAGCCCGCGCCCGAGCGCGGCCGTCACGACCATCGCCAGGATGATCGCGGGAAACGCGAACACGAGATCGGCCGTTCGCATCACGACCCCGTCAGCCCAGCCGCGGAAATAGCCTGCGAGCGCACCGACGACGGTGCCGATGCTGGATGCGAGGACGACGAGGAGGAGCCCGAGTGGCAGCGAGATGCGGGCCCCGTAGACGACGCGGGAGAAAACGTCGCGGCCGAGCTCGTCCGTGCCGAAGGGGTGGTCGGCCGACGGCGCCTCGAACGCCACAAACGACTGCTCGAGCGGGTCGTACGGCGCGACGAGCGGCGCGAAGATGGCGACGAGGAGCCAGAGGAGGGCGATCGTCGCGCCGACGAGCGCGAGCGGCTGGCGCAGCGCCGGCGGGAACCAGCCGTGACGGGCTTCCGCCCGTGCCTCGTCCGTTGCGACAGCCGTGCTCACGTCACGCGGATCCGCGGGTCGATGACGCCGTAGAGGACGTCGACGACGAAGTTGACGGTCACGTAGACGAGCGCCACGAAGAGGCTCACGCCCATGATCGCGGGCAGATCGAGCGTCACGGCGCTGCGATACGCGTACTGGCCGACACCCGGCCAGGCGAAGATCGTCTCGACGAGAACCGTCCCCGTCAGCACATTCGCGAAGACCAGACCGATCACCGTTACGACGGAGGGGAGAGCGGCTCGGAGAACGTGCCGGATCAGCACGACCGGCTCGGGGAGGCCCTTCGCCCGCGCGGCGCGGACGTAGTCGTTCCCGATGACCTCGAGCACGGCGGAGCGCGTGTAGCGCGTGAGCAGGCCGACGTTGTACGCGGCCAGCACCAGCGCGGGGAGCATCAGGTGGTGGAGCGCGTTCCAGGCCGTGCTCCACTGTCCGGCCAGGAGCGCGTCGATCGTGTACATCCCGGTCTTGTGCGGTGGCTCCAGGACACCGGGGTCGAGCCGGTCTCCGCCTGGGAACCAGCCGAGGCGGTAGAAGAACACGTACAGCGCGACTAGGGCGATCCAGAAGGTCGGCATCGAGATGCCGCCGAGCGAGAACACGCGCAAGGCGTGGTCGGTGAACCTGTTCCGTCGGACCGCGGCGGCGACGCCGAACGCGATGCCGATCGGCACGGCGACGAGCGTGGAGAAGATCGCCAGCTCCGCAGTCGCCGGCGCATACCTGGCGAGGTCCTCCCGCACGGGCTGGTGGTCGGTGAGCGACTCGCCCAGGTCGCCCTGGAGTAGATTCGTCAGGTAGTGCCAGTACTGGAGGGGGACCGGGTCGTCGAGTCCGTAGCGCTCCTTGAACGCCGCCACCGCGGCCGGGTCGGCAGCCGCCTGCTCGCCGAGATTGGCAGCGACGGGATCGCTGGGCACGAGCTGGGTCAGCGCGAAGGCGACGAACGTGATGCCGACGGACAGAAGGATGAGAGCGCCCGCACGGCGCAGGACGAAGCGGACGAACGGCGGTGCCGGCACTCGGATGCGGATCACGGGAAGCCCGATCGTAGCCGTGGCTCTCAGCGGTTCTCAGCAGCGAATCCGCGGGCGGAGCGTGCCCAGCGGAACCAGTGTCGGAGCAGGGGGGATCAGGGAGCTGACATGCCCTCCGTCGTCATTTCGTTGTGCTTCGAGCCGCCTATTGCTGGCTACCCGGGCATCTGCACCTGCGTTCCTACGGTACGGGCCGGCGAGTCGGCCTACCGGCACTCCCATCGAAGGTCAACGCGGCGGACTTCTAATCCGCGGGTCGGAGGTTCGAATCCTCCCGGGCGCATGAAACGCCCTGCAAATTGGCCACTTTAGGCGGCACGCGCGACAGCGACACGACCCCACGGGACATCCAGGGCGGTTTTCTTATCCAATCTTGACGTCTATCGAGTCGAATGATCGGCGTCTGCCGAGCCGTGGTGGCGGTCCGCCAGTAGGGGGGATTAAAGCCTTGCCGAGAAACCTGCTGATGAATGCAGCGAACTGAAAACGGCTGCAGGTGGGGCGGTTTCGGTTCGCGACTAGCTGTCCTACCCACAGACGTTGTGAACGCGGCTGACCGGAGGCCGGTCTCCAAGCGAGCTGTGCGGTCTGCGCCGGTTGTAGTGCTCGAGCCAGTGTGGCAGCGCCTCGTTTCGCTCTCGATGTGAGCGGTAGGCAAGCCCGTAGGCCCACTCGCGCGCCATCGTCTGGTGGAAGCGCTCGACCTTGCCGTTCGTGCGCGGTCGGTAGGGCTCGGTCGTGAGGTGCCGGATTCCGCGGGCGTCGAGCAGGTCGCGCAGCGAGCGATTCTTGACGTAGGCGAAGGCGTTGTCGCTCATCAGCCGCTTGGCGCTCACGCCGTGTCGCGCGTAGAAGGCGAGCGCCCGCTCCACGAAGCCGGTGACTGTGCGGGCGGTCTCATCGTCGTGGAGCTCGACGTAGGCGAGCCGCGAGTGGTCGTCGACGATCGCGTGCGCGTAGTCGTAGCCGACTGCCGCCCGCTTCTCCTCGGCAGTCCGGTGACGACTGCGAGTGACCGCGTGACCGGGCCGCTCGAAGCGGGCATAGCGAGAGACGTCCATGTGCAGCAGGTCGCCGGGGCAGGGCCACTCGTAGCTGTTGGCGGGCTCCCGCGCGGGTCGCGGCGGCCGCGAGATCCCCGCGCGGCGGAGCACCTTCTACACGGTCGAGTGGGCGAAGCCGGTCGCAGCGGCAACGAGCCGCGGTCCCCAGCCCGTCTCCCGCCGGCAGGCGCAGATCCGCTACTGCAGCTCGGCCGCGAGCTCGCGGGGAGAGCGGCGTGGTCTGCTCGAGCGGTCGAAGAGGCAGGCGAGCGTCCGGCGCGACTCCTCGTCTGCCTCCCGCCAGCGCCGCCACCAGCGATGGGCGGTCGCTGGCGAGACGTTGAAGCGAGCGGCTGCAGCCCTGATCGAGAGCCCGCCCTCGATGGCGCCGACGAGCGCGCAACGTCCGCCCAATCCGAGCTTGGCGTTACGGTGAAACGACATTCCGGGCCTCCTTCTGGCCGTGGTCTTCGCAGACCCACAGCCTCGAAGGAGGCCCGGATGGATCTCTCAGCCGTTCACAACCTGTGTGGGCAGGACAACTAGCGGCGGGAGACTGCAACGCCCGGAGACAGCGCGGTACTCCGTTCGTACTCCGCCTCGTCGGAGCTCTCAAATCGGCCGTGCCGCGTGCCGGGAGAGGCGTCCGTAGCGACCGGCGCGATTGACCTACGTCGACCGGAGTCGTAGTCTGGTCGCAGCTTCGAGGCGGCCGACACGTCCTGGGAGGACCAATGTCATCTGAGCCTGAGTACGGACCGATCACGAGCTTTCTCCTACGACTCGCCGAGGACGAAGAGCTTCTCTGTCAGTGGGTCCTAAACCGGCGGAAGGCACTGGCCGGCCAGGGCCTCTCATCAGAGGACGAGGAGTTGCTCGTCTCCGGCGATTTTCGCGCGATCCGAGCCAGGATCGAAGAGGAGCACCGCGGCAGGGAGCCGATGCCGCTGATGTTGATGCTCATGCGAGCCTGACGCGATAGCAGCGTCGAACACGTCACCTGTGCCCTCCGGCTCGCTGACTGTGGTCGGCACGGGCATCGAACTTGGCACCCAATTGACGCTCGAAGCGAGAACGGCGATCACGCAGGCCGACATCGTCTTCTGCTTGGTGGCTGAGCCCGCCGCACGCGCCTGGCTCTCGACGTTGAATCCCGCCACTCACTCGCTGCATACGTTGTATCGGCAGGGTCGAAAGCGAGATGAGACCTACGACGCCATGACGGACGTGATCCTGCGCCACGTTCGGAAGGGACTCGACGTCTGCGCCGCTTTCTACGGCCATCCAGGGGTCTTCGTCACTCCCTCCGGCGATTTGCTCCGTCAGGGGCGGGAAGAGGGCTTCCGCGTCCGCCTCCTCCCAGGAATCTCGGCGGAAGCCTGTCTGTTCGCCGACCTCGGCATCGACCCTTCGCGAACGGGCTGTCAGAGCTACGAGGCCACCGAGTTTCTCGTCCATCGGCACCGCGTCGATCCGACCGCGGCGTTGCTCCTCTGGCAGGTCGGTTCGGTAGGCAACGCGCTTGCGACGGCCGACCTGGCGCCGACGGGGCTCGCGGTGCTGATCGAAGCACTGCTCGACGCGTATCCACCTGAGCACGACGTCACGGTGTACGAGGCGTCTCCCTACCCTGGGTACGAGCCCTTGATCATCCGTGTACCGCTCGCGCGGCTGTCGGCGCAGCACGTGACGGGACTCTCGACGCTCTACGTGCCGCCGCGCGAGCAGCCTACCGCTGACCCCACCATGCTCGAGCGGCTCGGCCTTTCCGAGTCCTGATCGCTCGAGTGTTCAGAGGAGCCGGCGCGCGCTCTCCGCCAGGGCCGTCGTGCCCTTTTGTTCGAAGTGCCCAATAGCCTCCTCGACGTAAGGGCGCGCTCGGTCGGTGGCCCCGCACAGAACGAGGACCTCTGCAAGGTCGAGCAGCGCGCTGCCCTGCAGCTCCAGCGCGTCGGTCCCTGTGGCCGAGTGGAGCGCGTCATGAGCGAGCTCCTCGGCTTGACGGCACCCGCCACGCTGAGCAAGCACCTTCGCCTGGACTCCAAGCGACATCACGTCTGTCCAGAAGTCGTAGCTCACGGCGTTCTCTCGCGCTCTCGCCGCAAGGTCCGTCGCCTCATCGAAGCGCCCCTGCCCGTACAGGGCTCTCGCAAGAAACGCAGTGACGCTCGATAGATACGCTCGCTCGCCCATCGCCACGAGTGCGTCCTCGGCCCCGCGGAGCTCGCGCTCCGCTGCTGCGAAGTCCCCAGCGAGGATCTCGACGTCGGCCGATGAAAAGGCTCGAACGGCCTCGGCGGTCAGTCTCATCCCGAGATCCTCGAAACCCTCCCTCGCTTGCGATCCAAGGGACCGGCCGACGTCGAAGCGACCCAGCCTCGCCTCCAGACAGGCGAGGTAACGCGAAACGCCCGCTTCGATCAAACGGTCGCCGCCTGCCTCCTGGAGGATCTCGTGGCAGCGAGCGATCCCGAGCGGAACCGGGGTGGGGCCCCACTGTGCCGAGAAGCAGAGGCGGCCGACGATGAACGCCTCCCGTCGGCGGTCAGACGCCTGGCGCGCATGGACGAGCGCCCGCTCGAGCGCTTGCTCTCCGCGAGCAAAACGACCCTTCCAGAGACCAAGCGCCGAACCAACGATCGACCATGCCTGTGCGAGCTCGCGGTCCTGCCCGAGGGTCTCGAGCACGGGAATCGCCTCCTCGACCTGGCGCACAAGCGTGTCCGTCTCTGCAGCTCCTGGATCGCTCGACAGGTGGAGTGCGGCCCGCTCGATCCGTGCGCTCAGCTCAGCCTGCCGATCCGAGGCGTTCGCAGCACGCGCCAGCGCTTCCTGTAGCACCTGCTCTGCTCGCACGAGCTCGCCGGACTCGCGCAGGGCGGCGCCGAGCTCCGGGAGCAGGGTGATTCGCCGCGCGTGGCCATCGGGGAGGAGCGCCGCTGACCGCACGAGCAGGTTGACGGCCGACGCGGTGTCGCCTCGGTCGAGGGCACGGCGCCCAGCGGAGGCGAGCAGGGTGCCGGCGCGAATGGCGATCTCCTGCCCGTGGTTGTCGAGCGGCTCGACCTCCGTGCGGTACCGAAAAGCCTGCTCGAGGTGGTAGCCGAGCAGCTCCTCCGACTCGGCTGGACGGCTACCCGCACTCTCCTCGAGCCAGAGCGCGAAGCGCCCGTGGAGCTCCGCCCGCACCTGCTTGGGAAGAGCCTCGTACGCGACGTCACGAATGAGCACGTGGCGGAAGCGAAACGCGTCTCCACCGGAGAGCGTTGAGCCGTATGGGCGGATCAGCTCCTTGCGCACCAGCTGCTCTAGGCAACGCTCGACCGCGTCTGTCGACTCGCCGACGCTCAGGGCGTCGAGGGCTCGGCGGTGAAAGATCTTCCCCTCGATAGCCGCTCGCTCGAGCACGCGGCGCTCTCTCCCAAGCCGGTCGAGGCGAGCCGCGAGCAGCACCTGAATCGACGGCGGTATCAGGACTCGGCGAATTTCCGCGGCCGCGGTCCAGTTGCCGTCCTGCTGCCACAGCAGGCCGTCGTCGATCAACATCGAGAGCATCTCCTCGAGAAACAGCGGGTTCCCCTCCGCCGACTCGCGGATTCGGGCGCGCATCTCCTCGTCGAGAGCCTCGGCGCCGAGGAGGTTGAGAAGAAGGTGATCCGAGTCCGCCTCAGAGAGCGACTCGAGGAAGATCGTCGTGGCATTGTGCTTGCCGCCGCCCCACGCCGGCCTCAGGTCGAGCAGCTCCGGCCTCGCCATGCAGACGAGCAGGATCGGGGAGTCGCGCGCCCAGTCCATTACGTGGTCGAGGAAGTCGAGCAGGGTCGCTTCCGCCCAGTGGAGGTCGTCCAAGACAAGAACGAGGGGGTGCCTTCGGGCGACGGCCTCGAGCAGCTTGCGGACACTCCAGAAGCCGAGCTCACCGGCGGAAGCGCCCGTGGAGAAACCAAGCAGGTCGGAGATCGAGTCAACCGCGCCTGCACTCGACTCCTCGGCCTCGCCGTCTTTGAGCGGCGCGGCGAGCTTCCGGCGAGCCTCGTGAGGTGGGTCCTCGACCGTAATCCCCGTCGCCTGCCTCACCACGTCCAGAACCGGCTCGAGTGCAGCGACCTCGCCATATGGAACGCAACTGCTGCTCAAGACATCGGCGCGCCCGTGTATGTCGGACGCGAACTCCAACACGAGCCGCGACTTCCCGACACCAGCCGGCCCGAGAACCGTGAAGAGATGGCAGGTGTTGTCCTGGACGGCTCGGTCGAACGCGCCGCGTAGAAGGTCGCACTCGCGGTCACGGCCTACGAGAGGGGAGTCGAGCCGGCGAGCGTGGGACGGCGCTCCGTGGACGACGTCGAGAAGACGATAGGCCTGCACGGGCGCGCTCTTCCCTCTGAGCGCCAGCGGGCCCACCGACTCGGCGCGTACGGCGTCTCGGACGAGCCGATATGTCGCCTCGCCGATGAGAATGTCACCCGGGGTGGCTGCGCTCTCGAGTCTTTGCGCGACGTTGACGGCATCGCCGGTAACGAAGCTGTCGCCGCGCGACGAGTCGCCTGCGACCACCTCCCCGGAGTTGAGTCCGGTCCGGATCTCGAGACGAAGGTCGAACGAGCGGTCGAGCTCATCGTTCACCGCGGCCATCGCTCCGCGAAGTTCGACAGCCGCTCGGACTGCTCGCAATGCGTCGTCCTCGTGCAGCACCGGAACGCCGAAGACCGCCATCACGGCGTCGCCGATGAACTTCTCCACCGTGCCGCCGTGGCGCTCCATCACCACACGCACCTCGTCGAAGTAGCGAGACATTACGCGGCGAAGGCGCTCCGGGTCCTGGTCGTCGCCCAGCTGCGTGGAACCGCGCACGTCGCAGAAGAGCACCGTCACCGTCTTGCGCACATCCAGGCGCGCGGGAGTGGCGCTCAGCGCAGCGCCGCACGCCGAGCAGTACCGCGCCGTGTCGCGATTCTCCGCCCCACATCGAGGGCAGGCGGCCATGCCGTGAGTCTAGGACGCATTCGGCATGTCGCGTTCCGCCGTCTTCCGTCGAGAGGAACCGTCGTCGCGGACCGCGCCCACCGACGGAAAAAGAGGCGGACTTCGCGTCGAGCAGGCATCCTTTGCCGGACTCAGATCGCCCCCGCGCTGGATAAGAAGTTGGCGGACAGAGCGGCGGACTTCTAATCCGCGGGTCGGAGGTTCGAATCCTCCCGGGCGCCTTAAAAAGCGCTGCAAATCGGCCTGCTTATGACCGCACGTCGAGTACGTAACGGCGCGCTCAACGCCGAGAAGCGGATTTCTTATCCCAGATCGCGGCGTTTCGTTATCTGAACTCACCGAGCGCTCGACGCATCGCCTTTCGGTTTTGCAGGTCGACCACGCCGGAACGGACCGTGCTTGGCACCCCACGCTTCGACAGCCGAGCTGTCCCAAACAGGTCCGGCCGCCAGCCGGGCTAGTGGCTCTGGAAAGTCGTTTCGCTTCGTGTACTGAACGGCCGACCGCTTCGTCACGCCGAGTATCTCGGCCACTTCAGCGAGCCCCGCCAGACGACAACTGGGCATGGGCAGCAGCGTACGGCTGGGGTCGGCGGGGTTGCCGTGTGGCTATAATGTAAACGCTATAGAGATTTATGCTGGACATCCTGTTGACGAGCTGATCGACAGCTTCGACAGCTATCTGCGCCGCCGCGGACGCGCCGCTTCGACACGGCGCAGTACGCCTACTCGCTACGAGGTTTCCGCGACTGGCTCGGGGACCGTGCTGTTGGCGACCTCACGGCATCCGACCTCGAGTTGTACTTGACGAGTTGGGAAGCGGAGTTTCTTGGTCGCCGCCGTTGTCTCCCTCGTCCCGCGACGATGCGAGGCACGATCGGTGCGCTACGGGTCTTCCTTGCCTATCTCGAGCAGGCGGGACTCCTGGTAGCTAGCGACGGGGCCCCGCGCACGAATCCCGCGCGCACGATCGAGACGCCGTCCTGTCCGCAGCGGCCAAACGACTTCCTCCGCCGCTACGAGGACCGCGCGCTTCTGAGCGCCGACTGTCCCCACCACCACCGCATCGTCGTCTGGCTGCTCCGCTACACGGGCGTCCGAGTGGCCGAAGCCAATGCCCTCACGATTGCGGACGTCGACCTTACGCCAGAGCGCGAGACGTTGACCGTCCGCCATAGCAAGACGCCGTCGAGCACGCGAACGATCCCGCTTCTCCCGCAGCTGCTTCCGCTACTCGCCGAGCACCTCACCATCACACGTGATCGGTCGCTCGGCAGGCCGGAGGCGCCGGTACTCGTCGCGCGGCGCGGGACGCCGCTGACAACCAACTACATCTGGCGCGTGGTGAAGCGAGTCGCCTACGAAGCAGGTGTTCGGCGCATCGAGTGCACGTGCGGCACAAGGCGCCAGGATCGTCACGATCGCGGCTGTCCCCGTACGACGTCTGGTGAGAATCGATCGTCCATTAGCCCTCACACGCTGCGGCGGACGTTTGGCAGTGACCTGATCAACCGCGGTCTGCGCCTCGAGGCGGTGAGCAAGTTGCTCGGCCACTCGAGTACCACGATCACGGAGCGCGCGTATGCCCAGCTCTTGGAGCCGACGATCCGACAGGAACTGCTCGACGCCTTTCGGCGTCAGCCGCCAACGCCCGCCTTGGCACCGTCCTTCACTGTCGTAGACAGCCTTGCGGACCACCTTCCGATCGCCGTAGACGCCTTACCCGGGAATGACTGCGGCTGACGGACCGCCAGGTCGCGGCGGTTGCCGTCGAATATCTGCGCCTGGACGAGACGTCCCGACGTACACCACGAGTGCCGCCGGCTCGAGCCGAGTAAGTCCTCCGTACCCTCGACCCCGCTCGCGGGACGCTCGATCAGCTCATGTGGGAGTCCGAATCTTCGTTCACCACCGGATCACGCTTATGCGTGGATTCGTGACTGATCTGAGCCCACCACGCCGTCCAGCCCGAACTCGCCGGCGAAGCAGTGGTGA
>WUUC01176916.1_pt1 | contig 16982 bp, 31 predicted proteins | sample 6278441 | NCBI WGS metagenome assembly WUUC01 (sample SAMN13675441, study PRJNA597444) | soil metagenome | isolation source: soil | place: USA: Washington | collected 2017-10
AGGATGGCGGCCATGGTGGAGATGCCGAGCGACTTGCCGAACTCGACCGCGTACAGGACGTTGCCGGGCTTGCCCCGGTACTGGGCGGGCAGCAGGTCGGACACGGAGAGCGCTTTGGCGTACTCCTGCCGCTCGGGCAGCGAGTCTTCGCGGATGGCGGGCAGGGTGGCGAGGGTCATGAGGTGGCTCCGATCAGCAGTTCGGTTGGGTTGGGCAGGTTGCGTCCGGCGACCAGGAACGGCGTGCCGCCGCCCTTGGTTTGGCGGGTGGCGAGCGTGTGCTTGCGCCAGCGGGCCCGCCGTGCGGGCCCCATGGCGGCGGTCAGCCGGGTGCGGACTTCGGCGAGCCGGTTCTCGGAGGCGGACGCTTCTGAGGTGGCGGTGAGGAATTCGGCGGCCAGGTCGTCGGGCACGTCGTAGTCCTGTTTGGCCTCGATGTCGGGGTGGAGCTGCTTGACGGCCTCGTAGGTGGCGGGGTGCGGGTCGAGGTCGGGCATCTCCTGCCAGAGCAGCGAGTCGAGGAACTCGTCGGCTGCGGCGCGCAGGATGGCGGCGTCGGCCGGGTCGTAGTCGACGACGTATTCGGCGAACTCCAACCGGCTGCCGAGGATGGCGATGTGGGCGCGGGGCAGGCCGAGCACGTCCATGTACCACTGCACCTGCGTGCGGTAGTAGAGCGGGATCTCGTCGGTGCCTGGCCGTCCCCAGCCGGACCCGTCCGCGTCCGTCTTGATCTCCAGGAGGGCGGAGACTTCGATGTCGTACCAGCCGACCGGCATGCTGTCGGGCAGCCGGTGGTAGCGGATGAGCCGGTCGGGGTTGGCCAGGTGGCACGCCCGCTCCTGGTGGACGTACGTTCCGGCTTCGGAAACCTCCCAGTCGGGGTGCTGGTCGGCGAACCATGCAGAAATGGAAGGTTCCAGGTAGTGGCCGCGCGCCTGCTCGCCGGTCTGCTCGGCGGGCGGGGTGAGGCCGGCCATCTCGCACCACAGCGAGTAGGGGGATTCCCACGGTGAGAGGCCGAGGACGGCGGCGAGCCGGGAGCCGGTGAGTTTGCCTTCGCGGGCTTTATGCCACGCGGGGTCTGCGGGTGTCCACCGGCCGAGGTAGCGGCCGGTGGGTGTGGCGAGGGCTTCGGGGTTCACTGGCCGCCGTCCTTGTGGCGGTAGACCAGCTTGAGCTCGCCCCCGGATTCGAGGAGTTCGTCTGGCGTGTGGATGCGGGCGCCGCCTTCGACGGAGACCATGACGACCACGCGGCGGTCGCCCCCGGGTGTGCCGGGTTCGTCGGCGCGGAAGTTGCGGCCGAACCACAGGCTGGCGCCGAACGGCATGCCGTCGTCCCACACGTCGCCGGCCTGCGGCGGCCAGTGGCGCGGGTTGGGGTCGAGTGTCTTGCGGAGCCAGTGGGCCGTCCACGGGTCGAGCGTCTGCTCGTCGAGCATGCCGTCGATGCTGCTGAGCGCCTTGCTGATGCGTTCTTGCAGGGTGGCGGCGTCGATGGGGTTGGTCAGGTCGGCCCGCTTGACGGTGGCCTGGGGCGGCAGGGGGTAGCAGTGGCCGCGTTCGCCCCGGATGGTGACGCTGCCGTTGGCGTTCTCCTGCTCGACCTGGACGCCTTTGATGGTGACGTCGACGAGGGTGCCGGGCTGCAGGCGTGTGATGGCGCCGAGGTCTGCGTGGTCAGTCACGGTCTTCCTGCTCCCTGAGGTAGTCGTGGTGGGCGGCGTGGCCGATGTCGGGGCCGCCGCGCACGCTCGGCCGGGCGGGCAGGTGTCCGCCGGCGTGCATGGCGTCGCGCCAGTTGAGGAGTTCGGTGACCGGGTCGTGCAGCTGCTCGATGTGGGCGGGGTCGACTTCTTGTGTGAGGAAGTCGGCGAAGCGGGTGGCGCTGGCGCGGTCGTCGAAGGGGCCGTATGCGCCCGGCTGGTCGGTGAGGCGGACGATCCACATCAGCGGACTCCTGCGTCTTCGGCCTGGTAGATGGCGGTGAGCCGTTCGACGCTCGCCCAGCAGGTGGTGCAGGCGTAGAGGCTGGTGGGGCGGCGGGTGGCGTCGTGCCGGTTGCACCGGCCGACCTGGCAGGGGCGGGTCATCGGGCACCGTCCTCGGGCGTGCCCGCCGTTGCCCGCCATGCCCTGATGTCAGCGATCGGAGCGCCTTCCGGGTAGTCGTTGAGGGCGGTGGCGGCGGCGAGGGCGAGGGTGGCATGCACCTGGGCGAACTTGAGGAGCAGCGCGACGTCGTCGCAGTTGGCGTCCGGGGCGGAGTTCTCTGCTTCGGCGAGGATCTGCTCTGCCTGGCGGTAGTGCTCGGGTCCGGTCATCAGGCGGCCCTGCCGTGTCCGCCGGAGATGAGGGTGAGCTGCATGCCGATCGGCACGTCGACGCCGTGGCGGTCGTACCGGGCGCGGACGTCCTGCCACAGCACCCACATGCGGCCGGGCCGGGCGGGGTGGGCGTCGATGACGCGGACGGGCTCTCCGTCGTTCCACTCGCACAGGTCGGGGGTGGAGACGATGAGGTCGGCGTGCAGGTCGAGGGCGATCACAGGGCACCTCTTTCGGCTGCGTCGGCGGCGGCGCGCATCTGGACGGCCATCTCGTGGGGGGTGCGGAGTTGCGACCAGCGGCGCAGGTCCCTCGTCGGGTCGCGGTCGGTGGCGTAGCCGAGGTGGGCGGCCAGCGCGGTCTGGGCCTGCTCGTAGAGGCCGGTGTCGAACGGCTGCCCGGCCTGGTAGTCGCCCTGGTCGTCGAGGGTGAGTGCGAGGTAGATGCCGCTGGCGGCGGTGCCTGCACTGCCGGTTTCGATGAGGTTGGCGGCGCGGCGGAGGGTGTCGGCGGTGGCCATCATCGGGTCACCGCCGGGGAATCCACGGGGTCCGGGGCGCTGGCGTTCCGGCAGTCACAGTCGTGCTCGTCGCAGGCGTTCGGCCACTGGTTCGATCGCGTCTTGCGGTCGTAGTAGCGGCGGCCCGTGTGCCGGTCGTAGAGCAGGTGTCCGCACCCCTGGCACATGGCGCGCTCGTCCTGGTCGAAGTCCCAGAAGTAGCTGGCCTTGTCGGCGGAGACCACCGCTTCGATCCCGTAGCCGACGCAGTTGCCGGGGCCGACGTGGTTCTCGCCCTCGCTCAGCATCTGTGCGGCTTCGTCGGCGCTTTCGGCCTTGACCTTGTACTCGTAGTCGAGCGTGGCCCGGATGATGAATTCCTTCGCGGCCATCAGACGGTCACCGCCGCAGCGTCGTGCTCGACCAGCAGCGCCGCATCCTTCAGCACGCCAGCGACATGCGCACGCGTCCGCAGCCGGTCCCACATCGGAATGTCGCGGGGGTGGCAGCGCAGACGGCGGGCCAGCGCCTCCACCGCCTGCTCGACGAGCAGCCCATCCCGACAGGCAGTGCGGAGCGCGTCCGGCAGGGAAGCGTTGACCGGCTGTCCGGCGTAGCAGGCGGCCTGCCGCAGGACGGCGGCGATGCGGGCGATGCGGACGCCGGACATCATGTCGGCGGCGTACCGGAGTAGGGCGGCGGCCTCGTCGCGGTGGCGGCGGTGCGTCCACCGGTTGGACGTGGTGTCACTGGCGGGCAGATACGCGTGGATGGCGTCGAGGGCGTCCTGGGCCTGGCCGACGGTGGGGCCTGCGGCGAGGAGCGCGTGGTGGATTTCGGTCCAGCCGACGCGGGTGTGGCGGAGCGCCTGCAGCTCGTCGGCGGCGGCGTTGAGCACGCCGGGCACGCTGGTGGTGGCGGGTTCTGCGAGGATGGGTGTCACGGTCGCGTCCTTTGGTTGTGGTGGATGCGTTCGTTGCGGGGCCTGGCCGGGCATGGCTGGGCCCTGCTGCATGTCATGGGGTGGGGTCGAGCACGCGGGGCAGCTTGGCGATGTATGCCTCGATTGAGGTGAGCGGGACGCGCAGGTGTGTGCGGGTGCTGCCGGGCCGGGCGAGGTCGACGGCTTCGAGGAGCCCGTCGCGGATCCGCTCGTAGACGGCGTTCCGGGAATCGAGGCCGAGGACGTCACATACCTGCGGGATGGTGAGCAGCAAGGGCTGCTGTCTTGGAGCGTTCCTGCGGGCGGCCATCAGGCGACCTGCTGTTCTTGGTTGGGGCGGTGGAGGATTTCGGCGGGGACGCCTAGCGCGTCGGCGATGGCTTGGATGACGTCGGGGGATGCGGCGCGGTTTTCGCTTTCGAGCAGGGACAGATAGCTCTGGTCGATCCCTGCGGCCTCTGCGATGTCCACTTGGGTGCGACCCGCGCTGCGGCGGATAGCCCGTATTGCGGGGCCGTTCTGAGGAACCATGGCTGCAGTCTTGCTCAGATGAAGTCATATGACAAGGGTTAAGTGCAGTCCGTCTGCCGCGATCTGAGTTTGGACCGCTGCAACTGACAATGACTGGGGCTTGTGAGGCAGTAATCAAGTCAGGAGACGTCAGTCCCGGTCATAGACGGGTTCACCTGCATCAGCTACGGTGAGATGTGGGCTAGTCGTATGACAGCCGAATGGGACATTCCCTGACGAAAGGGTCACGAGGGTGGACGCCCAGTCGCGACCAGCGTGGGAACGCCTAGGCCGCCTACTCATTGAGAGGCGCGCCCGGCTCAACCCCCGCTACGCCATCCGCAAGGTTTTCGCCGAAGAGGCAAGCCTGAACTTGGGGCTTATCCGCGACATCGAGACAGCACAACGAGACACCTTCACGCCGGCATCCATCGCCGCCGTCGAGCGGGCCTACCAGCTTGCACCGGGCGCGATCGAGAAGGCGCTCGCCGGAGGTGAACTGGAGAAGGCACCGGAACCTGCAGGCATGCCTTCGCTGACCATGCAAGTTCAGGGACGGGTCGAGTCGGCGTTGCCGGACGACGAGCTTCGGGCGACTCTCGTGGAGGTTGCTCGACGGTTGTCGGTGGATGAGCTTCGGGCGGTTCTGCGGGAGAAGGAGTACGGCGGGCAGCCGTCGGCGGACAGCCCGTACGCCGATCCGTACGAGCGCCACATCTGGGAGATCGACGGGCTGTCGCCTGTTGTGCGCCGGCAGCTCATCATCGCCATGCGGGCTGCTATCGCCATGGAGGCGGAAGAGGATGAGCGGCCGGATGCTCAGGTGCACCGGTTCCGCCGCCCGTCCTGACGTCGGTCACGTTCTGTAGCGCATCCTGGTTTCGTTGATCGTGCGTCAGTGGTGCGTCACGATTAACCAACACCAGAGGACACCAGAGGACACCACGGGACTGTTTTCCCAGGTCGACTGTACTGTCGGGTGTTCTCACCTGCGGCGGGGTCTTCGTTCGGGACGAAGAGGTCGTGGGTTCAAATCCCGCCACCCCGACAGGCAGGTCAGAGGCCCTTTTCGGAGAGATCCGGGAAGGGCCTCTGGCGTGATCGTGCGTCACACATGCGTCAAGATCGCTAAATCCGGTCTCCGGAAGCGCGCCGCTTCCACGACTCGACGACCTTGTCGTGAGCGTCCGGAGCCAAGTGCGCGTAACGCTGAGTCGTCTCAAACGACTCGTGGCCCAGCAACGCCTGAACGTCGTACAGCGGCACCCCGTCCTGCACCAGCCAGCTCGCAGCCGTGTGCCGGGCGATCCGCGGCGGGAACCGGCGGATGCGATGCGTCGGGCTGTCGCACACCGCGCCGCACACCCCGGCCGCCCACACCTCGCCGCCGCGGGCCTCCGCCGGCGACCGGTGGCCGCACAGCCGGGCCGCCTCGATCGCCGGATACCAGATGCGGTTACGGAAGTCACCGTCATCCACCGGGCCGCCGCCCGGCGCCGTGAACACGAGCGCGTTTCGCCGCCGCCCCGACATCAGCCGGCTCATCCCCTCCAACGTCTCCGGCGGGATCGGCACCGTGCGGTTGCTCTTCAGGCTCTTCGGGTACTCCCGCAGCCCCTGCCGGGTGGCCACGTCCACCACCGACAGCAGACCGCGCAGCCAGTCCACCCGGTGCCCGTGCAGCCCGTACGCCTCGCCCGGCCGCAGCCCGACGTCCATGCCGAGCTCGACCAGCGTCCGCCACTTCGGGCCGTGCAGCCGCTCGACAGCCTCATACAGGGCGCCGGCTTCGTCGCGCTCGTAGAACTCCACCTGCGTGGCCGACCGCTTCGGCAGTTCCAGGCTGTAGAACGGGTTGGTCAGCACGATCGGCGGATGCTGCGCCATCGCCCCCTTGTACAGGCTGGTCATCAGGTGCACGACGTCGTGGATCGTCGCCGCCGAGATGAAGGGGATCTCGTCGGGGTCGTCCTCGAAGTAGGAGGCGGGCCGGCCGCGATGCCGGGCCCGGCGTGTCTCCTGTAGGTCGCCCACCCACGCTTGGGCGTCCACCCGCTGGACGGCTTGCATCGGCCAGTCGCCCCAGCGCGGCGCACAGTGGGTGCGCCACAGGGATGCGTTCTTCGCCTTGGTCGGCTTTTCGACGACGCGGGCTGCCTCCCAGCGGGTGTACCAGTCGGCCACTTTGATCTGTCCGGCCTTCGGGTCGCGGGTGTCGCCCATCGAGAATTTGGCTTCGGTCTGTTTGGCCCACTTTTCCACCACGCTCTTGAGCCGGTTCGACTTGGTGGTGCGTCGGCCGTTGGGCATGCGGACGGTGGCCTGCCACAGTCCGCTGTCGAGGCGGCGGATGTACGGCATGTGCTCCTCCGGGTTACAGGCAGACCCTGACCAGCTGCCCCAGCTGGAGTTCGACCAGCCGGCAGTTCGCGCCGCCGGTGGGCGGGTCGAGTCCCGTTGTCGGTTCGGGCTGCGGTTCGGGTTGTGGTGTCGGCTCGTCCACTGTAGGGCGGTCGGCTGGAGGCTGTCTGGTCGGCTGGAAGTCGTCGGCGGCCACGGTCGGCGGTTCCTGTTCGCGCGTCGGGGTGGCCCTGCTCGTCGGCGTCGGCTTCGGTTCGGGCGCCGATGTGCGGGTGGGCGGCCGGGTGCGGGTCGGCTGGGGTTGGCTGCGCGCCGGCCTGGTCTGTTCTGGGGCGGCGCGGGTGGGGGTCGCTACGCCGACGGCCGGGCGGGTGGGGTTGCCCGCCGCGACGGCCGGCCGGGTGCGGCTCCTGGTCCGCGGCTTGGTTGTGCGGGTGGGGGCGGTCCGGGCTGTCGGGCGGCGGGTCGCGGTGAGGGCGGGCATCTGCATGGTGATGGTGCGCACGCTGGACGAGGCCGGGGCGGCTGCGGTGGGGGGCGGGCGGTCGCGTTCGATGACGGCGAGGCTGAGCGCCCCGGCGGCGACGGTGGATGCGACTGCGGCGGCGGCTACGGCGGCCCGCTGGTGGGCGCGTACCGCCTCCCAGCCTGCGGCGAGGATGGCGGGGACGGGCAGGAGGTGGTGCCACCGTTTGTTCCGGTGGGGTTCTAGGACGGTGTGGATGGCTTCACGTCGGGCTTTGCCGCGTAGGGCTGCGTCGACTTCGATGATGATGTGGCCGTCGTCGGGATCTTTGCGGGCGACGGCGGGCACGAAAAGGGTGTCTAAAAGGTTTTCTACTTCAACGATTTCCCAGCCATCTGGCGACTGCAATTTTACTGCTCCTGTGATCCGTACCGTTCGTGAAGGGTGCGCCAAATGTGCCGGCGTATGGCCGGTGTCTGGATGCCTCGCGCTGGGATGGCGAGGGTGAGGGTGCGTCCGGCGACCTCCACTTGGAGGGGGCGCATGCGGGCGGAGCGGATGGCCATGGCGTGTTCGACTTCGGGCGGGGGTCGGCCTATTTCGAGGTCGCGTATCTGGCGGGCCATCTGGACGATTTTTCGTTGGGCGGCGTCGAGGTCGAGGCAGGTTTGGTCGAGGCGGCGTTGCAGGAAGCCGTCTCCGGCCGCTTCACCGGTTTGGCCTTGATCGGGCTGGTCAACGTCGTTGTTGATCGCCGTCACCTCCTGGCGTTTGGGGTCCTGCTTGGGCCCGGGTTTGGGACGCCCCACACGTCCTGTTTTCTGTCGTCCTGTCACCTAACGCTCACTTTATGCGTTGGGCAAGGTGCGTTATTGGATCGTGACATGTGCTCGTTTTCTCAGCAAACCCGCAGGTTATGGCTGATACGTAAGAATAGGCTGCCCTAATTCCGCTATTCAGGACGGGGCGTCTCAATGGCAGTCGCTTTTGAATGACCTTGGTATTTAGGATGAGACGGTGCCACCGCCTCACTGCTGCCGATCACCTCTACACCAGCACCTGCTCGATGTGATCGAAGATGTCGCAGTTCGTCTCCCGCTGCCATTCGGGCAGGTCAGCCCAGTCGGCAACGTAAGACGGCTTTGGATTCGGGAGAAGCAGGTGCATCTGGGCAATCCAGCAGATTGCGATGAACCGGCCCCGCTGTTCCCGGGTGAGTTTCGACGTCCGGCCGAGGCTGGTTTCCCAGAAGGCGACCACCTGGTTCTCCACCCGGGCCGCGGCCATGCGTTCCCACTCGGGCATCTCCTCCCACGGGGTGACGTAGCCGGGCTTCGGCTCGCCCGGGAAGTGCCGGTGCACGCCGGCGATCCATGCTTCACGGAAGGTACGGCCAGGCTCCTGCAAGGTGACTCTCCTTCGGTTCAGCTGGCCGTGGCCAGCTCGTTGATGTCGTTGTCCAGTGCTGCCATCCGGTCGTCGGACGGCAGCGCGGCCATCTGGGATTGGAGTGCGCGCAGCTTGTGGCCGATGACGCCAGATCCCGTGCGGCGGGCGAGGTCGAGCGCGGCCCGGCCGTAGTCGAGTGTCTGGTCGCGGTCGCCGCGCTGGATGCCGAGCGTGGCCAGGTCGACGAGGACGCCGCCGCGGCGGCGGGTGGTGAGCTGGTGGGCGAGCGCGTCGGTGAGCACCTGCTCGGCGAGGTCGGGGCGGCGCAGCGTGATGTAGCAGGTGCCGCGCTCTTCGTGGAGGCGGCTGCCGTCGAAGCGGAGCCAGCCGCCGTTGTGGGATGGGCCGGTGAGGTCGCGGACCTGTTCGGCTACGTCGAGGGCGCGCTGGCAGCCGTCGAAGTCGCCGAGGCCGGCGAGGGTTTCGGCGCGGACGACGGACACCCAGTGGCGGGTGGACAGGCTGCTGTCGCCGCGGCGGGCGAGCTGGGCGGCGAGGTCGAGCATGGGTGAGGCTGTGGCGTACCGGCGTTCGTAGACGCCGATGAAGGCGTGGCGGGTCATGGCGCACGCCCACAGGTCGTAGGCGCCTGCTTCTTTGCTGGCGGACGCGGCGAGGGTGTAGCAGTGGGCGGCGTCGGTGTACTGGTTGGCGTCGAAGTGGATTTCGCCGGCGAGTTGGAATGCGTCGGCGGCGAGCGCGCACAGGCGTTTGTGGGTGGCGTCGGTGGTGGAGCGTTGGAGTCCTTCGACGATGGCGGCGAGGTGGTCCTGTACGAGCGGGTACACCTTGGCTTTGCTGCTGGCCAGCATGAACACCTGCCAGAGGTGGCTGTTGAGCGTCTCGTACTGGGTCGCGGTTTCGGCGTCGAGGCGGCCGGTGCGGGAGGTGAGCCGGTCGAGGTCGAGCGTCTGGTCGACTCCGGGCGCGGCGATGACGGCGCCCGCCATGGTGAACAGTCGCAGGAGTTCGCGGCGGTTCATGTCGTCATCGGTCCACTCCTGCGGTGCGGGTGAGGGCTGCGGTGGTCGGGCGGTCTGCTGTTGGAGGAGCAGGGCGAAGCGCGCCTTCACGTGGTCGGGTGCCTGCCAGAGGTGGACGTCGAGGATCTGCTGTTGTTCGGGGCACTGGGTCAAGGCGGGGTTGCCTTCCCATTTCGCGACTGTGCGCGGGTCTACGCCGAGGCGTTCGGCGAAGCCCACTTGGGAGTAGTGGTAGGCCCGTCTGAGGGTTGCTGCTAGGGCTCCGGTCCATGTGTCTACGACGTCCACAGCGATCTCCTTCTGAGATCGATTCTGCCGGGGTTCCCGGCGTGCGCCAGTGGGAGGGCAGTGCAGGTTCGGTGTGCGGGCGGTGCCCGTACATGGTCGCCCGGGTGGTGGTCGCGGTCCCCTTGAGGGGACAGAGAAGCGTCGTCGCCAGGGAGTTCAGGGATGGGCCTGCTCGGTTTTCAAGCGCCCGGTTCGGCGGGCCCAATCGAGGATGTCGGCGAGCCACCACCAGTCGCGGCCGGAGATGGCGCCGGCGGGGTCGGGGAAGCGTTCGACGTTGACCCACTCTTTCGAGCGGCGGCGCCAGGTGACGACGGTGTTCTCCGACACGCCGAGATGTTCGGCGATGCCGTCGACTCCGACGGGAGTCCATGGGGGTGTGGGTCGCTGCTGCTCTGTCATGGGTTCAAGTCTACGCCTATTGGTGGCGCACGTCTCTTGCCAACATCCGCATGCCTGTGGTTGACAGGTGAATGCCGGGGGTTTACAGTCGTTGTTGTTCGGCCCCGCAAAAACGGGCGGGCCTGGTGCGCTAACACCAGACCCGCCCTTGATTCACCACCTGCGCTAACAGGAGGAGAACCCAATGGCCCACCCTATCGGTCTCAGCACCCGCGAAGCAGCGCAGGCGCTCAACGTCTCGCCTCGCACCATCCGCCGGTGGGCCCAGCTCGGCAAGCTCGACGCCGTCAAAACGTCCGGCCGCTGGACCATCGCCGTCCCCGCGAACCTCGACGCCTGGAAGCCCGCACAGGTGGACAAGGCGCGCGAACTGGTCGAGCAGGGCGGCATCCTCCCCGCCCGCCGCCCCGGCTTCTACAAGGCCGTCAGCAGCGACGGCGCCGGCACCTACCTGGTGCACGCCTCCGGCTGCACCTGCCCGGCCGGGCAGCGCGGCAAGCACCAGTGCTACCACCGCGCCAGCGCCGCCATCCTCAGCGCCGCCGCCGGGCTCCGCGCCGCTTAAACGCCACGTCAGCAACGCCGATCCGGAAAGGGAAGCCCATGAGCCGCATCAAGAAAGTGGTCTTGTACGTCGGCCTCGCGTTCACCGCGTTCTACCTGTTCACCCGCCCGGCCAACGCCGCCGAAGCCGTCAACAGCGTCATCGGAGGCGTCTCCGCCGGAGCCAACCAGCTCGCCGTCTTCCTCACCAACATCAGCCTCTGATGGCCGCCACACGTGACGCGGGCGCCCCCCATCCGCCAAGACCAGGAGCGCCCGCCACCACAACAACCACAACCACTACTCGACCGCCGCTTCACGGAGGGAGCCCAACCAGCATGACACAGCCCGCCCCCCACCACATCCCCGTCAACGCCGACCAGCTGCAAACCCTGATGGAGGACGCGCAGCGGGTCGCCGCCCGAGCCGCCCGCCTGCTCGACCAGGCCGGCATCGACATCACCGGCGCCACCCCGCCCATCCCTGCTGGCGGCAACGTCGTCTCCCTCGCCGACTTCCGGGCACGCCGGGCGGTGACCGCGTGAGCCCGGCCGAGATCAGGGACACGCAGAAGCTGCTCGACAAGACGTTGAAGGCCAACGCCTCCCGCCCGGTCGGCACCCGCCCCCTCGCGGACAGCGGCAGGTGCACGCACCCCGGCTGCACGAAGTGCGGCAAGCGGTGACCCCCCACGAGGAGGCCATGGAGCAGCTCGCCCGCGACCTGCACGCCCTCAACCGGTTCGACTCCGCCATGCCGAACCAGGCCGTCGAGCAGGAGGACGAGAAGTGATCCGCGTCATCGCCGCTCTTGCCACCGATCTCGGCTTCACCACCATCCGCTGCGTCGCCCTCTGCCTGGCGACGCTCGTGGCCATCATCCTCGCGGTCGTCGTGTCCCCGAATCTGTGGGGGTTCGCGCTCGGGCTCGCCTTCACGGCGGGCACGGCGTGGAACCGGGAGATCCGCTGCGACGGCTGCCACGAGTCGCTGGAGGACCGCGAGGCGTAGCACCACCAGCCCGACCAGCAGACCTCTGGGTGCGAGTCCCAGACGGGCACGCGAAACCACCTATCTCAAGGAGATCAACATGCGCCCCACCGCCTTCAACATGATCGCGTTCTTCCTGGTCTTCGCCCTCGCGAACGTCGGTCTCATTGCCATCGGCTACGCGCTGCTCAAGTAGGCCCCACCCAGCAGCTAGCGAGCTGAGTTGCGGATCGCGCCCGACCCGCTCGTGCGCGCGTCCGGAGCAGCAGCTCCTACCGAGCCGAAGGAGACCGAGATGAGTCCGAGAGACACCATCGACCACCTGATCAACGACCTCGTCCGCCGTCTCGCGGAAGCCGACGCAGAGCTCGACGACAACAGCGAGGACGACAAGCGCTGAGGTTGCGGGTGCCCGCCCGGCCCTGTCGGGCGGGACGCCCGGAGCAGCAGCTCCACCACCTACCGAAGGAGAACCCGTGAACAAGTCCGAGCTCGTCACCGCCATCGTCGCCACCACCGGCGAGAGCACGAAGACCGTGGCCGCCATCGTCAACGCTGCGTTCAACACCATCCAGGACACCGTCGCCACCGGCGAGGACGTCGCCGTCATCGGGTTCGGCAAGTTCGGGCGGGTCCACCGCCCCGCCCGCACCGCGAAGAACCCGTCCACCGGCGAGGACATCGACGTCGCCGAGAGCTACGCGCCGAAGTTCCGCCCCGGCGCCGGCTTCAAGGACGTCGTGAACAGCGGCCGGACGCTCACCAACGCCTAGCACCGCCCAGCCCGACCGGAGCCAGCCGGCGTCCCGGGGAGCAAGCCCCGAGCGGGCACGCAGCACCGACGTAAATCCCGCCACCACACAACGGAGGAAACACCCATGTTCGGAAAGCCCGGAATGCCGCCACTCCCCACCTACCAGCCCGCAGTCGACTCCTGGAGCGACCACGAGTTCGGCCAGGACCCCACAGCCGACATTGACGCGATCCTGCACAGCCTGCTCCTCCAGAAGACGGCCGAAGCCATCCAGGAAGCCCCCCAGGTGTTCGCCGCCATGGCCAGCGACCCGACGTACTCGCACCTCAGCAAGCAGGAGTGGGACGAGGCCCTGCGTGAGGCCCTGAACGAATTCGGCGACGCGCCCCTCAGCAGCGAGTACTTCGACGACGAGATCCGCGGCGCCCTCGGCCTCCAGCGCCCCTGACAGCCCCAGCCCGACCGCTGACGTCGAGTCCTGCCGCCCCGACCACGGGCCGGGGCGGCTCACCCGACGCCAGAACCACCACCCAACCCGCAGCCACGAAGCAGGAGCCATGACCACCACGAACCCGCCCGCCGAGCCGCCCGGCGAGCCGACCGCGCAGGAGATCGCCCGCGCCCTCGACGCCCTGGAGCAGCACGTCGCCGACAACGCGCCCGAACCGGAGCCGCAGGCCGGGCCGCCCGCACCCCTCGAAGGCGGCGAGACGAAACGCGTCAAGCAGCTGCGCGCCGAGGTCGCCGAAGCGCACCTGCTCGCCGACCTGCAGGACGACGACACCCCGCTCTTCCTCGACACCAAGAAGGTGCGCAAGCAGCAGAAGCGGGCCGCCGAAGCCGCCCGCCTGCACGAGCTCGCCCAAGACCCGATGACGCGCGCCTACCGGGTGCTGCGCACCCGCCGCCGCCTCATCGCCGGCGCCATGGTCGCGCTCACCCTCGCCCTCGGCTGGTCGACGGCCGGCGTGCACGCGTTCGCCTCCGAGGGCGCCGCGAAGTGGTCGCCCGGGTGGGTGTTCGCCTGGTTCGTCGAACCGTTCATGTCGCTGGCGCTGCTGGTGGTGGTCGGCGCGCGGGCGTACCTGTCGACGCTCGGTCAGCCGATCGAGTCGCCGACGTTGACGCGGATCGAGTGGCTGTTTCTGGGGTTGACGTTCGGCATGAACGCGTGGCCGCACCTGCCGTGGGCGTTGCCGCCCGGCGAGAAGTTCAGCCTGTCGAGTCTCGTCCTGCACGTGCTCGGGCCGATCGTCGCGGTGGCGATTGTGATCGCTCTGCCGATCATTTTGGCCGCCTTCACAAGGCTGGATTTGGGGCTGTCGAGTCGGGGGGCGACTGGCCGAAAGTACAGGGGAAACACGCTCGGAGAGTCGGGGGTCGAGTCGGGGGCGACTGGCCCCGACGACATCGAGATCAAGGCCGCCCGGATCCGCCGCATGATCGCCGCCGGACAGCTCCCCGAAGAGCCCGGCGTGGAGAAGATCCGCCGCGCGTTGCAGTGCGGCACCGCGACTGCCCGCGACGTCCGTGACCGGCTCGCCGAAGGCGGCGGCTGGAACTCCGGCATCGACGAGGAGTACCGCTGATGCACCGCTACCAGTGCCCGTTCTGCCCCGCTCTTCACGACCGTGACGCCGAGCCGAAGTGCCCGACGCACGGCCTCGGCTACTCGCCCCGCTGCACCACCTGCGTGCGGCTCGCCAAGCAGACCTCGTGCGGAGGCACCCGATGACCAGCCTGCTCATAGCCCTGCTCGTCCTGTCCGCCATCACCATGTGCGCCCCGCGCGGCGCCGAATCCCGCGCCGAGATCCGCGCCGCCGCCCAAGTGGCTGGCTGGAAAGCGGTCGCCCCGGCCGCGCGCCACCTGGCCGTACAGGCGCTGCACCTCCTGGTCGAGGCGCTGCGCGTGATCGTCCGCATCGTCGTGTTCGCCGCCCAGGTGCTGGCCATCATCGCCAGCCAGCTCGAAGCGCCCAGCGCCGCGAAGGAGTCCGCATGAGCACGCCCAACCGGCCGCGGCTGTCGCTCGTCCCGCTGCGGGACGCCGACGACGCCCCCGACCTGCCCGACGAGCGTCACGACGAGCTCGACACCCGCCCCGACCAGCAGCTCGAAGAGGCGGTGGTCGAGGGCGAGATCCTGTCCGACAGGCCCGTACGCACCACCCGCCTCCCCGCGGTGGTGGTCGACGGCGTGATGGTCGTCCGCTCCCCGGAGGTGCGGGCGAAGCTGGCCAAGGCGACCGCCCGGCACGGTGTCACCGTGTATCAGGGCTGGCACTCGTGGCTGGTCAGGGCGTGGGATGGGCTCACCTACGGCGTCTACCGGCGGCAGATCCGCGCGGCCGAGGCCGCCGGCGACCGTGAGGCGCTCGCCGACTGGACGGAGCGGAAGGGGCGGGCCGTCGCCGAGCGCCGCACCCGGATGATGGAGCTGCCGCTGCTGGCCGTGAACGTGGCCAAGGCGCTGGGGATTTCGCTGCTCGGCGCGCTGGTGCTGCTGCTGGCCCTGTCCATCGCCGTCTGGGCGACCGGCGTCGGGAGCTTCGGCGCGGTATGGGAGTTCGCGGGCGGGCTGCTGCGGCTGATCCTGACCGTCCTCAAGTGGGCGTGGCCTGCGGCCGGGCTCGCTGTGCTGGTGGCGGCGTGGCGGGAAGGCTGCCGCCGGGGTGAGACGCCGGAGTGGCTGGCCGCCCCGGCGGCTGGCGGTGGTTCGCGCCCGACTACGCCGGTGCTGGTGACGCCGTCGATCGTGGTGACCGCGCTGCGGGACATCGGCTATGCGCCGCTGCGCCGCGCCATCAAGGAGATGGGCGACGCTGGCGCCGCGATGCTCAGCCCGATCAACATCGCCGGATGCGGTGTCGAGGTCGAGGTCGCGCTGCCGTCCGGCACCTCGACGGACGAGGTGCAGAAGCGGCGGCGGAAGCTGGCGGAGAACCTCGGCCGGCACGAGCACGAGGTGTTCATCACCATCCCGAAGAAGGCGCGCAGCGTGACGTTGTGGATCGCCGATCCGGGCGCGCTGGACGAGCCGATCGGCCCGTCTCCGCTGGTCAGCGGCAACGAGGTGAAGGCCGATTACAAGACCGGCCGTGCGCCGTGGGGTGAGAATCTGCGCGGCGAGCCGGTCGGGATCAGCCTGTTCCAGCGGATGCTGCTCATCACCGGCTTGTCCAACCAGGGCAAGACCGCGAGCCTGCGGGCTCTCGCGCTCTGGCTGGCGTTCGACCTGCGGGTCGAGTTCCGGATCGCGGACCTGAAGGGCGACAACGACTGGAGCATGTTCGACGGCATCGCCAAGGTGCTCATCGAGGGGCCGACGGACGAGCATGTGGCCCGCGCGACCCGCATGGTCGAGGGGGGTGTCGCCGAGATGGAGCGCCGCCTGCTGGCGCCTGCGGGTGCGAAGTTCGACCCGCTCATCCTGATCGTGGATGAGGCGCAGGTGGCGTTCATGTGCCCGGAGAAGGACGAGCTGGGCAACCCGTACGGCGGCACCAAGGCCACGTCGAGGTACTTCAACGCCGCTCGGAAGCTGCACAACCAGGGCCGTGCTGTGAACGTCACTTTGTGGCAGGGCACGCAGAACCCCACCGATCAGAACCTCCCCGTCCTCGTCCGTGAGGGCGCGCACATCCGGGCCTCGCTGGTCCTGAGCACCGAGTCACAGGCCAAGATGGCGCTCGGCGAGAAGGCGGTCGAGGGCGGCGCCGCACCGCACCTGCTGCGTCAGGACATCGACAAGGGGACGGTGGTCACGAACGGCGCGGGCACGAAGCTGCCCGCCGGCCAGTCGTCGATCACGATTCGTACCCATTTCATCGGCACGCCGGAGGCCGCCGAGGTCGCCGCGCGGGCCAAGGCGCTGCGCAACGGGGCGGCCACCAGCGACGGCGTGCCCGTCGAGGAGGAGCACGTGGACCCGCTCGTGGACATCGCCGCTGTGCTGGGGGATGAGCCGCGGGTGTTCACGCAGGACGTGTTGAAGCTGCTGTCGGCGCGGAATCCGGGCCGGTACGGCAAGTGGACGCCGGGCGATTTGAAGGAGGTGTTGGACGAGGCCGGCGCGTCCTCGTACAAGTCGGATGGCCGGATGGTGGTGGGTCGTGACCGCGTCCTGAGGGCTCTCGCAAACCGGGACGATTCGGCGTCGGAAGACGGTGCCCGGTGATCGAAAAGGGCAGGGAGTTGCGCAGGGAGGCAGGGAGTTCTCCCTCGCGGCCTCCCTCCCTGAAAAAGCGGCTCTGACCTGCAGACCTCCCTGTCAGGGAGTCAGGGAGGAGGTCCTCGCTGAGGGCCTGAAAACCCCCTTCAGAAGCCGTCCCACCCCCCTGCCTCTACCTCCCTGAGCAAGATCCCGTAGCGGTGGTTGCGGGTGCTCTCCCACCCCTTCGGGAGGGCCGCCCGGAGCAGCCGCTCCACGATTCCCCACACACCCGACCAGGACAGGAGACAACCATG
>WUUC01223974.1_pt1 | contig 16978 bp, 12 predicted proteins | sample 6278441 | NCBI WGS metagenome assembly WUUC01 (sample SAMN13675441, study PRJNA597444) | soil metagenome | isolation source: soil | place: USA: Washington | collected 2017-10
ACATCACGATGACTCTCTTCTCTTACTGCGTCCGCGTCGACCGGGGCTCCGCTCCCAATCCGTTCTGGGGCATTTGTACACTCGCCATTTGCAAACCCACCATTCGTCGCGTCGCGCAACCAGGAGATTGGATTGTCGGCTTTGGTTCGAAGAATGTAGACGGTGTTGACTATTCTAACAGAGTGGTATACGCCATGCGGATCTATGAATCGATGAGCTTCGAGGAGTACGATAAGGTGTGCAAAAAGGAGATGCCTGGCAAAGTGCCTGATATGCATCATAAGGACCGCCGAAGAAATCTTGGCGATTGCATCTTTGATTTCAGTATCGACCCATCAGGAAAACTCCGACCAAGTGTACACACCCTGCGTCATCGTGCGCGTGATCTTCGCGGAAAGAACGTGTTACTATCAGATCATTTCTTCTACTTCGGAAGCGAAGCAGTGAAGATTCCCGCAAGATTGCATCCTATCATCATTCAACACCAGGGACATAAGTCGAAACGGAACGATCCTTATAAAGAACGGTTTATAGAATGGATCGAATCAAACTACAAAGCGAATAAATTGTACGGTAATCCACAGGTAGGTTGGGTGGATGATACTAAAGGAGATTGTGTGCCGAAAAAGAAATGCTGATCGCTGCAACCTTTTCCCTCACTCCCACACCCTCCAAAGCACAGCCATCTCCAGTGCGCCCAATACTTGGCGGTCGTGAAAGCCATCATACGATGATGTAATCACTTTTTCGCCGGGGTTTAGTCCATCAAGGACCTCAAAATAATCAGGACACTTTCTGCCAAGCGTAATTTCTCTTCTTTCAGCATGAAGACTGTCGCGCATCACAAACACCCATAGACCACCTGTATCCTTATAAAATCCACCGACCGGCAGAAGCGTTTGCATCGATGGTTCGCTTAATGCGATCCGAAGCCGGAGGCTGGCGTTAGGTCTGAGTGGCGGCACACTATCGCCTTCGAACTTCAACCAGGTACTGAAACGGCCATGGCGAACCACGGTATCTACTTCGGTGATCAGGAGTCGGTGATCACGGTCAATGATTGTCGCTGTAGCTTTCAGCCCAACGAATATACGCTTCAGATATACCTCATCGATTTCTACAAGAACTTTCTGCGAAGAACCGCTGCTGTCCGGTGCGATCGTTCCCGTTTGAGGAATCGTCTCGGTGAACAACCCGTAGGTGATGGTGCCGATCGAGATACGCCGGTCAAAGTCAAGTACACATCCACCACGTCGCCCACCATAAAAGAAATCATAGACGACAAATGCGGCTATGAACACCAAAAGAATTTTGAACGCCGTTCGCGCAGGTTTCATTCAACGGGTGAAACTCAAAATACAAGCCGAAGTGAATACAGCTTTTTCTGGTTAGTTCGTCATGTTACGATTACTGAAATGAACAGAAGTGTTCGATGATGGGACCAAATCTTCGACGTAAACTTGTTACTCTTTCATTCAACCTAGTCGCCCACCTTCCTGAACGTCAACTCCTCCGAAAATATCTCACCATTCGCAGTTCTCCTGTAGTTCCCCTGTGAGTCGTACTGCCGGTCGTTGTTGTTGAAACTCACTTCCAGTTCACCGGGTTTATCTTTCGGCATGTAACAATGCACCTTCGTGGCGGTGAAGTTCTTCGTGAAGTTGTCGCCTGTAATACTTGCCGAACCGCTGCTGAATGGCGACCTCGTGCCCAGCTCATCTTTGATCTTAACCACAATCTGCATGTTGATCATGCCCCAATCAAAACCCTGGAACACAAAATACCGGCTGCATTTCGATCCGCTGTAATCGACTGTTCCTTCGTAAGTGTATTCAAGAAACTCGTTCATGCCAACGTTAATCGTGCCGCCACCTTCGCTTTTTTTACACGCGTCGCGCGTTTTACCGTTCGACTGCGCTTCGGCCGCAAGGTGATACTCACCCAGTGCTCCGACTTTGGATGCACGAATACTTTCAAATCGCTGCGCGAATGAACGCACTACTTCCGCACCGAGCTTTTTCGCAAGCATGCCGCTGAAATCGGGGAGAGTGGCCGCATAAAGATATTCCCCTTCGATGCTGTTCAACAACGTTGGGTTGTAGTAACCGAACATCGCATTGCTTTCAATGGCTTGCTTAAACATGATTACGTCTTTCCTGATCAGCGCAATTCTTGCCAACGGTTTATGATTGCCGATCAGTATGCTCAACTTTTACGCCTCGGCCAGGGCCTTGTCGTAATCGCCACTGCTTCGCGATTGCGTATACCTCGCAATAACATTCAACGCTTTCTCCTCTTCGTTCGGGTACCGCGTGCGGAACATGGAACCAAAACTTTCATTCACTTCAAGGAGTTTCTTCCAGTTAACGATCGCCCGCGAAAGATCGATGTTCTTCAACTCCTCCGTTTTGTAATACGTTGCTTTCACCTCGGCCATATATTGGTCGATGTTTCCGGTGTACTGAATGTTGATGGCGTAAGGATCGGTGTAAACTGGAGTTGAAGCAGGTGTTCTGTTCCCGGCATTTTGAGCTTGTTGCTGAGATGAAAATGAATTACCTCGCTGAAGTATTCCATAGATCCACTGATTTCTTTCAGCGTAGCTGTTAAATCCATCCGCCGACGGAGGTTCGCCTGCACAATCACCTGTATGTGGACGGAACGATGGATTGTTGCCCGCCACCATTTGCTCGTCGCGACAGGAGAAACTATATTTTCTGTAAACGATTTTTCCACTCCCACATTGACTCACGCGATTGAGGATACGCTGCCGCCAGTTGTAGAGTTCGTGAACATTGTCGCCAAATGCCTGAGCAACAACGTAGATCGTCTTGCAAGACGCGTCGTTCACTTCTTTCCATTGGTCGTCAAATTCGACACAATTAGTATAGGCGGCAACGTGATTACCGTCGGCCTCATTGGTATAACTGTATGGCGCGTCCCTGTCGTATGGGCTTGATGGTTGCTGCAGTACTTCGAACCTGCCCCCTTTCTTTAATGCGAAGGACACTTTGAGAAAATAATACTTCGAATAGCTATAGTCGTAGCTGGCGACATCGCCACCTACAAAGTTTATGTCGCAGATGTTTAACCGGTACCGTGCGCTGTTGCCGGGACTCGCCTGGTACGTCATTCCAACGGTGAGCCAGTCGCCGTCGAGTGATAGGTTGACTTTGGTTCCCGGACCACCCACGAGCGTGAGCGGAAAATCCTGGGCAAAAACAGAAAACGACGCCAACAGAAGGAGTGCAAAGAGAGATTGTTTCATCGTACGGCAATAGGAGGTATCATGTAATTTAACCTAAGAAAATAAAATTATTGCCATCAGCGCAACCTGATGAATGGACATGAATCAGTCCTGCTTTTATGCGCTGGCTTTCCGCTAATCACGAAGCAATTGCTCGCTGGTGATGTTGCTCTGCTGCGACCGGTAGTTGAGAACGATGCGAGAACGAATCACGGCAAACACACGACCGATTCAACCAATTATTCCCGCGACAACATTCAATATCACCCACACTATAGTCCAGACAACAAGTGCCGGCAAAGCACCGGCAACGGTAAGGCCCACAATTACGGCTGCGCCACTAACTTCCTCGCCCTCACGCCTCATCTGCCACCTGATCAGAACCGTAAGCCCGACGGTGAGTGCACCAAATAGCATCCAGAAATTTTTTTCCCACCAACCGGGAAGGTGATCGCGCTTTTCTCCAGGTGCCAAACGCTTCGAGCTAAGCTGAACAAAATTTATCCCGCGGTTTCCAGGATTCAACAGCGTAACCATTAACCTGTCGCCGTCGCGCGAATGCCCGATGACCGGCGTATTGGTGGAGAGCAGTGATATGTTACTGAACAGCTTCATGAGTCCGTGAATGGTATCGGTTGCCATGCTCGATTCCAAAGTCGATTGAAGTGCATCATAGTCTATTCTCCCGCCAGGATCAAAACCCACATAGAGACAATACACATCGTTCTTGCCGCCCAGTTCTTCGAGGTCGTTATAAGTAGCTAAGCCTGAATGAACGTTAACGAGAGAGAAAGCGCTATCATAATACCCTGGCAGTATTAATATTCTTTCCGATGCTAGCTCGAATAGTGATGAAAGGTTGAAACTGGCGTTTGCAATTAGATCTGTTACTGCAACAGGGATTTTCTTTTCCTTTTTCTCACCTTCTGTAGATGTACCCATATCTGACAGGTCCCTGAGTACATCCGCGACGTCGATGATATCGCCTAAAACGTCGTCGGGATCTTCAGACACATTATACTGCCATGTTTTCCTGTTCAAATAATTAACAGGATGGGATTTTTCCGTGATACGATAACTGGTTTGTCCGTCGATGAGGTACGGTGTTCCATCAATCTTTCTCACAAGGTAAGCCTCGTGCTGGCCGGCGATGTAAATTTCCTTGCCAAGATCAAGGAGGTCGTCCGAATAGACCTCAGCGTCAAAAACAATTTCATCGGAAGATGAGCGAACAAAATCATTGAGATTGTCAATCGGTTCAACTTTTCCTCCCACACGGATCACGGACAGTTCACCATCTATCAACGCGATATATCGTGCGTTCCTGAACTGGCCACCCTGGGTTGCAAGTTTTGCGAGGATACGTTCGATACGTGCTATCTGCGACAACTTCGCACCCAATCGCGCTGCCCTAACCCCATCGTCGATAATACCCCACTGCGCGAATGCCGGAATGACGCCAAACGACAGGGCGACAAACAACACTGTAGAAAATACATTGGCCTTACATTTCTTCATTATGCATGCAGTAAAACTTATGTGAGCGAACTTTGTCCCCCGCTCTTTATTCAGGCCTTCTTCTTCAGATACTCTTTCATCTTAGTCTCCAACAGTGTAAACTCGTTGATGCAAGTGCGAAGCTTCGTTTCATCAAGGCCTGCATTTTTTCGTGCCTCGTTGTTTGAAAGATACCGCGACAGGATAAACTTATAGCCCCTGATGTCGGCGATGGTTGCATTGACAACATCCTGGTTGAGCCTGAGAACAAGCGGCAAGTATTCAATGGCCTGGTTCGAAAGTGACAAAGCGACAAGAAATGATTTGTCATTCATCCATTGAACCGATGTCATCTTAGGATACATTTTCGATAGCTCGCTGATGTACGTCTCCGGATTAATACTCAGCACCCGACAAATCGCCGTTTTACTTGTTTTCACTTGCTTGTCCAACGCAATGGCCTGCATTCGCAAATTTGCATTCATCGCATCGACCGAATCTATGTGTGCCTTAAACTCTTCGTATAGATTAACCCTGCCCTTTATCGACGCATAAAAGTTTTCGACCATTTTCTCATCGTAAGGCGCCCCTCCCTTGTTTGTGATCGGCTTCGTAACTGTGATTGCCTGACCCGGATTTTTCTTTGTGGCGATTGCAGCTGAAATTTCTTCCGGACTGATCGTGAATGAAACATCACGGGGCTTTTCGTAAACCGCTGCCTGCTGAAGCACATTATTAATAATACTGGTGATCGGATTAGAATTCAGCAAGCCCTGTACGATCGGAGCACTGATCAAACTTTTCATAAAAGTCTTGAACTTCGCTTGCGTTGTTTGCGCTGGCGCTAGGTCCTTTTCATCTTCATAAACAGGAATTAGGTTCTCAGTTGCAGAATTCACAACGATATCTACAAAAGAACTACCCAATTTATCGTCCGAGGCATTATTGACCCTCGAGGTGAGCGTTCTCAGGTCATTGTAGTCGAGCAGCAAAAGTGTAGTGGGAAGCACCTGTTCAATATCTGCTGCATTGCCGAGTCCCTGATTAATGACTTCCTGGGCCCCAGCAAATTTGGCTGCATCGATCGTCAGGATCTCGTCGAACTTATCCTCGATCGCCTTCATTTTTTTGTTGATATCGTCCGGCTTGGGAGCCTCCACAGCCAACGGCTGTGTCGGTGTCGCATCGTTTCCCTCCTTGGGCTGCGCCAGAGAGAACGACAAGTTTAAAAATGCGACCGCAAAGAGAAATTGTGTTTTCATATGGTTGGTTATTGAAATAAATAAAAAAGCCCGTCCATGCGTCTTGTTATAACGCTATGGATGGGCTCTCAGTAAAACTACAAAATTTTGTCTATGATGACAATCTGTAACTTCCGATTCAGGGATCCGAAGGCTTGTGCATGTGACGATTAGGCCCAGCAAAAAAGGTAGCTGCGCGGCTTCGATCTCTGCTTTGTCAACACGCGTTAAAAGAGTATACCTGTTTCCCATGGCAGGCCTGTCAACCCGCTCTCTGAAATTTTTTCAGACCATACGAAAATTTGGCAGTCCCCCGCCCCCTCCAAATTTTTGCACGGAAGTTGCTGGGCATTTTTAAAGCTCAACAACTGCTCGAAAGCCATGGCAAACATGTCACACAATGGTTTTTCTGCAAGGCGGAAAGCCATTCACCGCATCGGCGGTAAACAATTCGTTTTTATTCCCTTCGTTTTCCTTTTGTGCGCCGTTCTGCTTGCCTGCAACCAGGTCTCCAACGGCCAGGCGAATGCAGCCAATGCGGTCGACAGCACTATTGCCCGCGCTGACTCCATGCCCGAACCTAAGGTGAACATCCACGTCAACAAACGATTCGACGACAAAGGGAACCTGATAGCCTTCGATTCAGTGTACTCCAAATTTTACTCGAGCATGGCCGGGGATACTACACGTATGGATAGCATGATGAGAAGTTTCGACAGCTATTTCGGACTCCATCACAAGTCATTGTTCGACCACGATTTCAACTCACTGTTTTTTACCGACTCGTTGCGATACCCCGATTTCTTTCACGACGACTTCTTTTTAAAACGTTACGAACTCAATGACAATTACCTGCGCGACATGATGCGTCGCATGGACTCCATCAAGAACAAATTTCATCGTCCAACTAACCCTGAGCGAAAAGGTGAAAAAGTATCCGGCGTCGAAAGTTCACAGTCTTAAAACTATGGCAGCTATGAATTTTAGTCATGAAAATTACACAGGTCTGCGCAATGACGTTCAGTACACAACGCAAAGCATTGCTCGCAGCGATAGCATTAACAAGGCAAAAAGCGAAGAGCCCTTCGGCATCGCAAACCTGTTGAAACCACGGGTTAACGTGATTGATACCCCCGACGCTGTTAAACTGGAAGTGGCCGCACCTGGCATGAACAAAGATGCTTTCTGCATCGACTCCCAAGGCAACGAGCTCGTGATCGCATACGAGCATGACGAGGATATGAAATGTGAACCGAATGTGACGAAGTGCCGCATGGGAGGATATGACTATTTGTCTTTTCGCCGGATTCTTCCGCTCCCGGATTACATTGACAAATCAAAGATCGGGACACACTATATAAATGGAGTACTTAACGTTGTGCTTCCAAAAAAACAGGAAGCATGTCAACAATGATTTTAGCGTAAAGTTTTATGGATCACCACTAAACAATTAATACAATGGGAGCACTTGCATGGAACGGAGGAGCGCTTTCGCAGATGCCCTCGATGTTCAACAATTTTTTCAACGACGACTGGTTCAAATATTCGTTCGACAAAAGGAAGACACGCGCACGACACACGTCTGCTCACCAGCTTAAAGACAATGGAGACTGTTACCGGGTGGAACTCGCTGTACCCGGCCTCAGTAGAAGCGACATCCGCGTGGAAGCAAACGCAAACACACTAACCATTGATGGTTACCGGAGAAGATCAACAGCACCGTTCAGTATGCGGTCGTACGCGATCCGCGTGATCCACCACACAATTGCAATGCCCGAAGATGCCGACATGACTTCGGTCAAAGCCAAATGCCGCCGGGGATTGCTCACTTTGTCGGTGAAGAAAATCAACAACAGTCGCGCGATACAAGTGGAGGGAGATCCGCAGCCTGTGGACAGAAGCGTGGCGAATTTTTTTCAACGATTTGTTAAATGGAGAAAAAGATGCGGCTAGCCTTGGGACAAAATCACCTCGCCCCCGCCACGATAACTCCCCTCAATGGCACCGCCCCATCTCCTTTCACCACATTGAACAAATACATACCATCTGGCACTCTGTTGCCGCCATGGTCTTCACCATTCCATGTTACGTCGTGTTCGCCGGCCGTAAAGCCATCATTGATTACTTCCGCTACAAACGCACCCATCTTGTCGTAGATCATAATGCGCACCTGCGCGTTCACTTTATTCGAGAATCTTATTGTTACCGCGTCGGTAAATGGATTCGGGAATGCTGCAGGTGTCGACGTTGCTGCCGCCATTGCCATTGGAAGTGTGCGTTGCATGCCTTCAAGCGGGTTGACGGTGAGATAGTCGTATGTACCATCGTCACTGTATGAGTAAATATCAAACCAGTAATCGGTATCCGGACTGAGCTGCACTATATATAGAGTAGTAGCCGTGCCCGAGCTCACAACAATTGAAGTGCTGCCAATCAGATTGCCGACCTGATATTGAGTTCCATCCAACGGAGTACGGTTTGGATATGAAGGTGAACCCGCCCGCATCACGGTCACATACCCGGCAACGCTACTGGACGGCGAAGGTGTGAATGAAACCGTCATGGTATTGTCGGTTATGTCGGAGAACACAAGATCTGTTGGTTGAGCCGGTGCACCATTTGTAGTTGTTGCACTGCCCATCAACGGATTTTCCGAATAGTTGAAGCTGGCGTCGTACATGTACAGTACATAATAATAAGTAATGCCGGGTGAGAGTGACACTATATTAAATACACTCTTGTTGCCTTTGCCGACAATGATCGTACTATTCCCGATCAGGTTACCGACATGGTATTCAACACCATCGGTCGGTTGATGATTTGGATAAGGACTGCCGTGTGCCCGCAAAAGCATCAGGTAACCGGCAGGTGCAGGATCGGCTGCTGTAAACGTGACCCTCATAGAGAAATCAGTTATCATACTGAACTGCATGTTGGTCGGCTGACTGTTCCCCTCGCCTGGACACGGGCCGTTGGCAACAATTTCTTCCACCGAGGATTCCGCTCCATTGTCGCCAATGCCAACCACGTAGCGGTCTTCGGCTTCGGCCAGCAAGTTGTACAATCCGCAGAACTCCGTAAGAATGGCGTTGTCACGTACATTGAGCCTCGGCTGAAACGGATTCGCGTCTTCACGAATGATGGTTAGTGATGACAATCCATTTACGTTAATCAGTGAATCATTGTTGACAATGGATACGTTGCTAAAACTGGTGCAGGGACAACCGGCCGCCTCGAGAGACTGAAAGCCGTCAATATTTTTTAGTGCGGGATTATTATAAACCAACAGATTGCCATTGATTGATGCCAATGCCGATAATCCATCGACGTTGTCAAGACGTGTGTTACCGATTATAGCAAGTGTCCCACTGAAAGTTTCATTTCCGATGCTGGTCAGGTTTTCCAACCCCGACAACGTTACAAGTTTTTTGTTGTCACTAATATCCAGTTGCCCGGGTATAACCTCGAGGTTTCGAAACGCCTGCATATCTGTTATACCTGTATTTCGAATGGTGAGACCCCAACCATTAGTAGTATTGACACCTATCTTCATGGATGATACCGCTTCAATGTCAGATAGCATTGGGTTATCCGTCAGGACGATCTGGCGGCCGACGGTGTCAACGTTTTCAAGCCCATCGAGACTCGTCAACATCGGGTTGCTGGTTATAGCCAGATGTCCATCCACATAGGTGAGAGATGACAATCCTGAAACGCTGGTCAGGTTGTTATTTCCGCTGAGATCGATACCCTCATAAGAGCAAGTGGAGCAGAAAGCCCCCCCATTGATACGCCCGAGCGACACCAAACCATCGAGGTTGAGAAGACTCGTTGATGCAATCCTCAGGTTAGCAACGGAAACAATATTATGCAGGCCATCCAGATTAGCAATGTCGTTGCCTTCGATACGCAAGTAGCCGGTGATGTTACGACATCCATACATCTGAGGGAAGGCATCCACCTCGGCTTGTGTGGTGAGGTTGACATTCTGGTTGCATTCCTCTTCGTTATTCTCTGCACAATTAGCGAGGATCTCTTCCGTAGTTACACCCGGGCCGTTGTTGCTGATCTCCACTTGAAAATTAGGTTCGTCCATCGTGTTCGACAGGGCCTTATAAATCCCACATCCATCGGTGAGGGATGGGTTGTCGGTGATCGTCAAATAACTCTCCGCGCTATAAAACGAATTCAAATTCCGTAAGCCATCCAGGTTGGTGAGCGACGGGTTGTTGCGGATCGTAAAGTATGCGGAAGGACCGCCTGACATTTTATAGGTCATTGATTCAAATCCGTCAATGTTTTCGAGCAACGGGTTGTCGGCTATACTAATATTGGTAGGTCCGTCGGTGAGCGCGTTAAGTCCGTCGAGAGAGCGCAATGAGGCGTTCTCCAGAATGGTAAGACTTCCGAACCGGACAGCCTGGAGTGAGTCCAGGCCCCGCAGATCTGCTAATGACGCATTGCTGGTGATGCCCATTCCGCCAGGCAACTCCCGAAGTCCTCGCAGTCCCACGCTTGTCAACGCGCTATTGCCGTGGATCATGATGCTGACTGGCGCCACAAGCATGACCCCGATGCTGGTAACATTAGCAAGCCCGTCGATATTTTCCAGCGCAGGGTTATTGGCAACTCTCAGGAATGTGTTAATGCCCGTGATATTGTTCAACCCGTCGAGCGAAACGAGTGTGTTGTTTTCTTCAATGATGATGGCGCCATCTACATAGGTGATGGAGGAGAGTGGCGTAAGATCTGCAAGCTTTGTGTTTTGCGTGATGCGTAGGCCACCTTCAAAAGCCCAATTGCTTCCCTGTCCTACACGGTGGACCGAGGAAAGTCCGCTGATGTCGACCAACTCAGGGTTTGTGAAGATCGCGAGCGAACCTTTGATTTCGGAGAGCATGTGAAGGCTGTCGAGATTGATAATGTCGGGTCCTGAAATGCCCAAACTTCCGTTAAGGATGGAGCATCCATGTGACACCGGAAAATTGTCAACAGCCGCTTGTGAATCAAGTGTTACGTTCTGATTGCATTGCGCTACGGCCGATACGGTGCCAACCACCGATGCCAATAGCAAAGAGTAGATTTTGCGGAACATGGAAACAGAAATTTTAAATTGCGTAAACTATTGGAAGCGCCAACCCGCAGGAGATTGATGAGATAGAGCGGGAGATAGAAAAGTTGATCTAGTTACTAATAGCCAATCAGGAAAATCCATGACGAGCGTCGGGGTGTTGTGATGATTGATGTGGTTTGTTCTTCAGAATGGTGGTGGCCTTGCCCAACCTTTAAAGCTTGGGGGGAGTATTCAATTTCGGTCGGCGAAAACACGCGATCGCAGGGGATTAACCCACCGTACACGCGTTCAATTTCCGACCCTCTCTCTTCTCGTCTTAAATTAACTTTCTGATCTTTAACTTACGCTGAACGACCTGCCCCCATGCGCCATATCCTTTTACTCATCGCCTTTGTTACTTCAGGTTCTTGTATTGCCCAAACCCTGAAGAGCACTGGCTCGCTTAGGGAAGCCCTGCAAAACCCACTTAATTACGAAGCCTTGTCGATCCGTGGCGAGGAGATTACTGAAATACCCGCAGAGATCGGCAAACTCACCAACCTGCGGATATTGGTGATCGCAAACACATCTATTACCACAATTCCTGAATCAATCAGCCAGCTGCGGAATCTCAGGGAACTCAACGTTGCATTTACAACTGTGACATCGCTACCGAAGTCAATCAACAAACTCACCAATCTGACGGAGTTGTCGATTCAGTTCAACAAAAAACTCAATGACATTCCGGATCTCAGCGGTTTAGTCAATCTTACTGAACTGTACCTGGATGGAAACAATCTGCCATCATTGCCTGCATCCATTGGATTACTCAAAAAGCTTAGGGTGATCTACGCCGGAAGCAACAAGTTCAAAACACTTCCGGATCTCAACCAACTCACGAAGCTCGAACTGTTCGATCTCAGTAATGGTGGTTTCACAACCATTCCACCACAGATCACAAGTATGCCGTGGCTTCACCATCTCGCCTTCGAAAACAACAACGTTACTCAATTGCCAGAATCCATTGGCAACATGAAGGCACTTCAGAAGCTCGGTCTGTCGCAAAATGGACTCACCACTCTTCCCGCTTCGTTCGGCAAACTCACGAACCTTAACCGTGTATGGATCCGTGATAACAAACTCACATCACTTCCGTCTTCGATGGAAGCGCTGGCAAAGCTGGAGGTATTGGTCCTCAGCGGGAACCAGTTGACGTCCATGCCTTCGTTCGTTAACAAACTGCTTATGCTAACCGACGTCGACGTGAGTTGGAACAAGTTGACTGCCTTGCCTGAATCTCTTTGTTCCGCCAATCAACTACAGCAACTGTTGCTCGACGGGAATCAGATTAAAGCGCTACCGCCGTGCATGTCGAAGCTCACCAACCTGGAGCTGATTAATCTCCAACACAACCCCGTGAATAACGATGACGTGCAACGCTTGAGGAATGAGCTCAAGAGATGCGAGGTTAAGTTGTAAATTTGCATGGTTGTCATCAGACTTGAAACCAGGAAACAGCAATGACGTTCTACACCGTCGGCGTTTACCACACGACCTCACAGGAGTTTTTCCAAAAGCTCGTTAAGAATAAGATCGACACCTTTTGCGACATCCGTCAACGACGCGCTGTACGAGGCGCAATGTATGCATTCGCAAACAGCAACAGGTTACAGAAAAAGTTAAGTGAACTTAATATCGATTACCTGCACATCGATGGACTTGCTCCTACTACCGCCATGCGGGAGTTGCAATACAAATCTGACGAAAAGAAAGGCATGGGTAAGCGGGATCGCGAGGAGTTGTCGCCAGATTTTTCCCAGGCATACAGGAAAGAGATCCTGTCACGATTTGATTTGCAAGGACTGATTAACCAATTGGAAGCGATGGACGCGAAACGGGTTGTGTTGTTTTGCGTGGAGGAAAAAGCGGTGGCGTGTCATAGGTCGATCGTTGCGAATGAGTTGCAAAAGCGATTCGGTTTCCAGGTGAGCCATCTCTAATAGTGCCTTTTGGTTCGCAATCGTTACGATTGTTGGGAAGAACGCCAACTCCGGTCGGCAACCTCCGCGTTTCCGTATTTCATATTCTCCCATTCGCAATTCCCGATATTATTTTTACATTTGTTAAGTAAATATGGGCGCACCGCCGAAATCAGTTCTTCGCTTTCTCCGTTGGTTCTGCCGGGCCGATTACGTGGAGGAGATTGAAGGAAACCTCATCGAGATATTCGAGAAAAGCAGTGTGCGCTCGCAACGTGCTGCCAACTTCCAGTTTGCGGTCAACGTGCTTAAACACTTTCGTCCCGCTTTTATCAAATCCTTTAAACCTGGATCTGACCTTAACGATGTCACTATGCTTGCTCACAACATTCTTATCACCTTTCGCAGTTTCAAAAGGTTTCGCAGTTCGTTCGTCATTAATCTTTTCGGACTCAGTGCCGGCCTTACATCTGCTCTGCTTATCTACCTCTGGGTGTATGATGAGCTTTCCATCGATCGGTTTCATGAGAAGGGCAAGCGACTTTACCAGGTGCGCAGACATACACCCGGACCTGACAAAGTTATGGAGACCCACAGCTCAAACTCGGTTCTATTGCCCGCCGCACTCGAAACATCAATGCCCGAGGTGGAGTACATCGTGCCACTCCGCCCCACTCCCCCGGCTAACCTTGTTGCAGGCGCCCATAGCGTGAAAGCTACCGGTGCCTTCGCCGGAAAAGATTTCTTTCATGCCTTCTCGTTTCCCGTTATCCATGGATCACCGGTTAATGCACTTGCAGGCAAATACGACCTGGCCATTTCCGAGCAACTTGCTTTCAGCCTATTTGGATCCGCCACCGCCGCCATCGGAAAAACTGTTCGATGGGACCTCAATCACTTTGGCGGTGATCACACCATCTCGGCAGTGTTTGTAAAACCGAAATTATCTTCGGAGGCATTTGACTTCCTGATCACCTACGAACTGTTCCTGGAGAAAAATCAGATGGATGTAAACTGGGGAAGTAATCCTATCCTCGTGAATCTTACGCTGAAACCAACTGCCGACGTGAACGCCTTCAGCAAAAAACTCAGCGCATTGTACAGTGCAGCGAGGTCGTCGGATTCAGAATGGCGAGACGAACAAATCTTTCTTCAGCCTTACGGCGACCTCTACCTCCATAATCGTTTTGAAAACGGCCAGGAGTCGGGCGGTCGCATAGAGTACGTTTTTCTTTTCTCGGCGATCGGTATTGTGATACTCGTTATTGCTTGTATCAACTTCATGAATCTCTCCACTGCACGCGCACTACGGCGATTGAAAGAAGTAGGGATAAAAAAAACGATGGGCGCTCAACGACGAACATTGATTGCGCAACACCTGGGAGAAGCCGTGGTATTGGCTTTCCTCTCTTTCATGATTTCGATCATCATAGTAGTATTACTACTACCTCAATTCAATCTGCTCACGGGAAAACAATTGTGGCTACAGGAAGCATGGAGTTCGTTTGCCGGTGCAGCGGTGATCGTCCTTTTTACTGGCGTGATCTCTGGCAGCTACCCGGCATTCTATCTTTCGGCTTTCCGACCTGTGGATATACTGAAAGGTAAGTTGGCGTCTTCCACAAAAGAAAAATTTGTGCGACAAGGTTTGGTAGTATTTCAATTCAGTATTTCCCTGCTGCTGCTCGTGGGTGTCTTTGTTATTTACGACCAGTTAAAGTTTGTACAGAACAAAAGTATCGGTTACAACAGGAACAATATTATCCTCATCCGGAAGCAAGGAGAGTTGAACAAGCACCTTGAAAATTTTCTAACGGAAGTCCGCGAGACACCGGGTGTTATTCAAGCATCGAGCATTGGTGCGAGTCTGACCGACAACACCAACAGTTCGTGGGGACATAATTGGGAGGGGCAGCTCCCTGGCAACGATAAACTCGAATTCAGTGGCGCTACCATCAACTTCGGCTTCACGGAGACGATGGGACTGCAGCTGGCTGCGGGTCGCTCATTCTCGACTGCCCTCAACGACAACGACACTAAAATCATGCTGAATGAAACAGCCGTGAAAAAAATGGACATGACCGATGCGGTCGGAAAGTGGATGGAGCTCTTTGGGACAAAGCGCGAGATCATTGGTGTGGTGAAAGATTTTCACTTTCAGTCAATGTACTCAGACATACGGCCTTTGTTCCTTATGGTAAACCCATCCTACACGAACACAATTATCATACGCCTCGCGGAAGGGCAAAGGGAACAAACGATCAACCGGGTTGAAAACATCTTCAAAAAAATAGCACCGGGCACGCCGTTCGATTTTACTTTCCTCGACGATGAGTACACAAAGTTATATCAGTCCGAGCAGCGCGTGTCGAAGCTTACCACTTACTTCTCGGTGATCGCAATCCTACTTTCCTGTTTGGGCTTGTTCGGACTCGCTGCGTTCTCGACCGAACGTCGCGTGAAGGAGATCAGTGTCCGTAAAGTGCTGGGCTGCAGCGACTGGAAGATTGTGCGGCTACTGACCGGCGAATTTGCCCAGGTGGTGATCATCGCTTGTATTCTTACTTTGCCACTGAGTTACTATTACTCACAACAGTGGTTAGAAACATTCGCGTACCGCATCGATTTGAAGTGGTGGATATTTGGAGGCGCAGGAACGTTAACGTTGGCGACGGCATTGGTGACCGTTGGGGTGCAGACGATCAAAGCGGCGAGGAAAAATCCGGTGGAATATCTGAAGAGTGAGTGACTTGTGTGATGATGAAGGACTGTACAGCGGCGACAACATACGACCGTAGACAACTCGTACCCCTTGCTTTCGCTGGCAGAGAAGCGCTGAGAAATACAACCGGCAAAGTTTGGGCGCGCAGGTGCTAGTATATCGATCCGTACACGGTTAATTCAAACGTCTCCCCTCTGCCGGATGCACCGCGTAGCACGCCGTCCACGCGAGATAAATAAGGATCGGTGGATATCTCGAATGCGGAACTCAGATGCTGGAAGTTGTCGACAATTATAGATGGATATGCCGTTACAAAATCATCAGGCAATTCAAGTATTCGGTCGATACCCGGAGGTGAAGTGATCTGCCAGTAAGTGTTGTCGCCGGGCGGTGTATTCTTCAACCTGAAGTTGGAAGTTCGCAGTGTGAAGTCCAATTCTGCTGTGTAGCCGAAGTCACGAAAGGTTCTGTCGTTGAGAACGAACGGAGATTGTGCGGGCAGTGACAACGCATCCGGCATCGTACCCATTTTCATGTATGTAAAGAAATAGGCCGACTGTGGAATATGCAGATTGACAAAGTAAGTGGAAAATTTATTGAGTGACCCAAGTTTCGCACCACTGTATGTTGTCGAAGGCGTATAAGGCGCAATGTTATAGGTATTGTTATAGGTATAGTATTTGTTGAACCCATCGGCATCGTAAGCAATCACCTGCATGAATGGATTTACCGAGGGAACGGGAAAGTTAATAGTGAGTACTTTGTCAAATTCAACGAGGTCCTCGAATGACAACGTCGCTGTACCCGCAGCAGCATTCTCGAAAAAACGATAACGAGGATTTCCATCAGCGACGATCGATAATAAGACATCGTTTGACTTTTCATATAATGTCACGTTGCTGGCTTTCATATCCGGAGAAGGTTTCCAGAACGAGGCGAGATCGAAGCCGTTGCCCAGGATATCCATAGTTGTCCCTGCTGGCAGCTGATAATTCACATAAAAATTTCCCTGCGCACTGCCTGGTGTGGGTGCTTCAGCCGGCGTTGCAACGGCCAGCATGAATGATTGGTGCAAAGGCAAACCGGTGTAACTGAACAATCCGCGGGTGGTGCGGATGTTACCATTCAAATTGGCGGTGTCATAGTTAAAAATAGTAAGACTTACGCGACTATCATCGCCGAGTCCCGCACCGCTAAAAGTAAGAGAACCTGCCGACGTAATTTGCCGGTGGTCCAGTA
>WUUC01040916.1_pt1 | contig 16973 bp, 45 predicted proteins | sample 6278441 | NCBI WGS metagenome assembly WUUC01 (sample SAMN13675441, study PRJNA597444) | soil metagenome | isolation source: soil | place: USA: Washington | collected 2017-10
CCTTCCAGGTGTCGGGGTCGCCGTCGTCCACGAACGCCATGTGTGCGTCGCCGCAGTACGGGCAGCGTTGGCCTGGGACGGTGTCGTAGCCCCGCAGCACACGCTCAGACATCCGACACCGTCCGCTGCGTTCGGTAGTCGCGTGCCCGTTCGGCGGCGAACTCTGCGGTGAGCTTCATCTGGTACACGTCGGTGATGCACCAGCCGTCGTCGTCGCGGAAGCGGATGTAGTTCCCACGCACCGCGAGGTTCGCCGGTATCCAGCACACGCGCTCTCTCCCGTTCTTCCGGACGCGAACCTGCCGCACAATCGATGTCGGCGTCATGACTGGGTGTCTCGACTGGACTCGTTGTCCGCTGCTTCGGTCAGCGCCTTCTGGACGCCGATGATTCCGAACCCGCCGCACGTCTCACATGGGTCTATCCCGTTGACGGTCCCGGTTCGGTGACACATCACGCATTGATGGAGGCTGAACCGCTCGATGAGGTCAGCCATCGAGAGCATCTTCATGCGTCAGTTCCCTTGTGCTCATCGGACGCGGAGTTGCCAGGAAGCTGGCTCAGAAACCGTCTAATCTCTGCGCTGGGCTCAGCACGACCGTCCTGGTCCAGACAGTCCTTGGCCTCGGACAGCAGCTCAGCAGCTACGCCGAGCGCCTTGGTGAGCGTGTCGAAGACGTTGCGGAACAGGGGGTCCGTCATGTACTTCTCCCGGAACCCGGGGCTGTCCCACCACACCAGCAGCGATGCGTGCAGCTCCCGGGCGCGGGTCATGCGACACGCTCAAAGTCGTAGCGGGGCAGACCCCACGCTACGTCTGGCTTGCGTGAGCGCCGGAACACCAGCGCGTGCTCTCCTACTGCCGGGTCAGGGCTTGCATCGCGGTTGCGCAGCGCCGACGCTTTCAGCAGGGTCCGGTCGAGCACCATCATGTACTCCATCTCCGGGTTGACCCCGAACCCGACGTGGATGTCATCTCGGTACAGAGATACCAGGTCGGAGGGCTTGACCATCTCGCCTTCGCCTACACACAGGGACAGCAGGTCGCGCTCAGCGGCGGTGTACTCCAGCTCCGTGAAGACCTCCGGGCAGATGAGCTTGGCCAGCAACCGTCTCACCAACGGACCCCCAGGTAGTCGGTATCCGATGCGCACGCTGAGCACCGGCTGAGCCGGGCCATGGGGGGCAAGGGGTTCGCGCAGACGATGCAGCGGTTCTCCCGCTTGCGGTCCACCATGATGCAGGCGCTCCCCCACAGCAGCAGGGCGATGCTGAGCCAGCAAGCCGCGGTCACTGCTCCGGCCAACCAGAGAATCCACACCGCCATGGTGGAAGGGACCAGGATGCGGATGCGCCGGGCTCTCATGACTCGTCCGTAAGGGCGACGATGATGTTCGCAGCGGCGACCAGCCCTTCGTGCAGGATGCCCTCGGTGGATAGGCGGTTGGCGATGGAGGCCTGGGCAACGTAGTCCTCGTTGCGCACCGCCTTGCACAGCTCGTCCACCCACGCCCCCAGGATGTGCTGGCGGGTCTGGGCCTTCTCGTCGCTCTCCTGCAAGATGTCAGGCGTCAGCATCAGTCGGAATCTCCTCGGTCCAGAACTCGCCATCCTGGGAGTACATCCACTTGGTCCCGTCGAACTTGGCTTTGAGGGTCAGCCCCGACATCGTATTGTCAGTGACCTTGGGGACCTCCGAATCGGCGCGGGCCAGGTGCGCCTTGCTCACAGCAGCGTCGGCCTCCATGGCGTTGGCGATACGTTCGAAGGCCTTGATGAGGCGGTCGGCCTTGGCCATCAGCTCGTCCCAGACCAGCTGGTTCACTTGCGGGGCCTTCCTGCTCGCTTCACGGTGACCTTCCCCTCGTCCACCCGAAGTGTCAGCTTCTCCGACCTGGCCAGCCAAGCGTTCAGCTCGTCGCGGAGTGTCACCACTTGGTCTCGTGTCAACTCTACCGTGCCCGACTCCGGAAGGGAAGCCAGTACGCCACCCGAATCGGCGATGACCTTGGCCTCCTGGCGACCCTGCTCCATCTCTGCGGCTTGGCAGAGCGGACAAGGCTCCTTCTCGTTCAGCTCCGTTCCGTGCGTGGTGCAGATGGTGTTCTTCAGCTCAGTCACCCAGACACCCCCTACAGACCAGCGCCACCTCATGGTGAGGCAGCGCCTTGATGGCGTGGTACAGGCCAGCTTTGCCGCGAAGCAGGAAGTACGGAACATCAGCCTGCTCGTCGGCTTCCATCGGTTCCAGCTCGCCTTCGCAGACCGGGCAACGAAGGTGGTCGGGGTGCGCGACGTAGCCGGACCTCATCGGGCCACCTTGAAGATTCTCGACGTCGCCACGAACGGCAGGTTCTCGTCGCCGACGACGGTCGGGCGGATGTAGATGAGCTTGCGTTCGGAGTGCCGTTTGCCGTGGGCCTGGTTGCGCCAGTGCCCTCGCCTGAGGTGGCGGTAGCGGAAGTGCCGCGGATGCACCGGCTGGTTCTCGTCCACCGGCTGCTTGGGGCGCCGCAGGGTGATGACGGTGACCGTCGGGATGGGCTTGTTCTCTCGCATCAGCCGCTTGCGCTCATGACGCGGCATGGTGGCCTGGACCTTGGTAGCTATCTCCTCGTGGACGATGGTCCAGAAAGCCATCAGCCACCTGGCCACGTTCGGCTCGATGTTGTTCTCCAGCTCGTGGACCCCCTTGCCCCAGGTCCAGAAGAAGGTGGTGAAGGGCAGCAGGTCGGGGACCTTGGCTCCCTGCTTGCGCAGGGCCTCGCGGAGCACGTAGCAGTCCGGGTCGGCTGTCAGGTCCATGTACAGCGTGATGGACAGACCCCGGTGGCCTGCATCGGAGGTGCCCTGGAGCCAGGAGAACCCCTTGAACGTCAGGTCTTGGCCCCCGTAGCGCTCCGACCAGCTCTCGTCCAGACCCTCCACCTCGACCTGGCGGTCCAGGAACGCGAACCCCCGGTCGCTGAGCATCATGGTCGGCATCAGCGGGGCGGGCCGGAAGTCCTCGTCGGCCATCTGGAACGTCAGGTCAGCGGCTGCGGTGTTGATGAGCTTCACCATGTCGCCCGACGTCCAGAACACGTCTGCGTCGTTCATCCCACCCCAGATGACGTCGCGCCATTCCTTGGCCTGGTCGGCCAGCCGGTCCTGGTACTCCTTCGGCCAGTCATGCTCGTCGGCAGGAACGCCCTGGACGTCGGTGCCCTCGCGCCAGGCGTGGACGAAGTAGTGTCCGGCCGACGGCGGGTCCTCCAGCAGCTCCATGAGCTGGGAGCGAGCCCGAAGGGCGTCGGCGTGGCCGTGAACGCCGCTCACGCTTTCAGCTCCACCGTCTGCGGTGCGCTGTACCGGGTGGATGAGCGCAGGGGGATGGAGAAACGGGGCTCGACGCTGGCAACCTCGTACTCCCCGGTCCGGGCACAGGCCGGAAGGTCGTAGACGTCCAGGGGCAGGGCGCAGAGATAGGGGTCCTTCACGTTCTCACGGTCCACCGTGCCGGGTTCCTTGATGTAGACGTCGGTCTGGACGTGGGCGATGGGGTCCCAGCCGAAGTGCCGGATGACGATGAGGTGGTGTCCGTGCTCGTCCATCCCGGCCACAACCTCTGGCGGCAGCGTAGGCAGTCCGTGCGCCTCGATGCTGCGAAGCATCCGGCGCAGCTCGCGGGTGTCCACCATGCGCATCGGCAGGTCCAGCAGCATCCGCTCCAGCACGCGGCGGGGGTAGTCGGCCATCTGCGGGGCACCCCGGTCGTCCAGCTTGGTATCCCAGCGCGGGACCAGGACGCGCACCCCGTAGGCGGGGTCGGGGTCCAGTCCCCACCTGAGCAGGTCGGCCACGGTCACGTTGCTCTTGTAGGAGTGACCGACGTGACGCGCCTCGTCGGATTGGCCGACCAGGTCTGCCAGCTTCTCCTTCTCCGTCACCAGGCGGTCTTTCAGCTGCTCGCGCAGCCAGACCACTTCCAGGACGCTCACCGCATGGGGAGCCGACGCGACCGGCAGGTCAGGGTCCAGGTCGGCGTGGAACATCATCGGTTCCAGGCCTTCCAGGCGCTCGCGGTCGCTCATGATGTAGACGACCGGCTGCTCCGGATGCAGGACGGTGATGTAGTCCTTCCAGGCGGCGCTACCGCGCAGGTGGTTGAAGCCTTCTACCGCGTGGTCGTACTCCCGGTATCGGCGGGCGACCACAGCGGTGTCCTCCCCCAGGTCGTGGATGTAGGTGGAGGCGTCCTCGGTGGGCCAGCTGTCACCGGCATCGGCCCGCAGCTCCAGAACGCGGGCATGTCCGGCAGGCGTCAGGCGCCACCCCTGCTTGCCATCCGCCTCGACCAGCTCTACCAGGCCCTGCCCCCTCAGCCGGTGCAGGCTCTCGATGACGTCGTCATGGTCCATGGGCTGTCCTCATCTCGACTTACTACCAGTCTATACGTGACGTCAAGTCCGTTTACGCAGCCATGCTCTCGGCGTCGAAGATGTCCTGGATTCGGGCCACCGACTCGCGGCCCTTCTCCGTGAGCACCAGCTCCGCGGACTCCGGGTCCCTGCGGATGATGTCGAGGACCTTCATGGCCCGGTCGAAGAACACCTTCATCCGCTTGGCGCTGTACCGGGCCACCGGCTCGGTCATGAGCGTGACCCCGTTGAACAGCATGAAAGACCGTGACGTGCCGTACTTGCCAACCTCCCAGGTCTCACGCTGGACGCTGGCGTAGAACGCCTTACGCTGCGAGCTGTGGCCGACGCTGAGGACGGCCATGACGCTCTTGGGGCCGTACTCGCCATCCTCGCTCGACATCTCCCAGGCGGCGTCGAAGCCGCGCTCCTTGTTCCTGATGAACGGTTCCATGCTTGCTTCTCCCTTCACTCGACGGCTACGACAACACCTCGCTCATCTTCTTGGGGCGGAAGTGCAGGTCCCTCTCGATGGGCAACCCCATCCGGCCGCGGAACTCGACCATCTCGGGGATGTAGAGGTCGCCTGCCTCGGGGCCGAAGCCCAGGTCGGCGACTCCGAACGCGATGCCGGTGTCCGGGTCGTAGCTGGCGATGTACCAGGTGCCAGCTCCGGTCGGGTTGAACAGCTTGACCTTCATGACCGGGTCATCCTCGGTCGCTTCGACCGGAAGCCTGTCAGCGTCCCTGATGTACTTGTAGCAGGGCCGCTTCTGGAACGTGCTGGTGACTGTTGCCATCAGTAGCCTTCCTCTCTCAGGATGTCGTCCACTTCTCCAGTGGTCATCGGTCGGACCTTGATGCCCTCCTCTCCGTTGGGGTCTGCGATGACCGGGTCGGCGACCGCGAGGATGCGCCTCGCGAGCGCGTGTGCCTCCTCGATGGGGATGAGGATTTCGACCGTGGTGAGGTCGTCGTCCTCAAGTGAGCCGTCGATGATGACGTAGGTGTCGATGTTCTGGCCGTCCCTCGGCTTGCCGAACGTGCCGGTGGCCGTGGGATAGTCCCGGGTGTCTCCTGTGAGCACTCGCATGTTGCCTCCTATCCCCATTGGACGATTCGCCCGTCCTCGATGAAGCCGTGCGAGCCCTGTTCGATGCCCTGGTCCAGGACCCGGAAGAACACGGGGCCGTCGGCTCGGGCCGCAGAAGCTGCCGCCTCCGCGTCGATGTCCCAGCCGTTGATGCGGAAGCGCTCGATGAACAGCGCCCAGTCGCCTCGGCAATCAGGACCGAACTGAAGGTCCTTGCTCGTCCATCGGCCGAAGTTGGCTTCGAAGTTGTCGAAACTGTCCGACATGGCCTCTCCTCTCTGGAGGGCGATGCGTCTAACCGTTGACCGGCTCATCCTGTCCTCCCTCTCTCGACACCCTCATTCTACATCAGCTCTTGACGTGACGTCAACTGTTGAGCGGTGACTTCTTCTTCGGAAGGCTCACGACCCAGCGGAATCCGCAGTGGCGGCACTTCACCACCACGCGCTTGCCGTCGGAGTAGCGGAACACCGTTTCGGTGGCCAGGTCCCGGCAGCGGGGACACTGGCGAACGCTCATCCTCAGCCCCCCGTCACGTCACGCACCGACAGGAGCCGGTGCCTGCTGTTGTCGTTGCGGTGCTGCTCTGCCTCGGGGCGGGTGTCGTACACCGGCCCGTGCTGCTTGCCGAGAGCGTCCACGCAGATGAAGCGTCCCAGCTTGTTGCCTGCCGCGTCGGTACGTCTGGCGTGGACCTTGACCCCGTTGCTACGCGCCAGCTTCCCTGCTGCTTCCTCGTTCCAGCTGATGCTCATGCCGTCACCTCCTCGACCTCATCGGCCCGCTCGACTTCGACGTCCGCGAACTCAAGCGTCATGTCCGCGGCCCGCAGCTCGTCGGCCAGCGAAGCGGTCACGTAGCTCTCGGCCACGTCTGCCGCGTGTACATCGTCGTCGGCCTCCACCGTGACCACGGTTGTGTAGGTCACGCTGACTAAGCACTTGAACTTGCTCATCCCTTCACCTGCCTTTCCTTGACGTCATCGAAGGACTTCTGGATAGCCGCTCGGAGCATCCTGACCGCATCCCTGCGGTGGAGGACTATCGCCACCGTGCGCTTCCAGGTGACGTCGCTCACGGTGTCCTTGCCAGCGGCTCGGGCGACCTGGTCGCGGAACTCCTGGTAGCAGTTGGAGAGCAAGGCCACGTCGGCATCGGAGGCATCGGCCAGCTCGCACTGGTCGTAGAGCACGTCGGCCAGCTTGTGGGCCTTGTGCTCCCGGGCCTCGGCTTCGGCTTCGTTGTATGCGGTCATCCTCACCCCCTCGGGTACTTCTTCCGGTACTCGTCGCGCTCCGCCACGAACCTCTCGTAGGAGCCCTCGTTGCGGTTCCAGTAACGTGCGACCTTGGCGGCGCAGGCCACGGCCGCGGTGCGCTTGCGGTGGACGCGCCAGTCGCAGCAGACCTCTCGGTCGAACTTGCCCGTGTCGGCGTTGAGCCGGAACACGATGCCTCTCCAGCCGCGCTGGTTGTACTGGTAGTTGTAGTCGTCCCGGCTCCCATTCCAGCTGTGGGCGTGAACGCTCTTACGGACCATGGCGCTGGTGGCTTGCTCCCCGGCGTGCCAGCGGCCGTCCCTGGTGTTCACTCGCTCGGTCATCAGACGTTCCTCTCCCGATTGACCCGCCAGCACTGGCCGCACAAGCGCATCGCAGGCTGGAACCTGTCAGTCCACCGGCCGCGGTCGTCCATCAGCTCGTCGCACATCGCCACGCGGCGGTCGGCATCGACGTAGTTGCGGCTGGTCACGTCGCCCGACACCCGCGTCGGGTCAACGATGTGGAACACCTTCTTGCGGAAGTTCCGGTGGTAGACGGTCATGCGGCCACCGCCCTCTCAACGACCTCGCCCTCACGGAACCAACGGTCCCGCACCGACTGGGCCACCTCGGCGTCCATGAACGACGCGGACACCTGGCGGTCATTCGTCCAGACCTGGAACACGACTCGTTCCATCGCTCTCCTCTCTCTCACGTGTTCATTCTATCCGATTACTTGACGTGGGGTCAAGCCACCCTGGCCACCCGCTGGCCCGTGCCGATACCGCCCCGGGCGATGCAGGTGGAGCAGGAGCCGCAGGTAGCGGTCCTGTAGCGGCGAGCCCTGCGGGGGTTCTCGCAGGCTCTGGCCGCGATGTCGGCAAGGGCGCCGATGTAGCGGTCCATCTCGTCAGCTACCGACGCCATGGTCCGGGCGTCCATCGACTCCCGGTTGTTGGCCATGTCCCTGACTCGGTTCAGGATGCTGCCTCCCTTCTCGCCTCGCGAGCGCTCTTACGCTCGCTCCTGCGCCGTCCGACCTCTTCCATCAGGTACGTCGCGAGGTCGAGCATGTCATCCTCAGTCAGGTCCACGCCCTGGCCCATCGCCCTGAGGGTGGCGGCGTTGCGCCGGTCGTCCTCTCGGTCGGTGATGTAGAGCGTCGCCTGGCGCTTCCCGTTGCGGTCACGGTCCAGGATGAGTCCCCATCGGTTGTTCGACTTGGCCATGTCGGCTCCTCTCCGGAGGGTCCCTCCCTCCAAACCAAGTCTACCTCATGGCTTGACCTCACGTCAAGCAGAACGGATGGAGTAGTAGGAAGCCTCCCAGCCCTGACCCCAGCCCAGGGACCCACGGGGCTGGCGGTGGAGGATGCCGTGGTCGTGCAGCTTGCGCAGGGTCCGGCTCACCTGGGCCTTGGACACCGGTCTGGCGATGGTGGCCGTTTCGTTCCGCATGAGCAGGACCTCGACGTAGCCGACCACGTCGTCGGCGCTCACGAGCCCCACCTTGCTCTCCTGGGCAGCTTCCAGGCAGGCGTTCTCGATATCGGTCAGCTCGTAGACGCTCACCGGACCTCACTCCCCTCATGGACCCCCTCAGCGGGGCCGTGGTGCTCGTGGATGCCGTTGCAGGTGCCGACAGCGTGGGTAACGGTGACCGTGACGCCCTGGCCGCCGACCAGAGGTCTGTCCAGGTCTCGGAACCGGAACAGAGCCTGCTCGATAACCCGCTTGATGATGGCCGCGGCGTTCTCGTCATCGAAGCCCTCCAGCTTCTCGACGGTGATATGGACCTCTGCTGCGACGTCCTCGTAGAGCTTCACGAGGCGTTCACGTCCTGCCCCATGTCCTTGGCGACCTTGAGGGCGGTACGCAGGATGTCGTCGTGGACGTCGGGGAAGAAGTGCTTCGTGACGTGGATGGCCGTCTCAGCGGAGTACCCGGCCTTGCAGGTGGCCTTGTCGTTGGTGGCGAACCCGACGACCATGGCGCTGGCAGCGAACGCCTCGTTGCCCTTGTTCGCCTTGAGGAACTCTTCACGGATGCTCATGCCTTCTTCCTTTCTCTCGCTGCGCGAACGATGCGCAGGCACTTGTAGTACAGGTCTGCGTCGGCCCGGATACCCGGGTCGTCTTCCCAGTCCTCCTCGCCTCCGTAGGGGTCCAGGGCGTTGCTGTGGAGCGATTCGGCCAGGCGTTCCAGCTCGCGGATGGTGAGGCGCTCAGCCATCAGTAAGTCTCCAGCTCCGCACCCACGGTCCGGGCGCATCGGTCACAGCAGGGGACTGGGCCCAGGATGGGGTTGGACACCGTGCCGTCGGCTGGGTTCTCGCAGAGGTAGAAGTACTCGCAGGGCGCCACCCACATGGTCACGCCGTCCTTCTGCTTGACCGCCATCCTGGAGTATTCGGCCGTGTGAGTCTCACCGCCGACCTTGGTCTCGTCCATCGTGACCTTGGCTCCGGTCGAGCCGGTGACCCGGGCCGTGATTCGTGCGTCGTGTGCCGCCGTGCGGCATTTCTCGCACGTCGTGGTCGGGTGTGTCGTCTGCGCTGCCTTCATGGTGTCTCCTCCGGGAGTCCGTTGGTGCAGGGGAAGAACCGGATGCTGGTGGTCATGTCGCGCCAGTCACCCCCATCGGCCAGGTCGGTCTCGGAGAAGATGTCCTCGATGACCTCCTGCTGAGACACTGCGTCGTAGACCCAATCGTTCGTGTCCCGGCCGATGCCTCGGTAGAGCGCCTTCTTCAAGTCCGCGCATCCGGCGACGTGGACGTGGAAGTCCTCGTCAGCCCGGAGATTCGGTCCCATCACGACTACCTTCATGCTGCCTCCCTCTCTCGACCTTGCACCCTCATCTTACAGCAGAACTTGACGTCAGGTCAAGCGCGTTGGAGCTGCATCCGGATGGCGTTGTAGTCCTCCTCGACCTCCCATGTCTCACCGACACCGAAGGCGCCGCCTCCGACGCGCACGAGCGTGAAGCCGCCGTTGCCCTGGATGGTCACTTCGCGGATGTGGTCCACGTTCACCAGCGTCGGATTGTCGGAGCCCTTGCGTTGGACCTGGATGAATCTGGCCATGCCTGCCTCCCTTAGTCGTCCTCGGACCAGCGTTCGCCTGCATCGAGCGGATTGAACCAGGCCGGTGGGATGTCGGAGTCCGGGAAGTCCCGGTCTATCTGCTCTTGCTTCTCCAGCCGCCACTCCCAGTGCTTGTCGCAGCGTGCATGGGGGACCCCTGTAGGACTGAGCGGGGCGCGTAGCTCCACCGGGCCCTTGCAGTCCCCTCGACCGCCGTCTAGGCACCGAAGCGGTCGGTCGCTCATGACTTGTGGAGGTCGTCGTACAGAACCTCGTCCGGCTTGCCCATGAGCGCGAACTCCAGGCCTGCTCGCAGCTCGGCCAGGGTGACCGGACGCTCCACCTGCTCGGCGAAGGCCTTGGCGATGGCGTCCAGCGCATCGCTCATCAGGTCGGCAGGGTGGTCCCCCCACAGCAGGTCGCCGTCCTTGTCGGAGAAGCTGGTGCCGTCACGTGCCGTGTTCCAGTAGCCCATGCGTTAGCTCCCTTCTGTCGTCGGGCAGACCTTGTGGACTGCCACGTCCTCGCTGTGCTGCTCCCAGCCCTCGATACCGCGGTGTCGGTAGACCCGGGTTTCGAAGCTGTACTCGGCGCCCAGCACCTGCTTGCAGTCGGCGCAGGGCATCTTGCGGACCGCCTCTTCATAGGGGTCCCGGGTCCAGTTCTGCGTGACGTTCAGCAGGACCTCGTTCAGGAAGGCGAAGTAGAGGTCTGAGGTGGCATCGTCGTCATCGGCGTAAGGCCCGATGCCGTGCTCGTCCAGGAACGTGATGAAGTCGTCGGTCAGCTTCTCCCAGGCCAGCTCACCGGGGCGGTTGCCCGGCAGCATCGACGTGGTGACTCCCGGTGGAAGATTGCTCATGATTCCTCCCTGATGTGGATGACCTCGGGCCGGATGACGTCGCCGTTCGCCAGCTCGATGCGAACCCGGAACAGCTCATCGCGTAGGTTCTCCACCTGGTTCTCAGCGATTTCGAACGTCACGGTGACTCGCTTCTGCGTCATGCTTCCTCCCTCGTCACGACAACATCCCGGATGACCTCGACGGCCATGAAGAAGTCCCGGGACATCGGGTCCAAGGACTCGGTGAAGAACACCGTGTCGTTCTCGACGTCCACGTTGACGTTGTAGGCCTCGATGCCGTCGATGCGAAGCGCCGCGTGCTCAGCAGCGGCAGCCAGGGCCTTGGTTCGGTCCCTCAGCGTGCCCTTGGTGTCGAACGTCATCTTCATCATGCGAACCTCCGATACATCTCGTCCTCGACCAGCTCGGCCAGCTCCGTCTCGCCCATGCCGGTGATGAGCATGTAGGCGTCCATCAGGCCTCGCCGGTAGGCGCGGGTCGATTCGTTGACCTCACCGGCTCGGCGTGAGCTGACGATGCGGTCCATCACGTCATTGACTCGACGCCCTAGCTCGTCGCTCTCACGAACCATGCTGCTCATGCACCCTCCCTCTCGATGCGGACCTCCCCGACGATGCTGATGACGACTCTGCTCACCGGCTGTCCTTTCCCTCGGAAACGTCCTCGACCAGCAGCGCCAGGCTGCTGCCGTCGTAGCGCGAGCCCCAGCGCGTGTAGCACTCGCGGAACCGGCCGGTGTCGGCCAGGAAGTCGGCGTCGTACAGGTCGTAGGCGGTGCCGTTGTCCATCCGGCGCCCGATGGTGACCCGCAGGATTTGGCGACCGTTGCTGGTGTCGGTGTAGGTCATCTGCCGGACCGCGAACCGGTCACCGGCTGCTTCGATGAGCCTCTGTGCGTCCCGCCTCATGCCATGGCCTCTCTTGCCGCTGCCTTCGCGGCCTCGATGGTGTCGAAGGTCACGTCGCCGTCGCGGTAGTGACGGGCGTAGTCGGCGGCGAAGCCGTAGGGACCGCGGTAGGCGCTCTCACCGACCGACATGACGTAGACCTTGCGCGTCCCGTCGGTCCAGTAGCCCTTGGTGCCCCACATCGCTGCCTGCCAGGCACCGGACTTGCCTTCGTCCATCATGTCCACCCAGCGGATGTCGCTCACTCTGTCCTCCTTCTCTCGACACGTTCAGTCTATCCGATTCCTTGATGTCGCGTCTAGGTCAAAGCGTGGGTGACGACGATGCCGCGCTCCGCCAAGAACGCTGCCGCCGCGATGAAGTGCTCGTTGGCGACACTGCCCCAGTTGCCTTCCCACACGTCGCCCTGGGCGTAGCAGACCCGCGTGCCGTCTGCGAAGTAGACGTATCCGAACGGCACGTCCTGGCTACCGCGGTTGTCGTATCCGGTGACCTCGATGCTCATGCTTCCTCCCTCAGTAGGCGATGAACCGCCGACCCATGTTGTCGATGCGGATGTTGCGGACGTTCTCGATGCCAGCTGCGGCGTACAACTCGCCCCGACTCTCGGCGACGACGGCGCAGGTGGTCCGGCCGTACATCCCTCGACCGCTGTACTCGTCGCGGATGCTGGCTTCACCGCCTTCGTTCTCGATGGCCTCGACCATCCGTTCTGCTGCGATGCGGTCCATTACCCCTCCCCTCGGTTCTCGGCTCGTTCGATGACACACACCCACTCGTCGCACTCGGCCACCCCGATGGATGACCTGCGCTCGGTGGCGATTCGGCAGTAGAGGCAACGGTCAGAGATAGCGACCCCTTCCCTCGTTGCGGCGGTACCTCTCACCGAACACGGCTTCCATGGCCGCTTCGATGACCGCGGCTTCGTTCATCGCCCGTTCCCAGTCGCTTTCGCTCTGGCGACGGGCGACCTCTTCGTCGCTCATCTGACTGACTCTCCGGTCAACCACTCGGACCGCCATCCGGTCCCCCTTTCTCTCTCGACCCTTCCCAGCAAGTTCATTCTACCCGATTTCTTGGCGTCACGTCAAGCGTTGGTGATGGGTCCCTCGTAGGGCTCGTCACCCTCGGCGATGAACACCCGGTGGACCCAGGCGTTGGCTCCGCGGCGGAGGATGCTGGCCTCGGCCTTGGCGAAGGCCCCGTTGTCGGTGGCCATCTCCACCCTGCGACCGACGATGACCTCGTAGACGATGTCGAACATGCCTGCCTCCCTTCGGTTGTTGAGCGCGAGCACCCTGCTGTGGTCAAAGCGGCAGGAGGGGTACTGCCTCCCACGGACCAGGGTCCGCCAGCTACTAGGACGGGCGTTGGCCTTTTGGCTCCCCGCCTACTTCGGCTAGGGGGTCGGGCTGTACCTCCCGACGCTTCGGGACCGGGCTCTCACCGGCCTGCTCCCTACGGCTTGGCCCTTGCCGCGACGGGACCAGCTCGCGGACTGTTTACCGCTTCCCAGGGTCTTCCCTACTTGCTATCCGCAGCCACTACCCACTTCGTCCGTTCACCCGCATGTCTCGCGCTATCAGGACGACTGACGCTGTGCTGCCGATATACACCACCGGGCGCTTCCGTCCCGTGCGTGGAGTCGAACCTCACCGCGTCCTTCGTCAGTCTCCCCGTCAGCTGCCGGGTTTTCCTGACTTCGCTTCGGGAGCCGTCACCCGGCCTCCGTAGGGTCCGTTGACCCAGAGCATGGCCTTGTCAGCAATAGAGCAGCCGTCACAGCTGGTGTGGGCGGACGAGGCGCGACCTCCTGTTGCCGCTGGTTCCCACGACGGGCGCTCTCCCAGCTCCCGACATCATTCGCAACGGGCCGGGCGGAGAGGGAGTTTGCTCTCGGTCGAAGGTGGCCACCCGCGACTTACCATCCACCACCACTCCGCCCGTTCTCCTGGTTCGCTCCCCTTACCTTTCGGGCTCCACCACCTTCATAAGCCAGTCGCTGCTGGCCGTAGGGCGCTTCACAGCCGTACTTGCGAAGGCACCTCCCAGGTCCCGTTGCTCTCTCTATTCCCTTGTCAATGAACCCTCTCCCAACAAGCCCAGTATACACGGGTCCTTGACCTCACGTCAAGTGTCAGGATGTCAAGTAACAGGAGGGGGGTGCGGGGGATGGGCGTGGCTTGCCCGAAAGGCAAGAGCCTCATAGGGTGGGTTCCGACCAAGGCACCGACCCATGGAGGCTCTTGCTATGGAGATGGTACCCGCTGGCGTCAAGGCGTATCGCACGTTCGCACTGTTCGTTGCGCTCGCAGTCGCAAGCGTCGTAGTGGTGGTCAACGCAGCCGCCGACCCTGACCCGCTGGAGCATGCTGCGCTCGGCATCTACGTCGAAGGGATGACCACGCTTCCGGTGCAGAGCTACACCCCGCCGAAGCCCAAGCCGGTCAAGGCGAGTGGTACATCGAAGCCGAAGACGGTCGTCGTGCGACCCGCGTCAACCTCATCAGCATCGGGTATCCGTGGTATCGGTCAGCGCATGGCGGCAGAGCGCGGATGGACCGGGGCGCAGTGGACGGCTCTGGACAACCTGTGGAGCCGGGAGTCCGGTTGGAGCACGACGGCTACCAACCCCAGCTCGGGTGCGTGCGGCATCATGCAGAAGCATCCGTGCAACGGCTACAGCTCGCTATCTGCGACCGAACAGATTCGGATAGGCCTCGACTACATCAAGGGGCGGTACGGCTCACCGTTGGCGGCGTGGGGGTTCTTCCTGGCCCGGAACTGGTACTGACCCTCGTAGGTCCCCGGGGGCGTTCCGCACCCTAACGAGTCGCGGGGTAGCGGACGTCAGACGTCCTCGGGGGCCTACGGCGGTACGAGCACTTCGGAGCACCGGCATTGGACGTGAGCGTGAGCGACGTCCACACCGAACCCGGTGGGCAGGATGTAGGGCTGGTCCCACTCGGCTTCCTGGCCGTTCATCTCCATGCACGTGGGGCACGTGCGGTCACTCACCGCAGCCACCCAGCGACGCTTGGAGCCCTCAGCGATGTAGCCCTGCTCGGCAGCCTGCTTCCATGTCTCCACCCGGCCCTGGGCTCCGGCCTCGACTATCTCGTTGCGGGCGATGGTCTGTGCTCGGAGCTTCAGGAGCTTGTCGGCGTAAGCGGTCGATTCCGCTGCCACGACCTCGGGGTCCAGTCCTCGGGCGGTGAGCCGGGCGCGGTAGTTCAGCACCGCCTGCGCCCATCTCGGGTGAAGCCCGATGACGTCCTTGATGGTCGCGGCCAGACCATCGACGGTGATGCCCTGCTCCAGGGAGCGCACGACCATCTTGCGGATGGCCTCCCGGGTCGATTCCTGGATGGCCACGACCATCTCCGCGGCTCGGGCGCGGGCGTAGCTGGAGGCTCGGGGGTTGGTGATGTCGAACCGCACGGGGACCCTAAGTCTGCGCAGCTTCCCGGACTCAAGCTCCCCGGACAGGGTGAACTGGGCCTTGATGAGCCCAGCGGCCTTGTTCAGCTCGGTCAGGAACCGCTCCCATCCCAGCACGTCATCGATGGCCTGCCAGTCCTCAGCTCCGATGGCGGCGATGATGGTCTGGATGGACACACCCTTGCGGAGCTGCTTGACGGCATCGGTGAAGTGGTCGGCCACCTCTTCGGACAGGGCATTGGTCTTCGGTACGGGGTTGCGGATGCGCTCGGCCTTCACGAGGTAGGACTGGGGGCTCAACCTCAGGTAGAGGGCTTCCAGCTCGTCGCGGATGTCGGAGAGCTTCTTCAGGGAGTCGGCTGATGCGGCTACACGCTGCGGGCGGGGGCGGCCCCGGAGCGCGCCCGTCACGTCGTCGGCGGAGGGGAAGTCGGGCAGGGGCACGAACTCGTTGCTCACCATCTCGACGGTGACCTTGGGCCAGCCCTCGACCGAATCGAAGATAGACCGCAGCTGCTCTCTGGACGGCGCTACAGCTCCCTCGATGACCAGCTCCCGGCCCTTGCTGCCGCTGAACCGCAGCATCCCCGCGTCGATGAACGTGTCCACTGATACCTTCACGCCCAGCTCCTGCGACACAGCTCGGGCCAGGGACTGGTGCTCGGCCCACTCATCGATGTAGTGCATATAGCCGTCACGGTCCATGACCCCTGAGAACCGGGGCGAGTCCTTCACGTCCGGCACGCCTTGGATGTGGTCCACGGCCCACTCGGCATCCCCTCGGCGTGGACCGACGCTGGTCAGGTCATCCAGGGCTTGGGCCAGCTCGTCGTGCTCGGCCTGGTCATACTCCCCACCGTCGGCGGGATGAAGGCGTCCGTACCCCGGCCGGGTCTTGGTGCCGTGCTTCTCGACCGCGCCCATCTCCATGAGGACCCGCCCTACAGCGGCTCGTCGCGGGGCTTCGATGTCCACCCCATCCCGCTCTACGTCGGAGGTCGGGTCGAATCCGACAGGGGTGTAGGACGAGTGGAACGCGGTGAAGCTCTCGACGTCTTGGGTGATGGTCACCCGCTGTGAACGGGTCAGCGGCACAGCGGCGTTCACGAAGATGTGGGACTCAGCCGGGTAGCCAGCCATCGCTTGGGAGGCCGTGGTGCTCACCCGGACGATGCCCTGCTCCATCACCTGTTCGCGGACCACGGACGGGTCGGGCTTGGCGTCCGGGGCGAGCTGGCGGGCCATCGCGTAGTGACGGTGACTACCGGGCAGGACCAGGAGCCTGCCGTTCGGAGCGAGGAACGCCGACTCATCGGTGCCCGGGGTCAGGTAGTCCCGGGCCTCGGGGTACTCCTCCTTGGTCAGAACCTCCATGCGGTCGAAGGCCTGCTGGCCGGTGTTGGGATGCAGACGGCCATATCCGGGGCGGGATGAGGTCCCGTGCTTGTGGGTGGCGGCCCACCTCTCGGACCAGGCCCACAGCGCTCGGTCGAGCTGAGCACCGATGACGCTCAACGGGCTACCAGCTCTTGCCGGTGCCGGTCAGCTCGGCTAGGGCTTCATCGACCCGCGCCACGGCGTTGGCGACGATGGAGCGCATCTCCTCATTCTGCCTGCGCGCCTTGCCCAGCTTGACCCCGCCCGGCTGCTGGCCACCTTCCTCTTCGTCGCCACCGGGGGGCTGAGGTCCTGCGGCACCTTGGAGCTGCCACAGGTACTGGTCGCCAATCTCCGGGTCGTCCTCGGGGTCCCAGCCTGCCTTGGCCCGGGCTTCGTTCAGCTTGGCCAGACCGTCCACCCATGCCTTGTCGGCCTGGTCGAAGTCCTGCTGCTCCTCGGTCAGGTCAAGCTCGGTCGGTGTCCACCACCAGGTGGGCTCATCGACCTTCTCGTCGCCGTGCGCCTTGCGCACCGGACCGAACCCC
>WUUC01241436.1_pt1 | contig 16970 bp, 13 predicted proteins | sample 6278441 | NCBI WGS metagenome assembly WUUC01 (sample SAMN13675441, study PRJNA597444) | soil metagenome | isolation source: soil | place: USA: Washington | collected 2017-10
GGTCCCCCCGCTCGAGCGAAGCCGAGAGTGGGGGAGGGTGGGCGCAGGCGGCACCCCGCAAGCGCCGGGCAGCGCGACCCACCCGGGCAGCCACCCCGTGCACGGCTACACCCCGTCCAGCGCAGCCAACGCCCGCCGGCCTCGGCGATGCCGCCGTCCAGGCGCACCCGCCGTCCCGCACCGCCGCCCTGCGTCGCCGGGGCCGCGGCCCTGGAACACGACCGGGCGCCGGGCCGTGCGGCATCTGGGGTCACCGTGCCCGTCCCGTCAAAAGGCCGCCTGCCGGAGCACCAGTGCTCCGGCAGGCGGTGCAGGTCACGCCCGCGCAGCGGCGGTCAGTGCGGTGCCTTCACCGCGGCCCGGTTCTGCCAGGGGCGGCACACCGCCAGGAAACAGACCAACGCGGCCAGTGCGCTGCCCAGTTGGACGGAGGCCATCGGCACCGCCGTCTGCTTGCCCGCGATCCCGACGAGCGAGGAGGCGACCGCTCCCATGAAGAAGCACGACGTGCCGACCAGCGCGGAGGCGGAACCCGCGGCGTGCGGGGTACGCATCAGCGCGAGCGCGTTGGTGTTGGGCAGGATCAGGCCCAGCGAGGAGATCATGACAAAGAGGCAGGCGGCGATCGGCACCGTACCCGCGTCGCCGAAGGCGCCCTGCGTCACCAGCAGCAGCGCCGCCCCGGCCAGGGCGAGCACCGCCAGTCCGCACCCGAGCGTCTTGTCCAGGCGGACCCGGCCGACGAGGATCTTGCCGTTGATCTGGCCGACGATCATCAGGCCGAGCGAGTTGAGGCCGAAGAGCAGGGAGAAGGTCTGCGGGGACGCCCCGTAGATGTCCTGGATCACGAACGGTGAGGCGGCGATGTAGGAGAACAGCGCTCCGTAGGCGAAGCCGTTGGTCAGCAGGTACCCGGTGAAGATCCGGTCGGCGCACAGCCCGTGCATGATCCACAGGGCCGCGCGCACCCCGCCGCTCTGCCGCCGCTCCGCAGGCAGGGTCTCCGGCAGCCGGCGCCAGACCAGCAGGGTGAGCGCGATGCCGATCACGGCGAGGACGAGGAAGATGCCGCGCCAGTTGGTGACGTGCAGGACCTGTCCGCCGAGGACGGGCGCGACGATCGGGGCGATGCTGGATATCAGCAGCAGCGTGGAGAAGAACCGGGCCATCGCCAGGCCGTCGTAGAGGTCGCGCACGACGGCCCGGGCGATGACGATCCCGGCCGCCCCCGCCAGGCCCTGCAGCAGCCTGAAGACGATGAGCACCTCGGCGGTGGGCGCGAAGGCGCACATCGTGGCGGCGACGATATAGACGAGCAGCCCGGCCAGCAAAGGCCTGCGCCGTCCCCACCGGTCGCTCATCGGACCGACCACGAGCTGCCCGAGCGCCATGCCGACCAGGCACGCGGTGAGGGTCAGCTGGACGGTCGTGGCGGTCGAGCCCAGCGTGCGGGTGACCTCCGGGAGGGCCGGGAGGTACATGTCCATCGACATCGGCGGCACGGCGGCGAGGGCGCCGAGGATGAACGTGACCAGGAGGCCGGTCCGGCGCAGCGCCGGGCCCCCGCCGGCCGTATCGCGTCCCTTGGCCGGGGACGGCGCCCCGTGGGATCGCTTACGTCCGGCGGTGGCTTCCTCGGCTTGCTGGGACATGCGCCCTCCGCGTCCAGTCGTTGCATGGATAGGGCCGATGCTCTCAACAGGGCGCTACAGAACCGGCAGGGCACCGGTGGCGCAGGGGAAATCGACTCGGGCGCCACTTGAGCCCAACTCGGCGTGACCCACGTCACTTTGGGGCGGTCTTGGCGCGGAGAGTGCGCCCGTGTCACTATTTCAGCACGCCCTCCCTGCCCAAAAACTGTTCTGGGGCAGTGGATTGAGCATCGTATCCACCGTTCTGTACGGGTGAGACCGACGTCCGTGCCAGGTGGCGGCACAGGTTCCCTCTCGCATCAAATCCCCACGCGCCGTGGCGCTTTGCGCCTCCGGCTTGCCTCAGTGCGCAAGCGCCGCCGGCGCTGATCCGGCATGCCCTGGGCCGCGCCTGCTGCCCAGGTGATCGCGGTGGTCGGCACGTTCTGTGCGGTGCGGCCTGCTGGCGGCCGCCCGCACCCCACCTCCGCCGTAACGACCTGACGAGAACCGCTTCGGAAGCTGTGCGCGGATTCCGCACGCACAGAAGGCAGACTCTCGAGAAATGAGACCCCAGATATGCCAAGGCTATGCAAGCCCGCGGTGAGCGCGCCGGAACACGTCATCACGATGGAAGAGACGCTGGAGTTCGCCCAACAAGCTCATGCAGGAAAGCCGCAGCTTCCTCTGGCGCTCCGGCTGATCCGGAACACGGGGGTGCTGAAGCGGCATATCGTGCAGCCCATCGAGCAGACACTGCGCCACCCGGGGCTGACCGAACGCAACCGCATCTACGAGGCCGAATCCAAGAAGTGGTGCCCCCCGGTCATCGAAGACGCCCTCAAGAACGCCGACGTGGCGGCCCGTGACATCGACGCCATCATCTACGTGTCGTGCACCGGGTTCCTGATGCCGTCGCTGACCGCATGGCTGATCAACAGGATGGGATTCCGCTCCGACACCCGGCAGATACCCATCGCCCAGCTGGGGTGCGCGGCAGGCGGCGCGGCGGTCAACCGCGCCCACGACTTCTGCGCGGCCCACCCGGGAAGCAACGTCCTGATCGTCAGTTGCGAGCTGTGCTCGCTGTGCTACCAGCCCGACGCCGACGACATCGGCTCGCTGCTGTCCGACGGCCTGTTCGGCGACGCGGTCGCGGCCGCCGTGGTGCGCGGCAGCGGCGGCGTCGGCATCGAACTGGAGCGCAACGCCTCCTACCTCATTCCGCACACCGAGGACTGGATCTCCTACGCGGTGCGCGACACCGGCTTCCACTTCCAGCTGGACCGCCGGGTGCCCGGCACGATGGAGCCGCTGGCCCCGGTGCTGCGGGAGTTCGCCAAGGACCACAGCTGGGACGCCGGCAACCTCGACTTCTACATCGTCCACGCCGGCGGCCCGCGGATCCTGGACGACCTCGCCAAGTTCCTCGAGGTCGACCGCACGGTGTTCCGCCACAGCTGGTCGACCCTGACCGAATACGGCAACATCGCCAGCGCGGTCGTGTTCGACGCGGCACGCCGCCTGTTCGAAGAGGACCCCCCGGCCCCCGACGCCACCGGCCTGATCGCGGGTTTCGGTCCCGGCATCACCGCCGAGATGGCGCTGGGCCGCTGGAGCGTCGACGCACCGGGCGAATTGGACTGAGCCCTGTATGACTGGTCTCATTCTCCCGCCCGGTCAGGGGCGAAAGCTGATCACCAAGGCGCAGGAAGTGACCTTCAAGGCCACCGAGGCGCACGGCTCCTCCATATCGATCTTCGAGGTGGTGGTGCCGCCCGGGTTCGATGTCGGGGCCCATGTCCACAGCGATGCGCAGGAGTTCTTCTACGTCCTTGAGGGGGAGCTGCAGCTGCTGGCCTTCGAGCCCATCACGCGCACGCAGGAGAACTGGCACGAGTGGGAGTCGCCCGAGGGGGACCGGGTCGTCCGGGCCACCGAGGGGGCCAGCATGTTCGTTCCCCCGGGAACTCCGCACGCGTTCAGGAACGCCTCTGATCAGCCGGCGCGCATGCTGTTCCAGTGCTTCCCGTCACCCATTCACGAGCTCTACTTCGACGAGATCGCCCAGATCTGGTCGGCCGGCGGGCCGCCGGACGCAGAGGCCATCGAGGAGATGCGCCGGCGCTATGACGTCAGTCAGATCACGCCGCTGCGCTTCGACCCGCCCCCTCTTCTCGATTCCCCGTCGGCAACGGAGCGCGCAGCGCAACGGAGATGAGCGACATGGACAAGATTTCCCTGGTGCACGCAAGCCTGGGGGAGCAGGAACTGGCCGCCGTCGCCGAGGTGTTCGCCTCCGGCTGGCCGGCCGGCCAGGGCCCCAAGGGCAAGGCCCTCGAGGCCCGGCTGAAGGAACGTTACGGTGCCGGTGATGCGGTCGCGGTCAGCAACTGCGGCGCCGCACTGCACCTGGCGATGCTCGCGTTCGGCGTCAAGCCGGGCGACGAAGTGATCGTCGCCGACTACACGTTCCCGGCACCCGCCCATGCGGTGCGGTACGTGGGCGCCACGCCGGTCTTCGCCGACGTACGCGCCGACACCGGCACCGTTGACCCCGAGGCGGTCGCGGACCTGGTCTCGGCGCGCACCGTGGGCATCATCGCCGTCGACACGGTCGGACTGCCCGCGGACTACACGCAGCTGCAGGCGATCGCCGACCGCCACGGGCTGTTCCTCGTCGAGGACGCCGCCTGCGCGGTGGGCGCCACCTACCAGGGGCGTGAGGCGGGCGCGCTGGCCGAGGTGGCCACTCTGTCCTTCCACGGACGCAAGGGAGCCACCAGCGGGGAGGGCGGCGCCCTGATCGCCACCGACCCGGCCATCGGGGCGCACGCGCGGCAGCTGTCGTCCTTCGGCATCGGCAGCATCTACGACCAGGCGCAGGTCATCGGCCTGCCGATCCCCCAGTTCACCGAGATCGGCTACAACTTCAAGCTGTCCGACATCGCCGCGGCGATCCTTGAGGTGCAGCTCGGCCGGATCGAGGAACTGCTGGAGCGCCGGCGCGCCGTCGCCGCGCGCTACGCCGAACTCTTCGCCGGCGAGGAACTCCTGACGGTGCCGCACGTACCGGCGGACCGTACCCACGCCTGGCAGTCCTACCTGGTGACGCTGGATCCGGGCGTGGACCGCGCGGCGGTCGCCACCGACCTGCGTGCCCAGGGAATCGGCTGCCTGCACGGCACCTGGGCCAGCCACCTGCAGCCCGCGTTCGGGGCCAGGCAGGTGTGCCCGGTCTCGGCGGATCTCTTCCGGCGCAATCTCGGCATACCCATGCACGCCGAGCTGACCATGGACCAGGTCGAACGGGTCGTGGACGTGCTGCGTACCGCGGTGCGCACCCACGCACGGCCCGTCGGCCGCGCCGCCTAGGCCCCCGCGGCACAGGGGCGGGGCCGGGGCCGCGTCCGCGCAATGACCCGCCGGACCGGCCCCGGCCCGCCCGCCAGCTGGGCCGGGCCGTTGTTTCAGGCAGTTGTTGACGAGCCGTCCGTACGCCCCCCGGGGGGCCGGGCCTGCGGCCGCCACAGCGCCTTGCCCTCCCTTGCCCCGCATCGAGCACCGTGCGCCGTTGACCTCGCGACGTGCCCCCGAAGGAGACAGTCCCCATGAAGGGCTCCACAGCCTACAAATCGATACAGAAGCGCGGTCTGCACATCGGCCTGCTGCCGGAGATGGCCGCGGCCGTGAACCCGTCGACACCGATCAGCCTCGACCACGACCTGGACGTCCTGCCCGAGGTGGGGCGGCGCCTGACGGTGGCTCAGTACGCCGAGCACGTGGACGACCTGGCGGCCCGCCTGTGGGCGGCCGGTGTCCGGCCCGACGAGCGCGTCGTGCTCTACAAGAGGGCCAATGCCGACCACTGGATGCTCGCCGCCGCGGTGTCCCGCATCGGCGCGGTCGTGGTGAACCTGTCGCCGGCCCTGGACGCCGCGACCGTCGCCGTCCTGCTCAAGCGGGTCGGCCGGCCGACCCTGCTCACCGACGCGGCCAAGCTCGACGTCCTCGCCGAGGTGCCGCTGGAGGAGATCACCCAGCGGGTGATCTCCTCCAGCGGCCAGGGGCCGGGGGCACTGCCGCTCGCCGAGCTCGCCGGGGCGCCGCGGGTCAGGCCGGTCGTCCGGCCGATCGACGAGGCCGCCGTGATCACCCACACCTCCGGTACCACCGGGATTCCCAAGCTCGTGGTGCACACGCCCCGCACGCAGGGCATCCGCCTGGTACCGCAGTGGCGGCTGCTGTCCCTGATGCGGAAGAAGGAGACCGTCGCGATCCACGTGCCCTTCGTGCACTCGCGGATGGTCGCGGCGATGTCCCTGGCCCTGCTCAAGCAGTACCCGGTCCTGCTCATGCGGGAGTCGGACCCCGCCGACGTCGCCGAGCAGCTCATCGAGCACCGGCCGGCCTTCATCGAGGCGCTGCCCAACTCGCTGATGGAGTGGGAGGGTCTGGCCGAGGACCCGCGAGCGCCGTTCGGGTCGGTGAAGGTCTTCAGCAGCACCTTCGACGCGATCCACCCCGGGACGATGAGCCGGCTGCTGAAGGCCTCCGACCGGCGCGGGGCGCTGTTCTTCCAGATCTACGGGCAGAGCGAGGTCGGTCCGGCCGTCGGCCGCGCCTACTTCCGCCACTCCGCCCACAAGGCCAACGGGCGCTGCGTCGGCTGGGCCATGCCGCACGGCGCCGCGAGGATCCGCGTGGTGAGCCGGGACGGCGCGACGCCGTCCGAGCAGAGCCCCGGCTTCATCGAGGTCGCCTGGGACGGCATCGCCAAGACCTACTTCGCCGAGCAGGACCGCTACGACACCAACCGCAACGGCCAGTGGTGGCGCACCGGCGACGTCGGCTACCGCACCCGGTTCGGCTGCCTGCACATGCTCGACCGGGAGGTCGACATGATCCCCGGGGTGCGCAGCTCCCTGGAGATCGAGGACGTCGTGCTGGGCGAGCTGAGCGAACTGAGCGAACTGGTCGTGGTGCAGGGCCCGAACGGCGAGGCGGTCCCGGTGATCTGCACCGTCGACGACCAGCCGCTGGATGCGGGCCGCTGGCGCGCGGCCGTCGCCGGCTTCCCCCAGCTGGCCGACCCCGTCCAGATCCCGCAGGCCGAACTGCCGCGGACCGCCACCTTGAAGGTGCAGCGGCTCGCCCTGGCCCGCCGGCTCGAACAGGAGCGGGAGCGGCGGGCGTGACCCGTGACGCAGCCACCTGCCTGTCCAAGGCGGCGTAGGCGGACACCCAAGGACGCCGCCGGATTCTGCTGCCGGACCGGCTGCCGCTGCCATGGGGGAGGACCCGGTGCAACGACGGTGTGCAAAGGACGCGGAACCAGGCCCGCGCGGGTGCGCACCCGCGCGACCCGTGCGGCGACCCCGCCGGCCGCGGCGGCGTCGCGGACACGGCGGAGCCGGCCGGCCGGTGCGCCACTGCCGGCTCGCTGCCGGTCGTTGCTCACGCCACTGAAACCGACGTGAACCGGGCCGGGTTGCAGAACCCGGGCACCTGCCCGCGGCCTGCACGTCCTGCCCGGCCGGGCTCGCTCGTCCGCCGTTCACCGCGCCCCGCCGCACGTGCTCGACGGGCGGTCGTCGCGCTGTCCGATCCGGTCGCCTCGGGCGGCAGGCGCGTCCGGCGGGCTGCGCATCACCGGCCATCGCGCCGCCGGCGGTGATCGGGGCGATCCCGGGATCGTGGCGGCGGCCCCGACGCCGACCGGAACACGTGAGCCTGCACCATATGCCGAGATCGTCGCTTGGAGGAAGAATGTCGGGAACCGCTCAACTGGCAGATCTCTATTCGGACGTCGAAGAATCGGCCCGGCTCCTCGACGTGACGTGCTCGCGTGACAAGATCTGGCCCGTTCTGGCCGCGTACGAGGACGTACTCCCGCAGGCTCTGATTGCTTTCCGGGTGGCGACCAACAAGCGCCATGAAGGAGAGTTCGACTGCCGCTTCACGGTTCCCACGCACGTCGATCCGTATGTCCGTGCCCGGTCCGCCGGCCTCATCACCGAGACCGGGCATCCCGTGGAACTGCTGCTCTCGGACATCGAGCAGCGATGCCCCGTCGACCTCTATGGCGTTGATTTCGGGGTCGTGGGCGGATTCAGGAAAATCTGGGTGTACTTCCCGGAGAGCGAGTATCAGAGCCTTTCGAAGCTCTGCGGCATTCCGTCGATGCCCCGCAGCCTGGCCGGAAACGCCAGTTTCTTCGCCGACCGCGGCCTGGACGACAGAGTCGACGTGATAGGGATCGACCACCACAGCAGGACAGTCAATCTGTACTTCACCGAGTTCCCGGCCGAACTCCGCGAACCGCAGGCCCTCCTGACGATGCACCGTGACATAGGAATCCCGGACCCGAGCGAACAGATGCTCAGGTTCTGCGAGAAGGCGTTCGGCTTCTACGCCACTTTGAACTGGGACACTGCGAAGATCGAGCGGATCGCCTTCAGCGTGAAGACCCAGGATCCGCTGTCGCTGCCCGCCCGGCTCGGCCCGAAGATCGAACGATTCGTCAGGAGCGTCCCGTACGGTGCCGACGACCCCAAGATGGTCTACGCGGCCATGACGAAGTCCGGCGAGGAGTACTACAAGCTCCAGTCGTACTACCGGTTCCGGCCGCGCAGCCGACTGGATCTGATGCCGTCGGCCGACCCTGCCGCAGATGCCGCGTAGCCCGGGCCGTCCCATGGAATCGGCAGTCTTTCAGTTCAGCCGGCTGGAGAATCTCCTGCGGGGCCACTCGATCCGCACGGTGACGGTGGACGGCGTCCGTGCCCAGTTCGTCACGGATCCGGCCCTGGTCCACCGCATACTGGTCAAGGACAGCAAGAACTACGGAAAGGGCGAACTCTTCCAGAAGGCCAGGAACCTCAGCAGAGCGGGGCTCCTCGCCCAGGACGAGTCCGTCCACCGGCACTACCGGCGACTGGCCCATCCGCACCTGCGTACCGCGGTGGTCGCCGACTACGCCCCGGTCATGCGTGAGATCGCACGTGCCGCGGTGACCTCGTGGCGCCCCGGGCAGGCCGTGAACATCCAGACCGAGATGTGCCGGGTTTCCGCCAACATCGCCCTGAGTACCATGTTCCATGATCTGCCGCCGGACATGTCGGCGATCCTCGGTGAACACCTCGCCGTGCTGTCCTGGGAAATGATCAGAAAGCCGCTCCATGGAAAAGCGGCCGCGCGATCACAGCGGCAGAGGTCGTCCGAGCGGCTCTGGCGGGCACGTGAGGACTTCCGCACGCTGCTCGCCGCCTGCATAGCCGGCCAGTCGCGCTCGCCGGGCCCCGGACCGGACTATCTGTCGGCACTTGTGTCGGATTCCGGAAAGGACGGCACCCCCGTTCTGACGGCGGAGCAGGTCTGCGCCGAGGCGGTCATGCTGCTGACTGCGGCCACGGTCACCACGGCATCCGTGATGTCCTGGGCTCTGTATGTGATGTCCGAGGAACCCCTGATCGAAGAAAAGGTCCTCAAGGACACGGCGCAGCAGGCAGGCGGAAGCATCGCACCGGCTCACGGGCGGGGACCGGCCAGTTATACCCTCCGGTTCCTGATGGAGATCCTGCGGCTCTACCCGCCGGTGTGGATCACGTGCCGGCAGGCCCTTACGGATGTCGTGCTGGGTGACCGTTCATTCCCTGAGGGCACCCACGTGCTGTTCAGTTCGTATCTCCTGCACAGAGATCCCGGCCGTTACCCCCACCCGCACCGGTTCGATCCGGACCGGTGGCTCTCGATCCGGCCGGCCGCGGGCGAAGCCTCATACATTCCTTTCGGGACGGGCGCGAAAGGGTGCATCGGGGAATCGTTCGCCTGGAAAGAGCTCGAAATCCTCCTGGGCGCAGTGGTACAGGAATGGCAGCTGACCGTCGAGGCCGGCAGCCGGATCCGTAAAGCGGCGGAGACCACGCTTCATCCCCGCCGCCTTCTCATGGTCCCTCAGCCGCGGTAGTTCTTCAGGCGGGGCGCACCGGAAGCAACAACCGTACGGACAAGCCGAGGAGCGTTGTCATGCCGACGCCCACGACGCCCACGACGACGCCCACGACGCCCGCGCGGAAGGCCGAGATCGTCTCCCGGGCCTGGGCCGAGGCCTGCTCCATGGCGGGCGCGGACCCGGGCCGCGGCCACCGCCCGCCCGGTGCTCTGGCAGCAGCCGCGCTGCGGGCGCACGGCACGCTTTCGGCCGGACTGGGGCAGGGCGTCCCGCTCACCGCGCTGGGGCCGGCAGGCGGCGGGGTACGGGGGCTTGCCGCGTTCCTCGCGGTGTATGCCGCCCAGCAGGAGCTGGACGGCTCGCCGCTGGAGGTGAACTCGACGCTGCCTCGCGCATGAGGCAACGCACGCTTTGGTGCTCCGGGCGCGAGAGGGCCACCGTGCCGCGCACACCTGGCCTGTCCCAACTACCCACGGGGGGCAGGGAAATGAGCGCCCCGGCCGTAGCACGGGGGCACAGCCGGCCGATACCGCGTACGGCGGCGCCTGCCGCGGGCCGCTGACCGGCCCCGACGAACCAGTCAGCACGGACCGTTCGCCCACCGGCCGTCGATGGCCGGCGACGCAGCCTCACCCCGGACCGGCCCGGACGGCCCGGTCGGCGCGGTCGGACAAGCGCGGGGCAGGCAGAGCGGCAGGACGGGCGGTCGAGCAAGACGCCACACACACCACGGCACAGCCACGGTCCGCGGCGAAGGCCGCGGGAGACGAGCCGGTCCCGGTGATCTGCGCCGTCGACGACCAGCCGCTGGATGAGGGCCGCTGGATGCGGGCCGCCGGCCCGCCACCCGCCCGGTTGCCCCGGCTCGCCGCGCCCGTCCGGATCCCGCGGGCCGCGAGCCGCCCCGGACCGCCACGCTGAAGACGCAACGCCGCACGCCGGCCCGGCAGTTCGGGGAGCAGGTGCCGGCGTGAGCCGCGTATCGGCGCCCTGAGCGGGGGATGCCCCGGGCCCGGCACGGCGCCTTCTCGGCCCGTTCGGCGGCGGGCTGTCGCTGAGCGCTCAAGGCGTACCCGACCGCTCGCCCCTTGAATGGCGGCAGACATCTTGCCGGACCCGCCGGCCCTCCGGGTCCGGGCCCGGCCGTGCCTGCACCACCCCCGCCTCACGTGCTCATTCGTCCCTTCCAAGGAGACAGGCAGTGACTACCGACGTGACCTCCAGGCCCGCCACCGGCCAGGAGACGACCGCCTCCGTGCGCCGTATCACTGATGACCTGCTCCAGCGGGTGGAGCACCGGCTGGGCTCCTTCCTCGAGGCCGAGCGCGAGCGCTTCGCCGGGGTCGATGAACGGGCGGCCGTCGTCCTCGACACGTTGTCCGAGCTGGTCACGTCGGGCGGCAAGCGGATCCGGCCCGCCTTCTGCATCACCGGCTACCTCGCCGCCGGCGGTGATCCGGGCGATCCCGGGATCGTGGCGGCGGCCGCGGGCCTGGAGATGCTGCACGTGTCCGCCCTCATCCACGACGACGTCCTGGACAACTCCGCCCAGCGGCGCGGAAAGCCGACCATGCACACGGCCTTCTCCGCACTCCACCAGGCCCGCGGCTGGCGCGGCGAGGCCCGCCGCTACGGCGAGGGCATGGCCATCCTCATCGGTGACCTGGCGCTCGTCTACTCGGACGAGCTGATGTCCCAGGCGCCGCCGGGGGTGCGCGCGGAGTGGCACGGCCTGCGCTCCGAAGTACACGTCGGCCAGTGCCTGGACGTCACCGCGGCCGCCGAGTTCTCGGTCGACCCCCGCCTCTCCCGCCTGATCGCCCTGATCAAGTCCGGCCGTTACACCATTCACCGGCCGCTGGTCATGGGCGCGGGCGGGGCGGACCGGGCCGACCTTGCCGCCGCCTTCATGGAGTACGGCGAGGCGGTCGGCGAGGCGTTCCAGCTCCGTGACGACCTGCTGGACGCGTTCGGGGACTCCGCCGAGACCGGCAAGCCCGCCGGCCTCGACTTCAGCCAGCACAAGATGACGCTGCTGCTCGGCTGGGCGATGCAGCGGGACGAGCGCATCCGCGTGCTGATGACGGAGCCCGGGCACACCCCCGACGAGGTGCGCCGCCGGCTCCTGGACACCGGGGTTCCCGAAGACGTCGAGCAGCACATCGCCGACCTTGTCGAGCGGGGCCGCAAGGCCATCGCCGACGCGCCCGTCGCCCCGGTGTGGCGCGACGAACTGGCGGACATGGCCGTGCGCGTCACCTACCGCAACAACTGAACCCGCCTCCGCTTTCCGGTCGGGCCGTGGCTGCCCGGCAGCCTCATCGAGAACTCCGGCGGCAGTACTGGACGAATGACCGCGACCAGGAGCGCCCTTCATGGAGCATGTGGTACAGCACGCCGTCACCCTCATCCGCGAACGCTACGGCGAGCCCCTCACCCTCGATGACCTCGCGCAGAGCGTCATGGTCAGCAAGTACCACTTCCTGAGGGTGTTCAGCCGGGTCACCGGTGTCACTCCCGGGCGGTTTCTGACCGCGGTACGGCTACAGGAGGCCAAGCGCCTGTTGCTGAGCACCGACCTCAATGTCGCCGACGTCGCCGCGCAGGTCGGATACAGCAGCACGGGGAGTTTCACCCGCCGTTTCACCGAGTCGGTCGGGCTTTCCCCCACGCAGTACCGCAAGCTGTCGCTCACAGCCGTGGGCGACCCGTGCGAGCCGGCGGTGCCCGACGCGGCGCCGGCCGCGACGCGGCCGGCCCGGCCCACCGGCTCGGTGACGGGCGTCTTGCACACCGCCGGCGCCGGCTTGTCGACCGTCCGCGTCGGAGCCTTCGACGGCGCCATCCTGCAAGGCGTCCCCGTGTCCTTCAGCAACGCGTTCGCGCCGGGACGCTTCACGCTGGCCCGGATCCCCGAGGGCACCTGGTACATCCATGCCGTGACCGCCGGCGGCGACGGCGCCGGCGGTGCGGAGGGCGCCGTGCTGACGGCCACCGTGGGCCCGGTGCGGGTCCAGGGCGGTGCGGGGCACCCCCTCGACATCACCCTGTCCCCGATGGACTGGACCCGCCCGCCGATCCTCTCGGCCCTGATGGGCATCGCCCCGCAGCCGCTGGCGGCCTGACCGAGGCCGGGCCCGCCCCGGCCGCACCCGTCAGCGCCCGGCCGTCCCTGCCCCCACCACCTCACGCCGCCTGCCTCGCCTGCCCGCCCGCGCCACTGGCCCGGGCCGTGCAGCACACCCCGGCTTACGGAGACAGCACGGATGAACACGCATCAGACCACGTCACTTCTCCTCGGCCTCGCCGCCATCGTCATTCTGGCCCGCCTGCTCGGCGTCCTGGCCCGACGGCTGGGCCAGCCGGCGGTGATAGGCGAAGTCCTGGCCGGCATCGCGCTGGGACCGACCTTCCTCGACGGAGCGCTCTCCGACACCCTGTTCCCGGCCGACATCAGGCCCCTGCTCAGCGCACTGGCCGCGGTCGGTGTCGCGGTCTTCATGTTCATCGTCGGCCTCGAGGTGGACGCCGCGATGCTCCGCGGCAACACCAGCCTCGCCACCACCGTCTCGATCAGCTCCATCCTGGTGCCCTTCGGCCTCGGCATGCTCCTGGCGCTCTACCTGGCGGACGACTACGGCACCGGCGACAGGACGGCCTTCATGCTCTTCATGGGCATCGCCATGTCGATCACGGCGTTCCCGGTGCTGGCCCGCATCCTCACCGACCGGCAGATGACGCACACCCCGCTGGGCGTGATGGCAGTGGCCTGCGCCGCCATCGGCGACGTCCTCGCCTGGACCCTGCTCGCCGCGGTGATCGCCGTCAGCGGCCCGGCCGGCGCGGACCAGTGGCGCGTGCTGCTCGCCGTCCCGTACCTGCTGGGCATGCTCTTCGTGGTACGCCCCCTGCTGCACCGCTACGCCGTCCGCAGGCCCGAACTCCGGCTCACCCCGGCGGTGTTCGCGTACATCCTCGCGGGCCTGCTGCTGTCCGCCGCCGCTACCGAGTGGGTGGGGCTGCACTACATATTCGGCGCCTTCCTCTTCGGCGCGATCCTCCCGCGCACCGGCACCGAGCGGCTGCGCACCCAGGCGCACGACCGCCTCGGGCAGATGACCGCCACCCTGCTGCTGCCGGTGTTCTTCCTGGTCTCCGGTCTCCAGGTCGACCTCTCCGAGCTGGACCTGGGCGGCCTGGGAGCCCTGGCGCTGATCCTGATCGTCGCCGTCGGCGGCAAGTTCATCGGCGCGTTCGCCGCCGCCCGGCTGAACCGGATGCCGCCGCGGCAGTCCGCCGCGCTCGCCACGCTGATGAACACCCGCGGCCTGACCGAACTCATCGTCCTGAACGCGGGCCTGCACCTGGGCTTCCTCGGACCGGACCTGTACTCGCTCATGGTCGTCATGGCCGTGATCACGACAGCGATGACCGGCCCGCTGCTCAACTGGATCCTCGGCCGCCCCACGGCAGGCGCCGCCCAGGCGCCGCCCGGCGTCTCCGAACGCACGGCAGGCACGGTCGGCACAGCCGCCTAGCCGCCGGCCCGCGCACGCCGGGTGACGCGCCGGCCGTGTGCCGGCGACCCCGACCGGCTGACGCCCAACGCGCCGGCCGCCGATCCGTGCACCCGCACGTTTTCCGCACCTTCAGACGAAACCTTCAGACGAAAGGAGCCGCCATGACCGCGGATGCCCCGGCGACAGTGGGTCCGCAAGAATTCCTCGACCAGAGGCCGATGAGCCGCGGGCAGCGGCTCATCGTGGCGGTGGGCCTGCTCACCATGGTGGCCGAAGGGCTGGACACCTCCGTCGTCGCCTTCGTCTACCCCCGGCTCAAGGAAGACTGGGCCATCAGCGGCGACACCGTGACGGCGACCGTGACGCTGGGCGTTCTGGCGATGATCGCCGGAGGTGTGGCCGCCGGCCCGCTCGCCGACCGGTACGGGCGCAAGGGCGTCACCATCGTGGGCACCGCCGCCTTCGGCCTGGGCACGGCCGCCATGGGACTCGCGGACGGTATCGGCCTCTTCGCCGCGCTGCGCGTCGTGGCCTGCCTGGGGCTCGGTGCGGTACTGCCGACCATGATGGCTCTGGTCGCGGACTGGATGCCCGCCAGGCGCAGGGTCCAGATGGTCGCACTCGCCTTCGCCGGAGTGACGGCCGGCACCACCCTCGGCGGCATCCTCTCCGCGGTCATCACGCCCGCCTTCGGCTGGCCCGCCCTGCTGGTGGTGAGCGGGATCGCCCCGCTGCTGCTGCTCCCGGCGCTCGTCCGGTCCGTTCCGGAGTCCGTGAGCGTGCTCGCCGCCCGCAGGCGGCCGCCGGCACAACTGCGCACCGCCCTCGCCGCCGTCGCTCCGGGCGAGGACCTGTCCCGCATCGACTGGAACCGAAGCGCGGCGGACAAGGGCGCCAAGCCCGCCCCCCGGGTCATCCTGTCCCGGGGCCTTGCCCGCACCACCCTCCTGCTGTGGCTGTGCTTCTTCCTCGGCCAGGGCGCCGCGTTCGTGATCATCACCTATCTGCCCGAACTGGCCGAGCGCGGGGGCCTGTCGGAGTCGAAGGCCGCGATGTCCGTCGCGGCCTTCGGGTGGGGCGGCCTGATCGGGCAGCTCTCGGTGTCCTTCGTCCTCAAGCGGTTCGACCGGTTCCGGGTGCTGGCGGCCCTGTGGGCGATGACCGCACTCGGCCTCGGGGCGGCTGCCCTGTGGGCCGGCCACTTCGCCTGGCTGCTCGCCACGGCGTTCCTCCTCGGGCTCTGCCTCCCGGCGGCCACCTCCGTGCTGCAGGCGGCCACCGCGGTCACCTACCCGCCGTTCGCCCGCGCCACCGGAGTGAGCTGGGCCAACAGCGCGGGAAAGCTGGGCCCGCTGGCCGGCGGTCTGCTCGGCGGCATCATGGTCGACGCGGGCTGGCCGCTGGCCAAGGTCCTCCTCGTCCTCGCCGTGCCCGTCACGATCGGCCTCCTGGCCACGCTGATGCTGCAGGCCCGCAGCCGGCAGCAGCGGGCTGAGCCGCATGCCGGGTCCCGGCCGCTCGCGGACCTCGTTTCCAAGGGGCCGTGACCGGCCTGGAGCCAGGCAACCGGACCCGACGTTCCTCGGCACGTACGGGATCCGCCCAGAAGTTCGCAGGGCCGGGGCCGCTGCTGTGCGCGAACGCCCACCGGATCTCGGGCAGCGCGGGCGACGCGGAGCACGCGGCCGAGGCGACCTGACCGCGCCGGGCGGCAGGCGCACGGGGGACTGTGGCCCGCCGGTGCGCGATCGTCCAGGCCGGCCGGCGTGTCCCCGGGTGTGTGTCCGCAGCGACCAGGAACGGGTCCAGGACCCACTCCTGCTCACTGACCAGGAACGGTCCACCAAAGCTCCACCGGCTCTCAAGTGGCAGCTGCCACCATTTACCCATGGCTGTCAAAAAGTACAGGTCGGCGCATCCCCCACCCTGGCCGCCGACACCGGCGCCGTTACCGGTGAGCTGCAGTGGAACCCCGATTCCGGCGCCGCCGCGACGCTCCCCGCGGGCTTCGGTGCAGGACGTCATGAACAGCGATTCCGGCGCCGGCGCACGGGTGTGCCAGGCCGTGGCCCGCCGCATCCGCGCCATCGCCCCCCGGATACCGGCCCGCACCAAGGGCCTGCAGCCGCCGGTGCAGGAGCTGCCCGGCCACGCCACCGACCCGACCGCCCGGCCCGGCGCCGCCGCCGGCGCCCTGGCCGTCTCCCGCATCGACGCCCCGCCGGCCCCCGCTGACACCGACGCGGCCCGCGCCGCGGCACAGGGCGCCACCACCTGACCTCCGGGCCCGCGTCCCACCTGCCCCTGCCCCGGCGACCGGTCCTGCTCCGGCGCCGATGCCGCATGCCCTTTTCGGAGAGGAATCCATGAGTACGAACCCCGCACAGGTGGCACCCGCCGACGGGAGCGGCGGCGGCGCGCTGGACGCGCGTCAGCTGCGCGCGATCCTGATCACCGTCTCGGTGGCGCTGATGGCCGTCATGGCGTCGGTGTCCGGGCTGAACGTCGCCCAGACGGAGATGGCCGTCGACTTCGACACCTCGCAGAACACGGTCCTGTGGATCATCAACATCTACACCCTGGCCCTGGCCGCCCTGCTGCTGCCGCTCGGCGCGATCGGTGACCGCCTGGGCCGCAAGCCCATGCTGATCGCCGGGCTGGTCGTCTTCGGCGTCGCGAGCGTGGTGGCGGCCCTGGCCCCGACCGCCGAGGTGATGCTCGCCGCGCGCGTGGCCGGCGGCATCGGCGCCGCGGTGATCATGCCGATCACCCTGGCCGTCATCACCTCCACCTTCCCCGAGGAGCAGCGCGGCAAGGCGATCGGCGTGTGGACCGGCGTCGCCGGAGGCGGCGGCATCCTGGGCA
>WUUC01070141.1_pt1 | contig 16964 bp, 13 predicted proteins | sample 6278441 | NCBI WGS metagenome assembly WUUC01 (sample SAMN13675441, study PRJNA597444) | soil metagenome | isolation source: soil | place: USA: Washington | collected 2017-10
GGATGTCGTTGAGCTTCGCGTCGACGTTCACCTCTTTGAGGCGGATGTCGTTGAGCTTCGCGTCGACGTTGACTTCCTTGAGGCGGATGTCGGCGAGCCCGCCGATGTCGATGTTGACGTCGTTGAGGATGCCGCCTTCGATGGTGACGTTGACATCGGTAAGGTCGATTTCGGCCGACATGAGGCGCGTCTCCGTGGGTTCTGAGGACTAAGCGGTGGTGCTTGCGACGGCTGCGTGTGCGGACGGGCCTCGCTTTTTGCGCGCGGGCGCGTCGTGAACGGTCGGGTAGCGCCGCAAGCTGCGGGCGACGATGCGCGCGACGCGCAACGCGAAGCGCAGCGACGCATGCGGCGGCTCGAGGATCTCGCGCTGCGTGATCTCCGGGCTGCGCGCGATCGCCACCAAAGCGTCCGCGCGCGAAGCCGGGTCGAGCAAGCGTCCGGCGTTGTACCAAGCCGTCGCGCGGCTGATGCGCAGGCCGTAGCGCGTCAAGATCTCGTCGTAGCTCTCGAAGACGTGGTCGAGCACTCCGAGCCACGGGTCGTAGCGCTCGGCGATGTCTTTCTGGATCGCCTCGATGGCTTCGCCCAAGACGTCGTTCAAGCGGTGGTAATCGGCGATGCGCGAGCTGCCATCGGGCGCGCTCACGCCCACGTCGCACAGCGCCAGCGGCAGATCGTTGACGATATGCGCGGTCATGCCGAGCACGAGGTCTTCGAGCACCGACGTCTCACCGCGCGCGCCGGCCTCGAACACCGTGGTCCACGCGCCGGGCGGCAGCGTGCCGCCGTCGCGCGCGTCGAGCGCGCGCACGTAGTAGTCGGCGAACACCTCGGCCAAGCGCGTGACCCACACAGGATCGACGAAGCCCGCGCCTTCGAACGAGCGCGCCAAGATGCGGCTCAAGCGCGAGTACGCGCGCGCAAAGACGCAGCGCGGGTCGCGCGCGCGCTCGAACGCGTACGCACGGCGCTCGAGGTCGTCCGCGATCGCCTCGATGATGCCTACGCAATCGGCAAGGCCTGCGCTCGGCATTGCCGGCGCGTGTGCAGCACGAGGTTTGACGATGCGCTTGGCCATGCAGCGATCACTCGGCGTCGTGCGTTGCTTGGTTCGCGCCTGTGCTCACGGGCACGTCGCGGCTGTGGCGCCGAACGTTGTCGTCGCTCGCGCGCAGCGCCGCGTCGAACTGTCGCAGCGGGTGGCGCTTCGGGTCGAGCTCTCCGATATCCCACGGCTCGAAGGCGTTCTCGACGCTGATGAGCCCGGTCGCACCGAGCTGCGGGAAATGTCGCATGAGCACGCTGCGCAGCGAGGCGTCGTCGACCCAGCGCAGGCCTTCGGCCGTATAAACGTCCTCTCGATACGCCTCGGTGAAGAAGCGATCGGCTTGCAAGCGCCGCGACGCGTTCAGGATGAACACTTCGAACAGCGTCTCGCCGAAGCCGAAGCCGGTCGGTCGCTGCGCCTCCGCGAGGTTGCCGATCAAGAGGTCGACATCGTCGATGCCGTCGTAGACCTGGTTGAGCGCCTTCACCGCCTCGACGTCGCTCGTCAGCTCCTCGATGCGCTCGAGCGGCTTCAAGCCGAACAGTCGGCGGAACTGGTTGTAGCGCGGAACGCCGCGCTCGCGGTCGCGCAGCACGTCGACAGCGCCGAGGTCGAAGAAGCCCGCGCCCGGAATGCTGAGGTTCTGCAGCGTGTCCGGGTAGTTGTTCAAGACCAACTGGCCGGGGTGCTGTACGCCGAACGAATAGAAGAGGTCGGCCATCGGCACGCTGTCGGTGACCTTGCGCGAGGCGGCCTGGCGTAGCTCGGCGAGGCCGAAGGTCTTCACCGGCTCGTCGGTCCCGTCGATCGCGAACAGCTTGATCTCGTCCGGCAAGAGCGAATGCAGCCGATAGACCGAGAGGAACTCGCGCGTCAGCGAGTACGGCACGCCGTGATTGTCGGTGGCATTGCCGACGAGGCCGCCCGCGATCGGATCGGCGATGTTGATCTCGGCCAGCGTGCGGCGCTCGCCCTTGCTGCGCAGCGCGTTGGTCAATAGCCCGTACCAGTTGGCGTTCATCGCCGCGTTGAGCGCCTCGTTCGGCAGGATCGCGGGCGTCCACTCGACGGTGTGGATCTTCGCCATCACCGCCGCGTTCACGAGCCGCGCGATGTCGAAGAGCCGTTGGTCGCTCAGCTGCGGATAGCGCACCGCGAGCATGTCGCAGATCGCGTTGTGCTCTTTGACGAAGAGCACGTGCAGCATCGAGAGCCCGAGCCACCAGTTGCGGCGAAAGCCCGTGTGCTCGACGCCGTCCGCAAGCACCGGCAAGTTGCCGGTCTTCGGGTCGAGCTTGAGCTTGCCGCGCTCGTGGCTGCGCAGCGCCTCGACGGTCGCGGCGTCGCTACCGTAGATCTGCGAGCCGTCCCACCAGCTGGTCACCTCGTTGATGTGCGTCGGCGCGATCTGCGACCCAACGTGCTGGCGCAGCAACTCGGCCTTGCGCGTCGGATCTTCTTGGGTGGGACGCACCAGCATGTGCGTCTGATGCAGCGTGCGTCGCGCGGGGTCGTCCTCTGCAAGCGGGATGCGGTACGGCTCCGCATTGGCGGCCTCGCCGTAGCTCACCCAGTCGTGGTTCATGAACTGAATCCACGACGCGGCGGTGAGGTTCAAGAACGGCACCGGCTTGAAGCCATCTTTGCGCGTAAGCAGTACGCGGCTCACGGTGCGCGGGTTTGGCGTGAGCAAGCGCGCGCCGGTCTCGGCCGGCGTCTTGGTCGGGTCGGTGTTGAAGCCGAAGCGCGTCGCGGCGGCCCCCGCCATCGGCTCGGCGAGATCGTTCCAGCTACCGTCCGCCGTGCGCGCGACGCGCACCCACGCCGGCATCGCTCCGCCGCTCTTGAAGAAGCCCGTGCCGTCGCTCTTGTCGTACGCAGCGAAGATCTGCTGCCGGTTCAAGCGATGTCGGCGAAACGCCAGCATGATCGTCGCGCGCAGCTGCTCGTGTCCGTACCAGCTCGTCCACTTCGACTTCGAGGCCGGCTCGCGGCCGAGCAACTGGGTGAGCACGCCCAGCGTTTGGCCGAGCTTGAGACCCGAGACATCGCCGATCGTCTTGAGCACCTTTTGCAGCGGCGTTGGCGGTGCGTTCGAGCGCAGCGTCGCGCCCGGGTGCTCGCCCGGCTTCGGACCTCTCGACACAGCTTCCTTGTCGAAGAACACCGGTTCTGGCACCGGCCGCTGCACGTCCGCTTCGCTGTTGGCGAGCGCGCGCGCGTACAAGCGGCCGAGGCTCTTGTCGCTCGGCCTTGCCACGAGCGCTTTTCGCAGCTCCGCTGACGCGCGCGGGTAGTCCTCGAGGCGAAAGTACGCCGCGCCGAGCAGTGCTGAAGCGCTTCCGCTCGAATCGCTCAGGGCTTCGAGCGCGATGATCGCTTCTTCGAGCCTGCCGGCTTCGAGCAGCGACTGCGCGCGCTGGAGATCAACGCCGCCCGCTTCGTGGATCGATCGGACCTCACCCATGGTTGCCCCCTCTTCGTCACGAGACGGCGCGCTGCCAGCGCCGGCTCCAGTCGTTGATCGTCGAAAGCAAAGGCTTGTCGTTAAGCTCGTCGTGATGCGCGGCGTGCCACACCGACCGCAGCATCTCGGGGACCACGCGATGCGCGGGGCACCGGCTCCAACCGTCGGCCAGGAACGCGACGTCGAGGTCACCCGAGAGCGCAAACGCACGCGCCACGAGGAACACCACCAGTGTCTGCGTGCCGAGCGGTCGATCGAGGAACGGCGCTGAGACCTCGCGCTTGCAGCCGCGCAGCACGGCCGGCGGCGCGACCAAGCACTCGCGCAAGATGTCATCGGGCGAGAGCGCCTGCTTGCTCGAGACCTGCGCCGCTTTGCGCAGGTTGCGCACGGTTCGCGCGACTCTCTCCATGCCGATCGAGGTGGCGTGGATGGCGTGCAGGTCGTTGTCGCTCGCGGCCGCGATCGCCTCTTTGGCGCGCGCCAGCTTGCCGTTCGCGCGATCCGCGATCGTCTTCCAAGGCATCGCGCTCGGCCAACCGGCGAGCAAGCGACCCGCCTCGAAGAGCTCGCGCGTGCTCTTGTAGTGCGGCTTGAACAAGCGCCCCGCCCACTCCTGCACCTGCACGCCGATCTCGTCGAAGCTCTTCTCGCCGGCGATGAACGCCCCGATCGCGTCGCGCGCTTCACCGGGCGCGCCGCGCAGATCCTCGAAGCGCTTGTCGAACGCCTTCTGCTGCGCCGCTCGCTGTTCTTCGGATCGCGAGCGAAATACCGGCAGCGCGCCGCCTTCGAAGCCGAGATCCCCGTACAGCCGCCGCGAGACGATGCGATGCACGACGCTCGCGCTCGGGTCCAGCTTGCGTTCGAGATCCGGGTGCTCGTTGAGCCACTGGATCTGCTCGGCATCGCTGATCAGCACGACGTCCACCCACGGACCGAGCCGCAGGCGGAGGGGCTTATTCGCTCTGAAACCAAACGAGGTCGGGATTTGATCGAGGCTCATGGCGTTAGCTCCGCGATAAATTTGAGCGCGCGAATACCGGGTAAGAAGAAGTACGCGCCGCCTTTGACGGTGACGAAGCGCGGCAAGCCCGTGCAGCGCGTGCGAATCGGGTCGCCGGGCACGGCAAAGTCGGTGTGCGCAGCCGCGCCCGCGATCGGATCGGCTTCGTTGCTCAGGCCGTTGAAGCGCGGGTCGGCGATCCACGAGTGCTGGATGAACTCGAACTGACGCGAGATGTTGGCGTTGACCGCGACGAACATGAGGCCGCGATCGGCGCTGTCGACTTGGCCCTCGGCCAGAAGCGTCCCGTACGCGCGGCCGCGACGCAGCAAGCGGTGGCGGCGGTTGACCGACAGCGAGCGATCGGTGCCGGGCTCCGGGGCCAGCGCGTCGCGAGGGTTGGCGCGGCGCACGTGCGAGCCGAGCGGGCACTTGAGCCCCTCCGGATCGGCGTGGTGGTAGTCGAACTCGTTGCTGCGCGCCTTGCTCGCGTCGTCGCGCTCCGGCGCCTCGACCAGCGACGTACCGCTCGGCCAGCGCCCGACCATACGCGCCGCCAAGCGCTCGCGCTCGTCCGAGTTGGGCGAGCCGTCTTCGTTGCGCGTGAGCTGATCGAGCGTCGTACGAAACGCCGGCACGTCTTGCCGTAGTTGCCGGAACACGAGGTAGCTACCGTTTTTTCCCAAGTCGCGGCGCGCCGAGCCCTCGACGTCGAGCGGCAAGAGCGCGCGTGGGTCGCGCGCTGCCTTCACCATCGGCCGCTCCGTGAACAGCCCGTACTCGTTCAAGTAGCCGAGGATGAACTCGCCGGCCTTGACCTTGTGCAGTGCCGAGTCGGAGTCGTGGTAGCCCTCGATCGCCGGCTGCGAGATGCCATCGGCGAAGCCGAAGTGCTCGAGCCCGCCGACGTGCGCGGTCTTGAGCGTCGTCACCTCGCTGCAACCGCCTTCGGTCCAGCCGGAGCGCAGCTCCTCGATCAGCGCAGTCAGCACAGGCGCATCCTTCGCGAACACGATCAGCGCGATGTGCACGGGCGCGTTCTTGGGCCCGCCCCACTCCCACTCACTCGGCGCGCTCTCCAAGTGATCGCCGAGGAAGCGGCTGCGGTGCTCCCCGGTCATGCCCGCGATGAACTCGCGCGAGAAGCCCTGCAGCGTGTCTTCGGGGAGCTGCAGCTTGCGCAAGCCAGCATGCGTGAACGCGATGTGCAGCGCGCTCGTGCGCTCCACCGAAGGACCGGGCGCGATCTTGTCGGCGATGCGCGCGAGCCAAGCGCGCGCGCGCGCCGGGTCTTGGATCTGCAACAGCGGGTACGCGCACTCTTGCAGCTCGCCGTAGCCGCGGAAGACGAGGCCCTGCACGTCCTCGACCTCGATCGGGAGCTGGCGCGGACGCGGCCGCGTCAGGTCGCCCAGCTTCTGACCGACGCGCGTCAGCGCGCTGACGACCTTTACAGCAACCTCAACCATCGTTGGGCCTCCGTTTCAGTCATGCGTCCGCGCAAGCCGGCGCGCAGCGCTGCATTGCGCTCGATGTTGAGTGCGGTGAGCTCGGGATAGGCCGAGTACCAAATGGGCGTCGCGATCTGGTGGCGCCGCAGAAAGTCTTTGAACTCTTGCTCGTGGCTCGCGCCGCCGACGACGAGCCAGCGCGTCTCCGGATAGCCAAGGCCATTGCTGAACACGAGGTTCAGCCCCCACGCGACGAGATCGATAAAGTCGTTGTTGTAGCTCTCGAGGCTGCCGTCGTAGTTGCTGCAGAACACGACGCGGCGCCCCCCGTCGAGCGGGATCCAGCGCGCGAAGTGGATCGTCTTGACGCCCGCCAGCGAGTCGCGCGTGAACAAGTGCCGCGTGCCATAGCCGATCAGCGGCAAGACGCTCTTGAGCACGAGCTGGCGGATGAGGCCCGGCTTCACGTAGCCGCCCGCCGTGAAGCCGTTGTGCGCGACGAAATCTTCGAGCTCCGCGAGCGCACGCACGTGCTCGGGCGTTGGACGAATGTGCGGTGAACGATCGCGCAGCTCCTGCAAGCGCACCAGGACGAGCACGAGCAGCGCCGCCGGAATGACGACCGGACCGAGCGCGACCAAGCCGATCGGCAGCGTCGTTGCGTGGAGCGCGTTGCGCACGCGGTGCGAGAGGCTCGGGCTCGGCGGCGCCTCGAGCGCCCAGCGCAGGTCCGGCTCGCTCTGCACGAATGTCCGGATCTGCTTGCGCGTCTCGAGCGCGGCTACGTCGCGAAAGCGCTCTTGGCCGACGAGCTCTTGGAGCGCAGTGCGCAGCGCTTGCTCACGCCGCACCTGCTTCACGCTGCGCCCCGGCCGATGCACGTAGTTGGCCTTGGTCGGCTGCGCGTTGCGGCGAAAGAAATCAAGGCGCGTCTGCCGCGACGCATCGCCGTTCGGATAGCCCTCGCAATGCCCGAAGACGCCATCGAGGCCGGTGCCCGCGACGTCGATCAGCGCTTCGAGGTGCTTTTCCGCCGAGCCATCGCAATCGCTCATTAGCATTAGCTGCGGCGCGATCGGCCGACCTTGCAGGTCGACCGTCCCTGGCAAGAACAAGAGGCGTCCGAAGTGACAGCCCGGCAGCTCCGCGAACGGCAGGTGCTCGTTGCGCGCCGGGTCCTGCCCGACGCGCTTGAGCACGTCGTTGAGCGGCCCGACGCGCGTGGGCTTCACGTTCGCGATGATGGTGAGCGCGTCTTGATGCGGCACGGCGTTACACCGTGAATTGGAGCGTGAAGTAGATGAGCCGCGTGCGCTTCAAGTAGACCAGGCCCAAGTACAGGCCCGGCGCGACGCGGCGGATCTCGTCGCGCACCCAGCGCGCTAGCAACGAGCGCTTCGAATAGTCGAGGACGATGCAGTCCGAGCCATCGAACCAGCTGCGCCCCGTGTAAACGTCGGCCGCGATGGCCTGCACGCCGAGCGGCAGGATCTTGTTTTTCAGGTCGCGCGAGCGGGCGCTAACGACCTTGCCCTGCCACGCGACGTTCTGAACGAGGCGCTCGATGATCGGCTCGGCCGGATTGCCTGGCCAGAAGATCGCCGTGCCTTGGGCTTCACCATCGGGAATCTGGCCGACCTCGCCCTCGCGAAAGAGCTGATCGACCTGCGCCGGCGTCATCTGTGAGATCTCTGCAACGGTCACCGCCATGTTCGATCTCCTTTTTAAGACAATCGGATTGGGTTCCACGGCCAGAAGGCGTTTTTGGTGTACGCGAGCGCCGGCGCGAGCTCGGGGTAATGGCGCAAGAGCACGCTCGACATCGTGTTGTCCCGAATCCACTGCATGCCGAGCGGCGTGTAGATCTCGGGCGTGAAGTCGGTCGTGAAGAAGCGATCGGAGTTGAGGCGGCGCGACGCCATCAAGATGAAGACGCGGAACGCCGTATCGCCGAACGCCATGCCTTCAGGCAGCGGCTCCGCGAGCATACCGGGCAAGAGGTCCACTTGATCGACCTCGCCGTAGACCTCGCGCAGCTCGCGCGCCCACTCGGGGTTGTCGGTGATCTCTTCGAACGAGCTCGCGATCGGCAGATGAAAGAGCCGGCGGAACTCGTTGTAGCGCGGCACGCCGCGCTCGCGGTCGCGCAGCACGTCGATCGTCGCGAGGTCGACCAAGCTCCCATCGAAGCGACGCAGCATGCGCAGGTGGTTCGGATAGTTGTGCAAGCGCATCGCTCCCGGATGGGAGACGCCGAACGAATAGAACAAGCTCGCGATGCCGACATCGTCCATGAGCTTGACGCCGTTCTCTCCGAGCAAGTCCGGCAGCGCACACGTCTTGGTCACGGAGTGATCGCGCAGCGAGCGCAGCGTGAAGTCGTCTGGCACTAGCGAGTGCATGCGGTACACGGCCACGAACTCTTCGGTGATCGCGTACGGCACCTTGAAATGGTCGCGCTGTGCGCCCGGGATGCCGCTCGTAAGCTCGCTGTCGACGACGCGCCCGTACTCGTTCTTGATGCGTTCACCGAAGACGCCCCACCAGTTGGTCGCCATCGCCGTGGCGATCGTCGGGTGCGTCAAGAGCGCCGGCGTCCACTCGACGGTATGGATCTTCGCCAGCAGCCCCGCGTTGATCAGGCGCGCGTGGCTGAAGAGCTCTTCATCGTTCCAAGTCGGATAGGCGACGGCGAGCGACGCACAGATCGCGTTGTGCTCGAGCACGAACAGCGTGTGGAGCATGCTGAGCGGCGCCCAGCTCGTGTCCGAGATGAAGCCGGTAATCTCGGCTTTTAGCTCCGCACCGTCGGCGGTCTCGACGTTCTCGAACGGCAAGCGGTTCTTTGCATCGAGGCGCAGCGTGCCGCCCTTCATCGTGCGCAAGCGCTCCTGCGCTTTTCGATCGCTGCCATAGACCTGCGACGCGTCCCACCAATGCGTGACGTCGTTCGTAAACGTCGCGGGGCCGCCGGACATCGGGCAGCGCGAAGGATCGCGGCGCGTGCGCTGCACTTGCATGGGCTTGTCGGGCCAGCGATCGGCGTTCGGCACCGGCACCTTGTGCGGCTCGTCGCGATCGTTGTCGCCGTGGCTGAACCAGTCGCGCGTCATGAACTGGATCCAAGCGGCGGCCAGCACGTTGAGCGAAGTCGCCGGCACGAACGTGCGCCGCGCGAGCAGCGCTTCGCTCACCACGCGCGGGCTCGGCGTCATCAACGTCTCGGTGGTGGGCGACTCGACCTCGTGCAACGGAACGTTGCGACCGAAGCGCGCGCCGACCATGCCCATGCGCGGGCTCTCGAGATCGTTGTAGCTGCCGTCGGCGGTGCGTGTTCGCAAGACGTCCGACGTCGGCGCTTGCGGCTCCGTGGTCGGATGCGCATGACCTGCATCGATCGGATTGGTGTCGTGCAAATTCTCTGCGCGCAGCGTCTCGCGTAGCTCGCTCAAGTTCGCGAGACCGAGCCACAGCGGCAGCTTGTGCCACGGCACCAGCCGGTTGATCGTTTCGATCGCACGACTGCGTTGACGAGCGAGCAATGCTTCGAGCATCAGCGCTCCCTTTCGTGAAGGCCGCAAACTAACGGCGCTCTGCCCCCAGAGCGCGATGAAGTTGGTCACACGATGAAGAGAAAGGAAACGTTTGTTTGCATTGCACGCACGACAAAACGTTCGCGTGATCGAAAACGTTTCGCGTCGCGCACTGCTATCGATACGCAGCGCACATCGCTCAAACAGCTCGAATCACCCACAACAATTCCAGGCACCCGGGCACAGCGCAAAAGATGAATAACCTGTTCGGGTCATGCGACCTCAGGCGCACTTGCACGCATGGGCCAGCAGCTGTTTCCGATTCGACACCGAGGAGACCCATCGCGTGCTCACGACACGCTCGTAAACAACGACGAGCGCGCTCACTTCACTCGCGGCCTTGAAAGCTTGACAGCTCTCTGCAGGCGGCGTGAAAGTGCCCCTCGCTTCGATCAGCGCGGGGGCGCGTCGCGACAAGCGCGGCAGCAATCGGTCGACGCACTTGTCGCAACGAACGCGCTCGCGACGTCGAGCAGACTTGGGAGCACACGATGGCGACCGAAGTGACGGGCGAGACGAAGACCAAGGAGCGTCGAAGCACAAGGCAGCGCGAGCGCGAACGCACGCCGAGCGAAGACGACGCGGTCGCGCCGAACGCGAGCGCAGTCTCGACGACCGCCTCGCCTTCGTTCGAGCCGCGCCGGGCACCGAGGAGCTCTTCTGCCGCGATGAGCGCGCAGAGCGTGATCTTCCTCGTGCCAGGCCTGCTCGGCTTCGAGTCGTTCTCGAGCTTCACGTACTTCGCGGACCGCGTCATCGCGTCGCTGCGCGCGGGCGCAGAGCAGTCGCTCTCGCAGCGCGTCGCGGTCGTGCCAGTGCCTGTACCGCCGACTGCGTCACTCGCCGAGCGACAGTGCAAGCTCGTCAAGACGATGGCCGACCGACTGCACGATCTCGAGCACGGACACACGCCGCTCGCCGTGCACATCGTCGGCCACAGCACCGGCGGCCTCGACGCGAACCTTCTGACCGCCGAGAAGCCGGTCAAAGCCAAAGCGTGGAGCGACATCGATCCGCGCGCCCCAGCGCTCGCCGAGCGCATCCGCTCGGTCGTCTCGATCAGCAGCCCGCATCAAGGCGCGTCGATCACGCGCGACCCGCTCGCGCGCTTGCTCAGCCACCGCGACCCGCGCGGCATCTCCGCGCTCGCGAGCGTGGCGAGCAAAGCGGGCTGGTCGCTCATGCGCGACATGGTCGCACGCGACTTCTTGAGCGGTGCGACGCGCGCCGCGCCGCGCACGTATCGCTTCATCGCTGAGCTGCTCTCACGCTGGGCACTGCTCGAGGATCTCGACCCGTCACGACCGACGAGCGCGAGCCTAAAGCTGCGCTCGTCGGTGATCCGGCGCAGTTTCGTGAGCATCGCGGGCACGCCGCGGCCGGGCGAATCGCAGAGCCCGCCGCCCGATTCGCTGTTTCGCGAGCTGGTGGATCGCGCGACAGGCTTTCGCACCGGTTGCGCGGAAGAGGGCGAGCTGGTGATGCAATCGGTCGCGCTCTTGCAACGCGCCGTGCGCGACGACGCCGTGCCCATCATCAAGGCGGACGGCATCGACTTGCCCGCGCTGATCGACGCTGGCCACAACGACGGCGTGGTCAACAGCGCGCGTCAGCTGATGGATCCGAGCGACCCACACGAGCTCGCCGCCATCGTCGTCGCCGATCATTTCGATGTCGTCGGCTACTACGATCGACACGTCTGGGATGTGGACGACCAAGGCCACGAGCGCTCGCGCCAGGTCGTCTCGGGGCTTCTGCACAGCGGCTGCGGCTTTCGCGACGACCAGTTCTTCGAGCTGTATCGGCGCGTCGGCGAGGTGGTCGCGCACAGCGCGATTGCGACTTCACATGCGGCCCAGAAGGCCGTGTTCGCGCACACGTAGTCGAGCACACGTAGTCGAGCCAAAGGACATGCTCATGACCAAAGAATTCTTGCACCAGTTTCTGGTGACGCTGATGCACATGGAGCGGCGCACCGAGCCCTTCTGGCGCCCGCACACCAACGCGTTGTTCCGCGAGAAGAGCGCGGCCGTGCTGCAAGCGCTGATCAATCGCAAGCGCAAGAACGAAGGACTGCAGCTGGCCGAGGAGAAACTCCTGCCGGGCGAAGAAGAAGCGCTCGACTCTATTATCGACGACATGGGGCAATACATGCTCCGCAAGTACCGGCCCGGTGAGTTCGAGCGCGTCGGCAATACCAAGACGCACGGCCTCGTGCGCGCGGAGTTCACGATCCGCGAGGACCTGCCCACGCCGTTGCGCCAAGGCGTCTTCCGCGAGCCGAAGACGTTCCCCGCGTGGGTGCGCTTCTCGGGACCAGGACCTGACAGCCCGCCGGACATCGAAGACGTCGGCTTTCAAAGCATGAGCGTCAAGCTGATGGGCGTTCCCGGGCCGAAGCTGCTCGACGACGAGAAGCAAACGCAGGACTTCACCAGCGTGTGCACGCCGACGTTCGTCACGCCCAACGTGATCGAGAACGCTAAGCTTCAAGCGCAGCTCTTGCAGCGCACGCCGCTCTACTATTTTTGGAATCTACGCAGCCCGCACCTGCTCGACTTCTTCATGCAGAGCTTGTGGAACGAGACTCAGACCAGCCCGCTCGAGTGCCAGTACTACAGCTGCACGCCGTTCCTCTTGGGTCAGGAGCGCGCGATGGTCTATTCGATGCGCCCGCGCGACCAAACGCGTAGCCGCATCCCAGGCTTGCCGGGCCGCCCGCCGGACCACTACTTGCGCGACAACATGGTCGCGACGCTGAGCAAGCAGGACGCGGTGTTCGACTTCCTGATCCAAGTGCAGACCGAGTCGCACGCGATGCCGATCGAGAACGCGTCCGTGCTCTGGCCGCAGAAGCTCTCGCCGTTCGTGCACGCGGCGACGATTCGCATCCCGAAGCAAAAGTTCGACTCACCGGCGCAGCTCGAGTTCGCAAAGAAGCTCTCGTACACGCCGTGGCATTGCATTCCAGAGCACCGACCGCTCGGCAATCAGAACCGCGCGCGGCGGCGCATGTATTGGGAGCTTTCGCGGCTGCGCATGGGCAAGAACCGCACGGCGCCGTACGAGCCGACGGGCAAAGAGACGTTCGAGGACGAGGTCGTCGCGATCGAGCCGGCGCGTACGTTCGCGGCGCGCGCGAGCTGACGCAGCCGCAACGCGCGAGAAACCTCGCGGACGCGTCGCCCGCCGCGACCCGATTGCTCACCGAAACGTGAACGCGTCTGCCGCGATTTACGCGAGACGCGGGTGATCGCGCGTCGTATATGAGCGCGAGCAGCCATGACCTTGTACTTGCACGGCATCGGTCACTTTCATCCCGAGAACGAGATCACCAACGCCTTCCTCGAGTCGCTCGACATCGGGACGACGGACGAATGGATCACCGAGCGCGTCGGCATTCGTTCGCGACGCACGGTGCTCTCGCTCGATTACATCCGGCAGACGAAGAACGCCGACCCGCGCGCGGCGCGCGAGGCCTCGAGCTACGACCACGCGCAGCTCGGCGCGCGTGCGGCGCGCATGGCGCTCGAGCGTGCGGGCCTTGCGCCGAGCGACATCGGCCTCGTCATCGCAGGTGGCTCCGCGCCCGATCACACGACGCCCGCCGAGGCGTGCACGATCGCGGCCGCGCTCGAGATCGAAAAGCCGGCGTTCGACGTGAATTCGGCGTGCACGAGCTTCTGCGTGCCGCTGCATCTGTTGTCGATGATGGATCCGGCGCGCGTCCCGGACTACGCGCTGATCGTGACGCCCGAGACGCTCACCGGTGTCGTCGACTACCGCGATCGCAGCACGGCGGTGATCTGGGGTGACGGCGCAGCAGCCGCGGTCGTCTCGCTGCGCGTCCCTGCGCGCGCGCAGATCCTCGGCACGATGATCGAGTCGAGCCCGAAGGGCGCAGAGAAGGTCGTGATCCCGCGCCAGAGCTTCTTTCGCCAAGAGGGCCAAGCCGTTCAGAAGTTCGCGGTGAAGGCCATGACCTCGATGGTGCGGCGCCTTCAGCAAGACCACACGGTCGCAGGACGCTCACTGCACTTCATCGGCCATCAAGCCAACGTGCGCATGCTCGAGAGCGTGAGCCACGCGTGCGGGATCGCGCCGGGACGGCACCATCACAACGTCGTCGACTACGGCAATACGGCGGCCGCAGGCGCAGCGAGCGTGGTCTCGATGCGTTGGTCAGCGTTCAGCGCCGAGGACGACGTGGCCGTTGCGGGCGTGGGCGCGGGCCTCACCTGGTCGAGCTTTCTGTTGCGCTTCGGCTAGACTCGCGCGCATGAACGCGGGGGCGGTCGCGCCGGACGATGCGTTTTTTGCCCGGCTGCCGGAGGTGACGCGCTTCAACGAGTGCGCCGACCCGCGCTGCTATCAGGAAGCGCCGCGCTCGTGGCTGGTGGTGGTCACCGACGTGCGCGGCTCGACACGCGCGATCGAAGCCGGCCGTTACCGCGACGTGAACGCGCTCGGCGTCGCGTCGATCATCGCGCTGTGCAACGCGTTTCCGGAGCTCGATTTACCGTACGTCTTCGGTGGTGACGGCGCGACACTGCTCGTCCCCGGCTCGCGCCTCGAAGGGACGCGGCGCACGTTGCGCGGCGTCAAGCAGCTTGCGCGCGAGGCGTTCGACCTCGAGCTGCGGGCGGGGATCGTGCCGCTCGAGCAGCTCGCGAGCGAAGGCCACTTCGCGCGCGTCGCCCGCTATCGCGCGAGCGAGCACGCGCGGCTGGCGATGTTCGCCGGTAGCGCGTTCAGCGCAGCGGAGCGCTGGATCAAAGACCCGCTGCGCGCGCAGGGCTTCGAGGTGATCGAGAACGGCGAGTCCGAGGCGAGCTTCGAGGGCTTCGAGTGCCGCTGGCAGCCGGTCGAGAGCCGGCGCGGCGTCATCGCGAGCGTCTTGATCAGCGCCCTTGGGAGCAGCGAGGCGGAGCGCGCTGCGATCTACCGCGCGCTGCTCGCCCAACTCGAAGGCATCGTGGGCACGGAACGAGCGCGGCCCGTGACGCGCGAAGGGCTGCGCTTTGCGGGAGTGCTCGACGGCTATGGCACCGAGGCGCGCGTGCGCTCTCGCGCTCAGCGCGGGCCAGCGTACGAAGCGGCGCGGAGGCTGGCGCGCACGAAGACGTTCATCGGTCGGGCGCTCGCGTTCCTCGGCAAGACCGCGGGCGGCTTCGATCCTGCGCGCTACACCGCCGAGCTGGTCGAGAACACGGACTTTCGCAAGTTCGACGAGACGCTGCGCATGGTGCTGGACCTCTCGAACGAAGAGCTCGATCGGCTCAAGGCGTGTCTGCAGAGCGAGCGCGATCAGAAGCGCATCGCGTTCGGCGTCCACGAAGCGCCGGCGGCGCTCATGACGTGCCTCGTGCGCTCGTACGAAGGCGACCACATGCACTTCGTCGACGGCGCTGGCGGCGGCTACGCGCTCGCCGCCAAGCAGATGAAGGCGCAGCTGGCCGAGTAGCGACAGCCTGGTGTGAGCCGTACTTACCATTTGCACTCTCATAGACCGTTGGGCGCTTGCATTCGGCCCAAGCTGGGGTGAGTGTTACTCACCGTTGATGCCGAACACCGAGCTACCGCTGAGCATTTTCGCGCCCGGGCTGTTCGCGGGTAAGACCGCGCTCGTCACGGGCGGCGGACGCGGCATCGGCCGTGCGATCGCCGTCGCGTTCGCACGGCTCGGCGCCAACGTCGTGATCGCGAGCCGCAAAGCCGAGAACCTCGAGCCGGCGCGCGCAGCGATCGAAGCGCTCGGCGCGCAGTGCCTCGCGGTGCCGATGAGCATCCGCGACGTCGGGCAAGTCGAGGCGCTCGTGGAGGCCGCGTGCGCGCGCTTCGGGCGCATCGACTGCCTCGTGAACAACGCCGGTGGTCAGTTCCCGGCGCTGCCGTGGGACATCAGCGACAACGGATTTCGCTCGGTCGTCGACCTCAACCTCAACGGTACGTGGAACATGTGCAGCCGCGTCGGCGCGCGCATGGCCAAGCAAAAGAGCGGCTCGATCGTGAACGTGGTTCACATCTATTCGTTCGAGCGCGGCGCGCCGTACTTCGTGCACTCGGGCGCGGCGCGCGCGGGCGTGGTCAACATGACGCGCTCGCTCGCCTATTACTACGCGCGCTACGGCGTCACGATCAACGCGCTCGCGCCCGGCAGCATCGCGACCGAAGGCCTGCGCGAAGAAGAGTACGCGCGCGTCGACGTGATGGGCGGCGCGGCCTCGGCAGAAGCGGTGGAGGCGCAGCAGAACCGCGACATCCCGGCGCAGCGCCTCGGCACGCCGGACGAGGTCGCTGCCATGACGCTGTTTCTGTGCTCGCCCGCGGCGCGCTACATCAACGGGGCTTCGCTGATCGCGGACGGCGCGCAGTACATGGGCAACTGGCCCGAGGTGCCGTTCGGCGAGGTGCCGTGATGGGGAGCCAGCTCGAGAACACGCGCAACGGTCGCGCGCACCGGTCGGAGACGCGCAAGCGCGAGATCCTCGACGCGGCGCGCGAGGTGTTCACCAAGAGCGGTTACGAGCGCGCGTCGATGGCGGAGATCGCGGCCAAGGTCGGCGTGGTCGAGGGCGCGCTGTACAAGCATTTCGGCAGCAAGCGCGAGCTGCTCTTCGAGAGCACGCGCGCGTTCTACGAGCCCCTGATAGAGGCGACTGCGCGCGAGCTGCAAGCGGTGCACGGCACGCGCAACCGCCTGCGCTTCGTGATCGGGCGACAGCTCGCGGCGTTCGCGGGGCACCCAGCCTTATGCCGCTTGATCATGCACGAGATACGGCCGCACGAGGATTACCACGGCTCGGTCGTGCGCGAGCTCAACCGCAAGTCGACGTCCGCGGTGGTGAGCATCCTCGAAGAAGGCAAGCGCAGCGGCGAGCTGCGCGCAGAGGTGAAGCCCGCGCTGATCCGCGACGTGATCTTCGGCGGCATCGAGCACCTCGCTTGGCGCGCGCTCTCGGGGCGCGGCGCGATCGACGTGGAAGGCCAAGCCGATGCGCTCGCGGACCTGATCTGGTCGGGCGCAGCCGGCGTGCAAGCGCCAGCGGCGAGCGACGCGGAGCGCGAGCTGTCGCGCCTGCGCGCGCAAGTCGATCGCTTGGAAGAGTTGGTGGGCGCGCTCGCACGGGGCGGCGCGCGCGGACGCACACGTGTGAGGAAGCCATGACCAGCAACATCTACGACACCCCCGAGCACGCAGCGTTTCGCGACGTCGTGCGCCGCTTCGTCGAGACCGAGCTGCGGCCGCGCGCGCGCGAGTTCGACAAGAACGGCCGCATCGACAAGACGCTCTACAGGCGCATGGGCGAGCTCGGCATGCTCGGGCTGCGCTACGACGAGAAGTGGGGCGGCAGCGCGCTCGACTGGTCGTACACCGCGGTGCTGTTCGAGGAGA
>WUUC01105259.1_pt1 | contig 16964 bp, 14 predicted proteins | sample 6278441 | NCBI WGS metagenome assembly WUUC01 (sample SAMN13675441, study PRJNA597444) | soil metagenome | isolation source: soil | place: USA: Washington | collected 2017-10
TCTTCGCCAACCTCAACTGGGTGCAGGGCGTGCGCGCCCGTGAGTACCGCACCAGCGACTTCAACGCACGCGTCCAGACCGCCGAGTACGACGTGGAGCGCGGCAAGGTCATCGTGGGCGGCCAGGCCGTCGCGCAGAGCCAGGTCACCACCGACCAGCTCAAGTACCTGCGCACGTATCCGTTCGGCGAGACGTACGCGCACATCGTCGGCTACAAGGGCGTCAACATCGGCTCGACCGGCATCGAGAAGCTGGAGAACGAGTACCTCAGCGGCAATGCCGACTCGCAGTTCGGCGACCGGATCGCCGAGATGTTCACCGGTGACCGGCCCGGCGGCAACGTCGTGCTGAGCATCTCCAAGGCCGCCCAGGAGTCCGCGTTCAAGGAGCTCAAGGCGAACAAGAACGGCGTGCCGAGGGCGGCCGCCGTGGCCATCGACCCGAATACCGGCGGAGTGCTCGCCGCCGTGTCGATCCCGAGCTACGACCCGAGCCCGATGGCCAGCCACAACACCAACGCGGCGATCCAGGCCCAGACCACCCTCGACAAGGACGCCAGCAAGCCGCTGCGCAACCGGGCGTTCTCGGAGCGCAACCCGCCGGCCTCGACGATGAAGGTGATCATCGCCGCGGCGGCGCTCGCCAACGGGGAGACGCCGCAGAGCCGGCTGGCGGCCGGGCCGTCGTACACGCCGCCGCAGACCACCGTGCCGATCCGCAACGCGTCCCCGAACATCTGCCCGGAAGCGACGATCACGCTCATCCAGGCGCTCACCGAGTCGTGCAACACCGCCTTCGCGCGCTACGGCGTGGAGCGGCTGGGGATCGACAAGGTGAAGGAGATGGCGCGCAACTTCGGGTTCGAGTCCACGCCGACCATCGACCGGGACGACAAGAACGCGGCGTTCGGCGTCGCGCCGAGCGAGTTGGGCAAGATGACCGGCCCCGAGGGCAAGGTCGACCCGCCAGCCCTGGCGCAGTCGTGCATCGGCCAGCGCGACGTGGTGATGACCCCGTTGCAGGGCGCCCTGATCGCGTCGGCGGTGGCCAACGGCGGCTCGCAGATGCGGCCCTACCTGGTGCAGGAACTCAAGGCGTCCGACCTGACGACGGTCCACTACACGGCGCAGCCGAAGGAGTTGCGGCGCGCGGTCGACAGTCGGGTCGCCGGCGACCTGCAGAACATGATGATCAGTGTCGTCGACAACGGCACCGGGAAGAACGCGCGGATCAACGGCTTCCGGGTGGGCGGCAAAACCGGAACGGCGGAGAACGCCACGGAAGCGGAGAGCCACGGCTGGTTCATCGGCTTCGCGATGAAGGGCAACGACCCGGTCATCGCGGTCAACGTCTTCCTGGAGAACGCCGGCAAGGGCGGCAGCGCGGAAGCGGCGCGCATCGCGGGGCAGATCATGAAGGCGTACATAGCTGAGAAGGGCCTTGCGTAATGAGGTGCGTTGTTTCCAACCGTGAGCGGGCGTCCCGGAGCCGGCGGTGTTAAGCCCGGGCACGATGCTGGGCGGGCGCTACCGTCTCGACGAGCGTATCGCCAGCGGCGGCATGGGCGACGTGTGGCGGGGCACCGACGAGGTGCTCGGGCGCACGGTCGCGGTGAAGGTGCTGCTCGCGGCGTTGCTGGAGGAGCCGGGCTTCGCCGAGCGGTTCCGCGGCGAGGCCCGCACGATGGCGACGATCAACCACCCCGGCGTGGTCGACGTCTACGACTACGGCAACGAGAACGGCACCGCCTTCCTCGTCATGGAGTACGTCGAGGGTGACGCGCTGTCGCGCACCCTGTCCCGCGTCGGGCGGCTCACGCCGGCCCGCACCATGGCGCTCGTCGCGCAGGCCGCCGACGCGCTGCACGCCGCGCACGAGAAGGGCATCGTGCACCGCGACGTGAAGCCCGGCAACCTGCTGGTCCGCCCCAACGGCACGCTCGTGCTCACCGACTTCGGCATCGCCCGGTCGGCCGCGGTCGGTCAGTTGACCTCACCCGGGTCGGTGCTCGGCACGGCGTCGTACATCTCGCCGGAGCAGGCGGCCGGCCAGGGCGCCACCCCGCTGTCCGACGTGTACGCACTCGGCGTCGTCGCCTACCAGTGCCTGTCCGGGCGGCGCCCGTTCGAGGGCGACAACCCCCTCGAAATCGCCCTGCGGCACGTGCGTGACCAGCCGCCCGCGCTGCCACCCGACATCCCGCCGCCGGCCCGGCAGATCGTCGAGACGGCGATGGCCAAGGACCCCACGGCCCGCTACCCGACCGCCGCCGCCCTCGGGCAGATCGCCCGCCGCGCGGCGGGGCAGTTGGCGGCCGGCAGCACGGCGACCAGACCCCCGGTGGGTGGTCCGGTCGCGATGCCGGGCTCGCCGATGGGCACCGGCCCGACGGCCGGGCCCGGGTCGCCGGTCGCGGCCCACAGCGTGTCCGGCCCACCCGCCGGCCCGATCTCCGGTCCGCCCGGCGGCCCGGTCTCGGGTATTCCCGGCGGCCCGGTCTCGGGCGTTCCCGGCTATCCGGGCGGTCCGGTCTCCGGGCCACCCGGCGCGCCAACGTCGGGCGCGGGCGGGCTGCCGACGTCCGGTGGTCCGGTGGGCGCCTCCGGTACCCGGATCATGCCGAGCGGTCCCGGCGGTCCCGGCGGGCCGCCGATGTCCAGCGGTCCGCAGCCGGGTCCGGGACAGTTCGCCCGTGGTTCAGCGGGGGTACCGCCACCGCCGCAGCGCCCGTCCGACACCGGCTACACCTACGTCGGCACCGGCCCGTTCCCGGCGGGCCAGGAGTCCGCTGCCCCGGCCGGCGGCGGCGCGCCCGCGTCCCCGCGGGATCCCCGGCGGACCGGCTTGATGGCGTTAGCGGCCGGAATTGGCGCTTTACTCCTGATCCTTTGCGTCGGCGGCGGCGTATTCCTGGTTAACAACCTCGGCAACGACTCACCAGGTAACGATCCGACCACGCCGGCCACGGCACCACCGCCGGCATCGCAGTTGGCCATCGACTGCGACAAGATGAAGGGCGATCCGCTTGCGCCGGTCCAGGAGCACCTTGAGAAGGATGGCTTCAAGGTCAAGGTCACGCAGGTCGACGACAGCCGCCGCGCCGGTACCGTCGTCGATGTGCCCTGCTCCGCCCCGGTGGGCACGGAGGTCGAGGTCAAGGTCAGCAACGGCCGCGGTGGCGGTGGTGGCGGTGCGTCCGGAGGCCCGGCCGGTGATCCGAACCAGAGCTGCACTCCCGGATTCCTGGGCGGGATCGCCGGTAGCAGGTGCCCAACCGGCACGTCACGTTAGGTGACAGTCAGTCACGTGGCAAGGTAGGGATGATGACCGAAGGACGAGAGACGACATGACCGCGCAGGCCCGCCTTCTAGGCGGGAGGTATCAGGTCGGCGAGCTGCTCGGCTTCGGCGGCATGGCGGAGGTGCACCGGGGCCGCGACACCCGCCTTGGCCGCGATGTCGCGATCAAGACGCTGCGTCATGACCTGGCTCGCGATGCCACCTTTCAGCTCCGGTTCCGGCGCGAGGCGCAGAACGCCGCCTCACTGAACCACCCCGCGATCGTCGCGGTCTACGACACCGGCGAGGAACACGGGCAGCACGGCGAAGAGCTGCCCTACATCGTCATGGAGTTCGTCAACGGGCGGACCCTCAAGGAGGTTCTCGGCATCGAGGGCCGGCTGATGCCGCGCCGCGCGCTGGAGATCACCGCCGACATCTGTTCGGCGCTCGACTTCAGCCACCGGCACGGCATCATCCACCGCGACATCAAGCCCGGCAACGTCATGCTCACCCAGACCGGCCAGGTCAAGGTCATGGACTTCGGCATCGCCCGGGCACTGGCCAGTGGCGCGAGCACGATGACGCAGACCTCGGCGGTGATCGGCACCGCGCAGTACCTCTCGCCGGAGCAGGCGCGGGGCGAGGCGGTCGACGCACGCAGCGACGTCTACGCCACCGGTTGTGTGATCTTCGAGTTGCTGACCGGCCACCCGCCGTTCGTCGGTGACAACCCCGTGAGCGTTGCCTACCAGCACGTCCGGGAAGACCCGCGGGCGCCCAGCGAATCCAACCGCGACGTCACGCCGGAAATCGACGCCGTGGTGCTCAAGGCGCTCGCGAAGAACCCCGCCAACCGATACCAGAGCGCCGGCGAGATGCGCGCCGACCTGCTCCGCGCCGCGGCCGGGCGACCCGTCTCCGCGCCACCCGTGCTGACCGAGGCCGAGCGCACCGCGATGATGGCCCCGACGGCCCGCCCGATCGGCCAGCCGGTCCGGCCGGTCGCGCGGGTGGCCGACCGCAACCGGCAGCGCAACGGCGCGACCGCCATCGTGGTGCTCATCACCGTGCTCGGCATGCTCGCCTTCGGCGCGCTCGGACTCGGGCTCTACCTCGCCAACCGGGCCCGTGACGTCACGGTGCCCGACCTGAAGGGCAAGAACGCCCAGGAGGCGGCGCGGCTGATCAACGACAGCAAGCTGCGCCCAAACCCGACCGAACTCGCCGGCACGTGCGCCCCGGCGGACCTGAACAAGGTGGTCCGGCAGGACCCGCCCGCGAGCTCGTCGGTGAAGGAGGGCAGCGAGGTCTCGTATGAGATCTGCGTCGGCCCCAACCGCACCACCGTGCCGGCGCTCGCCGGCCTGAGCCAGGATCAGGCGGCCAAGGAGCTCAGCGCCAAGAAGCTCACGGGCAACTTCGTCCAGGTGAGCAGTGAGAAGCCGGCGGGCACGGTCGTATCGACGAGCCCCGGCCCGGGCGAACCGGTTGACGAGGGCGCGGCGGTAACGGTCAACATATCCAAGAACGACCAGCGCGTGATGCCCGACCTGTTCGGCAAGTCGGAGGTCGAGGCCAAGCAGGCGCTGGTCTCGGCCGGCTTCGACGCCAACCGGGTGTCCGTCACCAAGCGCACGGTGACCGATACCGGCCAGGTCGGCAAGGTGATCCAGCAGACCCCGGAGAGCGGCAAGGTCGTCGCGCGGACGACGCAGATCACGCTGTTCGTCGGCGAGCGGGCCGCCGCGACACCACCACCGAGCCCGTCGGCCTCCAGTTCGACGCCTGCGGGGTAGCCCGGCGAGGGTTCCTCAGGCGAATGCCGCCACCCGGCGGGTCTCGACATCGGCCGCGAGCGCCGGTGCGTCCCGCATCGCCTGGGGGAAACCGCATGCGGCGAGCCAGTTGGCCAGCATCAGGTGGCCGCCCTGGGTCAGCACGGACTCGGGGTGGAACTGCACCCCCTCCACTGGCAGGGTGCGGTGGCGCATGGCCATGACCACGCCCGACTCGGTGCGCCCGGTGACCTCGATCTCCGGCGGAAGGGTGGACTCCTCCACGGCGAGCGAGTGGTACCGGGTGGCGGTGAACGGGTCCGGCAGGCCGGCCAGGACCCCGGCGCCGTTGTGGCGCACCGACGAGGTCTTGCCATGCAGCAGTTCGGGCGCGCGGTCGACGGTCGCGCCGTAGACGGCTCCGATCGCCTGGTGGCCGAGGCACACACCGAAGATGGGGATCTTGCCGGCGTACTCCTCGATCAGCTTCATGCAGATGCCGGCTCGCTCCGGGGTGCCGGGGCCGGGGGACAGCAGCACGCCCGCGGCCCGCGTGGCGCCGACGTCGGCCACGTCGATCTCGTCGTTGCGGTGCACCTCGCACTCAACGCCCAGTTGACCGAGGTACTGCACGAGGTTGAACACGAACGAGTCGTAGTTGTCGATGACGAGGACACGCACGCGCTGCTCACCTGCTCGAAGACGGGGATGGAAGGTTCTGGTCGGTGGGGTAGGGGATGACGTCGTCGGGCGGAAGGCTCTCCGACGGTTCGACGCTGGCCGGTCCGGGATCTCCGCCTGGAGTGTCCTGGTTGGTGACGTTGACGTCGTCGAAGGGGAGCAACGGCTCCGCGGCGGGGAAGCCCCAGAACCACAGCCCGGCCACGATGACCGATACGAGCAGCAACGAGCCGATCATCTTGCCCGGCAATCCGAAGGGTAGCTTGCGCCAGATCCATGCGTACATCGCTCAGCCCCCGACCTCGGCCGGCCGGCCGTCGGCGCGCGTCTGGGTCCGGGACAGCTCGGCGTGGACGATGAGGCGCTGATAGTTGTTGTACTTCGGATTGCACGTCGTCAAGGTCAACACGGACTTGGACGCCTTGACCCCCGGCTTGCCGGGCACCGGCGCGACGACCTGGATCGCGGTGGGCAGCACCACATGGCTCTGCGTGACGATGTAGATGTACCAGGTCTGGGCCGTCTCGACGACGATCGGATCACCGACCTTGACCTTGTCGAGGTCCCAGAAGATCGCCGGGGTACGGTGCCCGGCCACCGAGAAGTTGCCGACCTTCCCCGGCATCGCGGTGTCCGGATAGTGGCCGGGTGCGTACCGGATGTCGGCCGGCCGCACACCCTGGACCACCACCCAGTGCTTGCCCATGCGCGGGATGTACAGCCGGGCCAGCGCGTTGCCCGACGGCGGCGGAGGTGGGGCCGGCCCGAGCCCCGACTGCCCGGTCGGTGGGGGCGACGACGGCTGCTGCTGCCCCCAGTCCTGGGCGAGTTGCCGGTCGAGGTCGGACTGCTCCGCGTTGACGATCGCTGCCTTGCCCCATACCTCGTACGCGGCGAACAGCAGGACGACGAGACCGAGCGTGATCAGGACCTCGCCGGTGCCCCGCGCGATCGAGCGCAGGACGCTGGCCGGTGTCGTGCGGGTCACCTCGGAGTACACGCTCCGGTAACCCTCGTCGGTGCGCACGGGTCGCAACGGGATCACCCGCACGCCGCGCGGCGTGGCCGGCCGACCATTGGACCCTCCGTCGGGGAGCGGGTTCGGTGGCTCCTCGTCGAGCGTGCTCGGCCGGTCCCGAATCCGGGGCAGGACCGCGGTGCGGTCCTCCGGGACGATCACCGGCAGCAACGCCGTGGCGTCAGCGCCCCCCGGTCCATACTCGTTGACCGGCATGGGGGCGCGCCCGGTTTTCGGCGGATCCACCGGACCGGCCGCGGCCGCCCCACTCGCGGCCGGGCTATCCGAGGCCGGCCCGCTTGTGGCCGGCCCCCTCGCGACTGGCTGCCTCGCGGCCGGGCTACCCGCCGCCGGCCCGGGTGCGGTTCGGCGGCCGGGGCGCCGGTTGGGTGCCGGCCGGCGACCGGCGGTCGGCCCGGGGGCGGGTGCGGGGGCGTGCGGTCCGGCTCGCGGGGCGGGCTCGACCGGCTCTGTCGACTCGACCCGCTCGGCCGGTGCGTCCTGGCCGGCCGGCGCGTCCGGACCGGAAGCGCCATCCGTGACGGCCGCGCCGTTCGGGCCGGCCGGTGTGGCCGCGTCGGCCGGGTCGGTCGGGTCGCGCGGCGCGGCCCCGCCCGGATCCGCCGTGTTGGGGGTCGGCGCGGTGCTGTCGGAATCGAACCAGCCGCGCTGGGTGGTCACCGTGCCGTCTCCCCGATGTTCGCCGTCTCCCGGATGCCGGGACCGTGGCCGGTGCTCACGCCGGCACCTTCGAGGTGCGCAGGGCCAGCGAGCCCTGGTAGGCCGGCACCGTCACGTCCCCCTCCACGCGGACCTCGTAGCCCAACCCGAACGCCGTGGCCGCCTCCCGGAACAGGCGCACGCCGGGCGAGTTGTCGAGCGCGCGCTGAAGCAGCGCGACGTCGCCGATCGCGATGATTTCGAACGGCGGGGAGTGCACCCGGCCGTCGAGCAACAAGGTGTTACCGACGCAGCGTACCGCGGTGGTTGAAATGACCCGCACGCCCATGATTGTCATAGCTTCCGCGTGGCCGGCCCACAGGGCGTTGACCACCGCCTGGACGTCCTGCTGGTGCACGACGAGGTCGTCGGCGCTCGCGCCGGCCGGCCTGGTGCCGTCGGGACGGCGCGGGGCGTCGTTGAGCCGCACCATCAGCGCCGGGCCGTGCAGAGCCGTCAGGCCCGCCGCCGGCTGGCGGCCGGCCGCCTGGGAGAGCTGCTTCGCGACGCCGTCGTCGTAGCCGCCGATGCCCCGGCTCAGGTCCTCCACCTGGCGGCGCAGTTCCGCCTCGCGCTCGCGGTCGGCCGCGAGGTCGCGCTGCCGCTTGTCGATCAGGTTGGCCAGCTCGGGACCGCGGTCGTTGCGCAACTCGGTGCCCGCCGCCGTGGTGGCCGTCGTGGTGAACAACAGGCCCGCGAGCAGGGCCACAATGGGCACGAGGAGCGACCACCCGGGCCGGCGGTCGGCCCGCCGACGCAGGCCCGCGAACGCCCGCCGGACCGCTGCGGACCATGACACCGGGCCGGATGAATAGTCCATCTCGCGCCCCCAACCCCCCATGGCCCGCCGACGTGACTACGCTTGACCCTCAGCATTCTCGCATCGCGGGGGTGCCCGCCCGAGCCCCTCCTTGGAGACCGCAGTGCCGAAGTCGAATGTACGGAAGAAGAAGGTCTACACGCCGCCGGCGGAGCTGCGGCCGACCCAGGCCGCGACCAGCCGGAAGCCGAGTCCGGTGTGGGTCCCGGCGGTGGCGGTCTCGCTCATCGTCGCGGGCATCGGGTGGCTGGTGGTGTTCTACCTGTCCTCGGGTCTGTACCCGGTGAACTCGTGGGGCTACTGGAATCTCGCGATCGGGTTCGGCGGCATGGTGGCCGCGCTCGGCGTGCTGTCGAAGTGGCGTTGATCACCCCAAACGGGCGCTGACCGGCCCGAAGGTTCCTTAACGACCCCCCAGGTTACGGCGTGGGAGCGGTTGAACATTTCACCTGGAAGGGCCTGCTCGACGTCGCGACCCGCACCGGGTGCGCGACCACGCCTACGCCGAGGCAGGTGGAGGCACTTCTGCGCGTCCCGCGCGCAACGACCGTCCCGCGGGCAACGACCGTCCCGCGCGTAGCGGCGGCGGCGCTACAGCTTGCCGGCCGCGCGCAGGCCGAGGACGAACACGAACAGCAGGAACGCCAGCAGCGCACCGGCCCGCAGGCTGTGCAGCCCGGCCGCCACGCGTCGCTTGCGCAGCCCAGGGAGGAGACCCTTGGTCCCACGGAGGTCGGACCGGGCTCGTTTGAAGCGTGCGAAGCTTCCACCGGCCCAGAGCCCGGCCACCAGCGCGACCAGGATGAGTACAACCGAATCCATCAACTCTCCATGGACGGGATGCGCGGGTAGACAGCGGGTAGACAGTTGGCAGCCGTCAGCATCGCTCGCAAAAGCGACGAAATCAACAGCCGAACGGGTGCGGCGACCATGTGGCAGGATTAGTTCGAGGTGAGTGGAAGATCGACGCCGGACTACTGACGCTGTTGCCGCTGCTGGCGTTCGTGCTCCTCACCGCCGCCAACGCCGGTTTCGTGGCTGCCGAGTTCTCCCTGGTCACCGTCGACCGGGTCGAGATCGAGCGGCAGGCGGCGGCCGGCGACCGGTTGGCCCGCGTCGTGCGCAACGCGCTGCGGGCGCTGTCGTTCCAGCTCTCCGGCGCCCAGTTGGGCATCACGATCACCGCACTGCTGACCGGGTACCTGGCGGAGCCGGCCATCGCGCGCCTGATCGAGCCGTACCTCGGTCGCGCCTCGCACCTCGCGGCCCTGATCTTGGCGACCCTCTTCTCGATGCTCTTCGGCGAGCTGATCCCGAAGAACGCCGCCCTCGCCCGCCCGATGCCGACCGCCCGCAAGACCGCCGGGTCGCTGCGGGTGTTCTCCCGGATGTTCGCCTGGCTGATCCAGGTGCTCAACGGCTCCGCCAACTGGCTGGTCCGCCGGCTGGGTGTGGAGCCGCAGGAGGAGCTGGCCAGCGCCCGGTCGCCGGAGGAGCTGGGGCTGCTCGCCGCCATCTCCGCGCAGGCCGGGGCGCTGCCGACCGAGACCGCGGTGATCCTGCAGCGGGTGATCCGGTTCGGCGACAAGCGGGCGGCCGAGGCGATGACGCCGCGCGTCGACGTCGTCGCGATGCGGGCCGACGACACCGTCGCCGACCTCGTCGTACTCGCCCGCGAGACCGGACACAGCCGCTTCCCGGTATACGTGCAGACCCTCGACCAGGTGCAGGGCGTCGTGACGGTGACCGACGCTCTGGGGGTACCCCCGGATGACCGGCCGCTGACGACGGTGACGGCGGTGGCGCACGAACCCGTCTATGTGCCGGAGAGCCTGGACCTCGACGGCGTCCTCGCGACCCTGCAGGCCGCGGACGCCGGCCTCGCGATCGTGGTCGACGAGTACGGCGGGACCGACGGCGTGGTGACCATCGAGGACCTGGTCGAGGAGCTGGTTGGCGAGATCGACGACGAGCACGACCCGGCCGAGACCGCGCACGACCTCTACGTGCCCGACCTGGAGCCGCTGAACCCCTTCGAACCGGTGCTCGTCGACGGCGTGCTGCGGGAGGACGAGCTGGCGGAGCTGACCGGCTTCCGGCTGCCCGACGGGCCGTACGAGACGCTGGCCGGCTTCCTGATGTCGCGGCTGGGGCACATCCCGGTGCCGGGCGAGACGGTCGTCGAGGGCGCCTGGGAGTTCACCGTGGCAGAGGTCGACCGGCGGCGGGTGGAGCGGGTGCGGGTGACCCGGCGGGTGGCGGTGCCGTGATCCCCATCCTGGTGACCGTGCTGCTGCTGCTCGGCAACGGCTTCTTCGTCGGCGCCGAGTTCGCCCTGATCGCGTCCCGCCGCACGATCATCGAGCCGATGGCGGAGCGGTCCCGGCGGGCCCGGGTGGCGCTGCGCGCCATGAACGAGATCCCGCTGATGATCGCCGGCGCCCAACTGGGCATCACCATCTGCTCGCTGGGCCTGGGCGCCATCGCCGAGCCGGCGCTCGCGCACTACCTGGAGACGCCGTTCCACTGGGTGGGGATGCCGGACGCGGCGCTGCACCCGGTCGCGTTCGTGCTGGCCCTCGGCATCGTGGTCTACCTGCACACGGTCATCGGCGAGATGGTGCCGAAGAACCTCGCGCTCGCCGGCCCGGAGGCGACCGTGCTGTGGCTCGGCCCGCCGCTGTACGGCTTCTGCGTGGCGACCCGGCCGTTGCTGCTCGCCCTCAAATGGGTCGCCAAGGTCATCCTGTGGATCTGGGGTATCGAGGCGAGCGACGCGGTGAAGACCGTCTTCACGGCCGAGGAGCTTGCCGGGCTGGTCTCACAGGCGCGCACCGAGGGACTGCTCGACGCGGAACAGCACGCGCGGATCACCGGCGCGCTGGCGCTGAACAACCGCACGGCCCGCGACGCCATGCGGCCGTGGGCGAGCGCGACGACCGTCGCCGAGGACGTCACCCCGGCCGCGCTGGAGGCGCTGGCGACCAGGATGCGCCGGTCGCGCTTTCCGGTGGTGCAGCGTTCGACCCGACGGGTACTGGGATTTGTCCACGTCAAGGACGTGCTCGGCACGACGGGCGCGGCCCGGGAGGCCCGGGTCGTACAGGAGATCATCCGGCCGTTGCCGGTCGTGTCGCCCGACCGCACGCTGGCCGAACTGCTGCTGGCGATGCGCCGGGAGCGGCGGCACATGATGCTGGTCAGCGACGGGCGCACCCCGCTCGGCGTGGTGACTCTCGACGATGTGTTGACCGCCCTGGTGGGTCCACCCTCCGTGACCGCAACTGCGCGCGCCGAATAGGTGTGCGTCGACGGGTTGATTGTGGTGCGGGTGATTCACTAACGTCTCGGACGGCTCAGCGCAAGGACGCCCGTCGCCATCCCTCGGCCGGGCCCGCCGGGTCTGAGGAAGGCCGAGGAGTTGCGTAAGCAACTGGAGCCGTTGCAACTCGCCGTCGACGTGACGATGTCACGGGTCAACACGATCGCGGTGCAGGCGTACAAGGGCGGCAAGATGGCCGCGCTCAACGCGATGCTGTCGACCGGCTCGCCGGGTGTGCTGGCCAACCAGTTGGGGCGGCTCGACGCGCTCGCGCGTAACCAGCGGGCCCAGGTGAGCGACGTGGCCGAGGCGCGCGACCGGTACGCGGCCGACAAGAAGAAGCTCGACGAGCTGATCGCGCAGCAGGCCGCGCACGAGGCGGAACTGGCGGCGAAGAAGAAGGAGATCGAAGCCAAGATCGACGAGCTGCAGAAGCTGCGCCAGCGGGCGTACGGGTCCGGGGGCGGCGGCACCGGCAACCTGAAGCCGGGCGCGTGCCCGGCCGAGCAGGGTCCCGGCGCGGCCGACACGGCGGCCCGCGCGGCGTGTTCCCAGATCGGCGACATGTACCTGTACGGCGCCGAGGGGCCCGACCGCTTCGACTGCTCCGGGCTGACCCTCTTCGCCTGGAAGGCCGCCGGACGCAACCTGCCGCGCACGGCGAAGCAGCAGTACAACGGCACGACGCGGATCAGCCCCGCCGATCGGCGCCCGGGCGACCTGGTGTTTCTCTACCCGCCCGGAATCACCCACGTCGGACTGTATGTGGGTGCCGGCTACATGGTGCACTCCTCCCGGGCCGGTGAGCCGGTCAAGATGGTGCCGGTGGCCGGTCACGGCACGCTCGCGGGATACGGCCGGCCGTAGCGGCGGACGCGTGCGGTGCCGGCGCGGCAACGCGTTCGCGAATTGTCCACTGTGGTCGGTTGTGCTTCCGGTTCATGTCACGAGAATCCGGACGCTATGCGTAATTCGGGCATTGCGTCTTAGGTGTTTCTTAGGTTTCCGTGTCGGGTTCATGTCCGCTTGCCCTCGGCCGCGTTCGGCCCTAGCGTGAGCTCGCCGGTTGGACGTCAGCGCCCACCCCCGGGTGCGCCGACCGGCGCCGCCGAATCGACAGTGCTTGTTGAACCGGGGACCCACGCACAACTGGGGTGAATCCACTGCTCGCAGTGGTAGGGCGACCCTTCCCGCCCGAATCCGTCAGCTAACCCGGTAGGCGGTTAGTGGAAGAAGGAGCCTCCCCTCGGTGCATCCGCACAGCGGGCGATCCCACCGGTCGCCGCGTCGATTCCTGGGCGTCCTCATTGCCGCGATCGGCGGCGTGTTCATGGCGCTTTCCGCCACCACCCACGCGTATGCCGAGCCGTCGCCCGCGGAGCTGGAAAAGCAGATCGACGCCGTCTGGAACACCCTTGAGCCGGTCATCGAACAGCACAACCAGGTCCGCGGCGAGTTGGAGGCCAACAAGGCCAAGGTCGCCGCGCTGACCGAGCGGATCCGGCCGTTGCAGTTGCAGATCGACGTCGCTCGGTCGAAGGTCGCGGCGCTGTCGGTGCAGCAGTACAAGACGGGCCGCCACGGCGCGCTCAACGCGCTGCTCGCCAGCGGCACGTCCGCGTCGCTGCCGGGGCAGCTCTCCCGGTTGGAGGCGTTCGCCCGCCGGCAGGAGAGCGCGATCGCCGACGTGCTGGTGCTGAAGACGCAGTACGACGAGCTGAAGCGCCCCCTCGACCAACTGGTGGCCCAGCAGGCCGCGCAGGAGACCGAGCTGGCGCGGAAGAAGACGCAGATCGACGCCGAGATCAAGCGGCTCAACGAGATGCGGCTCAAGGCGTACGGCTCGACCGGTGGCATCGGCGCGCTGCGCCCGGCGCCCTGCCCGTCCTCCTACCCGGGCGGCCCGGCGGCGGTCGCGGCCCGCACGGCGTGCGCCCAGATCGGCAAGCCGTACGTGTTCGGGTCGGGCGGGCCGAACTCGTTCGACTGCTCCGGCCTCACCGCGTATGCGTGGGGGGCCGCCGGGGTGAAGCTTCGGCACTACACCCAGTGGCAGTGGCAGGACACCCGGTCGGTGGGGCGTAACGAAATCATCCCCGGCGACCTGGTCTTCTACTACAGCGACCTGCACCACGTCGGGATGTTCGTCGGCAACGGCTGGATCGTCCACGCGTCACGGGCGGGCGAACCGGTCCGGATGAAGAGGGTCGATGACGGACCCGTCGCCGGGTTCCGCCGCCCCGGGTAACGTGCGGCCGGGTCAGGCCCGGCGGTCGGGTCGGTGGCTGGGATTGACCGGCTTCCTCCTCGCCGGGCTCTGCTTCGTGCTGCCGTTCGTGACGGTCTCGTGCGACGCCCCCGGCGGATACGGGCGGGCCGCCGCGGGGGCCAGCACCGCGTACTCCGGAATCGATCTCGCGGTCGGCGGCCAGCCGGACGTGGATGGCGCGCTGCGCCCACCGGCGGCGCGACAACCCGACCGGCTGCCGGTGCAGCCGCTGGCGCTCGCGGGGCTGCTGCTCGTCCTCGCCGGGGCGGTGGTCGTCGGCACGGTGCGCGCGGCGCGCACCAGACGGGGTACCGCCGGCGTGTTGGCCGTCGCCGGTGCCGCCGCCGTCGCCGCGGCCGTGACCACCGCGCAGGCCGTCGTCGAAACCCGGCTGGTCGAGCAGCTTACGGTGCCGATGCCGGCCGGACACCGGGCCGGCGACTACGTCGCCACCGGGCGCGGCGCCGGGCTGTGCCTCACCCTGCTGGCGGTGCTCGGCGTGCTCAACCTGGCCGGCTGGTGGCGGGCGCGGCGGTCCGGCCTCGGCGGCGCCGCGCCGGCGTGGCGCAAGCGGGTCGCGCGGTGACGGTTGCGACGTGGCCGGCGAGGTCGGCTCGATCGGCGGGTCAGCGGTCCTCGCCCTCGGCCGCCGTTGACCGGTAGATCCGGCCGGTTCCGGTCCGCCGCGCCGCCCATCCGCGAACGGAGTGCAGGTTGCTGGCGACCGACCGGGTCGTCGGATGGTCGTCACCCAGCACCCGCCGGGACTCGGTGAGGACCTGTTCGTACAGCGTGATCGCCTCGTTAACGCGGCCCGCCGCGTGGTAGGCGGCCGCCAGGCGGTGCCGGGAGACCAGCGTCTCCGGGTGATCGTCGCCCACCACCCGCCGCAGGTCGGCCAGGACCTGCTCGATCAGCGTGATCGCCTCGTCGACGCGGCCCGCCGCGTGGTAGGCGGCCGCCAGGTTGTTCCGCGAGTTCAGCGTGTCCGGGTGGTCGTCGCCGAGCACCCGCTCGAAGTCGGCGAGGACCTGCTCGTGCAGCGTGATCGCCGCACCGACGCGGCCGGCCTGGTGGTAGGCGAGAGCCAGGTTGTTGCGGCAGTTCAGCGTGTCCGGGTGGTCGTCGCCGAGCACCCGCTCGAAGTCGCCGAGGACCTGCTCGTTGAGGATGATCGCTTCACGCACCCGGCCCGCCTCCTGGTAGGCGAGCGCGAGGCCGTTGCGGCCGTGCAGAGTGTTCGGATGGTCGTCGCCGAGCACCTGCCGCTGGCCGATGATCACATCCTGGTGCAGGGCGATCGCCTCATCCACCCGACCCGTCTCCCGGTAGGCCAGGGCGAGGTCGTGCCGGGAGACCAACGTGTCCGGGTGGTTGTCGCCCAGGATCCGCCGCTGGTCGGTGATGACCCGCTCGTGCAGGGTGATCGAGGCGGTGAGCTGTCCCTGGTACCGGCGGTAGATGGCTGCCTGCGCGCCGAGGTAGAGGATCGCGAGGTCCGTGCAGTCGGCCGGCATGGTAGCGATGAGGGCGTCGATGTGGGGCAGCAGCGCGTTCCAGCGCGGCCATCCGGCGATATTGTTGATCGGGTCTTCCGGGATCGCGGCGTGCAGCAGCGCCACCGCGCGGGCGAACGCCGACCGCCCGTAGTCTCCGACCGGGTCGTCGGTTCCGCGGGCGACGGCCTGGACCAGGCGGTGCATCTCGACGGTGCCGCCACCGCGGTGGATCATGTTGTACGAGGCGAGCATGGCCAGCGCGTCGCGCACGTCATCCGGGTCGTCGGCGAGCGGGCACAGCACGTCTTCGGGCAGCCCGTCCGGGGCCAGCCAGGCCATCACCACGAGCACCCGTCCCGCCAGGGCGGACCGGTCGGCGATGGTGGCCATGGTGACCTGCCACACCCGCGCGATCGTGCGCTCGGTGTTGCCGCCCTTGCCGCCGTGGCTGGCGAGCCGCCCGAAGCGCGCGACCAGCCGGTGGTGGTACTCCCGAAAGTCCATCCCGGGGTGCTGGCTGATGTATGCGGCGGCCTGTTCCAATGCCAGCGGCAGGTCACCCAGTTCGGTCGCCAGTTCGGCGGCTCCGTACGGGTCATGCTGCCCGGTCGACCTCGTGAGCAGGTCGATGCTGGCCGAGCGGTCGAGCGGCCGCAACCGCAGCGGCGCCAGCCCGAGCGTCGTCCACCCCGCCGCGCCGAGGTCGCGGCGGGTGGTGACCAGGACGTGTCCCCGGCCGTCCAGCACGCCGAGCAGATGCCGGATGTGCTCGATGTCCTCGACGTTGTCGAGGATCAGCAGCCACCCGGTGTGGGACTGCAGCCAGCCCACCGCCCACTCCTGGGCGTCGGCCAGGGTGGCGACCGGGTGCAGCCGCCGGGTCAGGGCCGCGAGGCCGAGGGCAAGGGTCTCCGGACCGTCGGCGGTGATCCACCACACCACCCCGTACCGCTCCAGGTGCGCGCGGGCGTAGTTCACGACCAGTTCGGTCTTGCCGATCCCGCCCAGGCCATGGATCGCGGCCTGCCCGACCACCACCCCGGACCGGTCACCGTGCAGCAACGCGGTGATCTGGTCCAGGTCGCGACCCACGAACACCCTCGACGCGGGTGGCAGGTTGTGGGTACCCGGGGCGGCCGCGACATCCTGCGGCGTCGGGACGGCCGGGGTCTGCCACATGTTGTTCTGAACGTTGTGGTGCCCGACCTGGACGCCCTGCCCATCCAGGATCGACGTGTGCCAACCGGCCGGCTCATCACCCGGGGACCGCCCCGGATCCGTTCCGTCGGCCGGCATCACAACGGCGCTGCGCCGAACGTGTTGCGCTGCGTGTTGTGCTCACCGACCTGCACGCCCTGGCTACCGCTGATCGTCACCGTGTACGTGCCGCGCCCGACTCCGGCGTCGGCCAACATGCCCGCGATCTCCGCGGCCAGCTCGGGGTCGTCGGCGAGTGCCCGCCGCACCAGGGCCCGCAGCAGGTCGGCCTGGGTATCGTCGTCGGGCTGCGCACCCAGTTCGGTGACCGCCTGCTCGATCTGCTCCGATCTGGCCGAGCCCGACAACCGGCGCAGCAGTC